>Ga0209181_10000629_pt1 | contig 64845 bp, 48 predicted proteins | sample MAT05_FD_187208 | JGI IMG/M metagenome (GOLD analysis project Ga0209181, IMG submission 187208) | Freshwater microbial communities from Lake Fryxell liftoff mats and glacier meltwater in Antarctica - MAT-05 (SPAdes) (version 2) | ecosystem: Environmental > Aquatic > Freshwater > Ice > Liftoff...
CCACGATGGTGAAGATCAACAAACGGCGCAGCCACTTCCAGACGCGCTTCATCGGCCGGGCACCTTAGTCCTGCTGGATTGGTTGAGAGTGACGAACACCCGCCGGGTCCCTTCGGTTCAGGGAAAACAGGGCTGAAGGAACCGCAAAGGTGGGAGCCCAACGGTTCTGGAGCGGATCAGCCGAGCCCGCCGCTGGAGCGTCAGCGACAGCGGGGCTCGGCCCGCGAAGATCCGTAAAAACAGAACCATAAATACAGAAACAGGCCGGGCCGGGTGGTGACGGATGCACCGGGTCGAGCGCGAGGGGAACGTGGCGGGCTTCACTGGCCATACGCGACGTTCTGCCTTGAGGCTCGAGCCGATGCGGGCGTTGCCACCCAGCCCGCCACTATCAGTTCTCAGGCGCCATGTCCGGCGCTTCCTGCTCGAAGTCGATTTCTTCGAGGGTGCCGACGCGGGCGACCCGGGCCGCATTCACCCGCGCCTTCACGTATTTCGGCGAGAGGTTGGTGGACGTGAGGTACGCCTGCTTGGCCTCGTCTTTCCGGCCGACGCGCTCGAGCGCGACGCCGAGGTTGTTGTGGACGTAGGCAGTGGTGGGCAGCAGCTCGGCTGAACGGCTGAGCACCTCGACGGCCTTCTCGTTCTCGTTGGCGCGCAGGTACGCGAGGCCGAGGTTGTTCAGCGCCCAGCCGTGGTCGGGCTTGAGCTCGATGACCTTGGTGAACATGAAGATCGCGTTCTGCAGCTCACCGTTGCCGAGGTAGCCGAGGCCCGCGGCCTGGAACGCTTCGGGGTTGCCGGAGTCGCGGCGGATCGCGTCCTTTCCCGCCAGCGCGGCGTGGCCGAAGTCCTTCATCTTCACCAGCGCGCGGGCCTGCTGCACCAGCGGGGTGGCGTCGTCGATGCGGACCAGCGCGAGCCGGCCGTACGCTTCGGCGGCGAGGTCGTGCTTGCCCATCTTCTGGGTCAGGCCTGCGATGAAGGTCAGCGCCTCGTCGTCAGTGGGCATCGAGAAGATCGCGCGCTTCGCTTCGGTCAACGCGCCGGCGCGGTCGCCGTCGTCGGCCAGTTGCTTCGCGCGGGCCAGGTGATCGACGCCCGGCTGGTCGTGCTTGAGGCTCAAGGCATCCACCGGCTCGTCCATCATCGGCTTGCCCGCGTCGAAGACAGCAGCGACGGGCGCCGGCATCACCTGCGCCGACACCCGCTTCACGGGCACTGGTTTGGGCACCGGCTGGAAGTCGTCCTGGCAGGCGGCGAAAGAGAGAGCGGCGATGCAGCAGGAAACGAGGGTCTTCTTCATAGGGAGCTCCGTGGGAGGGGAACTGCGTGGCTCGAGTCCTTTCCAAAGCGATTGCCGTGCCACGGGCCAAGTGTGCGTAGCCGCTCGGGGTGGAGGCGAAGGCGTGGTTGTGCAGACACGGTGTGCTATCCGCACGCGCGTCATGTCTTCCGAGCTCGAAAGAGAGGTCGCCCGCCGGCGAACCTTCGCCATCATTTCTCACCCTGACGCGGGCAAGACCACGCTCACTGAAAAGCTGCTGCTGTATGGCGGCGCGATTCACCTCGCGGGCAGCGTGAAGGCGCGGCGGGCAAAGCGCCACGCGACCAGCGACTGGATGGAGCTCGAGAAGGAACGTGGGATCAGCGTCACCAGCTCGGTGCTGCAGTTTCCGTATCGCGGGCACGCGGTGAACCTGCTCGACACGCCGGGCCACCAGGACTTCAGCGAAGACACGTACCGCACGCTGGCTGCGGCCGACGCGGCGGTCATGCTCATCGACGCGGCGAAGGGCGTCGAGCCGCAGACGATCAAGCTGTTCAAGGTCTGCCGCATGCGCGGGATTCCGATCTTCACCTTCTGCAACAAGCTCGACCGCTACGGCCGCCTGCCGCTGGAGCTGATGGACGAGCTCGAGAAGGTGCTCGGGCTGCGGGCGTACCCGATGAACTGGCCGATTGGCTCAGGGCCCGAGTTCCGCGGCGTCTACGACCGCCGGAAGAAGACGGTGATCGTGTTCTCGTCAGAAGGGAACCACGGCGAATCGGAAGTGACGGAGCGCGAGGTTCCACTGGCGAGCCCTGAGATCTCGACGATCTTGAGCGAGGCCGAGCTCGAGAAGCTCAACGAAGACATCGAGCTGCTCGACATCGGCGGCGATGACTTCTCGGAGGCGAAGGTGCTCGCGGCCGAGCTGTCGCCGATGTTCTTTGGCTCGGCGATGACGAACTTCGGGGTTCGGCCGTTTCTCGATGCGTTCCTCGATTTGTCGCCGCCTCCTGCGGGGCGCATGAGCGACAAGGGCTTCATCGAGCCGACGAACGAGAAGTTCTCGGGCTTCATCTTCAAGATTCAGGCAAACATGGATCCGTCGCACCGCGATCGCATCGCGTTTCTGCGCGTGGTGTCGGGCAAGTACGACAAGGGAATGACGGCGTACCATTCGCGGCTCGGCAAGAACGTGCGGCTGGCGAAGCCGAGCCAGTTCATGGCGGCCGAGCGCACGGCGATCGAAGACGCGTGGCCGGGCGACGTCATCGGCCTCTTCGACCCGGGCCAGTACCGCATCGGCGACAGCCTCGTCGAAGGTGGCAAGTTCGAGTTCGAAGGCGTGCCGCGGTTCTCGCCCGAGCACTTCGCGATCGTGCGGTCGAAGGATCCGCTGAAGCGCAAGCAGATGGAAAAGGGCATCGAGCAGCTGTCGGAAGAAGGCACCGTGCAGGTGTTCCACCAGCTGCAGATGGGCATGAAGGACCCGATCATCGGCGTCGTCGGCGCGCTGCAGTTCGAAGTGCTCCAGTACCGCGTCGAGCACGAGTACGGCGCGAACATTGTGATCGACCGGCTGCCGTTCACGACCGCGCGCTGGGTCGTCGGTGAGAACTTCGACCCGAAGAAGTTCGACTGGGAAGGCAACCGGCAGACCGTGCAGGATCGCGATGGCCTGCCGCTGGTGCTCTTTCAGGACGAGTGGGCCCTGCAGCACGCCGAGTCCAAGCACCCCGAGCTGAAGTTCCTGTCGGCCGCGCCGCAGATCAAGGGCACCCAATTCGTGACCGTGCCGGGCTGACCCACGTATTCAATGCGGCTTCGTACATGCCTCGGGCGCGTTGATCGTCTCGATCAGCGTGGCGGTGATGGGAATGAGCCGGGGCGTGACGCGGTAGCGATCGGCGCGGGTCTTCAAGAACACCGAGTCTTCGTACGGGCCGACGCGTACGCCTTGCCGGTCGAGCGCAAAGAGCTCGCTGACGCCGTTGATGCCGAGCACGTACGACCCGGGCTCGTCGCCGCCGGCCTGGAAGTACGGACTCGTCACCTGCCCGCCGAGCGTGTGCCAGCGCTTCGACGATGGAAGCGCGACGACGCCCGGGTGCGCGTTCATCAACGCGAGCATCAAGCGCGGCACGTCATTCTGCGACAGCGGGGCCTCGTCGATCAGGCCTTGAGCCTTTGCCAGCGCGGCCTCGAGTGCGGGGCGATTGACGACGCGCGCGAGAAACGCCTCGGGGATGATGACCAGAAACGGCACCACCGACTTCGCTTCGTCCGACTCGGCCTCGGCGCCCGACGCGCCCCAGATATAGCCCTGCCCCGTCGAGTGATCTGCGATCACCATCACCACCGATCTCTCGGCCAGCCCGTCTTTTTCAAGGTTGCCGAAGAACCGCTGCAGCGCCGTATCCGTGTACGCGTGCGTGAGCAGCCGGCGGCGGTCATCCGAGTCCGCGCGATTCACATGGTTCTTCAGCGCCGCGTCGACGCGCGCTGTCACCTCGGGCGGTAGATCCTCTGGCGCCGGAAACGGCGAATGGTTCGAGAGCGACATCACCAGCGACATCTGCGGCGACGCGTCCTTCGCGAACCCCGCCGCCGCACGCTTCGTCGCCTCGTCGAAGACGCCGAAGTCCGTCGTCGCGTCCCACGCGCCTTTCGGCAGACCCGGCGGCAGCTCGTCCTGCGCGATGACGGTGGGGTAGCCGTGCAGCCCGAGGAAGGGGGCCATGTTGTCGAAGGTCGGATCCGACGCGTAGAAGAACGAGCCGCGAAACCCTGCGTCGGCCAGCACGTCGGACGTACAGCGCACCGGAAACGGCAGCAGGTCACGAATCAGGCTCAGGTTGTAGGGCAGGGTGCCGAGCCCGCAGGTCAGCGCTCCGAGCGCCTGCGCAGTGCGAACGCCGGCCTGCACCATTCGCTTGCTCGCCAGCGTCCCCTTCGTGCCGGCCTGTTCGTAGAGCCCGGTGGTGTACGGGTCGATTTCCCGCGGCGCTCTTGGGTTCAGCGCGTGAACGTCGTCGCCGCGGAAGCTCTCGAGCGACAGCTGGAAGAACGCCACCTTCGAATCGCCGCCCTCGAAGAGCAGCGTCGAGATCTGCTCGAACGCGTCGATCAACGCCCGGCCGCGCGGGTCGGCGAATGGCGGCTCGGCGCTGACGTCGAGCGCGCGGGCATGCGGGTGCGGCCAGCAGCTCGCTGGATCCGTCGAGGGGTTTCTGCCCGGCCAGCCGAGCCGGGCAGCGCCAACGGTGCTCGAGCTCTTCGGCAGCTCGGCCGCGAGCACCAGGTCGCGCGTGCCGGCCGGCCCCCGGCTCATCGCCAGGTCGATCGAGCTCTCGAGGATGCCGGTGAACGGGTCGCCCAACGCCGCCGCGGTGAAGCGATTCGAGGTCGACTGGACCGCGGCGATTCCCATCAGGACCGCGACGAAAGCGGCCAGCGAAAGAGTCACTCCCAAAGCCCACGGCTGCCACGGCTCGACCGTCGAGGTGCGCCGCGCGCGCCGCACCACGACCACGGTCAGCACCGCCAGCGCGAGGAGACCCAGCCCCAGGGGAATCCAGATGCGGTTGTAGCCGATGAAGCCCAGCTGCCCTTCGAGGAAGGCCGCGTTCGCCGCCGCGGCGAAGTCGAACATCGTCGGAAACGCGCCGCGCTCGGACTTCACTTCCTGAGACACGGTGCTCAGCAGGTAGAGCGAGGAACCGATGGGCAGCGCGATGAAGAGCGCGGCCAGCTGCTGCCAGCGGCCCCGCCGCAAAGGCTTCAAGACCAGCGGCGGCAGCAACGTGAGCAGCGCGATCACCGGCGCGAGCAGCCAGATCACCGCCCCCAGGTCGATCATCGTCCCGGCGACCACCCGTTCGACCTTGCCGAGCAGCGTGCCCCACATGCCCATGCCGACCGCGATGCGGGGCGGGAAGGCCGCGACGACCAGGGCTGTTCCTGCGGTGCAGCCGGCGAGCAGGCCCCGGCGGAAAGCCGGCGAAAGGCGGGGTGAGGGCATCCATCCCCGTGCCTACTCCCGTTTCGATTGGCTGCCCGCACCATTCGCTTCCTGCCGCGGGCAGAAGGGTGGGAAAAGGTCGCCGTCCCAAGATGAGAGTCGTCCTCGTTGTCACGCTCCTTGTTTCGTCCGGCGCCCTGGCCGCGGCGGACGGCGGTGTGGCCTGCGTCGACGTCGAACAGAGGCTCTCCGCCGCGCAACGCACGCTGACCCAATGCAACGAGCGCGTCCGCACCAACGTCTCTGCCAGGGAGCGCTGCGAGGCCGAGCTGAACGAATCGGGCGAACGGCTGGGCGCGGACAAGGAAGCGCTGGAAGCGTGCGCGGCCAACAAAGAAACGCAGTGCCAGGAAGCCGCTTCGTTCGCCCAGTCGCTGCTGGGGGGGCGCGTTCGCGCGGTCGGGGCGTGCGTGCCTTTTCAGACGCAGCAACAGCTGCAGGGCCTGCTCGACAGCTGGGCCGCGATGGGCCGCAGCCTTTCGCAGCTCGAGGACTACGCGAACGGCACCAGCGACGTGATTCCTCGCGTCAGCGGCACCAGCGACCCCGAGCGCCGCCTCGCGCGGCTGATTGGCCCGAACCCGCGCAGCCCGCATTGGAACAGACGCATCCTGATCGCCGCGATCAAGCTCACCGCTCCCGCGTTCTGGGAAAGGGTTCGCTCGCAGGGCGTGCAGGGCATCGACACGTTCTTCGATTCCAGTGGCCCGCTGCCGGCGGCGTTCATCACCGAAGCGCAGGGTGAGCACCCCGAACCGCCGGGACCCGCGGGCCCCCCGTTGAGTGCCGCGCTCAAGCTCGCGCTCACGTACCTCGAGCTGGCGGATTGTGAAGATCGCCTCGCGCCGAAGGGCTGCGGGCGCGCGCGCCAGCTGGTCGAGCTGCTCGACAACACCGGCCCGCTGATCGTCCGCCGCCGCGTGGAAGAAATGTGGGCGACGCCGTGTGCCGCGCTGAGCCCCGACATGGTCCGCGCCTGGCTGCAGGACTTCCCGGCCAGTCGCCGCGAGAAGGGCACCGCACCGCTGGCCGAGCTCTCGTCTGCCGCGCGCAGCAAGCTCTACCTCTGCTACCTCGCCGACGTCGAAGGCAGCGCCTGGTACCGCGCGTGGGCCGTCGCGCACCTGCCGCAGCCGAAAGAGCTCGACGCCCGCACGCTCGCGCTCGTCGACCAGTTCGCAACCTTCGTTCACGACGGCGACGCGCTCGATGTCTGCGGCCGCGCGGTGAAGGCGCTGCAGCGGCTGAAGCCCCAGGCCACCTGCGAAATCGCTCAGCCTGAAGTGCTGTCAGTCATCGCGGCGTGGTCGCAGTCGAAGAGCCCCGCGAACGCGCCGCCCGAGCTCGAGGTCTGCCAGCGCGTCGTCTCGCTGCTCTGGTCTGGCGCGGCGATCACCATCGACGACGACTTCAGCCACCCGCCGACCGTGGTCGAGATGGTGCGTGAAGATCGCGACACGAGCCCCACGCCCGTCGCCGAGGTTCGCGACGCGTGCGACGAACGCAAAGGCCTGGGTCTTCGGTTCGAGCACGGGCTGGTGGCGCTCGCCGCAGTCGCGCGCGACGTCGGTGAATCGGCAGGTGTCTCGCCGTGGCGGCTCGACTCGACCGGCACCCGCCCGATCGAGCAAGAGCGGCTCGCGATCGCGTCCCCCTTCGCTGCCTGGGTGCAGCACCAGCTGGATCAAGACACCGCGTGCGAAGCGTTGGGCTTGTCGAAGGCGCGCTGCGAGGTCTGCCGGTCGGAGCACGCGGGCCAGCGCTACGACTGCTCGGTGACGCGCGAGCTCGAGGTGACGTGGGCCCGCCACCGCCGCATCACGTTGGGCGTTGCGGCGGGCCTCTTCGTCGGGACGTTGTTGCTGGCCTGGGCACTGCGCCTTCGCCGCGCGCGCCGCACGTTTGCCGGGCCGCTGGCCAGGGCGCGCGAGCACCTCGAAGGCCTTGGCCTCAACGCGCGAAAGGACACCTGGAGGCTGGTGCTGCCGTCGCGCCACGACGTGTTGAAGCTCGAGCTGCCGAAGACGCCGACGTGGGAACGCTGGGGAACCAACGCGTGCGCGGTGCTCGTGCCCGGGCAGCTGGCGCTTCGCGAGTCCGATGTGAACCATGCGGCGGCAGTGGCGCTGCGGGAAGAGGTGCACGTCGTCTTCCTGCTGCACGCCGACAGCGCGACGCCCGACCTCGGCGCCGTGCGCGCCACGCTCGACTGGGCCGCCCGCGGAGGCACGCGCGCCGTGCAGGTGCTGCCGCTGGCGATCTCTCGCCTCGCGTGGGCGACGCGCGAAGAAGACCTGCTCGATCTGATCGAAGCGACCACGCTGCGCGGCAACCCGTTTGAAGTCCGTGGGCCGGTGCGCAGCTCGAGCCAGTTCTGGAACCGCGAGCGCCTCGTCGCCGGCCTGCTCACCGAGTCGCGCGCCGGCAACTGGGTGGTGGTGACGGGCCTGCGTCGCTTCGGCAAGTCGTCGCTGGCGCTGGAAGTTGCGCGCCGCACCACCGGGCCTTCGGCCTACGTCGACCTCGCGGGCTTTCACCACGAAGTCTCTTTCGGTGAGACGCCGGCCGTCGCCGTCGAGGCGATTCTGCGCACGCTGGTGATGCGGCTGTCGGACTCGACGACAGCGCGCTACCCGGCGGCGGTGGTGCCGGCCGTGCCTGAAGGCGCGCTGGACGCGCCGACGCTGGCGGCGTGGTTGCGGGCCCTGGCAAAGGCTTGCGCGACGTCCAGCGGGAGCGCGGCGCCGTCGATGTTGCTCGTCGTCGACGAGGTCGAGCAGCTGCTGTCGGTGCCGCCGGAAAAGATGGGCCGCGCGCTCGACGTGTTGGCGACGCTGACGGGCCGGCTGCGCAGCGCTTTTTCCGAGCCGTCTTCGCCGCACGCGGGCAACACCGTCGGCGTGGTGCTCTGCGCCGCGATGCACCCGCTGCTGTGGGCGCCGCTGTCGACGCTGGGCGGGCAGTCGATCATGGGCGCCTTCCCGTCGATCTGCGTGCCGTGCCTCGATGATCAGTCAGCCCACTCGATGATGCGGGGCCTCGGCGCGCAGCAGGGAATTCGCTTCGACGACGACGCATTGCAGAAGCTCGTCGAGGCCTCGCACGGCGTGCCGTTGTTGCTCCGCCGCCTTGGCACCTCGGTGCTCGAGCTCTACGACGCGGATCGCGCGCGGCAGGGCTCGCTGGGCGCCGTTCGCATTGGCGTCGAAGGGGCAAACGAAGCCATTCGCCGCGAAGAGCGCGAAGGCTCGCCCTTGCGCGTGTGGATCGAGTCTGAGATCGCGCAGGCCGACACCGTCGCGGGGGTGCTGCTGCGCGCGCTGGCCCAGGCCGACCGGGTGTCGGTCGCTTCCCTGCAGCAGCTGGTAGAGACTCGGGTGATGCAGCGCTTCGCCGCCACTGGCCTCACCGCCCACCTTCCGGGTGCAGAGCTCAAGCGGCGAGCGCAGGAAGCGGCGAGCGTGATGGTGCGGCTGGTGGCCGAGACGAAGCTTCTTCAAGCGCACGGCGACATGACCTCGCCCGAGGCGTACTCGCTGCCCGATGGCGTGCTGCGCCGCATTCTTCGCGACGGCCCCCGCCCGTGAGCTCGGTGCGTAGGTTCGGAGGGATGTTGGCAGGGGCCGCTCCGCTGGTGGGCGCCGTGCTCAGCCTGGGCTGGCTCGCGTGGTCGACCAACATCGGCGACACGTCGACGCTGCTCACGATCGCGACGCACCCCATCGGCGCGATCGCGATCATCCAGGCCATCTACACCGGGCTCTTGAGCCTGCTCTGGATGCGGTACCGCACCTTCAAGGCACCGGAGGGCGCCGAGTGGCCGAAGGTGACGGTGGTGATTCCGGCGTTCAACGAAGGGCCGATGGTGGGCCGCAGCATTCGTTCGGTCGCCGCGTGCAACTACCCGAAGGACAAGCTCGAGGTGATCGTCGTCGACGACGGCTCACGCGACGACACGTTCTTCCACATGCAGCACCTGCGGCGGGAATTCCCGGGCCTGGTGCGGCTGGTGCGCTTCATCGGTAATCGCGGCAAGCGGTCGGCGCTGGTGGCGGGGTTCCGCGCGGCGACGGGTGATGTGATCATCACCATCGACTCGGACAGCGAGATCAGCCCGGACACCGTGAACGAGATGGTGGCCCCGTTTCTGGCGGATCCGAAGATTGGCGGCGTCGCGGGTCGCGTGGCGGTGCTGAACCGCGACACGGTGATGAGCCGCATGCTCGAGGTGCAGTTCGCGCTTGCGTTCGACTACGGCCGCGCGGCGCAGTCGGTGTACCGCGCCGTCGCCTGCTGCCCCGGCGCGCTGTCAGCGTTCCGCAAGGGCGTCATCCTTCCCTTCATGGACGAGTGGGAGAACCAGAAGTTCCTCGGCCGGCCGGTGAACCACGGCGAAGACCAGGCGCTGACGAACATCGTGCTCCGGCAGGGCTACGACACCGTCTACCAGCGCACGGCGCTCGTCCATACGCTGGTGCCGACGAACTACAAGCAGCTGTCGCGCATGTTCCTGCGGTGGGATCGCAGCTACATCGTCGAAGGCTTCTCTTTCGCGCGCTTCATGTTCTCGCGGTACCGGACGTCGAACCGCGTGCTGCCGATCGTCACGTTCTTCGTGTCGAACCTGCGCTTCGTGCTCGTCGCCGTCGCGCTGATGGAGCTGCCCCGCATCTTCGACACCAACGTCGGCGCGTTGGGCCGCGGCCTCGTCGCGCTCGCGCTGGGCGCCGTCTTCTCGGCGGCGTACTACCTGCGGTTCGAACGCAGCTTCCGGTGGCTGTACGGCGTGCTGTACGCGGCGTTCGCGCTGGTGATGCTGCAGTGGATCCTGCCCTGGGCGTTCATCACGGTTCGCGATGAACGCTGGGGCACGCGCTGATCACCGGGTGAGGGTTACCTCGACCTTCGTCGCCGTGCCGCCGTTGTAGTAGGGCGCGTTCGCGAACTCGACCACCACGCCCTTCGTCTTCACCGCCTGGGCGAAGTCGCCGCACGCCGAGGCGGGCAGCACATCTGTCCCTTCGAAGTTGATCAGCACGTTGTGGTTGGGGCTACCGGTGGAACCGACCGAGAAGGTGGGCTTCGACGCGCAGCTTCCCAGCGAGGGGCTCTTGATCGTCATCGACGTCGCCTTCTTCACGTCCGGCGCGTCGTTGAATTGAACGGCGGGCGTGGTGGTCGTCATCTTTGCTTCGCCGACCAGGATCACGATCAGCTTTGTCTTTGTGCTGTCGAGCGTAGAGATCGGGCCGGTGAGCGAGTCCATCGTGCCCTTGATCGTGAGGGTTGCCGGTTTTCCCGGCGAGCCGCCGCCGGCGCCACTGCCGCCCGTGCCGCCGCCACTTCCGCCCGTGCCGCCGCCTCCACCTCCGCCTCCCGCGCCGCCGATTCCACACGGTTTGGCGCCGTTGAGCGCAGCGCACGCGCTCGTCTCGAGGCACAGCAGCTGCGCCATCGTCAGATCCTGGCTACACAGGTCCGTGCACCCGGTGGTGGCCTGCGCGGACGGGCTCCCGCAGCTGAGCGCCTTCGTCTCGCAGCGCGGCTGGCACTCCATTGCCGTCACGCCGCCGCCGCCGCCCGCGCCTCCCCCTTCTCCTGCGCCGCCGCCTGTTCCGCTGGTGCTGGTTGCCGGCCCACACGAGATCGCAGAGGCCAACACCAGCAGTCCGATCGTCCGTCGCTTGTCGAAGTTCATGAGGCCCGCCTTAGCAATCGCAGGACCATGCGCGCGGGCGCCCAACCTGCCGAAAGCACACCCGCGCGCCCTCGCGCGAACCGGTCATTCGTGTTGCGCCGCGTTGCACCCCGCGTTGCACCCGATGCGCCTTGCCACCGCGTTCTGTTCGTTGGTTTAAACCGCGCCGATGGAACCGCCCGGTCGAACCCACACTTCGGACGACGCTGCTCCGAGGGGGCCATCACGCAGCGAGCCGCTGACGCCGGGGGCACTGCTGGGGCGATACGTGGTGCGCGATCGGCTCGGCGAGGGCGCGATGGGCGAGGTCTACCTGGCCTACGACTTTGCGCTCGATCGCCGGGTCGCGCTCAAGCTGCTGCACCTTAGGCTCACCGACTCGTCTGCGCGGCTGCTGCAGGAAGCCAAGGCGATGGCCCGGCTGTCTCACCCGAACGTGGTGGCAGTGCACGACGTCGGCGTCGTCGCAGATCGCGCGTTTCTGGCCATGGAGTACGTCGAGGGCCCCACGCTCGCCGCGTGGCTGGGTGAGCCGCGCACCTGGCGGCAGCTGCGCGAGGTCTTCCTCGGAGCAGGCCGTGGGCTCGCCGCTGCGCACGCCGCCGGCCTCGTGCACCGCGACTTCAAGCCCGAGAACGTGCTGATCGACAGCCACGGCCGCGCGCGCGTCACCGACTTTGGCGTGGCGCGACCGGCAGACATACCCAGCGGCCCCGCGGGGACCCCAGGCTACATGGCGCCCGAGCAGCGCCTGGGCGAGGTCAGCCCGTCGGCAGATCAGTACGCCTTCTGCGTCACCCTCTCACGAGCGCTGGCCCACGCGTCGGGCGTACCGTCGCGGGTGACGGCGGCGGCGCAGCGGGGCCAAAGCGCGGATCCAAAGGCCCGGTTCGCCTCGATGGACGCGCTGCTCGCCGAGCTGTCGAGCGGCGCGATGACCCCGCGCAGCCAGGCCGCCCTGGCGGTCGCCCTTCTCGTGGTTGCGCTCGGCGTCGGGCAGTGGCTGATGGTGCAGAGAGATCGCCAGGCGTGTGCGAGCGGGCCCGCGCAGCTGGCCGCCGTCTGGGACGCCGACGTGCGGCAGCAGCTCGCGCAGGCCTTCGACCGCTCGCCGAGGCCGTACGCCAGGGCGCTGTTCACCGAGACCGCGGCCCGCTTCGATCGCTGGGCTCAGGAGTGGACGTCGGCGCACCGCGAAGCGTGCGAGGCGACCCGCATTCACGGCACCCAGTCACAGCAGCTGCTCGACCTGCGCATGGCGTGCCTGGGCGCGCGGAAGGCCGACGCGAAGGCGCTCACCTCGCTGCTGGTCTCGGGCGAGGCGCCCGCGCGGCTGGATCGCGCGCCTGATGCCGTCGCCAACCTCCCGTCGCTCGCTGGCTGCCGGGCAGACGAGCTGCTGCGATCGGCGATCGCGCCGCCGAAGGACGCCGCGGATCAGGCGAAGGTCGACGCGCTGCGCGCCGGCATCGCCCAGGCCCGCGCCCGCCACGACACCGGCGACGTGAAGCAGGCCGAGAAAGAGCTGCGCGCGCTGGTGGCCGGGGCCAAAGCGATTCCCTACCTGCCGGTGCAGGCCTCGGCGCAGGTGCAGCTGACCCGTGCGCTGCTCAACCTGAAGTCGGCCAAAGAGGCGGAAGAGACGGCGTTCGAGGCCTTCGTCGCGGCCCAGAGCAGCGGGGACGACACGGGGGCCGTCGACGCCGCGTTGATCGGTGGGTACGCAGCCGGGCAGTCATTTCAATCGGCTTCGCGCTGGCGAGGGCTCGCCGCCGCGGCGGTGGAACGCGATGGCCGGAAGCTGCGCCACCTCGCCTCGCTCGAGAAGATGCGGGCGTTCACGCTGCTGCGCGAGGGCCAGCCCGAGCAGTCGCTGATCGCTGCGCGCGCGGCCCTCGAGCTGCGCGAGCTTGAGCTGGGCTCCGACTCTACCGAGCTCGCCAACGAGCTGTTCGACCTGGGCCAGACGCTCGCGATGTTGGGCCGGGTCGACGAGGCGCTGCCCCTGGTCGAACGGCAGCTCGCGATGCGCCTGCAGACGCTTGGCCCCGAGCACCCGGCGACTGCCCTGACGCAGCAGCTGCGCGCGACCTGTCTGACCAAGCTGGGCCGTCTCGACGAGGCCCTGAAGCTGCAGCAGGCGGCCGCCGCGGTGATCGAGAGCGCGTACGGAAAAGGGCACCCCGCAACGGTCAAACCGATGGGGAGCGTGGCATCGCTCCTTTCTTCGCTGGGGAGGCACGACGACGCGATCGCGCTCGCGCGGCAGGCGCTGGCGATCGTCGACAAGCCCGGCACGGATTCCACGCTGCTCGCGGTGATGCGCGTTCACCTCGCCGAAGTGCTGGTGGACGGCGACCAGGCAGGCGAGGCGCTGCCGCTGCTCGAGCAGGGGCGCGCTGTCCTCGAGAAGAACCAGCCTGCCGGCTTCATCCCGCTCTCCACCACCCTTGAGCTGCTGGGCCACGCGCTGCTCGCGCTCGGTCGCCCGGCCGAAGCGCGGGTGGCGCTCGAGTCGTGCCTTTCGTTGCGGGACAACGCGAACAGCGACCCGGTCGATCGCGCGCGGACCCACGTGCTGGCGGCGCGCGCCCTTGATGCGCTGGCGGCGGCCGATCGCCCAGCTGCGGATCAGCACCTGTCTTTGGCCCAGACCACGCTCGCTGCCAGCGGCGCGGCGGGCCAGCACGTCCGCGAGCAGCTGGCGACGTACCTCGAGGTGCGGCCGGCTGTCGGTCGCGCCGCTCGCTAGGACGCTGTGCACACCGACACCAGCGAAACCGAAGACCGGCCCACCGCGACCACCACGGCCGGGCTCTACCTCGCGCTCGAGTGCGCACGGCCCGGCGCCGGCGCGATCCGCGTGTCGCTGGAACAGGTGCGCGAGGTTCAGCTCGGCCGACGGCCGGCGCGCGAGGTGCTCACGACCGGGCCGTCGATGGTGGTTGGCGTGCCCGACGCACGGATGTCTACCGACCACGCGCGGCTGACGCTCGAGTTCGGGGCGTGGATTCTCGAGGACCGTGGCTCGAAGAATGGCACCCGCCTCAACGGCGCGCCGACGACCCGCGCGCTGTTGATGGATCAGGATGTGATCGAGGTCGGCCACAGCTTCTTCGTCTTTCGCGCGAAGGAGGCGCGGGTCGAGGGGTCGAACTCCGACGAGACGCTGATGCCTTCCCTCTCGAAGCTGCTCGCAGATCTGTCAGCGGTCGCGGTCACCCAGGTGCCGATTCGAATCGAGGGTGAGACCGGCACCGGCAAGGAAAGGCTGGCCGCGTGGATCCACCGCCGCTCGGGGCGCGCCGGCGCGCTGGTGGCGGTAAACTGTGGGGCGCTGGTCGACTCGCTCGTCGAGAGCGCGCTGTTTGGTCACGCCCGGGGCGCGTTCTCGGGCGCGGTCGAAGAGCACGCCGGCCTCGTGCGCGGCGCGGATCGCGGCACGCTCTTCCTCGATGAGATCGGCGATCTTTCGCTTCAGTCGCAGGCGGCGCTGCTGCGGGTGCTGCAAGAGCGCGAAGTGACGGCCGTCGGTGCCACTCGCGCGCGCAAGGTCGACTTCCGGCTGCTGTCGGCCACCCACCGCGACCTCGGCGCGCTCGTCGCCACCGACGGCTTCCGCGCGGATCTGTTGGGCCGGCTCTCGGGGTTCACCGCGTCGCTGCCGCCGCTGCGCGAGCGCAAGGCCGAGCTCGGGCTGTTGGTCGCCAATCTGCTGCACCCAAACCCTGGCGCCGCGAGGCTGCAGCTGTCACTCGAGGCGGGCCGGGCGCTGCTGCGCCACGACTGGCCGATGAACATTCGCGAGCTGGCCCACGCGATCGAGCTGGCCAGCGCGCTCGCGATGCCCCGCGACGGCGTCGTCACGCTCGAGCAGCTGCCGCGCGAGCTCCAGGTCGCTCACCCACCCAGCAGCGCGGCGGAGAACGCCGACCGCCGCAAGGAGCTCGTCGCCCTGCTCGAGCAGCATCGCGGCAACGTCACCCAGGTGGCGAAGGCGATGGGCAAGGCGCGCATGCAGGTGCAGCGGTGGCTCAAGCAGCACCAGCTGGACCCGCAGACGTTTCGTCGCAGTCGCTGAACCGGCGCGCTAGCCTTCGTCGGATGACTGTTCGAGTTGCGGGCTTCGTGGCAGCGGTGGTGCTGGCGGGTTGTTCCGCGTCTTCGAGCACGGGAGGCACCAGCGATTCGGGGATCCTCATCAGCGGCGACAGCTCGACTGTCGGCACCGGGTCCCTGCCGGCGGCCGAAGCGTCGATGCTCACGGGCTCACTGCCCGCAGGCACTGCGGCGTCGAGCAAGGGGGAAGGCACGGCTCCGGCAGACGCGGTGTCTTTCACGGGCACCTTCCCGAAAGCGATGTCGGGGTTCGGCACGACGACGCTGACGGTTGGCGGGGTCGCGCGCACGGTTGGCTTCTACGTGCCGTCGACATTGCCATCGCACCCCGCGGTGGTGCTCGCCTTCCACGGCACCGGCGGAAACCCTCGCGACTTCCTCGATGAGTCGGCCTTCGCGGCAGTGGCAGACAGCAACGGCTTCGTGGTGGTGCTGCCGCAGGCGATCGCAAACCGCCGGGGCGGGGCAGGGGATCCGGACCACTTCGTCGATCAGGAATACGCGACCGGCTGGAACCTCTCAGAGCCGGCAGTCGATGCGAACGACGACGTGCTGCTGGTGCGCGCGGCGATTCAGGCGGCGCGCACGGCGTGGTCGATCAACACCGATCGCGTCTACGCGACGGGCCACTCGAACGGCGCGTTCTTCAGCTGGTTCCTGGCGAGCGTCCTCAACACGCGCATCGCCGCGTTCTCCGAAAACTCCGGCGGAGCGATTCGCTGCGCCAACCGCGGCGACGACGGCGCCGGAAACCAGTTCACCGGCACCGGCCTCACCTGCGCCGCGCTGAAGCTGGCCGCCGGCTTTCCGCCCTGCATGGGCACGATGCGGCCCACAGTGCCGGCGTCCGGCGCGATTCGCTTAGGCTACCTCGCGCACCACAACGACGACGACGTCGTCTCGGTCGCGTGGACATGCACCCTGGCCGAGGCGATGGGCGCGCGCGGCGTGGTCCGCATCTTCTCGAGCAACACCGACTCGAACGGTCACTCAGTCACGCGCGGCTTCGCCGAGACGTCGTGGAGCTTCCTTTCGCGCTACACGCGCGCCGACTGAGCTCGCATGAGCAACGCCGCGGCGGCAGCGGGCCACAGCTGCAGCAGCAGCCGGTTGAGCAGCGTTCCGTTCTCGGCGAACACCCGCACGCGCTCGGGGCCGATGAGCAACGCGCCGGCCATGAGAAGGGCGAGCAGGACGATCATCGCCCGCAGCGGCCGCAGCCGCGGATCCGGCCACACCAGCGCGGCCAGCGCGACGGCCCAGAACCCGCCCCACGAGAAGACGTCCGTCGCGTGCAGCGCGAAGAGCTTCACCAGCGTCGGAATCCACTGCCACGCGAAGCCGTCGATCGCGTGATCCACCGCCGCGGTGCCGTGCTGCTGGGCGAGCCCCTTCCACAACCCGACCGCGATCAACGCCACCACCGCCGGCACCGCCTGCCGCCACGACCGCGAGGCACCGAACGCCAACGCCGCGCCAGTCGCTGCCAGCACATGCGCAAGCCCATCGTCCTTGATCGCCACCAGCGCGACCGCCATTGCGACGGTGACCAGCGACGGCCGGCCTTCGCTCTGCAGCAGGTGGCCGAGCAGGGCGAGGCCAAGCAGGCCGACCGGAAGATCCAGGTAGGTCGCGCGCAGGTGTACCCAGACCAGCGGCGCCGCCAGCACGGCGATCAACGGCAGCAGCGAGGTCTTCAGCCGCGCCTGCCAGACCTCGATCGCGCTCGCCGCGCAGAGCAGCAGCAGCGCGGTCGCGCCGAGCACGTGGGCGCCCAGCGCGTCGCGGCCCAGCGACAGCCAGCCAACCGCGGCGGGCCACAGCGGCGGGTAGCCCTGGGGGATCACCTTCTGGGCTGGATCCAGCGCGGCCTGAAGGCCTGCCCCGAACCCCAACGACTCGAGCCGCGCCTTGGCGAGCCAGACGAACTCGTCCCAATAGGTGGGCACCCACGGACGCGCGAGCACCGCGACGGCGAGAACGACGAGCGCCAGCATCGGGGCCGGCAGCGGTCGATCGGCCGCGCCCTTCAGCACCAGCGCCGCTGCGACCCCCGCGGCGAGGAGCAGCAGCCCCGGCAGGCCGAGCGACGCCGCATAGAGCACGGCGATCCCCAGCCAAGCAGAGGCTGGGGACCTCAGCGCCTGGAAGAAGGGGGTTCCCCGCCGCAGCATCGCGCCCAGCGCCTGTACCAGCGCTACCCCGGCCAGGCAGGTGAGGGCGTCGATCACGGGCCCGCTCCGCAGATCTGCCGGCCGGCCTCTTCCCGGCACTGCGCCGCGAGCGCGCTGCCACGCACCTCGAGCATGACGCCTGCGCTGCTCGCCCGCGTCGGCACCGCGTAGCGCGTCAGCGGAAACAGCACGTCATCGTCCTCACGCACCACCTGCACCCCGGCACCGGGCCATGGAGCGCGGGCCTGCAGCTCGGTGAGCGTGCCGGTCACCGTCGTCGTCAGCCCACCCCGCTTCAGCGGCGCATCGGCGCGCATCACCAGCACGTGCACCGCACCGGGAACTGCCGCCACCAGCAGCGCGCCGAGGATCAGCGCTGTTCCGCGCCGTCGGCGCAGCGTCAAGAGCGCGATCACCAGCGCCACCGCCGCGATGCCTGCAGACAGCCCTGCGTCGGGGAAGTGCTGGCGCGGCGCCGAGGTCACCCCATTGGCGCCATCGAGGACGATCTGCTCGGCCGTCTGAAGCGCACCGTCTGTCATCGAGGCCACGGACCTCCTCCTACACCTCGCAGCCGCCGACTGGCTTTTGACTTGTTCGCCCTTTTGAAGCGCCGCGCACCCGGTGACTTTCGACTCGGGGCACACCCTCTGCTGGTGTCGGCGGTGTGGCCCTGAGAACTGCCGAATACACTTCGGGCCGTGAACCCCACCGCGATCTCGACCCCTGAGCCTGTTCCGACGACTCGCCGTTCGGCGCCTTCCCGCATCCTGATCGTCGATGACGACGAGTCCATCTGCCAGACGCTGCGCAAGCAACTCGCTCCGCTGGGCTTCTCGGTCGACGTCGAGACCGACGCCAACACCGCGCTGGAGCGGATCGTGCGCGACCCGCCCGACGTGCTCCTGCTCGACTACATGATGCCCGGCTCCGACGGCCTCGCGGTGGTGCGCGCGCTGCGCGGCCACGAGCGCTGTCGCCGAATGCCGATCTTGATGGTCACCGCCATGGGCGACCGCGATTCGACTGTCGCGGCGCTCACCGCGGGCGCAGACGACTACCTGGTCAAGCCGGTGCACGGTCAAGAGCTTCGGGCCCGCGTCAGCAACCTTGCCAAGCTGGCGGCGTACCAGCAGCTGCTCGCCGATCAGAAAGCCGCAGCGGAGCACGAGCTCGAAGGGATGAAGGACGCGCTGTTGAAGCTCGATCGCCTCGCCAGCCTGGGGACGTTCGCCGCCGGCGTCGGCCATGAGCTCAACAACATCATCAGCGTCCTCGCTTCGTACACAGCGTTGATCGCCGACGACGCCAGGGCAGGCCGGCCGGCGGAGCCTTCGTCCATTCAAGGACTGCGCGACTCGTGCCGCCACGTCGCCCACCACGCCCGCGCAGTGCTCGATCTGGGCTCGACGCGCGGGGGTGACTCCGAGCGGCTCGACCTTGGCGAGATCGCCACCCACGTGGTGCAGATGCTGCGCGTCGCCGGCCGCACCAAGCGCGCCATCAGCCTCGACATCCCCTCGACGCCAACCTGGTGCCACTTCTCGCGCACGTCGGCCGAGCAGGTGCTGATCAACCTGCTGGTGAACGCGGTCGACGCCGTGGAGCGCAGGCCGGCGGCCCAGGTTCGCTTGAAGATCTGGGCGCCAGGCGCCACCGAGCTGATGTGCACCGTCACTGACGAAGGCGAGGGCATGGCCCCCGAAGTGCTCGCGCGCGCGACCGAGGCATTCTTCACCACCAAGCCCGCGGGGAAGGGCACTGGCCTTGGGCTGCCCGTCGTGAAGCGGTTGATCGAAGCCGCCGGCGGCGCTTTCGAGATCCGCAGCGAGGCCGGCAAGGGCACCACCGTCACCTGGCGGCTGATCGGCGAGCCGGCCTGATCAGGCGAAGAGCTTCCCCAGCTCCTGGGCAATTTCGAGATCCATCGGCTCGAGCACCAGCTGGCCCGACAACACAGCCAGCTGCGCGTTGGTCGTGCCGTTCACCAGCCCGAAGAAGTTCTCAGACGTGGTGGTGACCTTCAGCTTCGGCTTTCCCTGCAGCCCCGTCTGAATCCAGTCGGCCTTTTTTCCGCAGTCGATCGTCCACTGCCCGCCGTCATCGCCCGTGATGTCGAGGTGGATCTTCGCCCCGATCGCCTTCACCACTGCCGGGTTCTTCTTCAGCCGCGCGGCGAAGTCGTTCTCAATCAGCTTCGCGATCTTCGTCAGCGGGACCTTCTTCGCGGCGACAGGCGCCTTCGGCGGCGTCTTCTTCTTCGGCGCCTTGCCCTCGACAGTCCCTCCCTTGCGGAACTTCTCGAAGCTCTCTTTCGAGAACAGCTGGCTGCCTTCCTTCTTCGCGTTCTCGAAAACCTCCTTCAGGTTCTCGCGGCTGACGGCGCCGGGATTCTTGAAGTACTCGATCGCGACGCGGCCGATGCCCCAGTTGGCTGCGTACGCGGCAGGAATCGTGAGCAGCGCGCCGACGACGGGCAACAGCGCCTTGATTCCCTGGCGGGCGAGCATCCCGATGCCGGCGGTGGCCCCGAGCTCGAGGATGAGGCGCTTCGCGTCGGCCTGGGTGACCTTGCGCCCGTAGATGTGGCCGACCGTCGCAACCATCGCCGACTGCACTGGCACCATCAGCACCGCGTCAGAGAACGGAATCGGCGACACACTGACGACGGCGCACGCGTAGCTGCAAAGGTTGACGACATCGCGCGCCGCCTTGTCCCGTTGCTTCTCGGTCGCCTTGAGGAAGTCTTTGGTGCGGATGTCTTCGAGGGTGTCCATCCACGACATGGTTGGTGTCTCCGAGGGGCTACTTCCAGACGTTGACGGTACCGCCCTTGTGCTCATTGTCACGCAACACCAACTGCGCTTCTTTGATCGCGCGTGCGGCGTTCGGGCCGACCCAGAATTCCTTCGGGTCGCCGCGGCGGAAGCTCTTCTTCATCCACGCTTCCATGTCCATGAACAGCGAACGGAAGCGATCGGGAGCCGGGTTTCGCCGCCCACCTTCCTGCGTAATATCCAGCTCGGCCCAGAACTGCCCTGACAAGAGCTCGTTGTCGTAGTTGAGCCGGCTGCGTTCCCAGAAGATGACGGGCGACTTCGTCTCGAGCACGCGCCAGAAGCCTTTGTCGGGGCCGCGCTTCATCTTGTCGACGCTCACCGGGCCGATGTCGGTCGCCGCGAGGTAGACGTCTTCCTCCGGAAGCTCAGGGTGTTTGTCGGCCGCCGCGCGGAACTCGACCCAATCGGGCGGCACGCGGCGGGGGTACACCTTGATCACATGGCGCTCGAGGTAGCGCAAGAAGGCCACCTCGTCCTCGGGAGTCATGAAAAATCGAAGCTGGTTCGCCATGCGACCCTGTCTGCTACATCAGGTGCCATGGACGCCACCTTCTCGACGTTGCTGTCGCGAATGCAGGAGCTGAAAGATCTGGGAGGCGTCATCGGCCTCGCCACCTGGGATCAAGAAACGTACATGCCTCCCAAGGCCCACCAGGCGCGCGCGTCGCAGCTGGCCACGCTGCAGGGCCTCTACCACGAGCGGTTGATCGACCCCCGCCTCGGCGAGCTGCTGGCGAAGGTGGCGGCGGCGTCTCCTGACGAGCGCGCGATGGTGCGGGTGCTCGGCGTGGAGCGTGACCGCGCGATGAAGGTGCCAGCCGCGATGGTGAAAGCGATGGCAGACGCGCAGTCGCAAGCGCTGTCGGGCTGGCGCAAGGCGCGCGAGGCGAAGGACTTTGAAGTGTTTCGGCCCGCGCTCGAGAAGCTGCTGGCGCTGCGCCGCGAGCAGGCCGACGCGTATGGCTACGAGGCGGGCGGCGAACGGTACGACGCGCTGCTCGAGAACTATGAGCCCGGCATGCGGGTGAAGCGGCTGACGCCCGTGCTCGCGCAGCTCAAAGAGAAGCTGGTGCCGATCGTCGAGGCGCTGTGCAGCGCGCCGCCGCCGGCCGATGTCTTCGCGAACAAGAAGTTCGATGTCGAGGCGCAGTGGCGTTTCACCGTCGAGCTGCTTCACGCGATGGGCTTCGACCTCGAGGCCGGCCGCCAGGACAAGAGCATTCACCCGTTCACCGGCGGCACCCACGCGCAAGACGTGCGGCTCACCACCCGGCTAAACGAAGACACCCCGCTGCCCGCGCTGTTCGGCACGATTCACGAGGGCGGCCACGGCCTCTACGAGCAGGGCTTCCTTCCTGATCACTTCCGCACGCCGCTGGCGAGCGCGCCGTCGATGGGGCTTCACGAGTCGCAGTCGCGGCTCTGGGAAAATGTCGTCGGCCGCAGCCGCCCGTTCTGGTCGCACTTTTACTCAGGGCTGCAGAAGTACTTCCCGTCGCAGTTGGGGCACGTCTCGCTCGACGCTTTTCTCGCGGCAGTGAACAAGGTCGAGAAGACCTTTGTGCGCGTCGAGGCCGACGAGGTCACCTACAACCTTCACATCGTGCTGCGGTACGAGCTCGAGGTGCCGCTGCTGCGCGGCGACCTGCAGGTGAAGGATCTCGAAGCCGCGTGGAACGACAAGACGAAGGCTACCTTCGGGCTCACCCCGCCCACTCCGGTGCTCGGCGTGCTGCAGGACATCCACTGGGCGTGGGGCGAGCTCGGCTACTTCCCGACGTACGCGCTCGGCAACCTGTACTCAGCGTCGCTCTACGCTTGCGCGAAGCGGCAGATTCCCACCCTCGAAGCGTCCATCGCTGCTGGCGATCTGCTGCCGATGCGCGACTGGCTGCGGAAGAACATCCACAACGAAGGCTATCGGCTCGAGGCGGAAGATCGCGTGAAGCAGGTGACCGGGCAGGGGCTCACCGACGTCGACTTCATCGCCTACCTCAAGGACAAGTATTCGGCGCTGTACGGCGTGAAGCTCTAACGCAGCAGCAACCCGAGCATGCAGCACCCGGCGGTGGCGACGCCGATGAGGATCATCACCCACATCGTGGTGTTGTTCTTCGCCGCCGTGACCGCCGCCGCCGGCGGCGGCGCCACCTGAACCGGCCCGCCGAAGGACGGGGGCGGAAGGGCGGAGCGCAGCTTCGGTGGCGACGTCTTCCCCATCAGCATCGATGGTGTGTCGGTGAGCGGCAGCGGCCTTGGCGGCGCCGTCGCCCGCGGCCGTTCGGGCGTCCAGCCAGGCCCACTCGCCAGGCGCAGCGCCTCGGCCATCTGCTGCGCTGTCTGCCACCGCGGCTCGCGATCGCGCGCGAGGCCGCGGTCGACCACCGCACACAGCGCCGTTGGCAGCGCGGGCGCGACCGTCTTCAACGGGGGCGGCGTCTCCGTTTGCACCTTCACCACCAGCTCGGCGTAGCTCTGCGCCTCGAAGGGCAGCCGCTTCGCCAACAACTCGTAGAGCATCACCGCCACCGAGTAGAGGTCGCTGCGGCCATCGACGCTTCGCGCATCGAAGAACTGTTCGGGCGCCATGTACGCCGGCGTGCCCATCGCGACGCCTGTCATCGTCAGCCCGGACGTCTCGCCCTCGCGGTGCATCTTCGAGATGCCGAAGTCGAGCAGCTTCACGAAGTCCTTCTCGCCGCGGCGGATGACGAAGACGTTCGCGGGCTTCATGTCGCGGTGGACGATGCCCTTCGCGTGCGCGGCCGCCAACGCGTCCAGCACCTGCAGCGTGAGGTCGATGAGCCGCCTCGGGTCGTCCGTGCCCTCGCGGTAGACGAGGTCTTTCAAGTCCCACCCATCGAGGAACTCGAGCGCGAGAAACGCCTGGCCGTCGGTGACGCCCGCGTCGAGGACGCCGACGATGTGCTCGCTGCCCACTGCTCCGGCGGCCTTCGCCTCGCGCATGAAGCGATCGATCATCGACTGGTCGGCGCCCAGCTCGCGCTTCAACAGCTTCAGCGCCACCGTGGCGTCGGTGTGCACGTGGCGCGCGCGAAAGACGGTGCCGAAGCCGCCCTGGCCCAACAGCCGTTCGAGCCGGTAGCGGTCGACCTGCGTGCCGATGAGCCCGGGCGCCGCGATCGCGAGCCCGGTGAGGGGGCACTTCAACACGCCGTCAGCGTGGGTCTGCCCGCAGTGGTGGCAGGTCATCACTGAACGACGATGGTGTAGGTCTGCTGCTTGCCGTCTTCGCGCCAGATCATCAACGGGGTCTGACCACTCGCAACGCCTTCGATCTCGAGCTCGTAGCCGCCCACGGTACGGGCCTCTGCGATCTTGGAGTCGCCGACGGCGATTCCTTGAAAGCTGCCCATTGTCACCCGCGTCCGCTCGCCTGCCCGCAACATGAACACCTTGTTCGCGGGAGGAGCAGGGGCCGCTGCTGGCGCCTGAACCGCGCCGCCGCCTTTCCCCGCCGCGTCCTGCCGGCGCCTGAGCTCGCGTTCCTGCGCGGTGAAGCCACCCTTCGCGCTCTTCGCTTCCGCTTGCAGCGCCTGCGCCCGCTTCATCAGCGCGTCGGCTTCTTTCGACTCGGCCGACTTCTTCGGCACGTTGGCGAGCACTGCGACCGCTGCATCGCCGTCGTTCTCGCTGATCGCCAGCCGCCCGAGCTCGAGCGGGAAACGCCCGTCTTTCGCAAATGCGGCTGCGCCCTTTCGCAGTGCCGCCTCGGCTGCCGACCTCTGATCTGTCTTCTGACCCGACTTGCCTACGCACAACAACGCGTCGGCCGTGGCCTCGAAGTCGACCGCTTTTTCACCGAGCGAGATCGCCATCACTGGGTCCTTCGACTCGAGTGCGACGCAGCCCTTCGTCAGCGCCACCGCGAGCTTCGTGCGGTCGGCCGCCGAGTAACCCCCGACAGGCGCCGCAGCGAAAGCGAGGTACAGCTCTTCCCACTGCGCGCCAGACACGAAGGGGTCCGCCTTGGACGCAGCAGGCGGCGCAGCGGCGGCGAGCAACAACGCGAGCACGATCATGGGCGCGACTCTAACCCGCACGGTGCTATCCATCGCTTCCCTTGTCCGCGCCGGCGCTACATCGACCGCTGCAGATCTCGGCGCTGGTCGCGCTGGTGCCCGCGGTCGTGGCGCTGGTGCAGCTCGGCCGGCTGCACCCCGACGAAGTGTTTCAGTCGCTCGAGCCGGCGAACTTCCGCGCCTTCGGCTACGGCATCGTCGCGTGGGAATGGCAGGTCGGCCTTCGCAACTGGGCGGTGCCGGGCCTCTTCGCGTGGATCCTGAAGCTCGCCGCGGCGCTGGGCATCGACGACCCGCTGGCCCGCCGCGCGATGATCGCGGTGCCGCAGTACGGGCTTCACGTCGCGATGCTGCTGGCGGTCTACCGGCTCACCGCACGGCGCAACGTGCCGATGGCGCTGGCGTCGATCTTCCTCGTCGGCCTCTACGGCCTCGTCATCCACTTCGCCGGCCGCACGATGGGCGAGTCTTTTAGCGCCGCGTTCATGGTGATCGGCCTTGAACGTCTCGACGCCGCGCGCGATCGGCCGTGGCACGTCGCCGCGACTGGTGGAGCGATGCTCGGCCTCGCCGTCGTCACCCGCTACGGCTCTTCGGTGGTGGTGGTCGCCGCGCTCGTCTGGCTCATCGTGCAACGCCGCACCCAGACTCCTCCCTCGACTTCTCTCGGGGTGAGCGGGGCCGGGGCTCCTCCCTCGACTTCTCTCGGGATAAGCGGGGCCGGGGCCGGTAAGTGGACGGTGCTGCTGTTCACCGTTGCCGGCGGAGCGCTCGTTGCCGCTGCGCTGGGCGCGCTCGACTGGGCCACCTGGGGCGCTCCGTTTCATTCGCTGCGCAAGTACGTCGACTTCAACCTCCTCTCAGGCGAGGCGGCCGCGCAGTTCGGCAGCGATCCCGCCTGGTACTACCTGCCGCTGCTGGGCTGGCTGGTGCTGTGGGCGTGGCCGGGCCTCGTGCTGGGCCTCGTTCGCCGGGCGGAAGGCGCGTCGATCTTCGCGTTCTGCGGCCTCGTCTACGGGGTGGCGATCACGCTCACGCCGCACAAAGAGGCGCGCTTCCTCTACCCGGGCCTCGTGCTGTTGCTGGTCGCTGCGACGCCGCCCTGGCTCGCCTTTCTCGGTCGGCTCAGTGGGTCGCGCGCGCGCATGCTCATCGGAGCGTCAGCGCTCGCCGCCGTCGCGGTCGTCTTCTTTCCCTCGCCGTACCGTCCCGAGCGCCCCGAGCAGTTCCGCCTCGTGCTGAAGGCGGGCAGGGAAGCGACGGGCCTCGTGATCGTGAACGAAGGCGTGTGGGGCTCGCCGGGGTTCTTCTACCTTGGGAAGAACATCCCCTGGTTTCCGTGCGACTTCCCGGAAGACCCGCGATTTCAGCAGGCGATGGCGACGCCGCAGTTCAACCGCGCTGTCATCTGGGACGATCGGGCCCTGGCGAACCTCGAAGCGGCTGGCTTCAAGGTGCTCGAGACGCAAGGCCCGGCGAAGTTGCTCGGCCGCTGATCAATCGACCCAGGGCCGGGCCTGCTTCACCACCAGCTTGCCCGCGGTGTCGATCTTGAACTCGATGTCCATCGCGAACTTGGTGTCCGCCTGCGCGCCATAGAGCTTCTTGAAGTGCGCCTGAATCTTTTCCATCGCGGCAGTCAGGTCGTTCACCTGCTGCCTGGTGAGCACCGTCTTGTTCCCCGTCGTCTCGCTGGAGTGGCGGAGGTACTGGGTCTCGTACTCTTCGTGCTCACCGATGGCCGAGATCAGCATCTCGTCGGGCGTCGCGTTCGGATCCGGGTTCGTCACCAGGGACTCGCCGACCTGCACGTTCACGTAGAAGCCGGGCCAGTTCGGGTCGTAGACGTTCTTCGTCACCGCGACGCCGTTCGCGAGCTCGTCATCGAAGTTGTCAGTCAACAGCACGCCCATCGCGGCCGACATGTGGTCGATGCGGTGGAAGTCACGCTCTTCGAACGCGCGGTAGTTCCACAGCGACGCCCAGACCTGCTTCACCGTGTTGCCCAGGTGCCCTTCGTCGGGGCGGTGGGTGTACGAGTCGTAGAGGCCTGCGCCGTTGAAGCCCTTCAGGTCTTCGTTGTTCGTCGAGCTGCGCGCGCGAATTGCCTGGCCGGGCGGGAACTTCTTCTGCGCGGCTGCGAGCTGCGCGGCGAGCTCGGGCGGAATCGGCGCCCGCTCGATGTTTTCTTGCAGCTCCTGCAGCTTCTTCTCGCGCACTGCCGGGTCGGCCTTGAACTTCGGGTCGGCCATCATCTTCGCGGCCGCGTCGTACAGCCCGTTGGCCTTCATGAACTTGTCGTAGAAGGAAAACGGCACAGCCAGCTGACCCTTGCCGGTGTTGCCGGGAAGAATCTTCTTCAGCTCGGCGAGGTTCGACGCCTTCGCGCCGTACGCCTTCACGCCGCTGAAGCCGAGCTGATCGAGCGACGCGATCTTCGTCACGGTCAGGTCGCGCGGCGGCTTCTGCGCCTTCGGGGGCCGCACGTTCTCGAGCCACGCGTCGGCCTGTGCCTTCGTCGCCTCTTCGAGCTCGAAGCCGTCGGGGGTGATCTTGTAGTGAACGAGCTTGCCGATGAACGGCGCAATCTTTGGGTCCGTCGACGCGTTCTTGATGAAGGCGTTCGGGGTGTCGTTCTGCTTCGCCTTCAGGTTGATGTGAGACAGCGGCGTCTGCGGCGCCTCGCTGATGACGCCTCCGACGTGGCTCAGGTCATTGGGAAGTGACTTGAAGATGACGACGTCGCGCACGCTGGGCGGCCGCGAGCCGGGCTCGATCACCCGCAGCATTCCGTAGCCTTCGCCCAGGTTCAGCGGCGAGTAGGTGAGGTTCTTGAAGAGCGCCGTGGTGTTGATCGACTTCACGGCCAGTTGGGTCAGCTTCGCCTTCTCTTTGGTGAACAGCGCTTCCTGCGTCTCGCCCGCAGGGTGATACGCGATCTGCCCCTTGGCGAAAGGCATCGCCTTGGTGATCGCCTCGTACGCAATTGCGACGTGCTTCGCCTTCACTGGATCCGTCGGCCAGAACTCCATCGCGTAGATGCCCTTCTTCCCGCCCGACTCGAAGTTGTCGTGCGCGATCAGCGTGCCGGCGAGGTTCTTTCGATCGTCTTTGAAGTACGTCTGCGCGTTGAACTGCTCGAGGGGAATGCCGACGCCCAGCGCCTTCGTCGCGAAGTCGAAGTGGTAGACGTAGTTGTTGGTGTTGAGGAAGTAGACCTGCGGGTTCGGCCCGTCGACGCCCGTCATCAGGAACTTCACCTCGCGCGCACCCAGCGCACCCGGCACGTCGTCGCGGCGGGCCAGCTTCTCGAAGGTGGCGCGGTCGGGAATCGCGGTCGCGCCCTTCGAGAGAGGAAGCGAGACGGCGGTGGTGGAACCCGTGGTGCGGGTGTTGCCCCAGAGGCTGGCGGTGGTCGCGCTGCCCACGGGCCGCGACGACGGCGCGTTCGGAGACAGGTCGACGGTCTTCGCCTTCGGCTTCAGCGTAAGATCGCTGGTCGCGCGGCGCGTGCCTTTCGGGGCCGACGGCTTCGGCGTCGTCGCCACGCGCGGCGCGACGACGGGGAGGGCAGGGGACGTCGTCGAAGTGCTGCTGGTCGGGCGAATGGGAGGCATGCGGCGGACCCTCTCAAGTCCCCCTGCCGCGTTCAACCAAACCAAGGTGAGTCGCAACTCACACGAAACACCTGAGTTACTCGAGCTCGCCCATCAGCTTGTCCGCGAAGACCCGGTACTGGGCGATGGTCTTGTCGCGGCGCTTCTTGGTGCGGGCAATCTCGGCGCGAAGGGTGACGCGCACCTGCTCTTCGTCGCCTGAGAGCCAGTGGATGATCGGCACCCGGAACATCTCGCTGTCGGGCACCATCATGTCGGTCTTCGCCAGCACCTTCTGCAGCGACGACGTCTCTTTCATGAACTGCAGGCCGGTGCTCAGCACGAAGCGCGCGAGGCGGGCGATGATCGACGTGTTGTCCTTCGTCTCGTCGAAGCCCCACTCTTTGTACTCGCGGCGGGGCCCCAGGAAGCCCGCGTTCGTGCTCAGCGTCGGCAGCAGGTACGGGTGCGGCTTCTCGTCGAGCAGCTTCGCCCACTTCTCTTCGATCAGCTGGTGACGGATGCCGACGATCGGATCCACGTACACCAGGCCATCGGCCTTCTTCCCCGTGACGGTGATGCCCACCCAGCCCAGCACGTCGGGCGCGATCTCCTTCGTGAAGATGCCCGGCTCGCGCTTTTTGAAGCCACCTTCGGCCAGCCGCGCGCCAATGCGCGAGACGAGCTCGACTCCAAAATCTGAACCAGGGGCGGCGGCCACGGTGCCTTCTACCACCTCGACACTTTCCATCTGACTCCCAAAAGCCAAACGCGCCGCACCCGGTGAAGGATGCGACGCGTTCGGGTCAAAAAGAACGGCCGGGACACACGCGAAGTAACGCTACCGTTGCTTCCTTCCGGACCTGGCGGGGTTCACGGCCCCGCGTTGTCCCGACCACAAAACTCGTTCAGCGGAGAGGGTGGGATTCGAACCCACGAAACCGTTTCCAGTTCACACGCTTTCCAGGCGTGCGCCTTCAGCCACTCGGCCACCTCTCCCTGGCCCTCGAAGCGGAGAGCGTAGGATTCGAACCTACGGTACCGTTACCGGTACGCCTGATTTCGAGTCAGGTGCCTTCGACCACTCGGCCAGCTCTCCAGAAGCTATTTGGGTGCTGCCTTCTTCCGCCCTCGAAGCGCGACGAAGAAGTCCTTCAAAATCGTGCTGCACTCTACTTCCAGTACTCCCCGGGTCACCGCCACCTGGTGGTTCAGCCGATCATCTTTCAGCAGGTCATACAGGCTTCCGACTGCCCCTGCCTTCGGGTCCATCGCTCCGAACACCAGCCGGCCCAGCCGCGCCTGAATCAGCGCCCCTGCGCACATCGTGCAGGGCTCCAACGTCACGTACAGCGTCGCTTCGCTCAACCGCCACGACTTCAACGCCGCACTCGCCTCAGCAATCGCCTTCAGCTCTGCGTGCGACAACGGGTCGCAGTCCACCTCGCGCCGGTTGTAGCCGCGCCCCACCACCTGCCCACCCACCACAACCACCGCTCCGACCGGCACTTCCCCCAGGTCGCCTGCGGCTTTCGCCAGCTCCAGCGCTTCTCCCATGAATCGTGAATCGTTCATCGAAGACTCTGCGTGTGCTCCCTAGTGGATTCGAACCACTGGCCTTTGGATTCGTAGTCCAACGCTCTATCCAGCTGAGCTAAGGGAGCCCAAAAACATGGTGGAGAGTGAGGGATTCGAACCCTCGATACCGTTGCCAGTATACAGGTTTAGCAAACCTGCGCCTTCAGCCGCTCGGCCAACTCTCCGTCAATTTCATTTCAAAGAGCCAAACTTCTACACCTGTCACGGAGCAGGAAGGATTCGAACCTTCGAAGGGCTTTCACCCTTAACGGTTTTCAAGACCGCCGCCTTCAGCCGCTCGGCCACTGCTCCATCGACGACGTGACCGACGCGCCTTCACCTCGTCTGCTGACGGTGAAGTGGTGGGCCTCCTAGCACCACTAAATCGGGGTTGTCACTCGCCGAAGTGAAGGATGCTGTTGTTGTCGCCCGCCACCCAGACGTCGTCGGGGGCGGTGGCGCCAATCGCCCTCAAGGAACTGTTGGTTGAAGGCTTGAGGTCGACCCAGAGCTCGATCGACCCACCGTCAGCCTGAACGGTGCCGCTGTAGCGCCAGATGCGGGCCTCGGTGTCGACCACCAGCACCTGGTTGAGGCCAAAGGCGCAGACGCCGACGAAGTGGCTCGCGGCAGAGAAGGGGCCCGAGAGCACCCGGTAGCCGGCGTCTTCGAACGAGAAGAGCGTGTTGTTGCTGCCGGCGAAGTAGGCGAGCGAGGGGCCCAGCGCGCTCGAGGCCTGCACGCGCAGCTGCCCAGCGCCCGCCACTGAGAGAATGGTGGAGTCGCGATCAAGCCGGGCGAAGTACCCGTGCGAAGCCCCCGGCTGCGCGGTGCCGGCGACGAAGAGCGCTTCGCTCCCTGCCGTGGTCACCGTGTAGAGCTCGGCGTTGCTCGCGTCGGGGGCCCACGTCCGTTCGCGCGCGCCGCCGTCGCCCATCTCGCGCACCTGCACCGCGCGGCCGTCTCTCAAGGTCGCGTAGAGGGTGACGCCGCCGTCGCCCGCCACCACGCCCGACAGCCCACTGACTTCGGCCGATGGTTCGATCTTGTGCCAGCCCTCGAGACAGCCCGCGTCGAGCTCGAGGCGATCGATCTGGTTTCCTTCGCCCAGGTACACCCGGCCCTGTGGCGTCGCCCACGCGGCGCGGAAGTTCCCGTTGCACTTCCCGGTGTAGTTGATGAACCCGCCGTCGCCGAAGCCCGGGATGACTGAGCCCGCGTCGACTTCTCCGCCGTCCTCTTGCCCGGCATCAGGGACGATGGCTGCGAAAAAATAGCGAAGGACGATCTGGTTTCCGTCGCCCACCACCCAGGTGAAGCCGCGGCCAAAAGGCGCGATCGCATTCCAGCCCGCGTTGGTCGGCAACGGGAACCGGGTGAAGCCCTTGAAGCCCGCGTCGCTGCACGTCTCGAGGGTGGTGGGGTCGCAGTCGTCGTCGCGGCCGTCGCAGACTTCGCGCGCGCCGGTGTGGATGAAGCGGTTGGTGTCGTCGCAGTCGTCTGCGCTGGGCGCCCGGCCCGGTGGCTGGGTGCACGCGAGCACGGCCCCGCCATCGATGAGCCCGTGGCCGTCGCCGTCGTCGTCCGGGTACCAGCCCAGCAGCGGCATCACCCTCGCGCAGGCCGAGGTGCCGGCGTCGGTGCACTGCAGCGTGCCGGAGCAGGTCGCTCCCGCGTCGCACCCGTCGCCGACGAAGAAGCCTTCGTCTGTCTGTTGATCGCAGTCGTCGTCGAGGCCGTCGCAGGTCTCGGCCGCTGCGGCGTGCACGAAGGGCCGCGTGTCGTCGCAGTCGCCCGCGTCGGTGGCGAAGCCCGGCGGCAGCACGCACGCCGTCTGGCCCGCGTCGAGCCGGTTGTCGCCGAAGCCGTCGTGGTCGCTGTCGGCAAAGAAGAAGGTGGGCGGCAGGCCGTCGTCGCGCACGCCATTGCAGTCGTCGTCGAGGCCGTTGCACCGCTCTTCCACCCCGGGGTGCACCGCGTTCTGCTCGTCGGCGCAGTCGGTGCCCGCTTCCTGGCCGTTGGTGAATGGGCCCGTCGCGTCGGCGAACGTGTCGTCGTCGGCGTCGCGCACCACGATGCTGACTTCGAGCAGCGCCGCAGGCCGGGCAGCGGTCGCCGAAAGCGCCTTGCGCCACACCTGCTTTCCTTCGCAGCCGCGCTCGCGCACCAACAGCTCGACCGTCAGCGCGTCGCCGTCGCCGTCGGCGGGGATGACGCCGATGGTGCGGTTGGCGGTGGCGGTGAGCTTGTCGAGCCGCCTTTCTTCCACCTTCGACGGCTTGCTGACGCTGGCGACGCGCACGACGAGGCACGCGTCTCTCGGGCCCGTGTAGCCGACGGCGATCTTCACTCCGCCTGCTTGGGTGCCCCCGCATCCCGCGACGAACAACAGCGCGGCGACGGCGGGAACCGCTCTCAAGGCTTCAGCTCGGTGAGGCCTCCCATGTACGGCTGAAGGGCAGGAGGAATTGCCACCGTGCCGTCTTCCCGTTGGTAGTTCTCGAGGATCGCGACCAGCGTGCGGCCGACCGCGAGGCCCGAGCCGTTCAGGGTGTGAAGAATCTGCGGCTTGTCGCCCTTCGCAGGGCGCCAGCGGATCTTCGCGCGGCGCGCCTGGAAGTCGCCGAAGTTCGAGCAGCTGGAGATCTCGCGAAACGCCTGCTGGCCCGGCAGCCACACTTCCAGGTCGTAGGTCTTCTGGGACGCGAACCCCAGGTCGGCGGTGCAGAGCAGGGTGACGCGGTGGTGCAGGCCGAGCTTCTCGAGAATCGAAGCCGCGTCGCCAACCAGCGTCTCGAGGTGCTTCAGCGAGTCTTCCGGCTTGCTGAACATCACCAGCTCGACCTTGTGGAACTGGTGCATGCGGATGAGGCCGCGCGTGTCTTTGCCGGCGGCGCCTGCCTCGGCGCGGAAGCAGGGCGAGAAGGCGCAGTACTTCTTCGGCAGCTCCTCAGCTTCGAGGATCTCGTCCTGGTGGTAGTTCGTCACCGGGACTTCGGCGGTGGGAATCAGGAAGAGCTCCTGTTCACCTGCGGTCTTGAACGCGTCGTTCTCGAACTTCGGCAGCTGGCCCGTGCCCATCATCGCGTTGCGGTTGACGAGGTACGGCGGAATCATCTCCTCGTAGCCGCGCGTGGTGTGCTGATCGATCATGAAAGAGACCAGCGCCCTTTCCATTCGCGCAAGCCCGCCCTTCAAGAAGGCGAAGCGGCTGCCCGACACTTTCGAGGCACGCTCGAAGTCGAGCATTCCCAGCTTCTCTCCGATGTCGAAGTGCTGCTTGGGGGTGAAGAGGAAGTTCGGCTTCTCGCCCCAGACCCTTTCCGTCTTGTTGTCGGCCTCGCTCTTCCCCGGCGGCACCGACTCGTGCGGCGGGTTCGGCACCGTCAACAGCAGCGCGTCCAGCGCCGCCTCGAGCTCTTTGAGCTTCGGCTCGCGCGCCTTGATCTGATCTCCGACCTCGCGCATTGCCGCCCGCTTCGCGTCCAGCGCCGCCGGGTCGGACTTCGCCAGCTTCTTCATCTCTTCGTTGGCGAGGTTGCGCTGCGCCTGCAGCCCTTCGAGCTCGATGGTGAGCGCGCGGCGTTCGGTGAACAGCAGCTTGAACTGGCTCAAGTCCAGATTGCCACCGCGGTCTGCGAGCCGTGCCACCACCCCATCGAAGTTCTTTGCGACGAAATTCTTGTCGAGCACCTATTCCTCCTTCTTCTTCAGGTAGTCGATTTCGTCTTCGATTTCCCTCTTGTTGTCGGCATCGGGGCGCTTGGCCAGGTACCGCTCGAACGCACTGGCCGCTTCACCGCGCTTCTTCTGTTCTTTGTACGCGTAGCCGAGCCGCAGCCAGACGTCGGCGTTGTCGGGCTCGACGGCGGTGGCCTTCTTGTAGAAGGTGATCGCCTGGTCCCACTTCTTCTCTTCTCCGTAGGCCGAGCCCAGCTTGAAGTAGACCGTCTTCAAGTCCGGGTCGGCCTTCAGCGCCTTTTCGTAGGTGGCGATCGCCTGGCCCCATTCTTCGGCCTGAGAGTACGCATCACCAATGGCCGCCTGCACCGCGGTGCGGTTCGGATCCGTCTCGAGCGCGCGCTGGAAGAACTGCACCGCCTTCTTGATGTCGTTGCGGTCGAGGTAGACGTGGCCCAGCGCGTCGAGGGCGTCGGTGTAGCGGGGGTCGAGATCCAGGGCCAGCTTCCACTCTTCGATCGCTTCCTGAGACTTCTTCGCGTCGAGGTAGATCTTCCCCATCCAGTAACGGAACTCGGGGCGCTTCGGCTGCATCTCGAGCGCGCGCTTCATGTGCTCGATCGCACCCGTGTGCTCGGCCTTCAGGTTCTTCACCTTGGCCAGGTAGAAGTTCGCTTCGGGGTGTGACGGCTCGCTGGTCAACGCGGCCATCAGGCTGCCCGTGGCTCCGCTCAAGTCCTTCTTCTCGAGCTGGACGGCGCCGAGGGTGACGATGATCGACGTATTGCGGGGCTCGTCGAGCCGCGCCGCCTCGAGCTCTTTCACCGCTTCTTCCAGCCTCCCTGCCTTCCACAGCGACGTGCCGCGCTGCACCCGGCCACCGAAGACGTGCGGGTTGATGCCCAAGCCTTTGTCGACCTGGCTCAGCGCGAGGTCGACCCGGCCCTTCGCGAGCTCCAGCCTCGACATGCCGACGTAGGCCTCGGCCAGCGTCGGGTTCAGCTCGAGCCCCTTCTTCAGCTCCACCTCTGCGCGCTCGAGGTCGTTGTCTGACAGCGCCAGCTCCCCCATCACCACGCGCACCTCCGCGTTGTCGGGCGCCTTCTTCATCGCCTCTTCCAGCTGCGGCTTGGCTTCGCTGAGCCGGCGGAAACGGACGTAGAGCCGCGCGAGGTACAGGTGCGCGTCGACCAGCGTCGGATCCGCTGCGGCCGCCTTCAGGTACGCGGCTTCGGCTTCCTTCGCGCGGTCGAGCGCGTCGTCGACACGGGCCGAGAGGTAGGTGAGCCGTGCGTTGCCGGGGAACCGCGCGCGAGAACCCGCGACCACCCGCGTCGCGTCTTCCATCTTGCCCAGCACGATCAGCGACGACAGGTAGGCCTCGGCGTATTCGAGGCTCTCGGGCGACGCTTCGGTGGCGGCCTTGAAGAACGGCAGCGCCTTTTCGTGGTCGTGCTGCGCGACGTAGGCCGCCGCGAGCCGCGCCTTCGTGAACGGGTTGCCCGGGTCGGCCTTCAGCGCCTCTTCGAACAGCGGCACCGCCTCTTCCGTCTTGTGCTGCATCGCCAGCGCTTCGGCCTTCAGCGCCAGTGCCTTGCCGAGCTCGGCGGGGCCCAGCTTGTCGCGGCTCGAATCGCCCAGCGCCTGTTCGACGGCGACGGCGCCCTTCGTCACGTCCTTTCGAATCAGCAACTCAATCGCCGCCAACTCGACCGCGGAAGACGCGTGCTCGGGGTCGGCCTTCAACGCCTCTTCGTACTGACCAGCGGCCAGGTCGGCTTCCTTCTGCAGCTGGTGCAGGTTGCCCATCGCGTGATGCGCGCGCGCCGAATCGGGCTTGCGCTTCAGGATCTGCTCGAGCTCGCTCTTCACCTGCGCGAGCTGGTTCTTCTGCATGTACGCCTCGGCCCGCAGGAAGAGCAGCTCGAGGTCGTCGGCGTTCTCGGTGCGCGCGATCGCATCGCCCAGCAGCGACAGGGCTTCGTCCGCGTTCTTCTGCGTCAGCGCCAGGCCGGCGCGCGCCTTCACCACTTCCGGGTGCTTGGCGCCGAGCAGCTCGATGTTCTCGAGCTCGCCCATCGCCTGCTGCATCTCGGGCTGGGTCGCGGCCGCGTACTTGCGCTGCAGGTAGAAGATCGACTGGCACCAGATGGCGCGCGCCTCGGGGTATTCCTTCACACGCAACGTCGCCTGCGCCGTGTCGCGCGCCTGCTGGTAGCCCTTGAAGGTGTCCGACAGCAGCGCCTTCTTGGCTGCCTCCAAGTCGGTGAACTCGCGGCTGCCCGGCTTCACCTTCGCGGGGAACAGCACCTTGAGCGCAAAGAAGCCGTACGGCGTGGTGCCGAGGAAGGCGCCCGTACCTCCGATCGCGAGGACGAGCACGGCGAGCACGATGAAGGGCAGCTTCTTGCGGAAGGGCACCGGCTCTTTGCCCTGCACGACGGCGACGGCCGCCATGCGCCCTTCGTAGAGGTTCTTCAGGCGGTCCATCGAAGCGGCCGACTGCGAATGATCGCCCTGCTGCGGAATCGCCGTGGTGGGCGACTTCGAAGGCGACTCCATCAGCGCCGTGATCGCCGCCTGGAAGGTGGGCTCACCTCCGATGGGCTGCCACGACTCGCTGTCCAGCGAGACTTCTTCGTTGCCCAGCAGCTGCCCGTCTTCGAGCATCTTGATGATGACGGCGTCTTCGAACGGGCCGAACACCTTGCCGCTTCGGCGGCGGATGTGGAAACGGCGCGCCTTGTTCTGACCTTCTTTCACGCCGGCTTCACGCGCGGTCTGGTCGATGAACGACAGCATCTCGAGGCCGTCGGCCGAAGTGGCCGGCTTGGCCGACACGGGCGGGGCCGACAGGTCGGCTTCGAGATCGTCGAAGCTGTTCTTCGGGGTGTTCGACGGGTCGAACTCCAGCGACTCGCCGCCGCTGTCGAACTCGACCTCACCGAATGACGGGTTCGCCGGCGGAAGTCCCGCAGGCGCGGTGGGCGCGTGCGTCACCGGCGGGGGCGGCGCCATGTCGAAGCTGAAGTCGCCGCCGGCTGACACTGCAGGAGACGGCAGGTTGTCGATCGCGGGGCTCGGAAGATCGTTCGAGAAGTCGGGCGACTCGAAGGGGTCGGCCGAACCGGCAGGCGAAGGCAGGTCTTCGAACTGGGCAGCCGCGGGCGCGGCAGCGAAAGCGCCACGCGGCGACGGCAGATCCGAAAAATCCATCGCCGGGGCCGGCGTCACCTGCCGCAGAGGCGGAGGCGGCACGAAGATGGGGTCGGGCGCGGGGTCGAACTGCGCTCCTTTTGGCGAAGGAAGATCCGAGAAGTCGAACTGCGGCGCGGCCGGCACCGTGTGCTGCGGCGGCGGCGCGTCGAAGCTGAACGGATCTGGCTGAGGTGGCAGGTCTTCGCCCGTCAGCGACTGGTACTCACCTGGCAGCGGAATCGCCGAGTTCGGGTCGTAGGCCTGGTGCTCGCGGGTTGGTTCGCTGTCGCCTGGCAGCGGAATCGCGCCGCCAGAGTCGAAGGCCTCGTGCTCGCCGGTCGCGGCGAACGGGTCGAAGTCTCTGGTGGGCGCGCTGCCCGGAAGTGGAATGGCGGCGGCCGCGGGGCTGCGCGTCTGCCGCAGCTCGGTGGCGGCGTAGTTGCCGGGAAGCGGAATCGCCGAGGAAGGTACCTGCCGCATCTCGGTGGCGGCGTAGTTACCGGGAAGCGGAATCGCCGAAGGCGGGGGCACCTTCCGCATCTCGGTGGCGGCGTAGTTTCCCGGCAGGGGAATCGTTGCGGCGCGCGGCGGAACCTGGCGAACCTCGGTGGCGTTGCCGGGCAGAGGAATCGACGCGCGCGCGAAGGTGGGCGCCGGCTGAATCGTGGTCGCCTGGTAGTTGCCGGGCAGCGGCACGGCCGGATGGGCGGCGGTGGGACCCGAGTCCACAAAGCCAATGTCGGCGTCGTCGGCGAAGTCGGCCTCGTCGACGGCGGCGGGCTGCAGCTGCGTCGCGCCGGGCAGCGGAATCGCGGCGGGCGCACCGATGCGGGTGGGCTCGTAGTTGCCTGGCAGCGGCACCGCGCCGGTGTGCGTCGCCGAGGGGTCGAAGTCGAAGCCCGGCGCAGGAATCGTCTCGTTGCCGACGCGGGTCTTCTCGTCTTCCCAGCTCGGCGCTGCTTGCGGACGCGCGGCGCTGATGGCGGGCAGCGGCACAGCGTTGGTTCTGGGGGCGCTCATCGCCCCGGGCAGCGGCACTGCGGCCGCCCGCATCGACACGGTGGGGGCCGGGCCTCTCGCGCCGGGAAGCGGGATGGCGCCGATGTTCGAAGGGGGCGCGGCGTTGGTGAGCGCGCCGGGAATCATCTCGGGCGGCATCACCCGGGTCGACTCCTCTTCCCAGTCTTGCGGCTGAGGTTTGGCGGCGCTGATGCCGGGCAGAGGCACGGCCCCTGACGAGGCAGCGGCCGGCGGCTTGACGGGGAAGATCTGCTGACAGGTCGGGCACTTGATGCGAGCTCCCCCGGCCGGAATCTTCTTGTCGTCGATGTTGAGGTTTGCGTTGCAGGAAGGGCACGCGACCTTCATGGCTCTCCTTGAATTCGATACGCCTAAAGGCTGAGGCACGTTACCTTACGAGGGTGTCACCTCATCTTTCCATCGTCATCCCCGTCTACAACGAGGAGTCGATCGTCGAGTCCGCCGCCCGCGAGCTGACCGCAGGGCTAGACAGCCGCGGCTGGGACTACGAGATCATCTTCGCCGAGAACGGCTCTCGCGACGCCACGCCGCAGATCCTCACGCGCATGTGTGCATCCAACCCACGCCTCAAGTGGTTTCACAGCGAGACGCCCAACTACGGCAGCGCGCTGAAGCAAGGCATTCAGCTGGCGAAAGGCGAGCTGGTGGTCTGCGACGAAATCGACCTCTGCGATCTCGTCTTCTACGACGCCGCGCTTCCCCGGCTCGAGAGCCGCGAGGCCGACCTGGTCGTCGGCAGCAAAGCGGCCGCGGGCGCTTCCGACGAACGCCCCATCATTCGGCGGCTCGCGACGCGCGTTCACAACAAAGTGCTGTGGGCGGCGCTCGGCTTCAAGGGCACCGACACGCACGGGCTCAAGGCCTTCCGCCGCGAAGCACTGCTGCCCACCATTGCTCGCTGCGTCGTCGACATGGACGTCTTTGCCAGCGAGTTCGTGGTGCGCGCGTGGCGCGACGGGCTGAACGTGCTCGAGATTCCGATTCAGCTGCACGAGAAGCGGCAGCCGTCGATTCACCTCTTCCGCCGCGTGCCGAACGTGCTGCGCAACGTCGCCAAGCTCGTCTACGTGATCCGGGTGCGGGGGCAGTAGCCGTTGGCTCGCCTGGCAGCGGTGTCCGTCGATCTCGACACCCTGCCGCACTACCTGCGCATTCAGGGCCTCGACGAGTCGCTGATCGACGGCCACGCGCGGACGCTGGTCTCGAAGGTGGCCATCGATCGCTGCCTCGAGCTGTTTGACGGGAAGCCCGCGACGTTCTTTGCGATCGGGGAAGACGTGCTGGATCCGAAGATGACGCAAGGCCTGCAGAAGGCGCACGCGGCGGGGGTCGAGATCGCAAGCCACAGCTTTCGCCACGACTACGCGCTGTCGCGCCGCACGCCGCTGCAGATCGCAGACGACCTGGCGGCGGCGCAGGAAGCGATCGAGGCGGCCGTGGGCGTCGCTCCGGTCGGGTTCCGCGCGCCCGGCTACACGCTGTCGCCCCAGCTGCTGCAGGCGGTCGCGAACCTGGGCTTGACCTACGACTCGTCGGCTTTTCCGGCGGTGCCGTACTACTCGGCAAAGGCGCTGGTGATGGGCGCGCTGCGCGTCGCGGGGCGGCCATCGCGGGCGGTGCTGGACACGCCGCGGGTGCTCTTTGCTCCGCGGGGTCCGTACCGGCCCGACTTGCTCGCCCCCTACTCGAAGGGCACGGCGCCGCTGGTCGAGCTGCCGATGATGGTGGCCCCGGTGACGCGGCTGCCTTTCATCGGCACGTTTGTCACCCAGCTGCCCTGGGCGGTGGTGAAGGCGACCTACGCGACGCTGAAGCGCGACGCGCTGCTGAACTTCGAGCTGCACGCGATCGATGTGCTCGACGTGTCCGACGGAGTGCCCCGCGCCCTCGCGACACAGCAGCGCGACCTGAACGTCCCCGTGCGAGAGAAGCTCAAGCGTCTGAAAGAAGTATTTGCGTGGTTGTGGAGCGACGGCGAACCCGTCACGCTCGCTCAGGCGTCACAGCGATTGGCGCCCGGCCTTTAGGTTGGCAGGGCGGTTCGAGGCGATGGAGACCGAGAAGCTCGGCAAATACCGACTGTTGTCTCTGATCGCCACCGGCGGCATGGGAGAGGTGTTTCTCGCGCGTCAGGAAGGCCCGGCCGGCTTCTCGAAGACCGTCGTCATCAAGCGGATTCTGCGGCACCTGGCCGACGACCAGGGCTTCATCGACATGTTCCTCAACGAGGCGCGGCTGGCGGCCCAGCTGCAGCACCCGAACATCGCCCAGATTTTCGGGCTCGAGCACGAGAATGACACCTGGTTCATCGCGATGGAGCACGTGCACGGTCGCAGCTGCCGCGCGTGTCTGAACGAGGCCCGGAAACGGAACCTGCGCTTTCCCCCGCGCATCGCCGCCCGCATCTGCGCGCAGGCGCTTCAGGGGCTGCAGTTCGCGCACCGGCTGACGGACGAGGGCGGGCGGCCCCTGGGAATTCTTCACCGCGACGTGAGCCCCGACAACGTGCTGGTGAGCTTCTCGGGCGCGGTGAAGCTGGTCGACTTCGGCATCGCCAAGGCGATGACGCGCAGCTTCACCTTCACCGGAAGGCTGAAGGGAAAGTTCACCTACATGGCGCCCGAGCAGTTCATCCCCGGGGCCACCATCGACGCGCGCATCGACCTGTATTCGATGGGGGTGCTGCTGCACGAGCTCGTCACGCTCGAGATGCCAGAGAGCTCGCCGAAGTCACCGGAAGAGGCGGTGCAGAACCGCCGGCCGTACCTGCACCGGGATGATCTGCCGCACGAGCTGAACGTCATTCTCGAAAAGGCGCTGCAGGGCGACCCGTCGAAGCGGTGGGAAAGCGCCGACGCGTTCGGCCACGCGCTCGAAGAGTTCATCGCGGTGTCCGGTGAGCCGTTGACGTCGGCGCACGTGGCGAGCTTCCTCGAAGAGATTTTCGGCCGCGACGTGGTGCTGACGAACCCCAGCGTCGCGACGATGGAGCCAGCGATCGGCGGCGGGAAGACCGACGTCCTGCCGATTCCAAAGGGAATCCTGCCGCCGCCCAGCGACTTGTGGGCTGTGCACCCGACGGTGATCGAGCCTGCGCTGCAGCGGGGCCAGACGACCTCGGGGCCCGACATGGTGGCGGTGCCGTTGCCTGAGGTGGTGGTGGGCACTCCGATTCCGCGCCGGTGGCCTTTCGTCGCGGCGGGGGGCGCGGTGGTGCTGGCCCTGGTCGGGTGGGCGGCAACGCGGAGCGGGCCGCCGGAAGTGGTGCCCGAGCCGAAGGTTGCCGCCGAGCTGAAGGTGTCGGTCGCCGATGCGTCTGTCGACGTGGAAGTCGTTGCCGACCCCGAGCTTCTCGTCGTCGTGGAAGATGCGGCAGAGCCCGTGCGGCCGGCACGAATCAAACGAAGGCTGCCTGCGCCGAAGCCGGGGCACGTCACGGTGCGCGTCAACCCGTGGGCCGAGGTCTTCTACAACGGGAAGAGCTACGGAATTACGCCTCTGAAGAACCCCATCGAGGTCCCCCCGGGCATCGCCACCTTCACCCTCAAGAATTCTCAGCTGGGGGTGAACCGGAAGGCGACCGTGAGGGTCACCGCCGGTGGCGATGTCGTGCTCAAGGCCGACCTCTTCAAGAAATAGCGCAGTCCTCTTCCTTCGATTCTTCCTTCTTCTTCTTCCCCCCATCGCGTCCCCCGGCTGCAGTGAGCTCGGGGTCCGACGGGTGGGAAGGCGGAGGCAACGAGGGCAGCGCAACAGACAACCCGGTGGCAAACAGCGTGGCGAGGAGCAGGGTTCTCATGCCTCTTCCGACCGCTGCCAGCGCGGGCAAATTCACGGCTTGAAGGTCCGGATGTGCTTGACCAGCGCGTCGATGTCTTCCGCCGACAGCTTCTCCTTGAAAGGCTTCATCTTCTTGTTGTCGGGGGAGCCATCGAGGATGACGGTCTTGATCTTCTCGTCCGTCCACTTGGTCTGCCAGCCGGCGTTCGTCATGTCGTCCACCTTCTCTTTCTTCCCCTGCTTCGTGTCGCCCTTGCCGGTCTCGCCATGGCACGACTTGCACTTCTCCTTCCATACCTCTGCCACCGGAGCGGCATGGGCAACAGCGGCGAATGAGAAAGAGATCAACAGCGCGACGCGAATCGACTTCATGGCGAGAAAGCCTCCGAGAGAGAGCTGAACTGGGGGTAGGACGGTACCGAAAGAGGGGGATTCAAAAAAGGAAAGGTTCGAGAGACGGCTGCTTTCTAGAACCCTGCTTTTTCGTCGGACTGCGACCGGAGCCAGCCGATGACCACCGACAGCTCGGCCTTGCTGAGCTTCTCGGCGTCGAACGCGTCCATCTCGTTCAGCTTTCCGTAGAAGCGCTCGTGCCCCGGGTCGCGAATGAACGCCGCAAGCCAGGGCTCACTGGCCCAGCCTTTCAGGTCCGGAGCGATGCCCGTGCCCACCCCGTCCAGCGAGTGGCACTCGAGACATCCTTCTTTCTCGTACAGCACCGCACCTTCGGCCGCGAGCTTGAGGTCGACGTCGGGCTTCGCCGTCTGCTGGTAGAGGAACTCGACGATGGCGGCGAGCTTCTCGTCGTCGCCGTCGAACGCGTCCATCTCGTCGATCTTGGTGTTGCCGAAGAAGTGGGGCGCGTCTGGCGCGCGAAGGAACTTCTTGATCCAGGTGCGGCTCGCGTAGCCGTCGAGGCAGACCGCCCCTTCGTAGGGCTTGGTGTCGCCGGGCGCGTGGCACGCGACGCACTCGCGATCGAAGACCTTCTGGCCCCAGAGGTGGGGGTCGTTCTGGTACAGCGTCAGCGGCCCAGAGACAGGCACGCCGATCATCGCGAGCTGCTGGGCCTGCTTCGCCCACACGTCGGCCTTCTCGTTGATCTTCACTTCTTCGACGTTCGCCGCGTCGGCCATCGCGGTCGAGACGCCGAGGAAGAGGGCCACCGCCATGCCAGCCAGCGACAGGCCGATCAGGATCTTCTGCGCCTGCTTCACGCGCGGCTGCAGGCGTTCGTAGAGGAAGGGCAGCGCGGCCAGGAAGCTGACGGCCATGCCGGGAATCACGGTGGTGGCGATGAACTCAGCCGAGCCCGTGAACCAGTGCCGCAGGTGGAAGATGGGTAAGAAGTACCACTCAGGGCGGGCGACGTACTCGATCGACGGATCCGCCGGAGCGCCCAGCTCGACGCCATTCGTGCGCCACACGTAGAGGACGATGCCGAGCATCACCACGAACCCCGCGGCGAGATCGCGAACGAGCTGGTGCGGGAAATACGTCTGCGCTTTTTCGGCGGCGGCTTCGGCCGTCATCCCCGGTGGCGCCAACTCGCCATGCTTTCGCTTGGTCCACAGGTGCACGGCGATCGCGCCGGCAAAGAGGCCGGGCGTGAGCAGGATGTGCATCGAGTAGAGGTGGGTGAGCGTCGCGTTGCCGACCTCGGCGCCGCCCTGAATCACGCGCACCGCGAGCTCGCCGACGATGGGCTGGTTGCCCGCGATGCCGACCAGCACCTGCGTCGCCCAGTAGCTGCGAAGGTCCCATGGCAGCAGGTAGCCCGTGTGCGAGATGAGAATCAGCGCCTGGATTCCGAGCAGGCCGACGATCCAGCTCAGCTCGCGCGGCGCCTTCCACGCGCCCCACAGGAGCGCCTGCAGCACGTGAAGAATCGCGACCACGATCAGCACGTTGCCGGTGACGTGGTGAAGCCCGCGCAGCATCCACCCGAAGGTCAGCTGGTGCTGGATGAAGTGAACGCTGGCCCACGCATCGGTGGTGGTCGGCGCGTACCACAGCGAGAGGCCGACGCCCGTCAGGGCTTCGACGGCGAAGAGAATGATGACCAGCGCGCCGAAGGTGCGGGCCCAGTGCGCTCCGCCGGGAAGCGGCGACTCGAGCAGCGCGCTGAAGTGGGTGCGATGCGACGTGCGGACGTCGAGCCAGCGAATGATTGGCTTCAACATCAGGCGGGCCGCCGTTCCTTCACGCCCACCTTGAAACGTTCCCACTTCACGAAGACGAGGCCGTCTTTCACCTCGACGGCCAGCGGATCCATGGTGCGGGGCGACGGGCCTTCCAGCGGCACGCCTTCGAAAGAGAAGGCCGAGGCGTGGCACGGACAGCCGTAGGTCTCTTTCGTCTTCTGGCCGATGCTGCAGCCAGAATGCGGGCAGATGCTCGAGAGCGCGCTGATCGAGCCGTCGGCCTTCTTCAAGAGCCAGGTGGCGCCGACGACGCCGACCGCGCGAGACCAGCCGTCGACGACGACCGAGGTGAGCTCGACCCGGCGGGGCACGCCGACGATCAGGTCCTTCTCGGCCACCGCCTTGATCAGCTTCGAGTTGTCACCAGTGCGACGAAGCAGCGGGGTGAGCGCGGCGCCAAGCAGGGGGATGCCCGCGATCGCGGTAATCCCTGCGCCGAACACCCCTGCGAGCACTTTGAGGAAACCACGTCGGTCCGAAGTCGCCATGGGGCGCGGAGTATAGGCGGGTGATTTCGGCAGCAGTTCGTTAGTTTCACCTTCGTGCAGCCGAGGCTCTCTGTGCTGGTGGTGTTGCCCTACCGCGCGTTCCCCGTCGAGCTGCCGGCGGGCCGCGCAGTGGTGGTTGGCCGCGGGCCGAACGTGCAGGTGACGCTGCCCGACCCGCGAATCGCCGCAAGGCAGCTGACGCTCACCGCGCGCGAAGACGGCGTGCTGGTCGAGCCGTTGGGCGCCACGGGGAGCACGCTGTTGAACGAGGTGCAGCTCTCTGCGGCGGTGGTGGCGCGGCCGGGCGACGAGCTCGCGGTTGGCGACGCGCGCCTCATCTTTCTCGGAGCGGCGTCGACGGTGCCGGGGCGGCCGCGGCTCGCGAGCCATGACGAAATGTCTTCGCGCCTTCACGACGAGACGCTGCGGGCGGGTGCGGCGCGGCCCGTGGCCCTGGTGTTGGTGGCGATGCCGCCGCTGAACACGCCGGCGCGGCTGTCGCTGTTGCGGCGGCTGACCGAAGCGACCGGCGCGGTGCAGCCGGCGACGTGCTGGGGCGAGCTGACGTCGGAAGTGCTGGCGGCGGTGATTCCCGAGTTGGGCGAGCCAGCGTTGGTGGCGCTGCTGGCGCGGCTTCCCGAGGTGGCGGGGCTGCGCGCGCGGGTGGTGAGCGCGTCGTCTCCAGCCGATGGCATCGATGCCGAATCGTTGATCGAGCGCGCAATTGAGAGGCTCGAGCCCGAGGAGGCGTGGCCAACCGACCCGGTGATGAGCGAGCCAGTGATGGTGCGGCTGCTCGGAGCTGCCGAACGGTTGAGTGGCGGTGATGCGGCCGCGGCGGTGGAAGGGCCGCGGGGGGCAGGGCGAGCGACGCTGGCGCGGGTACTGGCGGGGTCAAGCGCGCGGGTGGTACACGCGGCCGATTCAGCGGGCCTTGCGAAGGCGGGCGATGGGCCGGTGATCGTTCGCGAGGCGGGCGTGCTGCCGGGCGAAGCGGTGCAGGCATTGCTCGCGCGCGCGAAGGGCAGGGTGGTGGTGACGCTCGAGCAGGGGCAGCACGTGGAGCTGTTTCCAGTGCGGCTGAAGATCCCTGCGCTGGCCGACCGGCCGGGCGATGTGTTGCCGCTGGCGGACCATTTCCTGTCGCTGGTGCGGGCGCGGCTGGCGCGGCCGCGGTTGGTGCTGTCGGACGAGGCGCAGGGGTTGTTCGTTCGCTACCGCTGGCCCGGCAATGTGCGCGAGCTGAAGAACGTGGTCAGCCGGGCGGCGCGCGCCGCGCTGCGTGACGAGATTGGGCGCGATGCATTGCCGGCGCGGCTGACGCACGAGGCACCGGCCGAGAGCCTGCGCGGGGCGTTGAAGGCGACCGAACGGGAGCTCTTGCTCGAGGCGCTGGGGCGCACGCGGTGGAACGTGACTGCGGCCGCGACCCGGCTCGATCTGCCCCGGCGCACCGTCGTGTATCGGATGGCGCGGCTCGGGCTGAAGCGCCCCGCGCGCTGAGATTATCCACCACGGGTGGGCACGGACAGAGAAAGACCCGGGAAGAGGTGCGGCAGGCCCGTTCATCTTGAGCCCGTCGAAAGATGAGCATCCTTAGGTGTCGCGGCACCACCGGGTCGGGATGAACGAGCCGCTCAGGCGAGCAGGCCGGCGACGGGCTTCGTGCCATCGACGCCAAAGGTGTTCATCGGCAGCCCGAACGCCTGGCCGAGGCCGACGAACAAGTTGCCGAGTGGCTCCTTGTTGAACTTGTTGCTGACGTTGGTGCGCAGCTTCCCGCCGAGCTTGCCGACGACGATCGGCGCGAGCGCGGTGTGATCGTGCGGAGCCGGGTCGCCCATGTCGGGCAGGAACAGCATCGCCGTGTTGTCGAGCAGCGGGACATCGTTGAGATCCTTCGTCGCCTTCAGCTTCATCGCGAGCTCGGCCCCCATGTCGCACTGCCACTTCTCGAGCCGCACGAGCTGGTCGAGCACGCCGGCGCCGCCGTGGGTAAGCGCGTGGTGGCCGCCGGTCGAGTTGACGAACGGGTGGCTGCGGCCGCTGAGGCCGTACTCGATCATGAAGGTGAGGTAGCGGCTCAGGTCGCACCGCATCGCGATCACAATCAGGTCGTGGAACGCGCGAACCTGCGCCTGGTAGTCGAGCCCTGCGGCGGGGGCCGCGCCCGGCGTGCACGTGCTCGTCGGCGGCTCGGTGACGCGCTTCTCGAGCTCGCGCACCGACGTCAGGTACTCGTCGAGCCTCGCGGTGTCGCCCTTCGACAGCTCGTTCTTCAGGCTGCTCGCGTCGTCGGTGACGTAGTCGAGCACGCTCTTCATCGACGCCCGGCGGCGCGCGCGTTCGGCTTCCGTCGCGCCCTCGCCAGAGCCCGCGAAGAGGGTGTTGAAGGCAGTGAGCGGGTTGGTCACCGGACTCAGCGGCTCGCCATTTCCCTTCCACGAGATGCACTGCGTGTACGTGCACGTCGTGGGGCCGAAGTCGCACGGCGCCGGCTGCCCCGCGCCCCACTGCAGCGACGCGAACCGCGTGTTCGGCTTCAGGTCTCGCACCAGCACCTGATCGAAAGAGATCGCGTTGTTCAGCGGCGTGTTCGCGTTGAAGGCGAAGTTGGTGAGAATCGGCCCGGTACCCTTCGCGTGGTCGGCGATCGCAGCCGCTTCCCGCGCAGCGCGGTGGTCGAAGCCCGCGAGGAAGTTGAGGTCGGCCTTCAACGGCGCGAGCCCACTCGACGCGGTGGGCAGCGTGAAAGCCGAGCCAGCGCCCGCGGGAATCCAGGTGGCCGGGGTGCGCCCGTTCGGGAGGAAGTAGACGAGCAGGCGCAGCGGGCTGGGGGCGGCGGCGTGCGCCGCGCGCGGCATCAACGACTCGAGGGCAGGCAACGCGATCAGGGCGCCTGCGCCTCCGAGGAACCTGCGTCGGTTCAGCTTCATGGCGCCACCTCGGCTGCGTTGCGAAACGAATCCGAGAGCACGATCAGCTCGACCATCGCGTCGAGTCGCAGCCCGCGCGCGCCCAGCTGCTTCTCGATTTCCAGCACGAACGCCTTGTCTTCCTTCACCTTGGCGCGGCCCATCGCGTACGCGTGAAGCTTCGCGATCAACGACGGCACGAACCGCGAATCGCGAGCGACGAGCCCGGCCAGCTCTTCCGCGCCGGTGAAGCCGCGGCCGGAAAGCTGCCCCGAAGAATCGATGGGGTTGCCGTTCTCGAGCTCGCGCCGCTGCCCGACGCCGTCGAACTCCTCGAGGCCGAGGCCAATCGGGTCGACCTGGTTGTGGCACGACGCACAAGACGGGTTGAGCCGGTGCACCGCGAGTTTTTCGCGAATGGTGCCAGCGTTCGAGTCGGCCGGCAGCGCGGGGATGCCCGGCGGCGGCGGCGGAATCTCGGTGCCCAGCAGTTGCTCGAGCACCCAGCGGCCGCGCCGCACCGGCGAGGTGTGGGCCGGGTCGGACGACGAGGTGAGCCACGCGCCCTGTGAAAGGATTCCGCGGCGGTCGCCCGGCTGCAGCTGCACCTTCACCACCTTCTCGCTGCGCACGTCTTTCGCGCCGTAGTGCCGCGCGAGCGCGTCGTTGCGAAAGCCGAAGTCGGGGGTCAGCATCGCGGTGACGGGCTGGCCGTTGCGAAGGAAGTCTTCGAAGAAGAGCTCGGTCTCTTCGGCCATCGCGCCTTTCAATGCGGGGTCGAACCCTGGGTAGACGGAAGGCTCGGGGGTGGCGGTGTCGAGAGCGGTCGCTCCGAGCCACGCGGCGCCGAAGCCTTTGCGAAGGGCGATGGCCTTGTCGTCGGCGAGCATGCGGGCGACAGCGGCGCGCAGGCCTTCGTCGGTGCGGAGCGCTCCAGACGCGGCGTCGGCGAGCAGCGCGTCGTCGGGCATCGTGCTCCAGAGGAAGTACGAGAGGCGCGAGGCGAGCACGAAGTCATTCAGCGGCCGCGTCTTCGTCCACGACATCCTTTCCATCGCGAAGCTGGGCCGGAAGAGAAACTTCGGCGAGACGAGAATTGCGCGAACGCAGAGCACGATCGCCTCGTCCGCACCTTCGGAAGCCGAGAGCGCGCGGTACAGGTCTTCGAGCTTCACCTTCTCGGTGTTCGTCAGCGGCCGGCGCCACGCGCGCTCGGCGAAGGTGCGAACGATCTGCTCGTAGCAGAGGTTCGGCGACGGCGTGGTAGCGGGGTTGCAGACGTAGACCTTCGAACGGTTCGGCGGCACGGCCAGCGCGTCGCTGGCGGCGGTGATGTTGCCGAGGATGAGCTGGTTGCCCTGGTTCGCGGCCGGCTCGTTGATCAGGTTGTCGAAGGACACCTGCAGCTGGTGGTTGCCCGGCGCGAGCGCGAGCTTCGCGGTCACCACCTGCGGCGTCGCGGCAGCGGCACCGATGGTCCACGTCTGAAGCTTCGCGCCATCGACCCACAGCGAAGCGATGGGCACGGGCGCGGCAGAGGTCCGGCCGCCACCGAAAATCAGCGAGAGGGTGACGGTCTCGGCCTGCGGGAGCTTGAGGATCCCGGTGAAGCGACCAGACAGCGACCAGCCCCACGTCTCGAAAGCGCCACCCGGCTGGGCAAGGGCGACGCCGATGGCGCGGGACTCGAGGGTCTGGGTGTAACGGGGCGAGATGCGAAGCGTGGCGTCGGCGAGCTCTTTCGCCGCGTCGCTGTAGAGCGCGAACAGCGACGGGGGGATGGTGAGCGCATTGGCGACGTTGTCGAAGCCGCCGACGGCGGTGTCGGCCGGAAAGGCGCGGGCCGGGGTGAGCGTCGTGCCCAGCAGGTCGCGCACCGTGTTGTCGTACTCGGCGCGGTTGAGGCGGTGCAGCGGCTCGGCGACGACGACCTTCGGCAGGGCGACGGTCTTCGGGTCCACGCCAGCGGTCGTCGGGTCCACCGGCCAGTCGTCGATCAAGCCGGTGCACCCGCACAACGACGTGAGGACGAGACCGGCCAGGGTACGGCGCTTCTGCATCTGTCCTCACGTCCCCTTTGACGGATTGACGCGAGACCAGGGCGCAGGTTGTTTCCCCGTTCTGGAAAGGAAACTCACAGTCACGTCGCTGTTTCACCAGTTGGTGGCGCGGACGAACTGGAAGAGCTGGGCCCCGCTGCCTGCGATGAACGTCGCGTACGGGTAGCCCACGTTGATGTCGTTCCACCCCGCGCCGGTGAGGCGGAAGGTCACCCACGCCGAGTTGTTGTTGAAGATCGTGGTCGCGATGGTGCCCGAGCCGTACGACGTGTTGCCTTCGAAGAGCTGCCAGGTGTTGTTCACGCTGTTGAGGCGCAGCGTGAGGCGGCGCAGAAAGCCGTCGAAGAAGTCGGCGTTGTAGTCGACGGTCGAACAGTGGCTCAGCATGTCGGCGGCCGTCAGCTGCGGGACGTTGACGTTGCCGGTGTTGTTGGAAAAGACCTGCACGGATCCGACGGGGCGCAGGCAGACCTGGCGGCCAGCAGCGGGGCCGGCTGCGGGGCCGAAGCCGAGGCGAAGCTGGTGCGTGTAGTTGCCGGGGAGCACGTCAATCCACTCCTGGAAAGTGCCGGACTCGATGCGGCTGGGCGCGAGCGACTCGATGCCGTTGAACGTCGCTCCGAGCACAGCGACCTGCGCGTTGTTGTTGACGCGGATCTTCCCCCTCGGCAGCTCGACGGCGAACCACGACGAGGTGCACGCGAACGCCTGATTGCTGAGCCGGTTGTACGCGCAGAAAGTGCCGCCCCGCGAGCCCACCGGCACGGTGACCTGTAGCTGCGTCGACGACAGCGTGTTCACTGACACGTAGTTCGCGTCGAGCGAGAACTTGTAGCCCGGGCGAAGGACTGCGCCGGGCTGGAAGAGGTTGGTTCCGTTGACGGTCACCACCGTGCCGACGGGCGCCAGGTTGGGAGAGAGCGTGGTGAGCGTCACGGCCCCGACCGGCTGCAGGGGCGGCGGTCTGGGCGGGAAGGGCGACGAGGGGTCGATCAGCGCGTCCTCGTGCTCGGCGGGTTCGGGCTCGAACCCCTCGCGGGGACCGCACGCCAGGAGGACCACTGCGCAGAGAAGGCTGATGAGGGTTTTCATGAGGGGCCCATGAGCAGGCGACATGCCATTCGCGAAGCCAGTCGCGATGGGGGTTTACGAGCGCTTCGGGGCAGATGTCCCATGGGACTCTGGCTATGCTTCGCGCCCGATGAGCGACGTCGCCACCCAATCGCGTCCCCGCCGCACCATCGCTGGCACTCCGCGGGAGGCGCGCCTCACCGTCGTGTTCCCGTTGAAGTTCCGGCAGTCTGTCGCGCTGGCGGGGAAGACGATCGACGTCGGTCGGTCGCAGCCCGGCGGGCTCAGCTTCGACGTCCCGTCGTTGTCGCGCCACCACGCGACGCTTTCGTGGGACGCGAAGAGCCGATCGCATTGGGTCAAGGACGCCGGCAGCCGCCACGGCACTTCGCTGGACGGTGCGCCGCTGGACGAGGCGGCCGAGCTTTTGCACAACGCGGTGCTGCGCTTCGCCGAGGTCATCTGCGTCTACGAGCTCGGCGAGCCCGTCGAGGCCGCGCCACCGACCGAGGCGTTGCCGGGCTCGTCGATGGTGGCGAATGCGTTGCGGGTTGCGGTCAATCGCACGGCCGCGGATCCGGCGCCGGCGCTGATTCTCGGCGACACCGGCACGGGCAAAGAGTCCGTTGCTTCCGAGCTGCACCGGCTGTCGAAGCGCAGGGGTCCGTTTCTCGCGATCAACTGCGCGGCGCTGTCGGCCCAGCTGATCGAGAGCCAGCTCTTCGGGCACGTGAAGGGCGCGTTCACCGGCGCCGACGCCGCGAGCCCGGGGCTGTTCCGCAGCGCGAACGGCGGGACGCTTTTCCTCGACGAGATCGGCGAGCTGCCCGAGGCGCTGCAGCCGAAGCTGCTTCGCGCGCTGCAGCAGAAGGAAGTGCTGCCCGTAGGCTCGACGGCGCCGGTGAAAGTCGACGTGCGCGTCGTCGCCGCGACGAACCGCGATCTCGCCGCCGAGGTCGAGGCCGGCCGGTTCCGCCGCGATCTGCACGCGCGGCTCGGGCTCTGGGAGATTTCGGTGCCTCCGCTGGCCGCCCGCCGCGCGGACCTCGTCGACTGGCTCGTGCTGTTGCAGAACAAGTGGGCGAAGGAACGTGCGGTCGAGCTGCGCGGCGAGCCGTTGCTCGAGCCCGAGGCGGTCGAGGCGCTGCTCGGGTCGCCGCTGCGCGGAAATCTTCGGGCGCTCGAGAAGCTGGTGCTGCACCTCGGCACGGTGAAGACGCCGCAGTCGGCCGAGCAGCTGCCGGCCTGGTTGTTCGATCCTGATTCGGCTCCGAAGGCGAGCGCGCCCGTCGCCCAGGCGCAGCGGCGGCCGGCGCCCGCGAAGGACGAGTTGCTCGCGACGCTCGAGAGGCTGGGAAGCGTGCGGGCGACTGCGAAGCACTACGAGCGCGACCGCCGGCAGATCTACCGCTGGCTCGAGCAGTACGCGATCGACTGGAAAGATCGCTGACACCCGGAATCGAGCCCACCCCACCCCTTCGATCTACGACCGACTGCGTCAAAGACTGGGACGGCCGCAACGTTCAACCCCCCGCCGTCTCGATACTTTCCTCGTTCGATGAAAGTAGATCGAATCCGCCGCGGTGCGTCGGGAACCTTCGATCGCTTCTACCTTTCAGCGAAGTCGGAGCCCATGACGCGCTGAGTCGAATTCGATCAACTTCGATCGAAGGGGGTAAAGGGTGAGGCGGCGAGGGGTTACGGCAGCAGGAACAGGCCGATTCTGACGCGGAGCGTCGTCGCCGGGCGGCCGCTGATCACTTCCGCGTGGCGACGCAGAACAGGCTCATCCCGACGGGCAGCTTCACCAGGGACTCTGCGCGGGCGAGCCACGGAGCGAGCTGGTCGTACAGCCGCAGCTGTAGCGGAGGCATCGACCTTCGGCGCAGCAGCTTCCCGTTCACGAACCACCCGGGAATCCCGACGAGGTTCATCCACTCCAGCCGCTGGACGCCGAAGCCGTTCTCTTCCAGCACCGCGCGGAGCGTGTCGGGCGTGTAGCGCCGGTAGTGACCCACCGCCTCGTCCAGCGCGCCGAAGATCTGCGGCAGCGCCGGCACCAGAATCAGCACCTTGCCGCCCGGCCCGAGAATCTGCCCGAAGCGGCGCACGGCCCCCGCGTCATCGGGGATGTGCTCCATCACGTTCGACAGCACGATCGAGTCGAACTGCTCGGCCTTCAACTTCTCGAAGTCGGCCAGCGCCACGTCCGAAAGATACGGCACCACTTGCGCCGTTCCGCGGAAGCGGTTCTGCAGCCGGCGCACGTAGAACGGGTCGACCTCGAGCGCGACGACCTTCTCGCGGCCCTCGGCCAGCAGCGACGTGATCGTCCCGATGCCGGCGCCGATTTCCAGCACGCGATTGCCGGCGTGTTCCTTGAAGCGCTGCCCGAGCCAGGTGTTGTAGTTCGGCGCGCCCGACTCCATGCGCGCCAGCGTCGTGTAGCCCTCGTGCGCGTTGTCGGCGTCGTTGACCGTCGTCGCGTAGCGCAGCAGCGTGCGGCTCTGCGACCAGACCTCGGCCGGCGTGCGCGACGAAATCGCCCCGTGCCCCGGCACTTCGTCGAACCGGTAGAGCTGCGCGGCCAGCTTCACCAGCAGCCCCGCATCGATGTCGTCCTTGAAGTCCGTGTCGCGCAGCAGTTGGGTCTTGAAGGCGCGGCGCGTCGACAGCGGATCCCCCACGTCGACCTGCGCCACCTTTCTCGCCAGCGCCGCCAACGCGCGCTCGGCCGCCGACAGCCCGACCCGCGACGCCACCACCACGTCGGCCGCGTCATCCTGAATCGGGCGGGTCAGCGGCGCGAGCTGGCCAGGCAGCCACGCGAGGTCCGGCTCCTGGACCACGGTGATGTCGCCCTTCACGTGCGTGAGCGCTGACTTCAAGGCGGCGCCTCGCCCGGCGTTCGCATCGGCGAGGATGACCTGCGCGCCAAGGCCTTCGAGCGCCTGCTGCATCAGGGCCGCGGTCTCGGCGGTCGCCTGGGTGGTGGGGATGACGACAGAGATCATTTTGAGGGCCCAAATAGGGCATACACCGTTCACTTCATGCCGGCCACGCTCACCGAGATGTTCCGCACGCTGACTTCCTTTGCGCCCGCGCGCGTCAACCTGGGCGACGCACCCTGGGAGGCGTACGTCGACTGGGCCGTGGGGCAGGGCCTCGCGCCGCTGTCGGCCTACAACCTGGAGTACCGGCTCGGCGGAGCGGGCGCTCCGGAATGGGCACGCGATCGCCTGCTCTCGCTGTACCAGGGCACGCTGAACGACAACGTGATGAAGCTCGTGAACTTCAAGCGTTCCGTCGATGACCTCGAGGGCCGAAAGGTCATCCTGCTCGGCGCCGGTTCTTTCGCCGAGAGCCTCTACCCGCACGTCGCCTTCCGCCCCGTGATCGAGCTGCGGCTGCTGCTCGCGCCGGAAGATCTCGACGGCTTCGTCGGCTTCATGAAGGGCTCGGACTTCAAGGCGCAGGCTCCAGGCGAAGACGCAGGCACCGCCGAACGCGCCGTCAGCGACGGGCGAACGCTGGTGCTGCTGCATGGAAAGCTGACGCCCGACGACGACGGGCTTCGGGCCCGCGCACTGCCGATGAAGGTGCTCGGCAAGTCGATGTTCCGCCTCGACCTCGAGGACGCGATTCTGGTGTTCGCGCTGCTCACATCGCAGGCCCACTTCGAGGTGCCGATGCTCGAGTGGCTCGACCTGCGCGAGCTGCTGCTCGGCTCGCCCGCGATGGGCGGCGTGTACTCGCGCGACTTCGACGCCGCTGCGATTCTCACCCGCGCCAAAGCATGGAAGCTCGAGCGAGCCCTGTACGCGTGCCTCGCGATTGCCGAACGCCTCTTTCCCGAGACCGCCGCCGCCGCGGCGCGGCTCAAGCCCGCGCTGAGCTGGCCGACGCGCGAGCTGATCGATCGCCTGCTGGTCGCCCAGGTCGCCGAAGTAGGCCGCACCCAGGCCTTCCGTCTGGAAGCCCAGGTGCGTGAGCTGCTGACTGGAACAAGCTGAACCTGAGCTAGGGTCCGCGCCCCAATCATGAAGATTGCCGTCATCGGAAGTGGATACGTCGGGCTGGTGGCAGGCACCTGCTTCGCCGACAGTGGAAATGACGTCGTGTGTGTCGACATCGACGCGAAGAAGGTCGCGAAGCTGCAGGCGGGCGAGGTGCCCATCTACGAGCCCGGCCTCGAAGAGCTGATCGCGAAGAACGTGAAGGATCAGCGCCTGACCTTCACCACTGATCTCTCTGCCGCCGTCGCCTCGGCGAAGGTCGTCTTCATCGCTGTGGGGACGCCCGAGGGCGAGACCGGCGACGCCGACCTTCAGTACGTGCTCGCCGCCGCCACGCAGGTCGGCAAGGCGATGACCCAGTACACGGTCGTCGTCGACAAGAGCACCGTGCCCGTCGGTACCGCCGACCGCGTGCGCGAGGCGATCGCCGCGCAGACGAAGCACCCGTTCGACGTCGTCAGCAACCCCGAGTTCCTCAAAGAGGGAGCGGCGATCGACGACTTCCTTCGCCCCGACCGCGTCGTCATTGGCGCGAACACCGACCAGGCGCGGAAGGTGATGGGCGAGCTCTACGCGCCCTTCGTCCGCACCGAGAACCCGATTCTCTTCATGGACACGCGCAGCGCCGAGCTCACGAAGTACGCGGCCAACGCGATGCTCGCGACCCGCATCTCTTTCATGAACGACATCGCGCAGATCTGCGATCGCGTCGGCGCCGACGTCGACAACGTTCGCAAGGGCATGGGGTCCGACAAGCGCATCGGCTACCCCTTCCTCTTCCCTGGCGTCGGCTACGGCGGCAGCTGCTTCCCGAAAGACGTGAAGGCGCTGATCGCCACCGCCCGCGACATGGGCGTCGAGTTCGATCTGCTGCGTGCCGTCGAACGCACGAACGACAAGCAGAAGAAGTCGCTGCTGGCGAAGGCGATCAAGCACTGCGGCGACGTCGCCGGAAAGACGTTCGGGGTCTGGGGCCTGGCCTTCAAACCAAAGACGGACGACATGCGCGAGGCTCCCGCGGTCGAGCTGATCGAAGGGCTGCTCGGCAAGGGCGCCAGCGTTCGCGCCTTCGACCCCGTCGCCCACGAAGTCGCCCACCGCCGCTTCGGCTCGCGCATCACCTTCGCCCAGACCAGCTACGACGCGCTGCAGGGCGTCGACGCGCTGTTCCTCGTCACCGAGTGGAACGACTTCCGCCACCCGGACTTCGACCGGATGAAGAGGCTGATGAACAAGCCCGTCATCTTCGACGGCCGAAACGTGTTCGACCCGGCGCTGGTTCGCGGGCTCGGCTTCACCTACTTCGGCGTCGGCCGGCCCTGAAGATGACTGAAGCGCTGACCGTGAAGACGCCGTCGCTGCCCGTGTCGGCGTTCAAGGCGCTGCGGGTAAAGCAGTGGCTCAAGAACGGGGTGCTCTTCGCGCCCCTGCTCTTCGCGAAGGGCATGGTGCGCGATGGGCTGCCGCTGAAGACCGCCATCGCGATCGCCGCGTTCTCGCTGCTCGCCAGCGGCGTGTACCTTTTCAACGACTGGGTCGACAAAGACAAAGACCGCCACCACCCCGAGAAGCGGCACCGGCCAATCGCCGCAGGCCTGCTCTCGCTGCCGATGGTGGTGGTGCTCGTTGCGATCTGCTGGGGCGGCGCCGGCGCGATGGGCGCGTGGCTCGGCGTCCCCTTTCTTCAGGTCTGTGGCGCGTACCTCGTGCTGCAGGTGCTCTACACCTTCATCCTGAAGAAGGCCGTCATCCTCGACGTGATGGGCATCGCCCTCGGCTTCATCTTGCGCGTCGTGGCGGGGGCCGTGGCGATCAACGTCGAGGTCTCGAACTGGCTCTTCCTCTGCACGCTGCTGGGCGCGATCTTCCTGGGGTTCGCGAAGCGCCGCCACGAGCTGTCGTCGCTGGAAGGTGCAGCCGGCGCGCACCGGGCGAACCTCGAGGACTACTCGCTGCCGATGCTCGACCAGATGATGAGCATCAGCGCCGCGTCGACGATTCTCGCGTACGGCCTGTACACGGTGTCGGCCGAGACGGTGGAGCACGTCGGCACGGACAAGCTGAAGTTCACCGTGCCGTTGGTCATCTACGGCGTGTTCCGGTACCTCTACCTGGTGCACAAGCGCGGAGCCGGGGGCTCGCCAGAAAAGGTGCTGTTGTCCGACGCTCCGTTGATCGCCGACCTCGGGCTGTTCGTCGCGATCGCCGCGTGGGCGCTGTACCTCTAACCGCTGTGCCCGAAGGGGTTGTCTTCGTTGCTGCGAAAGCTGATCACCGCAGTGAGGCCCTGCTCATGCGCGGCGACCGAACGGATGAGGCGGGCGAGGGTGCCGATCTCTTTGATCCACTCGTGCGCCGTGGGACCCAGGCCCGAGAAGTTCACCGCGAGCACGGGCGGGTCGGGGATTCGGCCGAGCCAATACTCGAGCACTTCGTGCTTTTCCGGAGCGACGACGGGCTTGAGTCGCTTCGCCTCGCGTTGCAGCAACCGTGAGAGCGCGTTCGGCAGCTGCGCGGCCCACTGGTTCAAGGTGTGAACAGGGCGCCAGCTCCAGTCGGCGCGGGCGAGGCCGGCGCTGGGCTGGTACTCGCCGTGGCCGTGCGAGGTGAGGATCTGGTCGGGCGGAAAGTCGGGCACTGGGTCCCACGCGCCGCAGATCAGGGTCGAGAGGCCGAACTGGTGCCGGGGCGACTCGAAGAAGGCCTCGCGGTAGGCGCGCGCCTTCTCGGGCTCGGCGTACGGGTAGTTCGCGTCTTCCAGCATCAGCGCCAGGTGCAGCGTCGTTTCCCAGTCGCCGGCGAAGGCGTTGTACTCGCTGACGATCGACCACCCGTCGCTGTCGCGAAGCCATTCGACGAACAGCAGCCGGTAGCACGCCTCCGTCCACTTCTCGTCGGTGAGGCCGAAGAAGCTGCCTTCGACGCCGCGCTCGATCAGCAGGTCGAGGCCGATGCGGGTCTGCTCATCGTTGAGGTGGCGCAGCAGATGCTCGATCGCCGGGGCCGCGTCGATGACGCCGAGCTTGAACGCAGGGAAGACCACTTCCTTGAGGAAATGATCGTTCACCGGGCGAAGGACGACTTCCACCCTTAGGCCTTCAGGTCTTCCTGAGCGATCAGCGCGTAGATGTCAGCGCTGGTGTTCGCCGAGAGAATGGCCTCGCGAAACGCGCTGCTCTTGAAGAGGCGGCTGATGCGGGCCAGCGCCTTGAGGTGCAGGCCGGCCGAGTTCTCGGGAGCGACCAGCGCGAAGAAGAGGTAGGTGCGCTTGCCGTCGATGGCCTCGAAGTCGACGCCCTTCTTGCTGAGCCCGAAGCTCGCCGACAGCGTGGGCAGGCCGGCAAGCTTGCCGTGCGGAATCGCGACGCCTTCACCGATGCCCGTGCTGCCGAGCTTCTCGCGTTCTTCGAGCACGGCGGCGAGGCGGGCGGCGGGGACGGTGGGGTTGCTCTTCGCGAGCGAAAGCGACAGTTCTTTCAGAACGTCGGCCTTGGTGGTTGCGGTCAGGTCGGCGATCACCGACTCAGATTTGAGAAACTCCGCAATTTTCACGGGGCGCACTTACCGCTAAGCCACGGGCGGTTCAAGGCCATCGCTCACCCAGGTCGCTGAAGGCGAGCCGTGGTTGCGAGCCGACGGCCCAATAAATGCGGTATGAGGCCGGGCCCCTGACAATGTCCGCCCGCCTCTCGAAGCCCGTCTTGGTGTGGCTCCTCATCGCAGGGTGTGTCCACGCGCCTGCGGTCGAGCCTGTGCTTGCGCTGGCGGTGATTCCAGTGGCAGTGGTGTCGATTCCCGTGGCGGTCGCGGCGGTCGAGCCGGCCGCCGTTCAACCTGCACCGAAACGGACGGCGGCCGAGCTCCTGAAGGCGCTGACGCTCGAGCAGAAGGTCGGCCAGTTGATGATGGTCGGGTTCGGCGGGCAGGTGATGGATCTGAAGATCGAGGAGCTCGTGAAGGGCTTCCAGGTCGGTGGCATCTGCATCTTCAAGCGGAACATCGCCGACCCCGCCCAGCTGGCCCGCTTCAACGACAGCCTTCGCGCGCTGCTGGTGACGGTGCCGCCGTTCATCGCGGTCGACCAGGAGGGCGGCAACGTGGTGCGCATCAGTGACGGCGTCACCGTGCTGCCGGGCAACATGGCGCTGGGCGCGACCCGCAGTTCCCGCCTCGCCCACGAAGCCGGCAAAGCCCAGGGCGAAGACCTGCGGCGGCTGGGGTTCAACATGAACCTGGCTCCGGTGCTCGATGTGAACTTGAACCCGCAGAACCCGGTCATCGGCAGCCGCAGCTTCTCGGACCAGGTGCCGCTGGTGTCGCAGCTGGGCGCCGACTTCGTGCGCGGCCAGGTCGAGGCGAACATCGTCACCATCGCCAAGCACTTCCCCGGGCACGGCTCGGTCGACGCCGACTCGCACAAGGGCCTTCCGGTGACGCAGGAAACGGAAGAAGAAGTGCTGACCGGGCTGGTGCCTTTTCAAGAGGCGATGAAGGTCGGCCTCGACGGGGTGATGACGGCGCACATCGCGGTGCCGAACTTCACGGGCGACCAGCTGCCGGCGACGCTGTCGAAGCCGATTCTCACCGACCTGCTGCGGCAGCGGCTCTCGTTCAACGGCCTCGTCATCACCGACGAGCTCGAGATGGAGGCCATCGTCGATAGATTCGGCGTCGGCCGCGCGGCGGTGCTCGCGATCAATGCCGGCTCGGACATGGTGCTGATTCCGTGGCGGGCCGAGAAGAAGGCCGAGGTCCATACGGCGCTGCTGGCGGCGGCGCGAAACGGGGAGCTCAGCGCGCACCGGCTGGACGAAGCGGTGACCCGCATTCTCGAGCTGAAGATTCGCCGCGGGGTGTTCGACGCGCTGCCTCCGCTGGATCAACGGCTGGCGTCGCTGGGCAGCGGCAAGGCAGTCGCGGCCGAGATCGCTCGCAACGCCATCACGCTGCTGCGCGCAGACCCGCACTTCCCGCTGCTTCCTTCGCAGCGCGTCGCCGTCATCACGGCCGAGGCGTCGCTGGCTGCCTCGATTCTCAAGCGGGTGCCGACCGCGCAGACCCTGGTCGTGCCCGCGGTGCCCGACGACAAAGATCGCAACGCGCTCAAGGTGAAGACGCGAAGGCTTGCCGAGGCGGCAGACGTGGTCGTCATCGGGGTCATCAACGCGCGGCAGCTCGAGCTGGTCACGATGGCGGCGCTGACGGGAAAGCCGGTGGTCGCGGTGGTGATGGGCGTGCCGTACCTGGGCGCGCAGATGCCTCAGGCGGCGACGGTGATGGCGATCTATAGCTACCGCGAGACGGCCACCGAGGCGGCCGCAGCGGCGCTGTTCGGAGAAGCCGGCACGCCCGGAAAATTGCCGGTGTCGCTGCAGCGCATGCCCTTCGGCTTCGGGATCAACCCCGTCGGGGAAAAGCGCGCGGCGCGCGGCGACGCGAAGGGAAACCGCTAACCAGGTGCCGCGGCCGCCTACCCTGCGGCTTTGCGGGGGGCGTTGGCAGCGCTGGCTTCGATCAAGCCGTAGTTGCCGTCTTCCTTGCGCCGGTAGAGCACGTTCATCTCGCTCGTCTCGACGTTGGTGAAGACCAGAAAGTCGTTGTTCATCAGGTCCATCTGCATGATGGCCTCGTCGACGTTGTAGCGCTTCACGAGCAGGTCGTTCGTCTTCACGACGCGCGGCGGGGCATCGTGAACTTCCGGAGCGGCTTCGGGGTTCGGCAGCTCGACCACGTCATGCCGCACCTTGAGGTGGGCGACGAGATCTTGCCGGTGGTGAACGCGATCCTGGCCGTGGTGGTGCTTGAGGCGTTCCTTGTACCGGCGCAGTTGGCGTTCGATCTTGTCCATCGCGAGATCGATGGACGCGTACATGTCTTCGCTCTTCTCGCGGCCGCGCAGCACGAAAGGGCCTGAGCTGATGGTGATGTCTGCGTGGTGAAGGTGCCGCTCGAGCGACAGCACCACGTGCGCTTCTCCAGCGCGGTCGAGGTACTTATTGGCGCGCTCGACTTTCTCCCGCGCGTAATTCTTCAACGAGTCAATTGGTTCGAAGTGCCGGAACGTGATGTTCAGCTGCATGCTTTCGCCCTCGTTGTTGCGATGGAACTACTCCCACCTCTTCCGCTTACTTGAAGGAAGAATACCCAGCACCTCGCGATATTTCGCGACTGTGCGCCGGGCGATCTCGATTCCCTGGGCCTTGAGCAGCTCGACGATCTTCTGATCTGAATACGGGCTCTTGGGATTCTCGCGCTCGCAGATGAGCTTGATGTGATTCTTGACGGCTTCACTGGCGATGTCTTCGCCGCTGGTACGGGAGATGGACGAGTTGAAGAAGTACTTCAGCTCGAAGATGCCCTGCGGCGTGTGGACGTACTTGTTGGTGGTGACGCGCGAGACGGTGGACTCGTGCATCCCGATGTCCTCGGCGACGTCGCGGAGGATCAGCGGCTTCAAGAAGGCGATGCCCTTGTCGAGGAAGTCCTTCTGGAACTTCACGATCGACTCGGTGACTTTGTGGATGGTGCGCTGCCGCTGGTGAATCGAGCGGATGAGCCACATCGCGCTGCGCATCTTTTCCTGAACGAACTCTTTGGTCGCGCCGGGAGCCATCGCTCCGGCCTTGAGGGCGTTGCGGTAGGCGCCGCTGATGCGCAGCTTCGACAGGCCGTCGTCGTTGAGGACGACGGTGTACTCGGCGCCCATCTTGTGGATGTAGACGTCGGGGGTGATGTACTGCGCGTCGTCGCCTGAGTAGTTGCGGCCCGGCTTCGGGTCGAGGCGGGGCAGCAGCTTCGCGGCGCGCACGATCTCGTCGAGGGGAAGCTTCAAGTCCCTCGCGATCGCCGGCAGGTTCTTCGATTCCAGGAACTTCATGTGCTTCTTGAGAATCGTGCCGAGCAACGCGGCGCCGGGCTCTTTGATGCAAGAGGCCTGGATCAGCAGACACTCTTGCAGGTCGCGAGCGCCGCAGCCCTTGGGGTCGAGCTGCTGAATGCGGCGCAACGTCTTCTCGGCCACGCTGTTCGAGACGTCGGCCTCGGTGGCGAGGCGGATCATCGGGTCGCCTTCGACGTCGGCGAGCTTCAGGTAACCGTCGTCGTCGAGGTTGCCGATGATGAGCGAGGCGATGCGGCGCTCGGCATCGTTGAGCTTGATGACGTGCAGCTGCTCGTACAGGTGCGTCTGCAGATCTTCTTTGCGAACCATGTTCGCTTCGAAGCTCGGCAGGTCGTCCGTCGCGACGTTGCCCTTGTTGCTGGCGGTGGTCGGCTCGTTGAACTGGTAGCTGTTGAGGTACGCGTCCCAATCGATTTCAGGGGGCGCGTCGCCGTCGGCCTTCACTTCGACCGCGGTCTCGGAAACCTTCGCTTCGAAGTCGGCGGGCTGTTCGGCGTTGGCGGCTTCCAGCGAGGCTTCGCCGGGCTCCTTGTCGCTCATGTCATCGGCGGCCGTCTCTTCCGGCTGCTCGAGGAGCGGGTTCTGCTCCATCTCTTCCCGAACCTGCTCAAGCAGCTCCATTCGGCTCAGCTGCAGGAGCTTGATCGCCTGTTGCAGCTGGGGCGTCATCACCAGCGACTGGCTCAGCTTGAGGCTTTGTTTAAGTTCCATGGATGGTCAAAACCCGTGCCAACCGTAACCCAACCGGCGCGGCGTTTGGCCAGTTTCTTTCATGGGGATTCGCAAACCCTCAAGAAAGCTTGAAGTTTTCGCCCAAATACACGGAACGTGCCCGCGCCGAGCCGGCGAGGTCGGCTGGGGAGCCTTCTTCGAGGATTTTGCCCGCGGCGATGACGTAGGCGCGGTCACAGATGGCGAGGGTGTCACGAACATTGTGATCGGTGATCAGCACCCCGAGGCCCCTTTCTTTGAGGCGGACGATCTCGCGCTGCAGCTCTCCGACGTTGATCGGGTCGACGCCTGCGAAGGGCTCGTCAAAGAGAATGAAGCGGGGCGAAGGCAGCAGGCAGCGGGCGATCTCCGCGCGGCGCCGTTCACCCCCCGACAGCGTCTCGCCCAGGGAATTGGCGACAGTCTGCAAGCCGAACTCGGTCAGCATCGCGTCGGCCTTCGATTCTCGATCAGCCTTCGAGAGCTTCTGCAGCTCGAGCACCGCGAGCAGGTTCTGCCGCACGGTGAGCCGGCGAAAGATGCTGGGTTCCTGCGCGAGGTAGCCCAGGCCCTGCTTCGCGCGCTCGTGCATCGGCAGCGCACCCAGCTCTTTTCCGTCGAGCCGCACTGCACCTTCGTCAGGCGCGATCAAGCCCACCACCAGGTTGAAGCTGGTCGTCTTGCCCGCGCCGTTGGGGCCCAGCAGCCCGACGATCTCACCGGGCTTCACCTGAAACGAGACGCCGTCGACGACGCGGCGCGCGCGGTACGACTTCACCAGCCCTTCAGCGGCGAGGACGCTCATGGCTTCTTCTTTGCCTTCGCGGGGTCCTGCACCAGCAGCGTGGTCGCGTTCTCGACCTCGAGCGTGTCTTTGCCCGTGATGAAGGTGATCTTCGTGCCCCGCATCCGGTTCGGGCCCTGGCGCGCTTCGGGTTTGCCCGTGACGACGAGCACGCCGGTCGCGTTGTCGTAGTCGGCGCGCTGGCCACGGGCCCACTTGTCGCCGTCGGTCGCCTCGACGCCGCCCCGGCCGAACACCTTCGTCACGGTGCCTTTCTCGTCGTACAGCGCGGTGAGCTGGGGCGCCTTGATCAACGTGGTGCCTTTTCGCGCGCGCACGTTGCCCGTCCACACCGCGGTCGACTTGCGGTCTTCGAGCACCAGCTTGTCGGCGTCGATCTCGACGTTGGCGCCCTGCGCCGAGCCTTCATTCGGAGCGACGGTCTTCGCCTTCGTGATCTCCACCTTGTCGAGCCCGGTGGTGAAGGTGACGACGTCGCCCTTGACCGTGCGCTGGCCCATGCGCGCCTTCGGGTTGCCGTCGACGACGAGGATGCCGGTGAGGTTGTCGTAGTTCGCGTGCTCACCGGTCGCGGTGCGGTCTTTGTCGACGGCGACGACGTTGCCATCGGCAGTGATGCGTGAGACCTCGCGGCCGGCGGCGTAGAAGACGGTGAGCGTGTCGCAGGTGACGGTGGTGGTGTCGCGAAGCGCTTTCGCGCGGCCCGTGTAGATGGCGCGGCCTTCCTTGTTGATGAGCTCGAGCTTGTCGGCGCTGACCTCGAGGGGGCGGGCGAGGAGCCCGGCGTCGGGCATCGACGAGAGAAGAACCGCGACGAGCGGAATCACGGCGCGCCGACCCGGGAGGTGACGGTGTCGAAGACGGCGTGCTGCTGATCGACGTCGAAGCGAAAGGCGTGGGCGTCGAGCGAGAAGGGCCGCCCGTTCTGCGCGCCGCGTACGGCGACGGGCTCTTTCCCGGTGGCGACGCCGCGGGCGCCTTCCTTCCCCTCGAAGTGCGCGGTGGGCGTGGTGGCGGTGAACTCAGCAGACCCGAGCGTGACGCCGCCCGCCGCATCGAAGGCCAGCGACTCGAGGTTCCCGGTCAAGCGGGGCGCGTCGAGCGTGAGGGCGTCGACGTAGAAGTCGAAGCGCGCGCGGTCGGCCGAGATGTCACCGTTCATCTTCATCATCTGCACGCGAGGAGAACGAACGAGCAGCTGGGGCACTCCCTTGCGGTAGACCTTCAAGCGCAGGTCTTCGAAGACGAGCTCGGGGCGAGGCAGGGGTGGGTTTGAGCGCGGCGACTCGGACGCGCACCCGGCGAGGCACAGGAAGAAGAGGACGAAAGCCCGCACGGCTACTGGCAGGGCGCGGGCCGTGACACGTGCGCCGACAGCAGCGCGTTGCCAATGGAGCACGAGCTGGAGGCGTTGAAGCGAATGCGGCCGAGGCCACCGCCGCCGGCCCCGCTGCCGGCCGCGTTGATTCCAGACGAAGCGGGAATGACGCCGGCGACCGAGGTGCTGGTCGCACCGCTGGCTCCATTGCCGGCATTGGCGGTGCCGCCCTGGCCGCCGGTCGCCGCGGTCGCGGTGTCGAGGCTGCCGTTCTGGCCGGGGTTTCCTGCGGCCGCCATGTCTTCGCGGCCGCCGCCACCGCCACCGCCATTGCAGGTGAGCTTCGCGTTGGCTTCGACGACGAGCGACCTCGCCTCGAGAAGAATCGCTCCGCCGCTGCCGCCGCCTCCGCCACCGATGTCGTCGGCGCCCTGGTTTGCGAAGCCACCGCGTCCGCCTGAGCCGCTGGTCGAGATGGTGCCGCGCACGGTGAGCGTACCAAGGGTCGAAAGCTGCACCGCTCCGCCGCCGAAGCCGCCTTCGGGCGTCAACGAGCCACCGCTGTCGCTGCCTTTGCCGCCTTCGCAGCCGCCGTGCAGCGGCTTGAGCGCATCGTTGGCGCTCGGAACTCCCGCATCGCCGCCGCCCGGCCCCTCGCCTTTGCTGCCCTGGTTGCCGAACGCTGCGCCGCCGCCGCCCGACGCGCCCGTGGCGTCGCCTCCGCTCATCAGGCCGCAGCCGGCGTAGCCCGTGCCCGCGCCGGGGCGCGTGTTGTCGACCGAGCGCGCGTCGATGGTTCCTTCGATCGTCGCGTCTCCGAAAATCGCAAAGATGACGGGGCGTATGCCGGTGACGATGATCTGCGAGGTGGCAGGCAAGTTGAGCCCGCGCACCGCCAGCACCGTCGTGCCGATGCCGCCGTCCTGGATGAAGAAGAAGGGGACGGGGGCCGGTGCGCCGCAGAAGGGCATGTTGGCTGGGAAGTTCGAGAACGTGTTGTTGCTCGAGTTGAAGGTCGTCGAGCACCCTGCCGCGAAGGTGCCCGCGTCCGCGATGTTCGCGGGGGGAATCGCCGCGGGCTCGAAGTTGCTCGGCACGTAGGGGAAGCCGCCCGCGTCGACTGCTGGGCTTCCGCCGCCGGCGCCTCCGCCTCCGCCGACTCCCGCGCCGCCGCCGACTCCCGCGCCACCGCCGACTCCCGCGCCACCACCGACTCCCGCGCCACCACCACCCCCGCCCGCCCCCGAGCCACCGCCGGTACCCCCATCGGGAATCGCAGCGGAGTCGAGGGTGAGCGTCATCTCCTGTACTTCGCCT
>Ga0209181_10000635_pt1 | contig 64655 bp, 38 predicted proteins | sample MAT05_FD_187208 | JGI IMG/M metagenome (GOLD analysis project Ga0209181, IMG submission 187208) | Freshwater microbial communities from Lake Fryxell liftoff mats and glacier meltwater in Antarctica - MAT-05 (SPAdes) (version 2) | ecosystem: Environmental > Aquatic > Freshwater > Ice > Liftoff...
TTTATGGCTGCAATAAAAAAATCCCTACTGGAGGGGGGTACGGATAAAGCGCTCTCAAAGCGTAGAATTATTTTTGAAAAAATTAAAATTTAACAGTTGACGGGTCTTTTGCTGCAATGTGGGTTAAGGATGTATTGGAACGAATGCACCTCTATAACTCATCGAACCTACATGAACTGCTGCCGCAAAATTGGAAAAAACTAAAAAATGCCGATATGGGTTAGACGATGGCTTACATTGCAAGGGCTCTTTTTTGTTCAACACCAGGTAACTCTTCTAATCTGCCAAGGTGCAGGATGCTGGTATGTTTGATGGCATTGTCAAACCGATAGCTTTCGCACAGGAGGTAACTACTTACCCGTTCGCCAGTACTTTTTACAACCTTATGAATTACCTTGATAAACATTGCCACAAAGTTCACCCTACAAAACTTACCAAACTACACCGGCTGGGGGGCTACAAGGTACTTTTAAAAATGCCACACCTGATTTTCAATCATCTACAAATTTAATATTTTTTAATAAAACGTTATTTTAACAAATCAAAGGCGCAACTTTAACATTTCAAGAATTTTAAGCTGCAATGTGGGTTAAGGCCCATTTACCACAACTCGGATGCAGGTACATTGGCACAGCTTCAATTGGGTTTACTGGCTTACTGGATAGTAAATACAGTAAGGTGTAAACTATAATCACAAGGCATCAATAGCCAATGGAATGAGATAGTGAGAATAGGCAACACCCAAACAATAATCACCACCCATGGAACAAATACGGCAGGAATAGTAATTGGCGTGCGAAAATATTCTGAGCCTAATGACCAATTAAAAGCCATTCAATCTATCCTGCTGATGAACCCCAAACCCTTTACGAAAAGAAAATCTATAGTACACAAACGGGAACTCAAAAAAAATGAAATGCAGTATTTACTGGCTTCTCCACCGATTTAGCGGTAATGTGGGTTATATAACTTAACATCCGTTTAATAGGTGATATTTCTTTCCTGACCATTGCGTGTACTCATGCTATGCCTCTACATTTAGTTTGTTGGAATTGTGTATAAAGAAACTTTTCTGCAAAATTAATTTCACTCCAGACTTCCCTATGCGTTGAAAAAAGGCCATCGATTCAGTAGGTGCGCAGGTATAAAACTAACCTTTGCTCACTGCCAAAATAGTGGCCATTCGCCTAAATCAACGGAGTTTAAATTGATAACCGGGCATAGATATGATCCTGATTATGTGTGATTCGCCAAAAGCTAGTGGGGCAGGAAAAAATGTTGCAGAAATCGAAGATATATCATCCTACAGTTGTAACAATAATACTCCACCAGCTTCAATAAGGAACATTACAAGCTAAGCCTATATCCATTTTTATATTCCCTCTTCACAAATTGATTTGCTAAATCGAAGTTGGTAATTTTCATTTCTTTCGCATCCCAAAGCAATTTCTTCCTGCCGGGGAAACCATCTTTTTCACCCTTTATGTTCCAGGAACGCAGAGCCAGGTTACCCATTAAAATTGTTTCGGTTAACGGGCCTGCATAATCGAATGAAGAGCTTAACTCCTTTTTGCCATAACCTGCAATGCATGCTTCTACCCATTGTACATAATGACCTTCCGGTACCCTTTTAATTGTTTCAGGAATGGTAACTTCCCCTGTTCGCTTCAATGGTAATAATTTTGGGTCATTGCCATAAGTGCTGCACATCATCTTTCCTTTTGTACCTACTATGATGGCGCCACCTCCATCATCTCCCATTGCTTCTTCAGGGCTTAATTCATCCGGTCTTTCCGGCAAAAGGCCACCATCCATCCAACGTAACAATACGTCCGGCTTGCCCGCAGCCATAGGGAATTTAAATTTCAACGCGGATGCTGCCGGAAAACTATCCGGATGATAAGAAGTGTTCCACAACTTTTCATATATATTCACTATACTGCATTCTACTTCCGATGCATAACCAAGCCCAACTGTCTTAAAAGCAGGGTCAATAATATGACACCCCATATCACCTAACGCCCCTGTACCGAATGAAGTATATCCGCGCCAGTTAAAAGGCACGAACTCTTTATGATATTCTTCCCACTCGTTCGGCCCCAGCCACAATTTCCAATCCAGTTCTTTAGGCACTTCGTCCTTTGTAGTTGGCTTTCCAAAACCCTGGGGCCAGACAGGCCTGTTCGTCCAGCAATAAATATCGGTGGCATCGCCAATCAGCCCGGCTTTGTACCATTCCTGCATTTTCCTTACGCCATCGCCAGATGCGCCCTGGTTCCCCATTTGTGTTACCACTTTATATTTCTTGGCAGCTTCTGTAAGTATCCTTGCTTCAAAAATATCATGTGTCAGAGGTTTTTGTACGTAAACGTGTTTCCCCATTTTCATAGCCGCCAGTGCTGCTACCGCATGGGTGTGATCCGGCGTAGAAACAGAAACCGCATCAATCGTTTTACCTTCCTTGTCCAGCATTTCGCGGTAGTCTTTATAATATTTCCGATTTGGAAAACGTTTCATTGATTTGATCGCCTGCCGGTCATCAACATCGCACAAGGCAACAATATTGGCCTTGGGACTGTTTGCAAATTCAGCCAGGTCACCCTCTCCTTTTCCACCTATGCCAATACCGGCAATATTCAATTTATCACTCGGTGCTACAAAACCTCTGCCCAGTACATGACGCGGCACAATAAAGAATCCTGCAGATGCGATCGAACTGTTTTTGATAAAATTCCTCCTGGAATTTTTATGGTTACTTGCTTTCATTATAAACATTTTATGATGTGATGATGTTGCCCTAATCTTACTCTCCGGCTGTAAACCTTTCCAACATATTATAAACAGGTGCCTATTTAGGTTTACTCTTTTCTATAAACATTAACTCTGAAACAAGTTCTCCTTTAAGCACTACCTCAATGCCGGCTTTCATGAGCACGCTACCTTTGATAACGGTCGAATTATTTGAGCCATCTTCAAATGTAATTTGATAGTTGATTTTGGGATCGAGGCCTTTTAATTTTATTGTGTACCGGTCGCCAATATCTTTTGGTTTAAATATATACACAACACCGCGCTGCGTTGCAGGGTTATAATATTGTACACCATCCCAGTGAATACTATCGGGCCTTGAAAAAATATGGTATAGGTTCGCATCCCGGATAAGTGGCCGAAGCTTTTCCTTATAGGTTGCAACAGCCTTTTTAATATCCGCTTTATGCTTTACTGTCCAAACAGGGCCACCATTACCGCCATTGGGTGCATCCGGGTGCCAGTAGGAAGCGCCCATCGAACCCGAGCGGTATTCATACACAGAACCTTCAGCCTGCCATGCTTTCCAGGAGCCCACCACCGAGGCCAATTGCATAGGATGAAATGCATGCGAAGCGTCATAAAATGAACGCCTGGCGTCCACCGGATAATAAATATCCTGATTTTGAACCTTTGAAGCACGTTTCAATGCGCCATAATCTTTCAGTCCACCACCGTTAGAACAATTTTCCCACAAGAATCCAGGTATCGTTTTATACACTGAGTCAATTACTTCATAAAAGCCTTTTATCGCCCAGTAGGATACATCGGCTTTAAAACCAGCCCGTTGATTTTTTCCATAGGAACCAGTAGCAATGGGGCCTGCTGTGGCATCGGAACGATAAAAGTCGGCATTCAGACCTTTTATAAGAAAAGAAATATCCCGGAACCGTTCAGACTTACCGGAGTCGCTGGTGAGGTTTTCATTTTCGTTATCATATAATCCAAAGCGCATTCCCCTATCTTTGGCATACTGTGCTGCTGCTGGTATACCTAAGGGCCAGTCAACAGAATCCACAATTATGTGACCGGGGTCTCCGTAACCCGACCACCAACCCACATCAATAACTACTTCTTCAAAACCTAGCGGAGCAATATCGTCAATGAGTGGGTAAAATTTTGATTCAACCGGATCCCATCCACCCTGTTCTTTGCCCAGCGCTGCAAAAGCATTCCATTCAGTTTTAGGAAAGCTTTTATCATTGCGGATCATTGCCGGCATCGAATAATTGAAAAGATATTTACGCAAGCTGTTGCCACAGTCATCCAAATCTCCTTTATAAGTGCCAATGAATCCCGGCGGAACGGAGAACGTTTCGCCGGTTAAAATGTTTGTCTTAAAATCATCGCCACAACCCGCTTTTAATGTTACAACTGCAGCATTTTTTTCTTTGGCGATTCCAACGCGGCCAATGCTCCATTCCCAGCCAATATACATCCCATTGCTATTTGCTGCATCCAGCGCTACAAATGGAATCCAGTCCTGAATTTCAGATATCCGAAGGTCTTTAGAAAATGCTTTATTTAATAAATGTTTATAAACGCCAATACTGTCTGGTAAGCTGGCATCATCATTTATATACACGACGCTTGTTTGGCTGGCCGGACCAGCAACGTTTATATCAATACTCTCCTGGTTATGAATCGTTACGATTTCTCCCGACAAATTTTTTATAAACAGGCTGTGCCGGATAGGGCCGGGTCCCTTCCTCGCCTGCCACATAGATATAAGCTCCAGTGCAGGATGAGCATTTTTGAAAAGAAGGGATATTGTAGTACCATTTTTCCTATCCACAGTGGCGCTTTTATACTTCCAGTTTGTTGCAAAGGAATCGCTCCCTATATCTGCCTGGCGCACAAAAGGCATCACGGAGGGCGATTTTACCCAATTAAATCCTTTTCCAGGATTAATTAATTCAAACAAGCTGAGTTGGCCCCTTCCATTCAAACCCAGAACGATTTTTGTGTCTTCTGTTTGTAATACCCACTTTTTTGTTTGCGCATAGGAATGAAAGGCTAAAAAAGAAAGGAGGTAGAGAAAAATATTTTTAAATGGCATTCTTAATAGATTTCGTTTCATGATTGCATTTAATTATTTCATGGATGTGGTGAACTGAATGTATTGTTTCAGAAAAATGATTTAGTACAACAAATATTATTAAATTGAGGTCTCACATCTAGGTAATTTTATTTTAATCTGGCAATCATCAAGTGTATTATTCCTTTCAGCGCCAAAGGCTGTCTATATGATTAACCGTCTTGTCTACCAATATATCCCCACCTTCAGGCCCAACCCAACTACTTGTCATAATAACGCTGTATCCTCCTGCTTTAAGCGCTTTGGCGTTGGGTAAATAATTACCAGCTCCCGCAAGTTGCACTACAAAAGTTTGGATAGCCTTGCTGCGCCCCTGTATGCGGATTCCATAATCTACGAAAAGCTCGAAGGGATTGGTGCACAATACCGCATCTCCAATCCGGAGCACATGAATCTCTGCCTGAAATTTTAAATTCCCGGTTTCTTGTTGCTTTTCATGCCATTCCATAGCTTGCTGGTACCATATTTTTTCGGCCTGCAACTGATTATTCTTTTCCGGTTCCGAAACTATCCTTGCCGCAATTTTATCACGGTTTATTTTTGCCTGTAGATATTCCTCCTCTCCTACCACGCGCATGGGTAAGTACAGGGTGTCAATGATATGTTTAAAAGGCACCAGGTTATGACGATCGCGTTTTACAATATTATAAGCTTCTTCTACAGCAACTGTAATGCGACGAGCAATTTCATCCATGCGGCTAATCTGGCGAAGCCGATGCATACGCGCTTCCGCTGCGTGGCGGTACATAAGCGATGGAGATTGGTCACCGGCTGCGGCAACCCAACCTAATACACACAAATCTTCCCCAAAGCGTTTCTTCAATGCTATCCGCGTATTGTGCCAAAAATCAGCATTTACCGTTGAATCCCCTCCTACCTCCTGTGCAGGGCAAGCAACATTGATCGCTGTTGCAATCAATTTTCCTTTATTATTCCAAAAGAAAAGTGTGTTGATGTCATGATCTTCATATCCTTCAGGACCACGATATTCCTGGATGCCTGAACTTCCGTACATAACCGCTTTTCCATTAGCATATACACTCCGCCGGTTATACCCAATCACGGCATGGCTCAGCCCCCAGGAAACGCTACCAGCTCGTCGGCTTTTCCAGGCTTTTTCCACTGCACCTGAAATTCGATGGCTCACAAAAGCCAGGGCGCTGTCTACCTGGGTTACCCCAACTTTCGGAATAGGATAGGTTAAATTTTCATTGCCGAGCACTGGCGCTGTATGAGTATGCGTAGCCATTAGGATAATTTTATTAACCTCCAGCCCCGGAAGGCGTTGTGCAACTTCTTCTCGTACGGCTTTAAGGAGGGCTGGCGTAATAACCGTAAGATCACATGAAACTAAAATAGCGGATTCGTTTGTTCCATCAGTGGAATGCGATTCAATCGCAACCACGTTTGCCGTAAGCGGCGTTGCTATTGTATAGGCAATGCGAAGATGGAATTGTCCTAATAATGCAAAAGGTAGTTTAGGGGTAATATCTACTGATGCCGTACCGATGTAGATTTCACCCGCCAGGGTAAAATTGGCCCATGATGACAGAATAAAAAGAATAAGGATGGCAGCGTTTCTCCTGCGTTTTACAGCGCATTTTAGCATCAGAAAAGTTTTTGAAAAAAATTTATTCTTAGATAAAATATTTTATACATTGAAAATTACCCTAATCGATTTTTCTTAGCGATCAACACTATTTTTTGCGGCCTATTTTGTGGCTTTTTTTCTGTTCAAAAATAAAAACACCTTTTTTATTGCTTATGATAATATCGGTCAAACCGTCTTTGTTCATATCAGCCGTAACCACATGTAAGCCTACTCCCGAATCGTTGTCTATTTTATGTGGAATCCATTGTGGAATCTTTCCCGGCTTATATTCGAACCAGTATAGCATGGCTGGCTCACGTTCTCCGGGATCATTCCCATTATGCGCCCAAAATCGCTTGCCGGTAATTAAATCCGGATGCCCATCACTATTTATGTCTGCCAAAGCAAGGCCATGTAATTGAGAAAATTTTTTAAAAATCTCATGTTGTTTCCACATTACGGAATCACCTTTTGTTGACTGCTCGTACCACCAAAGGCCGTAATCGTGTGCTGATGAAGTGATCAGGTCGCTATCCCCGTCCCCGTCAATATCCATGGCATACATCTGCGCACATTCGGGACCAAGGGCTGCCTGATGAAAAGTCCAGTTTGATTGCGTTGGATTGTTGGATCCTTCCCACCAGCCATCACGGATGATCACGTCTTTATAACCATCGCCATTTACGTCTCCATAGCCCAGGCCATGTGTAAAAAGATGGGTTCCAATCAAGGTATCCGAACTGATGGTATAGGTTGTCCACGCAGTATCTTTTTTTGTACTCGGCGGGCTTATCCATATCACTTTTTTATTGATGGGATCGTTACACAGCAAATCTTTTTTGCCATCGCCGTCTATGTCAACAAACGTGGGTGATTCATTACCTACCGAATGAAAAACAAGATGGCTTTTCCAATGCATTTTTTTGTTCTTCGGGTTCTCGTACCACCGGGCCTCCTTGCTGGGAAAACCTATACGGATGAAGTCTATCCATCCATCATTGTTTACATCCATGCTAAAATTTAAAAATGAATTACCATAACCTCCAATAGAATGTATTTCCGGAACATCTAATTCATGCCTTGTCCAATTGGGCGCCTCAAACCAGAAGGTGCCTGCCATTACATCCGGCTTCCCGTCCCGGTTTACATCGCCTACAGCTACGCCTTCCGAAATGTATTGCTCAAAAACGGAAAAAAGGGTAATTTTTTTAAACTGCACCTCATGATCCTGTGCCAAACAGGATGAAAATGTCCATGGTATGTTGATCAGTAACAGGACAGCGATCTTTGAGATATGCGTTTTGTTCATCCTTTACTTTTTTACCTCATTGCGATTATTGCTACTAAATACCGGATGTTTTTCGTTACCACCTGAAATGAGGTAGGCCATTAGGTCACGAAGGCGATCAGGATTTAATTGATTAATTAATGCGGGGGGCATCATTGAAACGTCTGCATAACGGGTACCCGTTATGCTTTTCTTCTCAAGCTCCCTAAGTGTTTGCGGCGCAAAAGGGTTTTGGGCAATGAAATAGCTGTTTTTGTCTTCCTTTACCAATTTACCCATTACGCTGGTACCATCCATTAAAGAAAAAACGGTGGAGCCATATTGGTCAGAAATCGTTTTGTTGGGGTCAATAATGGATTCAAGGATATCTTTTTTTGAAAAGCGGGTACCCAGTTGTGTAAGGTCAGGTCCGACAGTTCCACCTTCGCCACGCACAGCATGGCAATTCACGCAAGCTGCAATGGTAAATATATTCTTTGCATTTTGAAAATTTCGGTCAGACAAAGTTTGCACCGTGTCCAATGCATCCTGCAGTTTCCACCGCCTGCCTGGCCCGCCATCGCTCATAATTTTAACCCAATCAATCACTTCGTTTACTGATTTTGTGTTGGTTGAAAGTGTGTCGTAATATTTATACTGATTTTTTGGAACAATTTTTAAGGCAGCTTCCCTGCCTTTATTTATATATTCTACGTAATGCCGGCCTCCTTTAAAGCCATAGGCCTGATGATACCATTTAAAATATTTTTCACGGAGTGCGGGTGTCCAGCCCTTTTTAACCTCGCTTATCACGATGGCGTAAAAAATTTGTTGAGCAGGAGGCATATTGGCCAGCACACTGGCAATGTCCATTCCGTATTGAGGATTGCGCAAAATCAGATCAGACGATTTAGAAACGGTTTGCTGGTCAGCGCTGTCATCTTTTGCTTTGTCAATTAAAAAAAGTGTTTTTTCAACCACCGCCGGATCCCCGATAAATACCAACACCTTGCTCAAGGCGCGGTTGAGATCGTTTGTTGAAGCAGGGTAGTACGGGGTTAGGTAGGCTATAAGCTTTTCACTTTGTTTTAACCCAGGTTTTCCCATACGTGACAAAATAAGTTCAAATGCACGCAATACATCTAACTGGAGTTGTATCGGAAGATTTTTATAATCAATATTTAGTAAGGCGTCCACCATCCGATTTTTTAAATGCTTGTTGCCATGGCGAGCCAATGCCAACATAGCATTGGTTAACATAACGGGGTCTTTTTCAGTTAACACACGTTCCTGCCACTGGCTTACAGGCTGATGTTCTATGGCAATGCGTGCTGCATAACGAATAAACCGGTCTTCATTTTTTAGCTGTGGCCAGGCAGCGTCGACCGCTGCGGGATTCGGCTTGCGGTGGTATTGTTCTAACTGCCTTCTCAATTTATTCGCCTCATTTATTTCCGGTTTTTCATCGGGGTCAGCGGCCCGATCGCCTTTGCCATTGCCATAATAGACCCGGTACATATGCGACTCCAGCCGCCGGCCGCCGGTAAGAAAATATAAAGCGCCATCCGGGCCAATTACGCCATCTGTAAGAGGTAGCGGCGCAGCTGAAATAAACTCCTCCACCCCGGCTTTGTAAGTAGCGCCCTCAGGTTGCAAATGAACGGCATAAATAATTCCAAAACTCCAGTCAAACGCTAATAAGGTATTGTTATACTTTTTAGGAAATCTTGAATTGTGGGTTGATACCAAATTGGTTGGAGACCCCTGACCGATATTCATAACAGGAGGCAAATTATCCGGGTAATCAGGCGACCATTTGCCATTTCCATCCCGCCATCCGAATTCGCTGCCACTTGTAACATGGCAGATACGGGTGGGCCGATACCAGGGCATGCCGATATCCCACTCCATATCCGAATCGTATGTAAACAGATCACCGTCTTTATTGAATGCAATATCGAAGGTGTTTCTAAGTCCGGCACTGATCAATTCCCAGTTTTTACCGGATGAATCTACCTTAGCAATCCAGCCGGCAGCGGCGGCTGTTCTGGGATCGCGATCGAAGCGGTCGGACAAAATATTATCGCGTTGCCATACAGGAGGCAGGGTATAGCTTTTTATGCCCTCCGGGAGGGCCGTATGATTTCCGGCCACAACATACAATGATTTTCCGTCGGGTGAAAGCTTAATACTATGCGGGCCGTGTTCTTCTTCACCTACCAACACTTTTAATTGCGTGATTTTATCAAATTCATCATCGCCATCAGTATCCTGAAGCCGGTACAGGCCGCTTGTTTTTTTAAAAACCGAATCGCCTTTATGGTTCACCACAACATACAAACTATTGAAAGCCCACACCAGTCCCTGCGCATAGCCCATTTCTATTTTACCGTGTGAACGATCTACTCCTTCTGCCTTGCTGATATCAAACTTCAGTTTTTTAATTTTTATTTTAAAAGCGGCGGTATCTGCGCCGATGGGAGGCAATTCCATCCGGTACATATCGCCATATTGATCGCAGGTAATTAATCGCCCCTCTGGATCGAATGTCATTGAAACCCATGAGCCTTGCCCATGTTCAGAAGGGCTGTATAAATGTTCCGCATGAAAGCCAGGTTGTAATTTAAGTTTGGTAATGGCAGAATCTTCAGTCCCGCTTTTTTGAGCATCCTCACTTGTTGACTGATTGTTACAGGATACTGCAACGATGCATATCCAGGCGGTTACCACTATTTTTAAAAGCCTTTTCAAATGTATAGGTTCAAGTATTAAATGTTGTTGCATAACCTGGAAAGCAAGCTTGCGTATATTGTCGGGACATTACCGGATTTGTTCAAAAATGTAAACACCCTTTTTATTGCCGATGATAATGTCCGGTAATTTATCGTTATTCATATCCTGTGTTACTACATGCAATCCCACCCCGGAATTATCATCAATCTGATGGGGTATCCATTGCGGTTGTTTGCCGGGTTTATATTCAAACCAAAAGAGTACAGCAGGCTCTTCTGCACCAGGATCTTTACCGTTATGCGCATAATAACGTTTGCCGGTAACCAGGTCCGGATGTCCATCTCCATTTATATCTACCAGTGCCATACCATGTGTTTGTGAAAATTTTTTATAAATTTCATGCTGTACCCACTTTACCGAACTCCCGTCTTTAACCTGCTCGTGCCACCAAATGCCGTAGTTGTGCGCAGAAGCGGTGATCACATCGAGATCGCCATCTCCGTCGAGGTCCATTGGATACATTTGCGAGCATTCATCGCCGAGTGCCGCCGGATGAAATGTCCAATCCGTTTGCTTTCTGTCAGCAGGGGCTTCCCACCAGCCTTCCCGCATCACTACATCTTCACGTCCGTCTTTATTAAAATCTCCAAATCCAAGTCCATGCGTGTACATGTGTGTACCACGAACGGAATCATTACTGATAATATGTTCAACCCATTTTGTATCCGTTTTTGAGCGGGGAGCGGTTACCCACACTATCTTTTTGTTTTTAGAGTCGGCGCATATAAGGTCCATTGTACCATCCTTATCAATGTCGTAAAGAGCAGGCGATTCGTTGCCTACGGAATGAAATACAGCGTGCTCCTTCCAATAGCCCGGTTGGTTCTTTGGATTTTCGTACCAGGTGGCCGCCTGCCCCGGTGTTGGCAGGCGAATCAAATCCATCCAGCCATCGCGGTTTACATCAAAGCTGTAATTGAGAAATGTATTGCTGTATTCAATTGTTTTGAATGTTTTACCTTCTACGATCTCATGGCGTGTCCAATCAGGCGCCTCAAACCAATATGTTCCGGAAAGCACATCCATTTTGCCATCTTTATTTACATCAGCTACTGTCACTCCCTCGGCAAGGAAATCGGTGGTAAGCGTATATTTTTTAAATTTCACAGCCCGACCCTTATTGAGTGATGGTTGTGCATAACAGCTTTGTAAAATTATTACTGTAAACAAAAACAGTAATGTTTTAGTGTTTCGAGTTAGGTAACTTTTAGTTGCTTCTATCATTCGTTTTCTTTTATACTAAGTAAATATTTAAGTAACGCATCAAAATCTTTTTTGGTTATAGTATTTCTAAAATGATCCGGCATTAAAGTGTATTTTGACGGTATTTTTTCCTTCATTTCGGCCTTCGGAATGGAGAATTCCTGGCCGCCAAAATCAGCGAATATTACCACTTCACCTTCATCCCTGCGATATAAGCCAGATAAAGTTTTACCATTTTTAAGTGAGATGGTATAGGTACGATACGCCTCTGAAATATTTGCATTGGGATCAAGAATTTTTTCAGCTAATGCCGAAGCGCCCCAGGTACCAATACCACTTAATTTTGGACCGATATTGCCGCCGGTGTTCCCGATGGAGTGGCAGACCATGCAATTGCGCACAAATACCTGCCTGCCTGTATCAATGCTCACCACGGAAGGATCAAAGCTTGAAAGACGTGCCATAACCAGGTCTTTTCGGTTTTCCATTCCCATCTTTCCTGCAGTCATTTCGCTTAGTTGCTCACGCTGGCTGGGTTGTATATTAGCAGTTAGCTGCTCCCTAACCCTTAACTCTTCAAGGATGTCTGGCTGAATGTTACCTGATTTAAGCGCCCTTAGCAAGTAACTGATCCCGTCAGCAGAGCCGGCGAGGTTGGTTGCAATACTTATCTGTAAAGTTTTGGGTGCACCTTTCAATACTTGTTCAAAAAGGCTAAATGTGATTGGCGTTTGCACCTGACCTATCGTTGAACTTAATTTTTCCCGCAGTTCTGAAGGCGCACGGGTATCTTCAAACACCTCGCTTACCACTTTAAAGTTTCGTTGCGGAGAGAGTGTTATTAAGGCATCGGCAGCAGCTATCCTTGCTTTCGTGTCTGCCGATCCTGTTGTCAATAATTTTTGAAGCACAGGTTCAAGAGCGGCAATTTTATAATCCAATACGATTTTCGCGGCCTGTACCTGGCGGAAAGCGGAATCCTGTACATTTTGCAGAAATCGTTGTGCAAGGCTAACGCCCCAATTTTTTAAGGAAGAAGTAATAGCACCGCCTTTCTGAGCGACACCTTGCCTGATGGCATCATAAAAAGCATGTTCCGCATCAATATTACCTGAGGCATTCTTTTTCGCTACTTTAATCAGGTTGTCAAGTTGCCCTGAATTGGTATAACGTCCAATATATTGTAGATTATCCGCTAATTTTTTCCCAGAGACAGCATGCGTCTGCAAGTAATTAAGCGCATACATGGCAGCTTCTTTTGAAGGTACTTCAGGAATTACGGTCATCAGAAAAGACATTTGGGCCTCATCCCATTTATGCAGCATCACCTTACGCATAATAGCGCTGTTGCTCAAGTGGCTTTTTATGCTGAGAATCGAAGTATACTTTAAATGAGTGTCGCGATCTTCGGCATTTTTATTGATTGCTATTAATGGTTGCACATACTCAAACGAAGGGAAATGCGACAATACCACAGTGGCCATTCTTATTACCTGGGGGTTTTTATTTTGCAAAGCTTTCAATGCAAGTGCACGCTGGGTAGCATTGAGGGTTTTTTGTTCGCCGAGCACCCGCAATGCATGAACCTGCACCATGGGATCAATATGCTGCAAGGCCTTTAGAAGTAAATCATCCCGGAGCGCATTAAGGCGGTACAAAATCCACAATCCCTGAATAAAAGATTTATTGTTGGTGGTGGCGGCTGACATCATTTGCTGAACCGGCATTATGGCTTTTTGGCCATATATATCCACTACACAATTTGCAATCATCATCCGGATATTCAACTGTGTATAGTTTAATGATTTTATTAATTCAGGAAGTGTGGCTTTCGACCAGTCTTTCAAGACAGGATGTGGTGCCTGCTTATTACCGGTATAGGTAATTTTCCAAATGCGCCCACTTGTTTTATCCCGTCCGGGATGATCTTTTGGTACTTCGTAATGGCCGATAATACGATTGTAAAAATCAGCAACATACATAGCGCCATCAGGACCGGTTTTAATGTCAACAGGACGAAACCAGGGATCGTCGCTAACCAGGAAGTCTTCTTCCCGCCTGCTTTCCGGCGAAGAACCGTGTAAAGACATCGTATTTCGGTTGATGCGGCTTGTAACAACATTCCCTGAATAAAAGTTATTACAATACGATTCTGGAAATTGGTTGCCGGTGTAATAAACCAATCCGGAGTTTGCAGTAGAACCAAATTCGTAACTCATCATTATTGGCGCCCAACCAATGGGTGGTTCCTTTACACCTTGTGCCGGGTATTGCCCCCCTGCTATCAGTTGATAAATGGGTTTTGTATGACAATCTAATGAGTACAGGTAGCCCCAGTCATCGTAAGCATATCCAAACGGATTGATCCTGCCGAATGTAGTTGCTTCTACCCGGCTGCCATCTTCCCGGAAACGAAAAGTATTTCCTGAAGCCATGTGGATCGAGTCTCCATCCGAACCTGCTACTGTTGAAGTATTGGCATAACCATGACAGGCATATATCCATCCATCGTAGCCACGCACCAGATTATTAACCATCCCATGCGTATCAACAAATTCAAACGGACCAAGAAGTTTTGTGGTTTCATCCGCTTTATCATCGCCATTGCGGTCAATAAATTTATATACGTTTGGAATGCTATATGCGATAGCACCGTTATGAACGGGCGTTATGCCGATAGGAATATTCAGACTGTCAATAAAAGGGGTGAATTTATCAGCTTTGCCATCGCCGTCTGTATCTTCCAGTATAACAATTTTATCGCGGCCCCTGCCTGGCGCTGCCGGTTTGGGGTATTCAATGGTAGTGGTTACCCAAAGCCTTCCTCGTTCATCAAATTCCATATTGATTGGTTTACTGATGTCGGGCTCGGAAGCAAAGAGCGTTATTTCGAATCCGGGTGGCAACCTGAAGGCCTTACGTTCTTCTTCAGGCGATTGAAATTCTGTTTTACGGATATTGTCCGCAAAGTGATCTGAACTATCAATAGCAGCCGTTGTTTTATCATTGGTTCCGGATGGATTTCTACAGCCGGAAAATACGAAAAAAAGCGCAACAATGAATAAACGGGAAAGCAAAATCATGTGTTTCATCTCGGTTAAAAATATCCACAATAACAGGATTATAATGTTTCGGAATTAGCCATTTCTATAACAAATTTAACCCGGCTATTCCGGGCTTTCCTGCATCTCCTGCATCAAGTGTTGATAATAGCTTTTTGCACTATCAATCCTTTCCAGCATTCCGTGGTCAATTATTTGTTTAGCATTTTCCGCATCCCTGGCCTTGTTTAGTATGGCAAGCAAATTTTTAATTACAATGGGGCCCTTTACAGCATCATATACAGGCTTTCCATTAACGGGGAAATACAAAGGCGAGGTGTGGGCAAGTGATCCATTGGTGCAATACACTACTGCTGCCAACCACTGACTTTTCAGCAGCTTATGCGGCATTTCTATATCCAACGAATCAAAGTGCTTTGTATTGATTCTTTCAAAAAGCAATCCGTCGTTATTATACACCTGAATTTTCTTAATATCACCAATATGGGAATTGGAAAAAGCTTTAACCCTTACCCGAACTACCGCTCCTTTGTGGCGGGCAATTTCCGAACCGGGAAGCTTTCCGTCCACGTCCAAAAAAAGAGCGGGGCCATTTGAAACAAATGTATTTCCCGACTTGAGGCCGGAAAACCATTTATCGGCTGAAAACGGATTGCCTGTGTACACAAATGTACGGCCATCGCCGATGGAAGAGCCCCAGGGGAAATCGCTTCCTGCGGCAGCAGCCAGCCTGAACCCAAGATTTAAATAATTGTAATAATCAATTGTATTGAGTTGGTTATTTTGCAGCAACTCTACAAAATTAATGGCGCCTGTAGGAGCGTAAAGAGCAAGGCCTTCGGTAATGCCCTCACCGCCGTAGGCAAAATGGGCATAGCCTACCAGGGCATCGGGTTTATGATGAATTTTATTGAAAACCAAATCATATTGGTTATAGTTAGCGGTATCTCTTGCAAGCGCTTCAATATTGAGTCCAATAATATGGCCATAATCACTACGCGGCTCTTCCTGCCCGGATGCAATACAAATATTACCTTCGGTGATCCGGAATTTTTTTCCGAATCCTTCAGGTGGAAAATATGTATTACCCCGATCACCCATCTGGAGTATATTTACCATGTGTACATTTTCTGCTTTAGCCAATTGCAGGATATACTCCCTGAATGATTGTTTATTCAGCGGATGATGTGCATGCACATCTCCTGAATACCAGCCACGTTGCGGCAGGTTGATCCATCTTTTTAAGACAAAGGTTTTCTTTAACTTCTTTTGCTTTGCAGAAATAACTATTTCTTCACTTACCGGGAGGTATTCGTTTCCATGTTGGATGCTGATGCGCCATTTGCCGATACCCAGGTCAATAGTAAAATTTCCGGAGGTTTGGTACATTACAGGCTCGGGCCAGTATGGCAGCGAAGGTGAGGAGCCATACACATATGTGCGTTGCCCGTTTACTTCCCCTTTCCCACTCATTTTCCGTATCGGGCCAATCCAGTTTTTATGGGTGTTGAAATTTATTCCTTCAAAAAATATATTTGGATAAGTAGGTTCCCCAGCAATTGCACCGGATGGTGGTATATGCACTTTTAAAGTTGTTGCATTTGTGATGCAAACCATTGCTGGTGTGATATTTTTTGTATCCGACTCTATAATCTTAACAGACAGGCGGCATTTAAGCTGAGCAACCGAAGCATTGCTCCAAAGGGCAGCAATGAATACGGGGAAAACAAATGACCGTAATTGTTTCATAACAGTTCTTCTTTATTGCATATAGCCATTACACACATGGGAGTAATTGTTGCAGGAATCAGTTGTACACTTTAAAATGGCCGGCATGCTTAAAATACCATGAAAAATAACAAGTGTACTAAATTTATTTAGCTACTACCTTCATTATGCCACGCATCACAATATAATGGCCCGGATAAGTGCATACATAAGGATATTCCCCTGCTTTTTCAGGCGCTATAAAATAAATGCTTTCTGATTTGCCAGGCTGCAGCAGTAAGGTATAATACAGCACTTTTGATGTAGCAGGTACATAGCTCATGCGTTCACCATTAAGTCCCATGTTCAATGCCATTTTGCCAACCACATCGGCTGCGGCGGGCGCTGTAATTACAACATTGTGCAGCATGTCATCCGTATTTTTGAAAGTCAGCTTTATTTTACTACCGGCCTTTACAGTTAACAAACTGGTGTTATATTTCAACCCTGGTATAGGATTTAATAGAATTATCTGATCTGGCCCTTTTGCCCAATCGGAAGGCTGCCTGTTAATATGCTTACCTAAGGTAGCAGCCGGAATTTTAGCAGTACCTTTTGCGGAAGCTACTTTTGAAGGCTTTCCTGCTTCGGTGGGATGATGGTGGTCCATCGCCATTTTGTTTACGCGGTTTTCTGCTGTTACCACTATCTTTTCGCCGTCTGGAATAGCGTTCAAAGTATAATAACCGAAATCATGCAGCAATGCATAATTTGTTGACGACCGCACGCCTGTTGCTTTTATCTCATGAATGTATCCAAGCTTAAGGCTATCGGCTACAAGCCTTACAGTTAAACCATTTGATGAAACAACAATGGCTTTGATGGGACACGAAGACTGATTAATGACCGGGCTTCCATAGTTATGTCCATACTTATATGTAAAACGGGTCAATTCATACGAAGAAACGTCCCGTGCCCTTTTTCTGTCTACAGGGTGCGTGAACTCGATTTCAAATCCATCCGGTTTCGCTTTCACTGTTTTCATTTCAAAAGGAATTTTTCCATTCCACTCCATACGTTGCAATCCATATGAATCAGGCCCGGTAGATCCCCAGCCCCTTGATGTCATGCCCACAAACATGCTGCCCTCTGAACCCCAGTTTAACCGCAAAATGCCTGAGTTAAACCCTTCACGAAATGGGAAGGCAACTCCCTGGTATACTCCTTTGATCTTTTCAAGGTATACCCGCATTATCTTGCTTTGTCCCTGATCCCCTACAAAAAACTGGCCTTCAAACGGCCCCATGTTTCCTTTAGCATCACCCAATAATATGCCCGAGGTGGAGATTCCCAGAATAGACTGCGGAAACCAAACTGATGAACTTTTTAACCCGGGAAGACGCTTGGCCACATCGTATTTTGGTTCATCGGTATCTGGAATATCTGATATACGCAACTTCACCGGAGAACCAGGGAGATCGGCCCACCGAAGGCCTTCAGGATGCCCAAGAAAATCGCCTTCCTGTACTTCGGTGATATGTCCGGAGCCTACCCAGCCTCCCTGGTTTTCTGCATAAAAAATATCGCCGTCTTTATTTAGTGCCAAAGCGGCTGGCGAACGTAGGCCAGTTGCATAGGGGCGCATATCACCCTCTTTCGTGATCTTTAGCATCCAACCATGCCATCTGGATAAACTTTCTTCTTTACCTGTCAAACCAAGATTGAGGGTTACTACAAGATTTCCTTGCTTATCTAAAATAGGGCCATACGCATATTCATGATAGTTGCCGGCTAACGGCCAGGAGTAAACGGTTTTATATTCATCTGCCTCGCCATCGCCATCGGTATCCATCAACCTGGTTAGTTCTGAACGCTGTGTTACATACAGTTCGCCATCAATATAATTCAATCCTAAGGGTTCATGGAGGCCGTGGGCAAATAAACGGAATACAGGAAAACTTCCGTTTTTCATATACGGGTTGATAATGGTCCATACTTCACCGCGGCGGGTGCAAACAGCCAGTGCACCATCAGGTAGAAAAGTCATCCCTCCTACTTCCAGCAACACACCTTCAGGAATGGGGATGGTAAAGACCTTATAGAAATCTTCCTCTTTTTGTAGTCGTGCCGTATCTGCATCTTTATTTTGAGCTGATGTAACAACAATGCAGATACTTGCCATGATTGTCAAGACTGCATATTTTAAAACAGGATGCGGTTTATATAAATTACAGATCATAAAGTATTTATTTACCATATAACAGCGTATGTTACCGGTTCATTGTTTACAACCGGCAGGATCAGTTCCTGGCCTGTTGCTGTTTGCCGTATTAACGGTTTGTCTTTTTTGCTTACTTCTACATAATAAGATTTACCAGCCACGGCATACAGGCCGGCACTGAGGCCCTCAATATTGCTGCCCGCAGCGATTCTGCAATAGGTATTTGCGGGCGCGCCGGAAACCGTAAGCGTTCGTATAAGGCCTTCGCCATTTGCCAGTTCGGCGATACTATCCACTACATTTATATCTTTAGTTGTGTAGCGGAATACCGGTGTACGTTTGTTATCGAGTTTATAGCCATGATGCTGCAAATCATCAAATGCTATAGAATCCGGCCAGGCTGCTTTATCATCTTTTAACACCGCAATAACAGGCGCATCAGAAAGAAGTATCACACTCCCCATCGGTATGGCAAGTTGCGGCTCACCCCTACCATTCCACATTCGTGTAACGTCTAAATATTTTCCCCGCCATACCTGAAATATCGCACCTTGCTTTAAATCATATGAGAAGCTTACCTGGCTGGGAAAGCCGACAGACACAACATGCGTGAGTTTCTTATTACCGAAGTTCATAAAACTTCGCAACAGATATGGCCTGTCAGAAGGATTAATTAGTATTGGGTTGCGGTTTTCCCAATACGTTGTATCGTTTGGTATCAAACTGATTTCCGACAGGGGTGCTAACCCGCGGTATTGTATATTTTTAAAGGCAACCGGGCCATGATCACCCTGCAATACCAATGGTCCCTTTGCTTTCTCATCCTGAAACATCGAAGATCCTGTAGGGCCTGTTACAAAAGCGTTTTGTTGTATAAGCACCCCATTCAAATATACCCTCTCAAAACGGGCATTAGCTATCTTATCCCCTGAATTATTAAAGATCGGCGCCCGGAAGATAATATGTAGATGTTGCCAGAGCCCTGGCGCTTTTGCCACATTCATTGTTGGTGCGGTACCTTCGTAAGTACCCCGTTTCGAATTCCAACGGGAGTAAATACCACCTGCATCTGAAGCTGTTGGATGTAGCCTCGTCCAACTATCTAACAATTGTATCTCGTAGCGGCCTTGTAAATAAACACCGGAGTTGGAGTTTTTTGCCATCATGAAATCAAGCTCCAAATCCAGGTCACCAAATTCTTCCTTTGTATAAAGATGCATCCGGTTGTTTTTTGAAAAAGCATTCACGACAGCACCGGTTCCCTTAATAGCCATAATATTCTGAGGCTTGGTAAAGTCGGCATTGGCATCTGAGGCAACGATCCAATTTTGCGGTGGATCGAGAAATGCGTTGAGGTCTAGTAACGAAAGCGATTTAAACGATGGGTCGCTTTGCGCATAGCCAACTTTGCAAAACAATAGCGCCAATAATATTACCCAGCTTTTTATTTTAGAAAAATCCATACCAGTTTATTTGTTTTCTATATTACTTTGAAACAAGATTTACCTCAAAACCGGCCACAGGCCCCTGCAATGTTTCCAAACGGAAAGCAACTTTATTGGGGGTTGCATCCCCATTTTGTAATGAAACAGGAAATACCAACTTTTCCCCTTTTTTTAATACATAAGGTAATGAAGGAAGCTTTATGACAAACTGTTCAATATTTTTTCCGATGACTTCGGCTGCTATGATTTCCACAGCCTCCCCTTTATTGGTTATTTCAATTTGCCCAGTTCCTGAAGATGTTATTATAAGCTCTTTATGCGCCGTCACAATTTCCGGATATGATTTCACAAAGGATATTGGCCGTATTTCGATCTTTCTGTAATAATGTTCCGCACCTTCACTTTGAAATTGTATTTTCCCCCGTGTCACCTGCTCCTTCAAATCTTTGCGGAAAATATTGAACAAACGGTTTACCACAAAACCATTTACGATAAATATGGCATCGGCATGACGAGCTACCAGTTCACCTGTCGTCCATTCGCCCTTAGGGCTTTCAAAATTACCAGAACGGTAAACCCGGCCCGGGTGGCGCAGCGGCGGCTTTGAGGGATCATATTGATCGGCGGTTTCATTGTAGACGGTTTTTACCGCAGGGGTAAATTGAAATTCCGCATCCCCGCCACCCACATTAAAAAAATCGCCGATCTCGCCTTCCTGTACCTGCATTTCCATACTTCGCATCCAGCATTTAAATGCGTAATCAAAACCTTCAGTACAATGAAATAACAAACCGCCATCGCGGGGGGATTTATCTTTAGGGGCATATTTTTTTTGGCCCCATTTTGTTTCAAAGCGAAGGTGGTAATTGCCAAAGATTTCTTTATAAGTTACGGCGCCCCATATTTCGCCTGAAATATGCAGCAGGCCATCCTTGACGGTAAATACATGTAATGGGTCATTGTTTAAACCAATAGGGTGCATATAAGGCACGGTAGTATCTTCAGAATATCCGGACAAGTTGGTTGCACGCAAATAGGTATCCCATCCGTCCAGATTTTTGCCGTTGAATAAGGGTCGCCAAGCCTGCTTAGGCTTTTGAGCTATACTAACCAGCGTACTAAGTATCGGTATGAGTAATAATGAAAACTTTATTAAAATCCTGTTTTTCATCCGGCTGTTTTTTAATTCGTACTTAACGGGCTACCCTTTTTTGGAAACTTTATTTTTATTCAACGAAGGCACAATGCTATGAACCGCATTGATAATAATTTCTTCTATATCTTCTGAAAAGCGATAAGGGTGATCGTAATAATACATATTGCCTTCTACTTCGTAGCCCCCTTCTTTTATTACCCGTTTGGAAGGAATATAAGCTTTTACGTCATTGACATAGGCATTGATCCAAAGCCGGTTTGCGCCTAGTTCTTTTTTCAATCTCAGGGAATAATCTGCCAGCACTTCGCCGCCCAAAAACAGCATAGTGAGCTGATCGCCAAAGGTCCAACTTTGTATTGGATAGGTCATGGCGGAATCTATCGCAATACCTCTTACCATGCGATCAAGATATACCTCCGCATTATGGGCTTTAGCACCGCCTGCTTTTGACAACTCGATAAATTCAGCCACATCAGGCACATGATCAAAGGGCAAACGGACTTTTTTAAAGCGGACAAGCGGCACCTGGGTCAGCGGCTGAAGCGGTAGGGTTAATAAGCGTTCTACTTCATTGGCAATCGTTTGTCCATGCCGGGTGGTGTATTCTAATTTGCCGCGGAGGTCAGGATCTGAATCCCCTCCGCAACCTTGCGCTACAAGAGCAATGGCACCAGGGTGATTAACTTCTATCAAACGCTGCGTTTCTCCCATCCAGTCGCCGTGTGTTTTATTTAAATCTTCCCCCAGTGTTGTGCCATGACAGGCATAATTTACAAAAAGGGCTGTTATATTTCCTTTGAGGTCTGTTACCCTAAGCAATGGTAAACTATGATCAACGGGTCCCTCAGGAACCTTGCCATGCCCTACCCACATACCATTTTTTATTACGCGCCTGTTTAATGCAAATCCAACTTCTCCTTGTCCCCAAGACAGAAGGGAAGGTTTGCGGTTCTTTATTGCTTCCAATGCGACCTTTTCAAGCTTTAGCGTGAGAGAATCCAAATATTCAGCAATACGGCCCAATTGATCAACCGGCAATAACGGTTCAAAATACATGTTGTGGGAGTTGCCCATATCAGGACCTGAATGAGTGTGAGAAGCACAGATAGCGATATGCTCAGGATTAAATTTAGTTTGCCGGGAAATATATCTGCCTATTTCGGCAGTCATGTGTGCCTGTACCCCTGCCAAATCAACCGTAATTAGCACCGACGGGCCTTGTACGTCATTGCCGAAAGCTATTGCTTTGGCCCATAGTTGTTGTAACACACCTTCCGATTCCACCTTACGTGCACCCCACCTCAAATAGCCACTCAAACGTATGGGACCGTAAGGGGTAATGTCAATTTTTGCAACCCCTACATCCATGCTTGCGCTTATGTTTTTTTGGGCGAAAATTGTTTCACTTAAAAAAAGGCATGCAGCCATTGCAACAACCGGGAGTCTGATTCTGAACATAATCAAGTTATTTCGTTTGTCTTAAAAATGCCAGCAGATCCGCCATTTGCTGATGATCAATCTGAGAAGTAAGCACGGGCATTGCAGAATTGTTCATTACGGCGAGTGACTCAATTTCCTGCCTGTTAATAATTTTTTCCTGTGCTGATGATAAATGTAAGGTAATAGCCGCGGATGTTTCGCTTGAAATTATTCCCTGAAGCGATTCACCTGTTTTCAGCTTCACATCCCATAGGTCGAACCCTACTGCAATGGAAGCATTAGGAGCCAGAATACTAGCCATTATGTCCTTTGCAAGCCAGTTTTGCACCGTGCCCAGATCGGGTCCGAATTTTAAACCTATTTCCCCCCTTACCTGGTGGCATAATCCGCAATTTTGCTGAAATACCAGCTTTCCTTTGTCTCCAGCGCCTTTAAGGGTTAAAGCTTTTTCGAATTCTTTATTGGTCTTTTCTTGATCTTTATTTACAAGCAGGGCCCTGGCCCTGGTACGAATGGTATCGTTATCCTGTCCCATGAGTGATGAAGTACGTGACCATCCTAAACTGGCAGCAGGGATTTTATTTGACTGCACAGCATCGAGTAACAGATTCATGCGTGCAGCATTTGTCATGAATGTACTAAGTGCTGCATCCCTGATACCAGGCGTCATGGCTTGCCATTGCTGCAATATGTAGTTGTTGACAGTAAGGTCCGGCACCAGGCTTAATGTTTGCAGGGCCGCCAGTTGAACTATGGGAAGTTCCTGCGGTATGATTAGTCTTTTTAGTAATTCCGCGTTCGGCAAAGGATCACCCAATGCGAGAAAGTTTACAGCATCGGCCCTTTTATCATTAGGCATGCTTTTGTCTTCTGCAATGGTAGCGGCCTTTTCAATAGCTGCTTTTGCAAGCTGTTTATTGGCAATTCCGGTCACTTTTAAAATATGCAATGCACCCCTGCGTACCTCTTCAGCCTGGTGATTGAAGAATGTTTTGATAAGCACCCCCTGCTCATTGGCTATTACAGATTTTGATTTATTGTTGCGTAGCCCCTGTGCTAATCCTTCCAATATGGGCCCCTGCCAGGGTAGATAATTTTCAAAAGTAGTGGCCTGGGCTATTAACCGGTGCATGGCTGTTTTATCGCTGCCAGCACCAACCATAGCGGTAAGCCGTTGCACCAATGAACCATATGCTGTAACGTCTGCCTTGTAATTCTTTAATACCAAAGCAAGCAAAGTGCCGGAGTGAGAAGAAGAAGCCGACAAAGCAGCAATCTGCACCCATTTGTCGTTAATATCCTGAAACAATAATTTATTACGAACAACTTCTGCCTGCGGAGTATTAACGGAGCCAAGTGTACACAGCAACTGGAAACGAACTTTTGCATCTGCATCATTTTCTAGAGAGAGAAGATCAGTTGCGAGATTAGGAGAGGATTTGAGATGCATTTCCGCAAGCTTTATCGCATTTTCCCGTACACCTGCCACCGGGTCTTTAAATGCCTCATTTAAAATTTCCTCCTTCAACCCGTTCAACCCTTCCAGCGTCCAAAGAGCATGTAGCCTTCCTTCGGGCAACGTGGCAGTTTTTGCCAGGGCAATCAAATCGGGAATAATTGACTTATCAGCACGGTCCATTAATAGCCTTTGGGCATTTGATCGCCACCAGGCATTATTACTTTCAAGATAGCTTACCAGTTCTTTTGAACTAGCATCTCCTAATTTAAGCCCCTTGATCCAATCCGCCGCTTTTGCATTATCAGGTGTAACGCGGTAAATGCGGCCCATGTCTTTGCCATTGTATAAACCTCCGGCTTTTACCGCTTCATCGGACATCCATTCGGGGTGTTCAATTATTTGTCGGTAGTAATCTATTACATACAAAGCACCATCGGGCCCTATATACAAATTTACCGGGCGAAACCAGGCATCCTTCGAAGCTAAAAATTCTTTCCGGGGACGGCCTACCCGACTTGAAACATAGGTAGCACCTGAATCGTGCAGTTTATCCGCATGAACCAGGTTGCTCACCGACTCACAAATAAACGTAGTATTTTTATCAAACGGAGGTGGGAAAATACCCCCAAGGTACGCTACTATGCCGCTTGCAGATGTCATCGTTCCCACACCACTGAACATTTGTCGCTCGGGGTTGGTAGTAATTTGATAGATTTCGGCGGCGGCGCCATGATCAGATATTCCCTCTATGGCACCAGGCACAGGTAGTTCAGGGTTACGATTAATGTAAGGCGCTGCAATTACTTCGGCAAATGCATGGTTTTGATTATCGCCAAACAAATGGTGTCCCCAAGCGTCAAAGGTATGCCCAAATTGTGCGCTACCTGATGTTGATTCGAGCAGGTGATTATCGGGGCGAAAACGAATGGAACGGTTATCTCCGTTCTTGGGAAGCCGGGGGTTATTGGGTTGATCCGGAAAATAAATTTCCGTGCCTTTGTCGCCAAATATATCTTCATAATTGCGGGTGGTAATGGCACCCCGGTGCGCCAGATGAATATAGTTATCTAGTCCATACAAAGGATTGTTTACATTAATGTGGGGATTAGATAACGAAAAGCCGGTGAGTATGGTATCACATATATCTGATTTACCATCGCCGTCTTTATCTTCAAAGTAAAGTACATTGGGCGCATCGGTTACCAGTATGCCTTTTTTCCAGCGCATAATGCCATTGGGCAACACCAGTCCGTCAGCAAAGTCTGTGCTCTTGTCCAATTTACCATCACCATCTGTGTCGCTAATCAACTTGATTTTTCCGGAACCGCCTTTATCGAGTGGATAGCCATGCATTTCCACGACATACAAGCGCCCGTATTCATCTATTTCCATATCTACGGGATCGGACACCAGCGGTTCGGCAGCCAGCAATTCAATTTTAAATCCCGGCTCCATTTCAAAGGTGGCTAAAGCATCCTCCGGCTTTACCGCACCAGTACCTCCATAAACTTCACTTTTATTGTGGCACCCGCTGGTTACACAGAGAATAAAAAGAAGTCCACAAAATGAATTACGGCAGTCCGTAATATTAATTTTCATTATAGTTTAGTATTTATATTATACGCTTACGAGTTGCAATCCGCAAACTTTAAAATTACCCAAGTCACATTATTCAAAGTATCCTGGAGTTACCTCTTTATATTGCCGGATAAACCTCCCCTGCGTTGTTGCCACAGGATATTTCCGGCGGATTTTCAAAGTAAAAATCGCATCTTCTATATTGTTTAACTATATATGTTTAGAATGCTCTTAGTAAAGATTGCAAAACAGTTAAACATGGCGCAAAAACTTTACTATCCTCTGTACAGGATAAACCTGCTATGGAAATTATTCAATCCCTGCAGGATTGGTTTTCCATATTTCCTGGTATCCCGGAGTCCATCCCGGCTGTTTATATTTTAGCTCTTCGGGCCATAGTACAATCTTAACATGTTTAAACTATAGTTCAATTTTTATACGTGAAAATAAGCAGTATTTTAAAGTTGGCCTAACGTCGATACATCCCCTGCTGGTTAAAATCTTTATTTACAAAGTGCCAGGAGTTGCGGGTGGATACCGGCGACGGCTGCCTGCCGCAGGTGGTGCATCATCAAACCGCAACCCGGGAAACCAAAAATTTATTTTTATACAACTGTTCAGTCGCATATTTAAACTTTAAATAAGTGCCCCTAATTCCGCCATTGAAATAACAATTATAGTTTTAGCTTTTTAATAATATATTCCGCTACCTTCTTTCCCTGGTCCGCACCAGCTTCAATACTATTCCGGTAATGAATACTGCCATACAAACGGCTAATAGAGGCTTCATTGGCTGCATCAATGAATGAATTGAATTGCCGTTGCATGCCTATATACTCCAGGTCGCTGGTGTCCAGAAAAGAAAAGTGGTCGCCAAACAAGTGCGTGAGGATAGTAGCCGCTGCACGCGTGATGGTACTGTGACCGCTTGGATACTCAGGAAAAGGAGGTGTCTGTAAATAAGGAAGCCAGTTAGGATCAATTTTTTCATTAATCACTGTAACGGGCCTTATAATACTGGAGCGGTATTTCTCCTCCCAGCAACAAATAAAAGAATCGAACATGGCAACAGATACCAACCCGTAAGCCTGTGCCGTTTGCAGGGCGTCTGCATTCGTTTGTTTGCAGGCGATATTTGTGATGCCAATCCAGTGGCCCCCGGGAGTTATTTTTTTATTGGCAAACATCAGGTGACCCGAATGCTCAAGTACAAAAGGATTATCGTCCCAGTATTTAGCAATTTCCTTTTGCGCAGGTGTCAGGTTTCTCCCGATATTATAAACCTCAAGGTTTGCTTGATAGAATTTACTTGTACGGTCTTCACTGAAAGGCAGCGGAGGAGGTGGAGTAAATTGCGAAGATGTGTCCAATACAAATGTTTTCATATCGCCCCAGCAATACTCCACTCCATCAAGATAATCCGGTGGGGTGGGCCGCCATTTTCCCGGAAGATTACTGCCAATGAATTTTGGCTTACCCCTTGATTGCAGGTAATTATCCGTAGCCGCCCTTTTCAGAATCAATATCCCTATTTCATTTCCAAAATCTAAGGAACGTGCATACTCACTTTCTTCAAGCTTATCCTTAAACTGACCATAAATTTTATTCTCGTGGACAGTAAAAGAATCTATAGAAAAAACCACGTTTCGCGCCACTGTAAAGAAAGCTTTTGTAGCAGCCAGGGTAAAATTATATCGCTTCCCTTTTTCCGGTTGGGGAAGATGGTTAAACCCTTTTATCCTGGATACGATGGAAGCATATTTTTCAGGGTTTTCAAATCGAATGGTTTCGTAGGAGGCCAGTGATGGGTAAGCATATATCCGGCTTGCCACCGGCGGTGAGAACACATCATAAATAATCAGCTTTGTTAATTGATCTTCATTCTGATGCAAGATATCCGCATCACTAATTACCGTTTTCTTTTCGCCCTGGCAGCCAAAGCAGAAAGATATAAATAAACCAGCAGCAATGAATAACGGATATGTATATTTCCTGTCGTTTCTCATTTTATAGGTACGTTTCGGGATTCCCCTTTCCCGTTTGTGATCTGAACCGATTCTACCTGTTCATTTATATTCAAAAACCTTGCTGACTGTGATAGAAATGAATAACCATAATAAAATTCCCTATATTGTACTTTTCCATTTCTATACCTGATTACCGCACTGATATCTGATGCCTGTACCGGCAACGGCCTTGTTTTATTTTTCATTGCGAAAACTTTTAACGGGCCATTGTGCTGGGTTGCTGCCAGTAGCGTTATCCCTTCTCTATTTCTAAGCTGCACCATTGCCTTGCCATTATCAGGTATATAGATGCCGCTTTCCAATATAGTTTGTGGCCAAAAATTTCCTTTTCCATCTCCTTTCATCATCAGCCCGTTTAGTGCATCATAGCGCCCTACAGAAACGTCTGTGCCATAATCATTGCCATTTATTACTACATCAAGATTTCCATCTCCATCAAAATCATCAACTGCCATTCCATTGAGCACAGATACCTGTGCCTGCAGTGGTAATGGTGAGAGGGAAAATTTCCCATTGCCAAGGTTCATTAAATAGGCAGATGCAAGCAAATTGACCTTTAGCCGTTGTGCGCCGCTCATTTGTTGAGGTGTAAACATGGAATCCATTGTTGCATTTGCAAATTGTTTGTAGTTCTGGAATTTTCTACGCATGGATATCATTTGCTTCACCACGTCGTCTCTTTGATTGCCGGGAAATTCTTTTATCGCATTATTCTCATGTGATACAGGAAGAAATACAGAAGGAAAGGCATCATAACTACCATTATCATCGAAATCCTTTGCAGTGATATAAACTGGATATTTATCTGACGCTTTAAAAAAAGAATTCAATCCCAAATTCCCTATTATATAATCTATATCCCCATCATTATCAAAATCGCCGGGAGCAATAGTATTCCACCAGCCGGTGTTTTTACTGACTCCGGTAAAAGTATTTATATTTATAAATTTCCCGTTATCATTTTTTAAAAAAGTAATTGGCATCCACTCACCAGCCAATATCATATCCTGCCACCCATCGTTATCAAAATCCGTGAATACCGCATCGCAAACCAACCCGATATTTAATAAATCCTTAGCCACTGATGAGGTAACATCCGTGAATTTTATTCTGTGCTTTTGGCTATCATTTCGTAATAGAATGCTCGACACTGGTTTTGGGTAATTCCAGGGATCAACCCTTCCGGCAATAAAAAGATCGAGATCACCATCTTTGTCATAATCCGAAGCCCTGACACAAAATTTGCTGGTAAAATTCTGCGGCAATGCCAAAGAATCCTGGAGAAAATTTCCATTGCCGTCATTCACATAAAACCGGTCCTGGTAGGTTGGTGAACCAGCCTTCTGTTCGTATCCACCATTAGAAATATACATATCATTATCCCCATCTCCATCTGCATCAAACAACAAGATACCTTCATCTTTAAAGGAACTGCCAGCACCCGGGCCGTAATATCCCGGTAACATTTTATCTGCGGGTTTGGAAGTAAATAATTTTTTTTCAGTGAACTGACCGTTTGCCTGTTGCCAAAAAATTGTAGTAGGATAAACTGAATTGCCGCCGCACACCAAATCATCCAGACCGTTGCCGTCCATATCCGCCACAGCCAATGCAGGGGAATATTCTGAGAATTTATGGGGCAATAATTTCTGAATATTGAAGTCAACAAAATCATCTTCTTTATTGATATAATGTATACCCACCGCATTTGTTACTTCTTTAAACAAGGCATTCTCCGCGATTGCTCCTGCATGGTATTTATAGTTTAAAGTTGCATTTCTGATATCTATATTTAATACCTGCCCGGCCTTTATATTCCTGATCACCTGCTTTCTGGAATCAGGCCATATAACAATCAATGAATCTATTAGCTTATTATCTCCTAATCCGAAATGCGCCATGTTTTGTATGGATGATAAATAACCCCTGTAGGGTGAATGCTCATACACCTGCCGCTTAGCGTCATCATAAAAAATATTTATCCAGGCGCCATATCCTCCGGGATTTTGTGGAGATCCGGAAAAAGTAATATTTAAATAATGATTGGCGTGGGTGGATTCATTCCGGTATACGAATGCTTCATCGTTAATATTGTTAATGATTATATCCATGTCTCCGTCGTTATCCAAATCTGCATATGCGGCTCCGTTAGAAAAGCTTTTGACCATCAGCCCCCATTCATTCGTACGGTCATCAAATCTTAAATCGCCCTTGTTTTTATACGCATAATTGTGAAGTTTTACCTGCGGTATCTGGATAAGAATATCGTTCCAAGTGGCTATGAGGGCTGCTTTTGAGCGATAGGTCATGAAATCATGATCCGTAACGTCTTTCGGGTAGCCGTTGGTTATAATGATATCCCTGTACCCATCATCATCAAAATCGATCACCATTGGTGTCCAGCTCCAGTCGGTTTCCGATATACCACTTAAAAAGCTTACCTGGCTGAAAATTGGTGTGGCGATGGAATCATTTTGTTTAACAGTGTTACCCTGATTTATCTGCAACGTATTTTTGCTGTATTGGTACTGATAATTATACCTGTCGAAGTTCTGCATGGTTTGGTAACTATTAGACCCGAGCATCATTTTCTTTCTGTAATTATCCTGAGGATTCATGTCCAATTCCACAACATCAAGCAGACCGTCATTATTCAGGTCCTGCACATCCACCCCCATCGCAAAAGTGGAAGTTTGTTTAAAATATTCTTTGGACCGGTCGGTAAAAGTACCATCCTGGTTATTAACGTATAAAATATTATTTGAAAGAAAATCATTGGTAACATAAATATCCTTCCATCCGTCCTGATTAATGTCAGTAATGATGCCTGCGTGTCCGTATCCTTCAGTTGTGATTCCTGCCAAAGAAGAAACATTTACAAAAACGCCATGTTTAAGTTTTACGTCCCAGTCATTCCGGTATAGCCTTCCTGTACTCCGATGAGATCCGTCAGTAATTATAGGCCTGAACCTACTGGGATTGTCTTCAGTTATGTGTTCATTCACCACGAGGTAGGCATCAAGGTCGCCATCGTTGTCATAATCAAAAAACAAAGTCATCGTGGTATGCGTAGTGTCATCCAAACCATATTCCGCCGCCATTTCTTTAAAAACCGGAACTCCATTTTGATTGTTTCCATTATTGACATACAACAGGTTCTTTCTTTTTCCAGGATCATCATCAACAGATACGGAAACATAGATATCTTGCTTCCCATCATTATTTATATCAACAACCGAAACACCCCGGCACCATTTACCTTCCCCATCTGTATGAGATGAAATTGTGATGTCTTCAAATTTCATATCCCCTTTGTTCATATATAATTTGCTGGAAGTTATATTCCCGGTAAAATAAATATCCTGCAGCCCATCATTATTAAAGTCGCCCATTCCCACACCACCGCCGTTATAAATATTTACGTGATTCAAGGGATTCATTGAATCCGATTCGGTAATCGTATTATTAAAATGTATTCCTGTGTGAGATGAAGATAGTAAAGTAAATAAAGTTTTTTGTTTGCACGAGGCAAGTGTAAATAGGGCGATACAGGTAACCCCTACTTGAAAATATTTAATAATTGTTTGATGATCCATACAAACCTTAAAGAGGTAAGAACCATATGGCTCCTACCTCTGAAAAAAAGTTGTTAATTATTACTTAGTTATGTCCGGGGTTCTGTATCAGCGTAGGTCCTGATGCTTCCGCAGACTGGTCTATCTGAACCTGTGGTATGGCGTATATTTCATGTTTGCCTTTTATAAAAACAGCCCCTTTTAGAATGTCGTATGTTAGCGTGCCGGGAAGATAAAATTCGAACTTGGCAACTTCTTCAGGCATGTATTTATTCAGGAGATCAGCCATGTATCCTGGTTGTATGCGATCATAACGCTGGAGGTCGAAGAAACGATGACCCTCCAGTGCCAGTTCCAATCTTCTCTCAAACCTCACTGCTTTACGGGCATAATCTTTGCCTTTTGCTACAAATCCGTTGGCTCCGGAATAGGTTGAAATAACATAATTGGCAGCTGGATCTGTAGAAAACCCCAGTGAAGGATCTGCATCGTTAACATATTTTTTCAGAAATCCTGCGGGGTTGGCTGCCCGGGTACGAATTATGTTTACAAGCTCTTCTGCTTTCTGAAGGCTTCCACTTTCCACTTCACATTCGGCAGCCAATAATAAAACGTCTGAAAAACGGATCAAATTATAATTAATACCCGAAGCATATTGCCATCCGTCGATCAGTTCAGATCCCTTGCTACCTGTTTCTTCCTTCCAGTAAACCCATTTCTTTCCATGATAAGGCCCCCCCTGTATATTTGCTTCTTCATTTGCCAGCCCCCAGTCGTGAAAAGGAACTTTTCTTCTGGAAACTGTCCAGTCAAGGCGTGGATCAAGTGGTCCCGTGTGGGTAGTAAAAGGATCACTAAGTTTTTTACCCATATCGTTTGTTACATCAGCGTCATTGTAGGTGTCGAGCAAGGGCAGCCCGTTCTCAGTCCTATAGGCGTTTACAAGGTTAAAAGACGGTTGATGCCCCCATCCACCGAAAGATTGTGTACCTGCAGTTCCCGGGAAATTGAATGATTCACCTTCATTACCATTGCGGCCTTCGCCACCGTCGTTTACAGACATCTGTACAGAGAATACAGATTCAGAACCATTTTCGTGTTTAGCCCGGAATATTTGTGAAAACTCTGCTTGCAGTTGAAACCGGGTACCACCCGAAGTTACGCCGTTGCTTATGATGTCATCCAGTATAGGTTTTGCATCGGTCAATTTAGCCTGTTGCATATATGTTTTTGCAAGGAAGCCCTTGGCAGCCCATTTATGAGCCCTGCCTATTTGAGTTTTTGTTGGGGTTAAGTTGGCTGCGGCATATTTAAAGTCATCTTCAATTTTAGCCCATGCATATCCATCTGGTTTGTTACTTACTTTATAATTTCCTGCGCTGAAAGTGATTGACTCATCAATATATGGAATGTTTTTCCACATCTGGGCAGCCATAAAATGATAAACTCCACGCAGGAATCTCGCTTCCGCCCTTATTTGAAGCGCTTCATCAGCGGTTAATTCACCAGCAGGAAGTTTATCAAGCCCCCGCAACGCTTCGTTGCAGCGCTGTATAGCCCCAAAATACAACCTCCACCTGTCATGCAAAATAGAATTCTCCGCTGTATATTTTTTGTTTTCGAGTTCAGACCTTTCATTTTGCGAACCATAGCCTCCACCTTTGTGTGCATCATCAGATGCAGTACTACCGGCCCATGCGTTCCACACGCTGGTGTTAGCTGTGCTAATGAACCAGTTATTAATTCCGGTTCCATCGAGCATCGAATAGGCCCCGATCAATAGTCCGTTTACACCGGCTTTATTGTTCAAGGTAACGGAACTTATCTGCCCTATCGGATTCCTTTCCAGGAAGTTCTTCTTACAGGAATAGATCACAATACCTGCTACAGAAAAGGTGCAAATGATAAATAATTTATTTTTCATTTTTTTCATTATATGTCAGTTTATATTATTAAAATTTAAAAGCCAAGGTTAAGACCAAATGATACACCTTTTTCCTGTACATAAGCACCAGCATCCTGTCCTCTGAACCCCACCCCTGAGCCGGAAACTTCAGGATCCAGGCCACTATAATTTGTAATAGTTAACAGGTTTACAGCAGTTAAATTAAACCTTAATCGGGAGATTCCAACTTTCTTAAGTAAGGCAGCAGGTAAATTGTAACCTAGCTGTAAGGATCTCAATCGAATAAAAGAACCGTCCTCCATAAAATCTGAATTGGTAACGCCGGAATTACTAAAGTTTCGCCCAAGTTCATTTTTCTTGATCATTGTATTAGTGTTAGTAGGTGTCCAGGCATCAAGTACTCTTTTACTCTTATTGCTTATACCCCTTTCGAATGATCCAAAATATTCAAGCCCATTATTGTAAATATCGTTTCCCTGCGAAGTGTAAATAATGGCTGAAAAATCGAAATTCTTATAAGTAGCACCAAGGTTTACTCCCATAGTAAAGGAGGGGTTAGGATCACCAAAATGTACCCGATCTCTTGCATTGATGGTATCGTTTCCATCTGCATCAAAATAGCGGTATCTCCCGGGAGCCGCATCCTGTTGCACTGGGCTTTGCTTTACCTGGTTGCTATCGTTAAATACACCAACTATTTTATAGCCAAAGAAAGAACTCATTGGATGATTTTCTTCAAACCTTACAATACCTTGATCAAAGTATCCGGGATCAGGAAGCGAGATGATTTTATTCTTATAAGTAGTGAAATTAACTCCAACGCTGTAGGTAAAATCCTTTGATGCCCTTCCACGATAGGTAACATTAATATCTATTCCCTTATTTTGCACATCTCCAATATTTACAAACGGAGAACTGGCCTCCCCTGCCGTGTAAGGTGCCTGTATGGGCCGCAATAAACCATCTGTAGACTTTTCGTAATAATCAACCGACAGGTCAAGTTTATTATTCATTATTGTTGCATCAAAACCAATATTCAGCAATTTGTTCCTTTCCCAAGAAGTAAAAGTGTTTCCATTCTGCTGAGGAAAGAATCCCTGAACGATGGCGTTACCTGTTCCATTAATATCATAATAAGAGAATCGTGGCCCTTGCGAATAGGTGGTATATGCATTGGTTGGATTGATACCTTCCTTATTACCCAAAATACCATAGCTGCCCCGGATCTTCATTTCATTTATCCATTTGGAATTCTTCATGAATTTTTCCTGGCTGATACGCCATCCGAGTGCAAGTGCAGGGAACACACCATATTTTTTATCGGGCCCAAATGCGGAGAAACCGTCCCTGCGGATTGTAAACCCTAACAAATACCGGTCGCTGTAACTATAATCGACCCTGCCAAATACAGAAAACAATGCGTCTTCTGAGGCGGAACTTGTGGGAATAGTCCTCACTTCAGCATTGCCAAGAATCAGGTAATTGTAATCGTTGGATAGAAACCTATCACCCCTCGCCCTCATTTCCCTGGACTTATTTTCTACCGATTCGCTACCCACTAGTATGGATACATTGTGTGCCCCAAAATCATTTTTATAAGCGAGGCTATTTGTCCATTGAGCTGATGTTGCAAATCCTGATCTTTCTGTCAGCGTATTATTTGAGCCGCCACCCGCTCTCCAATATTCGTTGTATGTAAAAACCTGGTTGTAATAGTTAGTGATTGCTCCCCCAAAGCTGGTTCTTGCAGTAAAGTGCTTTAGGAAATCTATTTCAAGGTACGCATTGCCAATCATCCCGTATTCACGGCTCCTGTTATTATTAGTTAGTAATAATTCCGCTTTGGGATTGCCCCAATCGCCGAGTTCGAAATTTGCAGGGCCGGCAAACGGGCCGGCAAAGTTTCCGGCAATATCATAAATAGGAAGAAAAGGAAGTTGATTAAAAGATCCCTGGATAGGGCCAAAACCACCATTGACAGCAGACTGTGGATTATCCTTATAAAAAACATTCAGGTTTTCGCCTATACGGATATTGTTAGTTAGTTTAAACATTGTATTTGCCCTGGCATTGTATCTTTTAAGATAGGTGTTTTGCAAGGTGCCTTGCTGATCGAGGTAGCCCAGGGATAATAGATAATTCGACCGGTCGGTTCCCCCGCTGGCGCTAATGGACTGATTCATCATTAGCGCTGAATTGAAAATCGCATCATACATGTCGCCACCCTGACCTGCTTTATTTAACCTGGTAATTTGATAATTCTTCGACCTGTCGGTAGGATCGAATCGATACAAAGAAGGATTCACCGCAGGGTCACCATCATTTGCTATACCTCTTGCATTGGGGCCCCTAAAGATAAAATCAGGAAATCTACCCCCCGGAAACAATGTTGAGGAAGGATTAATAGATGACATAATTCGTTGATATTCCTGCGCATTAAGCGTATTCAATTCAGAACCATTACGTGGTATCTGGAAATTGTAATAAGAATCATAACTAATTATTGGCGCTCCGGACCTTCCCTTTTTAGTAGTAATTAATATTACCCCATTGGAACCACGGGCCCCATAAATGGAAGCAGCCCCGGCATCTTTCAATACCTGTATTGATTCAACATCATTTGCAGGAATTTCGTTAATATTTCCCTGAACCCCATCAATTAATACAAGTGGTGTATTGCTGAAGCCGGTTATACCTCTTATAAATATTTGGCTTGGCGCGCCAGGGGAACCATTGTTGACTACATCAACACCTGCTGCCTGTCCTTGTAAAGCCTGCATTGCTGATGTAGATGGGGCAGATTTAAGCGCCTTTACGTCAACTACTGCAACCGAACCGACAATGTCTTTTTTCTTTTGTACTGAATAACCTGTGACCAGCACTTCTTCCAATCTGGCAGATTCGCCTTTTACCAACTTAACATTGATGGTAGAACGGCCGCTCACTTTAACTACCTGATCTGAATGCCCCATTGAATTTATGAGCAATGAAGCATTCGTAGGAACTGTTAATGAGAAATTCCCGTTTGCGTCCGTGGTAGTGCCATAAGTGGTGCCGCTGATCATGACACTTGCGCCGCTCAGCGGGATGTTGAGTTCATCAGTTACATTTCCTGTTATTTTGTTGGTCTGTGCAAATACTGCTGTGTGGCAAAGGGCAAAAACAATAAGAACACATTGTAGGAGTTTTTTTCTCATATTTGACTTTTTATCGTTAATTAAATGTAAGTGCATAAAGCAATAGATTTCAATATGTAAATTAATGTTAAAAACCAGGTCCTAATGTTCTGCTTTTATCAATAATTGTTGTTGAATTAACAAGTGATAAATCTGGGTAGGTACATTTATATACAAAGCATAAGATCGGCTGGTGCCAACACTATTAGTACTGCTAAAAGCATCCATTTACCTTCTACATAAGAGATTTGAATAGCAGGAAATAGTTTTAATGCAAATCCTTCGGTCAACTTCTTTATTATAAAAAAGGCACTGTGTGGTATTTCACCTGAAGGGAAAAGTATTAATGCGAAGGGGAAGAAACATAGAGGCTACATAAGGCTTTACATCATTCACCAGTGATTTATTGCTTACAACTAGCGCCTTGTGCAATACGGATTACCTACCTGGAACCTACGGCCAGCCATGAAACAATGTAATGCGGGTCAAATTCTTTTCTTAAGTGGTTTTATCTTTTTACAGATAAATAACTGCCAGCCGGTTATGCAACATAATTATCTGTTAAAATTTGATGTGTAATTTTCACAGTGCAACGTACTTGCCCTGTAATCAGGTAATCCATGGATAGTTATGTCACCGCTTTTGTAAATATATCATTCCATTTTACCTGAGCTGATAAGCTCTGATCTTTTCATCATTTATTCCTGTCAAAATAATCCTCTTTTTGTTTGCCATTGTTAATAATTTAATATCCCTTACATCACCATCGATAATTAATCCACTAACAGCAGGTGCGATGGCTTTGAAATTTCCTTTGCCATCTCCTTTTATTAATAAACCATAAGAGGCATCGTAGCGGCCTGTACTCACTTCGGTTTGGTATTCATTGCCCGCAATAATAATATCTGTATATCCATCGCCATCTGCATCCGTGCAAAAAATGGTGTTAATAGTTGAAACCTGGGCCTCTACAGGAAGTGCATGTATAGTAAACTTGCCGTTTCCTTTGTTTTCTATCCAAACTGATCGTGTTTCTTTACACACCAGCCTCATCATATTTTGCTGGTCATCATCGCTGAATATTTTATTGATATCAGCCTCAGCATAATCGGAATAGAAAAAAAATTTCTTCTTAATAAATGGAACCTGTGCCGCAAACTGATCACGGGAAATGGCAGGATACAAACCACGTTCACTTTTTTCATTTTTAATATAATAAGCAATTATGGGATCTATGCTCCCATTGCCATCCAGGTCACTGGCGAAAAGTTGTAAGGGCTGTTTCTGCGATACCCGGTATTTTGTATTTAATCCAAGATTGCCCGCAACAATGTCCATATCACCATCCTTGTCGATATCTGCTGCTGCAAGGCTGCGCCATTGCCCGCTCATATCAGGCAGCATGGTTTCGGAGGTCCTTTCATTCAATTTCCCATTTTCATTAATGAAAAAACGAACTGGCATCCATTCGCCGGCTATAATCAAATCCGGTTTTTTGTCATTGTTAATATCTGTCCAGATTACGGCGCTAATCATTCCGGGAAACTGCAATGCGGCACAAACCTCAGATGTAACATCAGTAAAAACGCCTCCATTGTTCTGCAATAAATAACTTGCAGGCGAAACGGGATATTGGTTGGGTGATACCCGGCCTCCAATAAAAAGATCAATATCGCCATCCGCATCGTAGTCGGCACCGGCTACGCATTGTGCACTGGTGAAAATCGTAAAAGGCAAAGCCTCTTCATCAAGGGTAAAATTTCCGGAACCATCATTCTTATAAAGGCGCGGAATATAATTTGATGAGCCTGGCTTGAATTCATTGCCGCCGCTATTTACGAAAAGATCAAGATCCTTGTCTCCATCAGCATCAAACAACAAACAACCGAGGTCTTCCTGTGGTTTGCCTTCAGCGGTAATATCTTTTGAAATGAAATGACCATTCGACTGCTGCATAAAAACCCTTCCTGGCTGTTTTGCCGCACCACCTACAAAAAAATCCGTGAGCCCATCTCCATTGATATCACCTTCAGTAATAAAAGGACCTAATTGCGAATATTTTTGAGGCAGGGTTTGCTGAAATCCATAATCGTAAAAAAAAGTTTCTTTATGCCGGAAGTCAATACCCATTTCATCCGTCACATCTGTGAATAAACTGGAGGCTTGAAACTGAACCATATCCTCTGAAATATCAGCATCTGCCTGCTTAAGCTCAATCATTTTATTAACGCCTGGTTTCTTTAGTATTTGCCTGCGCCCATCCGGCCATTGAATGATCAAAGAATCGATTATTGAGGCATTTCCCAGGCCAACATGCAACCTTTTATCCATACTTGATAGATAACCCCGTACCGGGGCCTGTTCCGCCATTTGCATTTTACCTCCAGCATATACTATTAACCTTGCCCCAAAACCATTGCAGTTCAAACTATCACCTTTTAAAGAAACTTTTATATAGTTGTGGGGCGTCTGGGCTTGCCCTTCCGCATCGTTCCTGAATATAAATGCTACTTTGTTGATATTATTTACTACAATGTCCAGGTCGCCATCGTTATCAAGGTCCGCATAGGCACAACCATTTGATATGGAAGGAATATCCAGGCCAGCGGTTTTTGTTACATCAGCAAAGCTTAGATTTCCTTTATTCCGGAAGCAATAATCACTCAGCTCAACGCTGCCATATCCTGTTAATTTTTTTACCACCATTCTATTCATTTCTTCTCTTGATCCGGAATTTGTGCTATAAGTTTCCATTGCAAAAGAAATAAAATCGTTGTTTAGCATATCCCGTCCAAGTCCGTTTGTGATATATACATCCTTCAATCCGTCATTATCAAAATCCGCCATCAGCACACTCCAGCTCCAGTCTGTTTCAGAGATACCTGCCATCTGTCCTATCTCGCTAAAAAACGGAACAAGGGTATCTCTGACATTTCTGAGGCCATTGTTCAATTGCAGCATATTGCGCATGTATTCGTCTTCGTAACCTGCATTGCGCTCGAGTACATACCGGTCGTAATTTAAAAATGAGTACATCATTTTTTTTCGTTTATTATCCTCCGGCTGCATATCGAGGGAAATGATATCCGGTAAGCCATCATTGTTCACATCACCTGCATCCACGCCCATACTTGAATAGCTCTGGTGTTTTGTTGATCTTGCAATTGTGTTGGAAAAAGTCCCATTTTTGTTGTTGATCCATAACAGATCATTTGCGAGATAGTCATTTGCTACATAAAGATCAGGCCAGTTGTCGTGGTTCACATCACTCATTACCACACCAAGTCCGTAGCCATCTTCGATAATGCCGGCTGCTTTGGACACATCTTCATAATAAGGATGGCTGCCGCCTTTTTTTATTCCATTATTACGGAATAATTTATCTCTGGATGGTGCCGAACCGGACACATCCCTGGCAACTATATTATTGGATTGCTGGTGGTTGAGCAGGTGGTTAAGTAAATACATATCAAGGTCACCATCCTTATCGTAGTCAAAAAAAACCGCCTGGGTAGAATAGGATGTATCATCTAATCCATAGGATGCTGCTTGCTCCGAGAAGGTAAGGTTGTGGTTGTTGATATATAAAAGGTTTCTTCTTTTTTCAGCGTTTTTACTTCCCGACACGCAAACATACATATCATCATAGCCATCACTGTTGATATCTATAATACTCACTCCTGTAACCCAAACGGAAGTATGCACGCCTGCTTTTTCGGTTATATCATCAAAACTTAAGTTGCCTTTATTAATGTACAGGCGTGAGGATTGCTGGCTGGCACCGAAAAAAATATCGGGAAGGCCATCATTATTAAAATCGCCAATACCAACCCCTGAACCCATATATGCGTAAGCATTAGCGATCAGGTTTACAGAATCGTTCTCAGTAATTAAATTATTAAAAGCAATATTTGTTTTAGAATAGGGAAGCGAAGTGAAATGGATGTTTTCGTCTGAATTAATTTCTTTGCTATTCCGGGAACAGGTGCACAAAAAGCATGTTAAAATAATCAGAATTGCGGTAAAATGTATTCTCATGATGGTTTAAAAATACATAATACTTTTAATTAATCTTGCTTACATTTGAAAATGATGCTTCAAATCAGGCTATTATCCATGGTCATTTTTATTTTTATTTTTCCATTGCTTTCTTCCTGCAGGTTCACCTCAAAACAGGAAGCAGATGGGCAACAACTTGCACCAGGAACACAGGAAGGGTATATATTAGCGAAACAACATTGCGGTACCTGCCACAGTTTTGTACCTGCCGTTTACTTAAATCAAATTACCTGGAAAGATAAGGTACTGCCCGGAATGGCCCGCAATGTGGGTATTGGGATTTTTGGGGAAACCGATTATATCAATAATGATAACTATGGATCAGGAGCAGTGTCATTTGAAAACTGGATGAAGATAGTGGACTACTACATTAAAAATGCCCCTGAGGAACTTAGCCCGGCGAAAGCACCAGTACCTATTATAGAAAATTGGTCCATTTTTAAGTTAAAAAAAACAGCCCATTATATTCTTCCTTTTGCGAAAACAATGCTTGTGGTTATAGATACTACAACGGACAAAATATACACAAGCGATGGGAATACAAATTTTTTATACCGTTGGAACAATCTGCTCCAGGCGACCGACTCAGTAAAACTGGCCAGTCCCGCAGTATCTGCCACATTTTTTAATGACAGTAATGGAGCATATAAAGCCGTGGTCGCTACATTAGGAACAATGAATGCCACAGATGTGTCAGAAGGGCAAATATTAAAATTCGATCTTACAAAAAAATTAATTGCAGCAGAGGATACGCTTGCACAAAAACTTCCGCGGCCAGTGCAGTCTGTGGCTGCAGATTTAAATAACGATGGTCTTATAGATTGGGTGGTATGTGGTTTTGGTCATTTAAAGGGTGGCTTATACTGGCTACAGCAATTACCGGAGGGCGGATACCGCAAAAATATTATCCTAGAAGTTCCCGGAGCGATAAAGGCCGTGGCGCAGGATTTTAACCATGATGGCTGGACCGACCTGATGGTGCTCTTCGCCCATGATGATGAGTCCATCAGGCTTTTTACCAATGATCACAAGGGTTCTTTCACCTCTTCCAGGATACTTACTTTTCCACCAGTGAATGGTTCATCGGGCTTTCAATTGGCTGATTTTAATAAGGACGGATTAATGGATATTTTGTACACCTGCGGAGATAATGCGGACCTATCCATCATATTAAAGCCTTTTCACGGCATGTATATTTATCTTAACAAAGGAAACTCAACATATAAAAAAGCCTATTTTTATCCGGTTAACGGATGCACAAAAGCAATAGCGGCCGACTTTGACAAAGACGGCGATCTGGATATTGCCACCATAGCCTTTTTCGCGGATTTTAAAAACAAGCCGGCTGAGAAATTCCTTTATTTTGAACAGGATAAAGCCATGCATTTTGTACCTCATTCTCCTCCGATAGAAAAAAACGGTAGATGGATTTGCATGGATGTAAATGACTACGATAAAGATGGCGATCTTGATATCATTTTAGGAAATTTTGCCAGGGGCTTTATCATTCCAAAAGATTACCGGCCAGATTGGGATGTTTCAACACCGTTCATCATACTCGAAAATAAAATCAGTCAGAAATCCTATAAATAAATGACTATCCATGGTAAAAACTTTTAAAAACAAGAATCGTTCTTTTAAACAGCAGCGTTAACAATTTTATACTTCCGGGTAATTTCACATCATTAACCCTGCCACTTTCAAGATAGTTTTAAGGGCAAATTTATTCCAGCTATGCCGGCAGGAATTGGAGGCAATGAATTTAATACCTTCGATTATTTAAAATATTATTTTAAACATTTTTATATTGATGAAAAAGTACCGCACTATCTTTTTTCTTATTTCCTTTTCTATCATTCATCCCCTTTGCTCAGCACAGGAAGGTTATCCATACCAGCAGGTTGACTTAAGAAATGTAAAAATAACTGACGCCTTTTGGTCTGCCAGGCAACGTGCTCATACGGAAGGAACTATACCTTCTGCTATTGTACAGGTTCGTGACTCAACATCGCGTATCAATAATTTTGAAATTGCGGCAGGGATAAAAAAAGGAAAGTACCAGGGCCTTGTATGGGATGATTCGGATGTGTATAAGGTGATGGAAGGGATTGCTTACTCCCTGCAAACCAAAAGAAATGCGGAACTTGAGCAGCTAATGGATTACTGGATAGATGTAATGGGGAAGGCGCAACTGGCGGATGGATATTTGAATACCTTTTTTATACTGGAGAAAGGAGATGATGGCCTGGGAAAAAATCTTGGTCGCTGGAGGGATATGGGCCGGCATGAAATGTATTGCGCCGGGCACCTGATAGAAGCTGCTCTTGCTTATGAAAAAGCCACGGGGAAAAACAATTTTTTACGGGTGGCCCGTAAATTCGCTGACCATCTTTTAGATACATTCGGCCCGGGTAAAAAGCCATGGGTTCCCCTGCACCAGCAAATTGAACTTGCACTCGTTAAACTATATTATGCCACTGGTGAAAAGAAGTATGCCGAGTTTGCCCGGTGGTTGCTGGATCAAAGAGGCCTTGGACTGGAGGCGGGGCCAATGTGGGACAATGGACCTGAATCAAAAAAGCTCGATTGCCAGACAGATATGCCCATCAAAGACATGCGTGAAGCCTGGGGGCATGCGGTGAGGGCCATGTATATGTATTGCGGCATGATGGATGTATCTGTTGCCCTTAAAGACAGTACTTACCTGCCTGCGGTTACCAGTATCTGGAATGATGCTGTGCCCGCCAAAACCTATGTTACGGGCGGAATTGGTGCCAGAAGAAATGGAGAGGCCTTTGGTGCAAAATTCGAATTACCCAATAAAGAAGCATACTGCGAAACCTGTTCATCTATCGGAATGGTATTCTGGAATAACCGGATGAATTTATTTTACGGCCATGCCCGCTATGCAAACCTCCTGGAAAGAACCCTGTATAATGCAGTGCTTGCAGGGGTTTCTCTTTCGGGCGAAAAATTTTTTTATACCAATCCGCTTGAGTCTGACGGGAAACACCATAGAGGGTCTCAATATGGCATTGCCTGCTGTCCGAGCAATATGGCACGCTTCATACCTTCTGTTGGACAGTACTTCTACATGACAAGCAAGGACGAACTGGTCATCAATCTTTTTGCGGGCAATGAAACAAAGTTAAAGTTGGGGACAACACCGCTGCTTATTAGCCAGAAGACCACCTACCCGTACGATGGCAATATATCCATTAAGATTGATCCTGAACAGGAGGTTGAGGGCAAAATAAGCCTCAGAATTCCGGACTGGTGCAAGGCTTACATTGTAACGCTAAACAATAAGACGATCAGTGCACAGAAAGCCGTTCGCGGATATTTATCCCTAAACAGAAAATGGAACAAAGGAGATTTGATCTCAATTCAGTTAAAAATGTCCGTACAAATGATTGCGCCGGATGCACGGATAAAAGAGAATGCAGGAAGAAGAGCTGTGCAAAGGGGGCCGCTTGTATATTGTGTTGAACAGGCCGATAATCCCGGTGTTGACCTGGAAAAGCTCATATTGTCTCCTAAAAATAAATTTACTGTAGTAGAAGGGGAAGGAATTTTAGAGGGAATAAAGAAATTGCAAACAATTGTAGGTAAAAATAAAATCATTTTTGTTCCTTACTATGCCTGGGAAAACCGTGAAGCAGGTAAGATGTTGGTATGGGTGAAATATTCAGACTGATGTTTGAGAAAAAAACCTGCCACAAACAAGGAAAGATTTTTGAGGAAAATAATTTAATGCATTATACTAAAAGAGTTGAAGAAGGGGCAGCTATAGCATCAGCTTTCTATTTTTTTTTCGCTTCATAAACAGATAACCAATCAATATAATTACAGGCAGCAGCAGGAGTAGCCAATACATTCGATAGGCATGATGGCCAGTATTATTATTTTCCACGATCTTCAAAACCTTGTTAGCCCTTTGTTGAAGCAGCACTTGTTCTTTACCACCCACCCAAATAACTCTCACGGTGTCTATTATCTCAGCGCTTCCAAAACCAAAATGTGCAATGGTGGAATTTTGAGAACTGTGGCTGGAACCTCCATCAACCTCACGGATCATTTTGAGCTTGCCAACTGTTACTTCAATTCTTGCTCCGATGCCATTCTTGTCCGCATCAATGCCGGTAAGTTGCACCTTTAGCCAGTTGCCGCTTACAGCATCATTCCTGTATAACAGTGTTGGCGAAGGATCTGAGAAATTATTATTAATAGGTTCCTGGTTAACCACAAGCAGGTCAAGATCGCCATCATTGTCAAAATCAAAAACAACTGAACCTCTGCTGACACCTCTGTCTGCTACTCTCTTTTCCCCTGATTTATTTATATAACGTCCGTTCACATTTTCAAAATAATAATCAGGGTTGGGTTCTACGTAGGGATTTAAACAGCCATTTGCTACAAACAGGTCCAAATCTCCGTCATTATCAAAATCGGCAAAATTTGCACCCCAGCTTACAGGCTGATAAATACCTCCCTGATCCGATACCCTGCTTAGCTTTGTACCCAAACTTTGAGACATGTCGATGAAGGGCTTCCCTTTTCCCTGATTGACCATGAATTTATTACCCCGGATGTTAGTTATATAATAATCCAGCAGGCCATCATTATTATAATCTCCTACGGCGGTGCCCATCGCATTTATGCCAAGGTTCATTTTCATGGTATCGCTAACGTCTTTGAATGCATTATCAGGATACTTATTTTCCATTAACCTGTTAGGGGTATTTTTATATCCAAAATCATGGTTAATAATAAGGTCCAGGTCGTGATCATTATCAAAGTCGGTAAAAACACCTCCAAAACCAAAACCTTTAAACGACATGCCATAATCGGCATATTCATCCACAAATTTTTTTCCATCTTTATTGATCAGGAGATATCCTTTAGCCATTTGGTTTGAACCAACAATAATCTCATCATCTATCAGGCTTAATTTTCCCTGGAACTCCTTAAAATAATTTCCTACATACAAATCGGGATAGCCGTCTTCATTCACATCTCCAAACATGGCAGCGGTACTAAAAGATTGATATTCTTCAAGCCCATATTCTTTTGTTGCGTCCCTGAATGTTCCATTGCCGTTGTTGATAAACAAAAGGTTGGCAGCACGGGGAATTTTGGTTTTGTTTTCTTTTGTTGTGATAGTAGCGATGAATAAATCACGCCATCCGTCTTTATTGACATCCGCGGATACCGCTCCCTGCGTAATATATTTGATTTTTGTTTTTAATCCCGAGCGCTCATAAATATTTTCAAAAGTGCCATTGCCTTTATTCAAATACAAAACATCAGGCGCTAATCCCCCTGCAATGAACACGTCTTCATAACCATCATTATTAAGATCGAAAACAGCGGCGCCCCCTCCAAAACTTCCTTCATGCACCTTAAACTGGTGATTGATACCTGACTGCTTTGCTATTTCAGTAAATATTTGGGAGTGGGAATATATATAACAAATTTGCAGGAAAATACCTATCACCAAAAATTTCTTTAATTGCGCCATTTCAATTCATTAACGTGTTGACCAATCTTCTTTCCTTCCTGTAAACCTGTATTATTATCCTGCATGGTATGAATACCCCCAAGAAACCGTGAGTAAGCAGTCTCCTCTGCAACTTGCCAGAAAGAAGTAAATTTCCTGGGCTTGTAGTCAACATCTCTTTGAATATCTTTTGGCCGGCCAACGTGTGAGCTATCTGTAAAATTAATGCCTTCACCATATAATCCTGCAAGCGCAACGGCCACAGCCGAAGCCTGGGTAGCATGTCCTGAAGGGAAAGCAGGAAAAGGCGGATCAGGCCAGAACGGTTCCCATGCAGCATCAATATTTTCACTTATATAGGTGGAAGGTCGCTCCGAGTAGAATTTATACTTCATTCTCCAGCATACGATAAAGGCGTCTGCTACTGAAAGTCCGACCCTGGCGTAGGTTTCTGCTGATTTTATCAGATCCGTTTTTTTCGTATGCACAACAATGGATGCAAGATTATAAGAATGCCCGGGGGGAGTATAGGTTTCTGAAGGATCGTCGTTCCACCACAGCGCAATTTCTTTTTGCTGCTGTGTTATTTTATTATTTGCCAGATACACTTCCATGAATTGTTTGTGGCAGCCTGATAAATTTGTTGTGTCATAATGAATAAAATCAGGCATTATCCAATTTGTATCTGCTGTTAAAAAAGTCCTGTTATCGCCCCAATGCGGGTGCAGGGGCAGCCTGCTGATTTGCTGGGCGAAAAAGGGAGGTTTCCAGGAACCGCTATGTGATGGATAGTTCATTTTGCTATCAAAGTTGAAAAGATAGCCACGGTGCCCACCATCGGTTTTTGACCATTCAAAAATGGAAGCAGCTATTGCTTTGCCATACGCAACTGAACGGGCGGCAATTTCCTCCTCTTTTATTGTGCCTGCAAATGAATGGTAAATCATATTTTCAAGTGAATCAATTTTTTCTTTATTCTCTTTAGAAGTTTGGATATAAATTGACCGGAGAATAGCTGCCTGTCCGGCATTAAGGCTGAGCGCCCAATTGTATGGTTTATTCTTTTCACGTGCTGGCATCTCAGGAAACTGGTTGAGCTGCCCCCCGAGAGAAACATGGGTGGGCGAACCCTGAACAATTGATTCATACATGGTAAGCCCAATATATGCAAACCCCCTGCTTGCAAAGGTTGGTGAATTAGCCGGCGTATTTTTAGTTATATACAACGTCATATCCGCCCAAATTTCAGGTACCTCATTTTCTACAATTGAATTTTTCGGCAGGGAAGTGTTGCAGGCATAAAAATGTGCAATCAATATCAGGCCTGCCATCAATTTCTTTATAACATTTAGCATGTTTATTAAAAATAATGTTTTAATATTTATAACAAGCTGTTTAAAAATCATTTATTTGTTTACCATCCTTTGCCCCAAAGTAATCGGGTTTCATGGCATTAACTTTGGCGTCCAACGGGTCGGAGCAAATTCAGTTATTTATTGCATCTTCAGCTTTATGATTCAGTTAATCCATTTAAATTTAAACAGCTTCTAAGGGATTTTTTTGAAAAATAATATTTAAACCCAAAAATATTCGCCTTCAATTCTTTTCCCCAATATGCCACAATTGGATTGGGAACTTCACTTAGGTAAACTCTACAACTTATCATAAAAAAGTTGTTCCAATTATTGTATTAATGTTTGGTTTAAAACTTAAAAACTAAAATACATGGGTGATACTAACTAAAACAAGTATTATTTAACAAGTGGTTCGATCATGATCTTATTAAAAGTGGTAGCTTAAGCAATTGGTTCTATTATTTGCATTAGCAAATTGACACTTCAACGAAGGTGCTACTTTCTTGTGCAGCCCGGTTAAATTAGATGAAAAAGGAAGAAGACAAAATTTCTTTGTTTAATCTTAAGTACAAACCGAATTCATTTTTTTTCACAAATTTTCACCAAAAAGATCAAGAGTCCTTTTTTCGACATGGTATCAACAATGGTATACAATTCCATTGATAATTCCATAAATGAAAAAAGTTATTCGAAATTCTCTGTCGCACTGCATTTATATTTATAAGGACTTTTTCCCACGTGATCTTTGAACACTTTGCAAAAATGTGAAGTGGAAATGTAACCGCACAAACTTGCGATATCGGAAATGGATTTATCCACTTCTATTAAAAGCTTGCAGGCGTGTGATATACGTAAATTGGTCAGATACTGAAAAAAGGTCATTTTAGTCCGTTTTTTAAAAAATCTACAGAACGATGGAACAGTTAAGCAGGCAACATCAGCAACTTGTTTCAATGACACTTGTTCATCAAGGTTGATATTAATATATTCAATGACGTCATTCATCCTATCCGAATGACCAGGTGCAGCAGCAGGGCCTTCATTTAAGATATAACTTTTTTCAGACGAGATGGATATCTGGTGCATGATCTGTAATAATCCATCTACTTTCTCAAATCCTGTTTTAGAAGTTAAGTCAATAAGTTTTTTTGCAATGCTTCTTCTTGTTTTACCATAAATATTTATTCCTTTAGAGGCCTGGCGTATCATTTCTTTCACCTCGTCCAATTCTTTAACGTGATTAAACATTTGTTCGAAAATCTTTGGATTTATGTAGGCCACAATTACTCTGGACCGCAGGGTGGAATCTTGTTTATAATACATTGGATCGCTTAACCATATATGGGGAACTCCACACCCGATGAACACCATGTCCCCTGCTTCATATTGCATTACCTTATTGCCAATGATCCGTTTACCATAGCCTTCAAGTATAAATACCAGTTCAAGTTCCGGATGTGCATGAAACGAGGGCTGGCCATGAAGCGGGGAGCATAAAAAAGGCTGATCCCTTGCCTCTACATGCAGAAAGTTATTAATAAAGGGCGTAATTTGGGTTTGTAGCAGTCTCATCGTTTAAGCAGTTTATAGATATCACCAAGAAAGTAGAAAAATAATCTTCCTATCGCAATATATCAAAATTTGTACAATTTGCAATTCACTAAAAAAAATAATTATCCAAATTGATTGATACCCGGTTACTTTACCAGGTTTATAGCAATAACCCAACACTTCAAGAGAGAGAGTAATCTACAATTACGCTGCATAGCAGCAAATAAAAACCATAATGGAGGAGGGGAGGCAACCACATAGCTTATTTTTAATCATTATTCATTTCCGATGAAATTATTCGCCTTCATCCAGTTTTTACAACGGCCCATCCATTCTTCAGGTAAGGGATATGTTAAAAATCCATGATTACCTTTTGAATAGATATGCAACTCTGCAGGTACCCCATTTTTTTGTAATGCTTCAAAAAATTTGATACTGTTGCCTACAGGTACCCAAATATCATCGGCGGCATGAACCAGAAAGGCGGGGGGTGTAGTTCTGGTAACCTGCAATTCATTTGAAAAATACATTATCGAGGCTGTGGAAGGCAATGGGCCAAGCAGGTTATTCATCGACCCTTTATGAACCAGGCTATCAATAAAACTGATAACCGGATAAACAAGAATCATAAAGTTGGGCCGTAAACTGATATTGGTTTTATTCTCAATCAACACTTCATTAAAATGAGTGCCGGCAGATGATACCAGATGACCGCCTGCCGAAAAACCGACCATGCCTATTTTATTAGAATCCAGCTTAAACTCTGAAGCCATCAGTCTGATTTGTTTTATGGCTTGCTGCGCATCCTGCAACGCACCGGAGCCCCTGTTCTTCATTCTTTTATCGTTGGGCAGGCGATATTTCAGCACAAAGGCGGCAATACCCATTTCCGAAAAGGCTTTAGCTATTGTGTAACCTTCACGTTCCAACACCAGTGAACCATACCCGCCCCCAGGGCAAATAATAACAGCAGTTCTTTTTGCTGCATTTTCGTTTGATGGTAAAAAGATGGTGAGCGTTGGTATGGAGACGTTGGCAACCGCATCTGTTTCGCCCGTTTCTTCGTTTGTACCTGTTATTGAATTAGGTATTGCGCCTGGGTACAAAGGAATAACCCGTTGTGCTACTGCTACAGTTGATAAAAATGTAAAAATAAGTACACCGAACTTAGTCATCCCTACTGCTGACGGCAATGTGTTTAGTTTAATACATTTATTTCCCAAGAAACAGGTGAACATTTTATAGCATGAATAAACATAAACAATGGTGCAATTGACCAACACAATTTCGGTTAATGCTCATAAGTGTGAAGTATTGGTAATTTATAGTTCACGTATCCATATATTTCTATAACTCACCGGATTGTTATGATCTTGTAGTAACAACGGTTCTTTCTCCGCATGCTTTTTATACGACCCTATGCCTATATATTCTGTTGTGCCAAATAAGGTTGCATGATTTTGTATTAAAACGCCATTATGAAAAATGGTAATGGTGGCCGGCGTTTTTACCATACTGTCTATATTAAAAACGGGCGCCATAAATACCACATCATAGGTTTGCCATTCGCCGGGTTTGCGGCTGGCATTTACCAATGGCATCAATTGCTTATAGATGCTTCCGGCCTGCCCGTTTGAATAGGTTGGGTTCCTGTAAGAATCCAGCACCTGCAGCTCATATTTTCCCATCAGGAGGATACCACTGTTGCCCCTTCCCTGGCCATCTCCCTTTACTTCGGCAGGTGTACGCCACTCAATATGAAGTTGGCAATTGCCAAACCCTTCTTTGGTGCGAATAATGCCGGTACCACCCACTACAGTCATGCTACCGTCTGCCACTTTCCATTTTACAGGGCCCCCATCCTGACCTTCCCAGGATGAAGTATTCTTCCCATCAAATAAAACAATGGCATCAGATGGCGGCGCAACAGTTGTTTCACCTGCATCTATAACGCGTACTGTTGGCTTCCATACTTCTGTAAGCGGGGCTTGATTTTTAAGATCCTGCGTTTTCGCTACCCATGCAAAAAACAGAAAAAAGCTGAGTAAAATAAGAATACGAAAATTTGATTTCATTATGTTTAGTTTGGAAATATTTAAAAAGATGTGTAAAGTCTATTTGTTTTCTGATAATTATTTATATAAAGTTTATGCCGTTGCCAAAGAAATGTTTCGCCTGGAACGCATAAAAATCACTAAACCTGTAAATGCAATGATTAAAATGATGGGGATTATCAAAGTTGCCTGTAACACTTCCGGCCCTGCGGAGCTCTTAGCCTGCATCAATGCCGTACTCATTTCAGTTCCAGGTTCTGCCTGTACATACGTATTAAGACTTGTACCAGCAGGCAATTTTTTTTCTACCAGGTCATCATAAAAATTACCCATAAATAATGTATAAATTGATACTGCAAACATGCCGGCCCCACCCAACAGGTTCATCCCCAAGGCTCCGGATTTAGGAATGTTCTCCGACACAAAGCCAAGCATCGTTGGCCAAAAATAACAAACCCCCATACCAAATATTATGGCCGCAAAAAAGATTGCGTTGCCTGTTAATGTACTTAAAAGATATATTCCTAATGCCGAGAAAATGGCAGAAATCAGTAATAAACCCTGAGGAGAAAAACGATGCACTACCGGTCCGGCAAAAGCACGGCCTATTACCATTATGCCTGTTGTTAAAGTCAGGATCAGGATAGAATTCTCTGTCACATTTTTCAATAGCAGCCCTATCCACTGACCAGTAAATAGTTCTGTGATCGCGGTACCAAACATACAAATAAACATGAAAATAAATAAAGGAGAAACTACCGAACGGTACATAGAGGTTGTTGAAACGCCTGAAGCAACTCGTTCTGTAACCGGGAATTGCAGACGGGAAAATAAATACCCATATATAAGGGTTGGTAAAATCATCACTCCCACCTGCACTTTCCATCCCAATCCTATGTAATTTAATAATAGCACAATTAAAGTTCCAATCACAATTCCGCCCGGAAACCATAAATGAAAGTGATTCAATTTAGTGGTTCTATTAGTAGGATACAATGCGGTTACAAGCGGATTGCATGCCGCCTCTACCGTTCCATTTGCTATGCCAATAAGTAGTGTGGAAAAAAATAAGGTCCAGTATCCCTGGGCAAAAACGGTTAACACTATCCCCATGAGATGAAAAACAAAAGCTGCAATTAACAGCCGTTTCATCCCTATGATATCCACCACCATTCCCCCGATAACAATGGCAAGCGGGAAGCCCCAAAAAGCCGTTGCAGTGATCGCGCCTAATTGTGAGGCATTCAACTGAAAATCTATCCCCAGCTGATTAAGTATGCCTGCCCTGATACCGAAGGACAAAGCGGTAACCAATAAGCCTAAGCAGCTTGCCAGAAAAAGTTTATCCCTGTTAATCTGTTCCATTCAACTTGAAAATTTTAATTGAAAAAATGAAGATTTTAAATGCAACTTTTTTTTTGTTTGCAACATTTACCTACTTTAAATGTGTATAGAGAAAAAATAAAAAAAAAATTTGTAATCAGATAAAAATTTATGGCTATAGCTAAACGTCCGATCCCGGCTCTGGCAGAAATCATTTTGACTTTAAAATTAGATGATTAACCCTTTTATAATATCTTTAGCTTAACAGAATTTATCGTGAAACAAACATTCAGGTTCAATATCTTTTTTTTGTTCCGGTGATGAAAGGCTGAAATCAACGGACAACTTTTTTAATTTAAAAAAGGGTAAAATAGCAGCGCAAATTAGCTGCATTTTAGAATTATAAATTCGCCTATACAAAGGAGCCCCTTCTTACTATAAGAAACTCAACAATCCATCGTCTAACGCACAATTTTTTTAACCACCATAACAGAATCATAAAAGCCGATTGATCAATCGTGATAGCCCCGATTAATTTACAGCGGAGTATTTTGAATTCTCGGTAATGCCCTGCCATTTATCCGTTCGGAAAGGAAGGGTAGGAAATCCTTGCTTATTATACAAGTTAGCTTCCGGCATATCATCTGCCCACCCATACCGGACGGCAACTGGTAAAAGTACCGAATCGCTATGCACCACCACTTTTCCATTTTCAATAAATGCCCTGGCAAAATAGAATTTTTTATCGGTGCCGGCAATTTCAAATCCCTTAATGTAGTTATACTTATCTTTTACTAAAAAACCAGAATCGATGTAAGAAAAAGAAACAATTGCTTTACTGCCTTCAATTTTCATTGATTGATACACCGGGCCTATATATGCTACGTTATTATTATATAGCTGACTTAAAGCTATTGCTGCAAGGCGGGCGCCCACATCCTGCTTGTTTTTCGGATGGATATCATTCGTTTCACCAATGTCCAGTGTAACAGCCATACCGGTATTTGCCATTGAAAGCGTTTCGGTTTGCGCTTCTCTAAGCTCTGCCCAGGAACTGCCGTTTGTACTGTTTCCATCACCTGCCCTGTAGCTGGCAAGCTGAACAAAATAAAAAGGAAAATCACCCTGCCTAAAACTGTTCCGCCAATTTTTTATCAGTAAAGGAAACGCAGTTCTATACTGGTAGGCCCGTTCAGCATTCGTTTCGCCCTGGTACCATAATACGCCCTTTATGGCAAACGGAACCAACGGATTAATCATGGAATTAAAAAGAAGGGAAGGATAGCTGTTAGGATTGACAGGATTCTTTTTTAAGGCTTCTATCTTGTAATACCAATCGCCTGCAAGGGGTATGATTTGATTAATACAGGCAAGGTTTAGATCAGACGGCTTGCCAAAAAAACCACCATTGCTATTATTATCCGTTACCCGAATAGCTACCACGTTGATCCCTTCTTTTAAAATACCGGCAGGAACAGAATACTGCCTGATGATATTATAGGCTTTGCTGTTTCCCACTAGTCTTCCATTTATATATGTTTCGTCTAGATCGTCTATAGTTGAAAGATTGATAATAGCCGGCTTTGACGCGGCAGTCCTATCAAGTACTATCTCTTTCCGGAACCAAATTGTTCCATCAAATATTGCAAATCCACTTTGGTCGAAATTGACTGGCAGAACCATCTTTTTCCAGTTGCTGTGATCAAAAGAAATATTTTTCCAATCTTCCGGTGACGCCGGTGTTAAACTTCCTTGAGCAGCTTCGATTTCCTGCCTGATACTTTGAAATTGTTTTTCATTCAGCGCCTCAATTTCATTTAGGGATATTTGACGAAATACATTTTTAAAATCATCATTTTTTTCCAATGTGTCCCGGCTTATCCACGTTTCTATCATAGACCCGCCCCAGGAAGAATTGATTATACCAACAGGAACTTTTAATTCCTTATGTATTTTTCTGGCGAAAAAATAGCCTACCGCAGTAAAACTACCCACGGTAGCCGGGCTTCCGATCTTCCATTCACCGGAGGTGAGGTCATCAAGAGGAATGCCGGAAGTAATATTGGGCACTTTAATGTGGCGTATTTGCGGATAGTCTGCATTTCGAATTTCTTCCTCAGCATTTTGGCTACTACTTACATTCATCTCCATATTTGACTGGCCAGCGCATATCCAAACTTCTCCTACCAGGATATTATTTAAAACAACCTTATTTTTCCCTGTTACCAAAAGCTGGTATGGCCCTCCGGCGGGCGCTTCGTTTAGCTCTATTTTCCACTTTCCGTATTTACCTGCTATTGTTTTTCTAACCTGATTATTAAATAGTATTGTTATTTTTTCACCAGGTGCTGCCCAACCCCATACCGGTATTGGTTTATTCCTTTGCAACACCATATTATCGCCGAATATTTTCGGCAGCCGCACATCAGCCATCAAGCTGAGGCTGAAAAAATGTATTATTAATGACAGTAAAAAATATTTCATATTTAGTAATTCATTTGCATTAAAAAAATTAACGAAGGTTGTTTCTATAAAGCATGGTTTGTTCAAAACAGACATTTAATTTGCTTGGACTCCTTTTACCTTTGTTTTTGCATAAAAAACATCTCCGCTTCCCGGATATTTCAATAAATCTTTTTCGGTCAGATCCTGCCGGGCTGTTGTAATTATCAAATGATCCAGGTTTTCTCCTGCAAATGCACAGGAACTTACATTGGGTGCCGGCACTTCTATCTTAGCAATTAATTTACCGTCAAGCGGATTCCAGCGGTACACGCCAAACCCTCCCCAGTGTGCAATCCAAAGCATTCCCTCTTCATCAATGGCCATGCCATCGGGCGTTCCGGTTTCAACAGGAATATGAATCACATTTTTTTCAAAACTGATGTTACCCGATTCTTCATCAAAAAGAAATGATTTAACCATTTGTGTGGGGCTGTCAATATAGTATAAACGCCTATTATCCAACGACCAGGCAAGTCCGTTTGAAATGGTGACCTTGTCAAATTTTTTCTGAACGAATAATTGCAAATCAATACAATATAACGAACCGCAATTTGCTTTAAAGCCCCTATCCATAGTACCAATCCATAATCTTCCGCGGCTGTCACAACTACCATCATTACAACGGTTTTCAACTAATTCATTTTCCAAATCAACGAGCCACTCCAACTGTTCTGATTCAGGATTAAATCTTGCAACGCTTCTGTTTAATCCCAATATCAACTGATCATTATTTCCTGGTAATACCAGCGTAACCCTGTAATCAAATTTCCAGGATCTAACATTCTTTTGAAGCCAATTGTATTCATACAAGATACCTTTTTCAATATCTACCCAAAAGCAGCTTTTTCTTTCATCGATCCATAGGGGCCCTTCTCCCAAAAAACATTGAGATGGATACAGTAAAGAAGCTTTTATTTTTTTCAAATGAAGTATGTTGTGAGGCTTTTGAAATTAACTGTTTTAAAACTAAATATATCTGTTGATCAGTTCCTTTGTTTGGTTAAGAATTCTTTCTGGCTATTTTTCAGGTTAATAAATGTTCGGGCAAGATTGTATTGATCTTAAGAAATATATTGACGAATTAAGATAGAATAACAGACAAATAAAATTAAAAGCTCAAATTTTAATAATATATTGCCGGGTTATCCGTATATATCGTAAAATAAACCGAACAAGTTAATTGTGGTTAATATAGATGATAGCCTTTCCCGCTAAAACTTATTTAAAATAACTCTTTGTTCTGATTGGCCATATGATAAGGCTAATTGAAGATTAGAAATATGGATGTATTTGACAAAACAAATTATGATTACTTTCTCTGTAAAGGTAGTGGAATGGGCGCCATTCCATTATTGTGGGTTATCAATGTAGCAAGCGGCAAATAAAATATTGCCGCTTGCTACCGTTTTAAACAACCTTTGTATGATCCGTGTTTATATGGGGCATTTATTTGATCTTTATCGTTTAAATTGCTGATATTATTATAAATAAATAATCACAGCTGATGATAGAAAGGCTGCATGCATCAGCATTTACAATTTTTATTGCTAACAACAGCAATTCCAAACTATAAATTTTACTCCTCGTGGTAATATTCACTTTTATCGATTTTATAAAGGGCTTGAAAGTTGCATGCAGTAAAAGAAGTTATGCAGTCCTGCTATTTTTATTTTCATCACTCTTTACCTCGGCGCAAACGTATGAAGACCAGTACCGGCAGCCCCTGGCACTCGTGTTGAAATTGATTGAGTCCCGCTTTCATGTAAAACTGCAATATAGTGACGCTTTAGTAAAAGACCGGATGGTGGCTTACGCAGGCTGGCGTTTTAGAAGCGATCTGAAAACAACACTTGATGGGATATTAACAGTTAACGATCTGGTTTATTACAAATTAAACGATTCAGTTTACAATATTGAGCCTTACCGGTATTGGCAAAAACCGGTGGAGGAAGGCCGGCAACAATTGAACACCCTCCTGGCATCTTACAAAACCCTTACAGACTGGGAAAAAAGAAGAGCAACCCTACGAAAATGCCTGTTAGCCACCTTACGCTTGGAGACAAATCCTGCCAAGTCTGTTTCCCCGCCGATTGTTACGCATAAACGTACATTTAATGGTTACACAGTAAAGAACGTAGCTATAGAAACATTACCTGGTTTATTTGTATGCGGGTCGCTTTACGGGCCTTTAAATGTAAAAGGAAAACTACCGGTCGTGCTATCTCCCAATGGGCATTTTGCGGGTGGGCGCTATCGCAGCGATCAGCAGTACCTTTGCGCTACCCTGGCCCGGATGGGTGCAATGGTGTTTAGCTATGACCTTTTAGGTTGGGGAGAATCAAGGCTTCAGTTTAAAGATGAAGATCACTATACCAGTACCGCTATGATTGTTCAGGTGTTGAACACCTTTCGCATTATGGACTACGTTTCCTCGCTTAAAGAGGTGGATACATCGCGAATTGCTATCACAGGTGCTTCGGGTGGCGGTAGCCAAACCATGTTGATAACTGCATTAAGCGACCGAATTAAAGTAAGTGCGCCTGTAGTAATGCTATCCTGCTATTTTTCCGGGGGATGCCCTTGTGAAACGGGCCTTCCCATTCATTTTTGCGGCAACGGAACCAACAATGCTGAGATTGCTGCAATGGCTGCGCCAAGGCCTCAACTCGTAATATCTGATGGGGAGGACTGGACTGATCATGTTCCGCAAATTGAATACCCTTACCTTCAAAAAATCTATGGATATTATAATAAAACAGGCCAGGTAAAAAATTTACACTTGCTAAAGGAAGGACACGATTATGGATTTTCAAAAAGAAAAGCGGTATATGCATTCCTGGCAGAGCACCTGCAATTGCATATCAAAAGAATAAGAAATAACCGGGGGGAAATTGATGAATCGGCCTGCACAATTGAGGAAGAACCTAATCTGTATTCATTTGGAAAGAATGGGCAAAGGCTTCCATCAAACGCTATAAAAGGAATAGATGAATTGCGTCGGCTTATTGATAGCTCGCGAAAACAATAAATCACCTGTAATAGCTGTGCATACTTTGGATGCATAAATCACCACATATAGTATAAAAGCACGTGAGGCAAATTGCCAGTAATTTTAAATTTGCTTTTTACTACCCAATTAATAAATCCACCAAGGTTGCAAGCGGCCAGGTGTATTATATTTTTACCCGAAAAGTAATTCCGTATGTTTTAGGATTGCCCAAATGCACTGCCCCAAAATCATAGCCATACGAAATATATTTTCTATCCCCCAGGTTCCTTCCCCAAAACATTAGCTCAAAATGTTTAGCAGTTATGCCGATCCTTGTATTTAAAAGACTGTAGGGCGATTGCCGGATGGTATTATTCAGATCAAAAAACGTTTCACCGAGATATATCCATTCGCCACGCACAACTATTTTTACTGATTGCGATTTATTTACCGGCAAACTATATTGTAATGCAAGCATTGATGTTACATCAGGTGTAAAAATTTGACGCTTCCCTTTCAGGTTCGCTTCCTGTCCGTTTTGAGAAAGTTTTAATGTAGCATACTTAGCATTGGTATAACCAAAATTATAAGTAGCCTCCAAACCTCTCAGGGGCGTAGCCGCTATTTCAGCATCAATGCCTTTACTATTAAGCTTACCTGCATTTTTCGTAACAGTAATGGCATCAGGCAGAATTAAGGTAGGCACCTGCGCATTGGTGATGGAAGTATAAAATAAGGAAAGATTTACGCGCAGGCGGTTATTAAGCAACGTATTTTTTACGCCCACTTCAAAATTATTGCTATACTCGGGTTTATAAGCATACAATGGTGGTTGCGAAGGATCGGCTGCTAGTTGTGTTAATCCCCCGGTTCTGTAACCACGGCTATAGGTTGCATACAAATTTGTATTCAATTCAGGAAGGTAATTAATACTCAACATTGGTGAAAAAGCACTGTAAGATGCAGTACCAGATGTGTCCGGACGGGTTTCAAATAGCGGAACAGGAGATGCATCCGGCAGGTATTCCCCTAGCACATGTTGTTTTGAATGCTGGTAATCGTAACGAATGCCTGCAATAATATCGGTTTGTTTATTGATGGAATATGTTCCCTGTGTGTACAATGCGGCGCCAACTGATTTTAGTTTCGTGGTGCTAATAATGGCGTAATTGATATCAGGTGAACCCACCAATAGTGCATCCTTACCAAAATGTACGGCTTGCTTATTGGGGGCATTTTGATAAAATAAAAAAGCACCTGTGGTCCATTTCATGGGGGAAGAAGAAGAAGCAGGAGAAGAAAATTTAAACTCCTGTGTAATCACATTAACATTGTTCCATTTATTGCCATAATTATTTCCGACAGTTACACCATCAATTGGCGAAAAATCGCCATCAATAGGTGAAGCGTAATAACGGTAATTAGATTGATACGCCGTTTGAGAGCTGAAGTTAAAATGGGTACCTGTGTAGTTTACAGATAGTGAAGAGTTTAACGTATTATCGACCAGTTTGCCCACAGCATTTTGGTTAAGCTGAAAAGGATTCGAAAAAGCATCCCCAGCGCTGCCTGCCAAAGGAAAGGAACCATAATTTCTACTGGCAAGGTGTTTTAAATTAAGCGTTAGTATCCATTTTGTACTGGCAATATATTTTAAATAATAATTGCCGCCGGCACTATGCTTTTCATCAAACTTTGAACTATTATACTGGTTAAAGTAATAGCCATTCAGTCCTTCATACAATCCAGACATACCAAAAAATAATTTGCTTTTTATTACCGGTATGCGCATACCTGCACTGTAACGCTGTTGCCCGTAATTGCCTATACTTAGCTCAGCAAAGCCATCCGCTTTATTACCTGGTTGTTTAGTAATGATATTAATAACACCGCCCATTGCATTTCTGCCATACAATGTTCCCTGCGGCCCCCTTAATACTTCAATCCGTTCAACATCGAAAAGCTGTGGTATATAGGTGTCCAGCGTAAACTGGTTAACGCCGTCAATATAAGTTGTAACTGCAGGGTTGTAGGAGGAAGAAGTAATGCCGCGGACAGCAACCACATTTCTTCCATCCCCCGGGGTGCCGGAATATAAGTTAGGAACAATAGCAGTAAGGTCATTGCTGTTCCATAAACGATATTCATTTATATTTTTTGCTGTTAGTGCAGAAATACTTACAGGGACATGCTGCAGGTTTTCTTCTTTTTTTTCCGCAGTTACGATTATCGCATCTAATTGTATTGCCGCATCGGCAAGTTGAAAATGAAAGACTGAGCCACCTTCTTTTGCAATATGAACCTTTTGAGTATAAGCGGCGTATCCAATAGCAGAAATGGCAATAGTATAATCGCCTTCAATAATATTCCGTATTTCAAAATTACCCTGCACATCGCTCAATATGGAGCGGTTGGTATTCAATATTGTAACAGCCGAATAGCTTAATGCATTGGATTTGGTATCTGTAATTTTTCCCGAAATGGTCGCAAGCTGCTGACTATTGGCAGAAAAGCAGGTAAACATTGCAGATAGTAAATAATAAAATTTGTTGTTCATGAAATAAGTAAATAGTAGTAAAAAATGATTTTTGTGTATTTGCAATAAAATGGCCCGTTAATTTTTTTTAATAGCCTTTTGATATTTTGATGAATAGAAATAATTGATCGCTAAAACAATAATTATAATAACCAATCCGAAAAATTCCCTTGATTCTTCTATCCAGGGTGTAGCTGCTTTCATTGTTTCCGCTATGTTTTGCGTTTGATGTTTCGTTATCCAGTCGCCCAGGCCGTTTTTATCAAATACCTTATACACTGCATAAGGCGCATAAACCGCAAATGCCAGCCAATAGGCTTTAGGATAAAATTTCCCTTTAGCAGCGAGCCAGCATAATAAAGCGGCGTACAGATAGAGGGGTATCCATAAATAAGGATCAGGGTCGTTATATTGAAATGCCGCAAAAACAATAAACACAAAAACAAAAAAGATATAAAATAGTTTCATATAAAATAGCTAAATTAAACACATATGATTTTCTGACTTAGGTGGCACAATCAAAGAATTTGTTTCAGGAACATTTCTATAACTGGTTATAAACTTTCCGTTACTGTTGTAAAAGCGTAAGCACTTTATTTATACCTCGCAAAAGTTCATAACTGAAAGAAACAGTTGCAACAATATTATACCAATATGTTTTTTCATACAGATTTATTATGTTAATATCTTTTTGAAATAGGTAATAAAATTCAATGAGCAAGAATATTGCTATCCATTACTGACCTGATTGAAAAGTGTTAAATACCAACGCTTTTAAATTTTTGTAAACCGTTCTAATAAATATTTATATACAACCTCAATAGTTGTTTCCGCCGACCGAAATCCGGATTTTGTACACCAACGCTGGTATAATTGCGTTTTACGTCGTTTACTTTACAAAACTAATTGCTGGCATCAAAAAATAAATTTTACGTAGGTTTATTTTTCAGTCCACCTCACACCTGTCTCTTTCCAGCTTTTTGAGTTTGCGGAATCAATTACCGCTTCGCACACTTTCTGTGTTTCCAGTGCATCTTTAAAAGTTGGTGCACAGGCTTCCCCTGTTTCCAGACTCTTTAAGAAATCCGCTACCTGGTGAACAAAACTATGTTCATAACCGATAGATAATCCCGGGACCCACCATTTATTCATGTAAGGCTGATCAGCATCTGAAACATGAATGGAGCGCCATCCCCGAACCTTGGAATCATCCGCATTATCAAAGAATTCAAGTCTGTTCAAATCATGCAGGTCCCAGCGGATGGATGCGTTTTCACCATTGATTTCAAAAGTGTATAAAGCCTTGTGGCCGCGGGCATAACGGGTAGATTCAAAAAGGCCTAAGGCCCCATTTTCGAAGTGGCAGTGAAAAATGCAAGCGTCATCAATCCCTACCTGTTGCATTTTACCGGTTAACTGGTGCATGCGTTGTTTTATGAAAGTTTCTGTAACAGCAGACACATCTCTAATAGCGCCATTTAGCCACATAGCCGTGTCTATACAGTGGGCAAGGAGATCGCCTGTAACGCCCGATCCTGCAACATCTGCATCCATGCGCCAAAGTGCTTCACCCCCTTGAGGAAGGTTTGCATTGATAGTCCAATCCTGTAAGAAGTTGGCACGGTAATGAAATATTTTTCCAAGCTTTCCGGAGTCCACTATTTGTTTGGCCAAAGTAACTGAAGGAAGACGGCGATAGTTGTACCAAACCGTATTTTTCACCCCGGCTTTTGCTATAGCATCCACCATAAGGTCTGCTTCGGGCAGGCTGCGGGCGAGGGGCTTTTCGCAGAGGATCATTTTACCCGCCGCTGCGGCAGCAATAGCTATCTCGGCGTGCATATTATTGGGTGTGCAAATATCCACTGCATCAATGTCGTTACGGGCAATAACGGCTTTCCAGTCCGTTTCATAAGATTCGTAACCCCATTGTGCAGCAAATGCTTTTATTTTTTCTTCACTCCGGGAACAAACTGTTTTTAATACGGGATGATATTCCAGTTCCGGAAAGAAATTACTAACGCGGTTATAACCATTGGAATGAGTTCTTCCCATAAAACCTCCTCCTATTAATCCAATTCTTAATTCTTTTTTTGCCATAGTTGTTTGTTAGTTATTATACTTCACACGGGGTAAATTAGTTCGAATTTTGATCATTGTTGATAAATGTACAATCGTACCAATGAAGCCTGACTGCCTGACGCAGTCAATCAGGCTTTATAGAAGCACTAAAGCTGGGTGCATAAAAATACTATTCGCTTTTTTATCCCTAGTTGACTATAAGTGATTAAAATGGTTGCCTAAAATATATTCTTAACACTCATCATGCCAGCCATGCACCTGGCGAACTTTTATCATCGTAGCCAAGATATCGTTCCAGGTCTGTTGTTTCATCATAACTTCATTGGGAAACATACATCCATCCCAGCAAATATGTTTAAACGCTTTGGTCAATATGCCCTTTTCATCCCGCAGCCAGTAACCAGCATCCTTTGCAATGTCCAGTTTACCATTGGTATCCAAAGCCAGGCAATGTCGACCTGTTTTATCATGCAAACCTGATCCGAAAACAGTTCCATCGTTTTGCGCTACGTGAAAATCAATGGTCCAGGGGCGTAGGGCATGAGTTAAGGTTTTAAGGCCTTCGGTGATTGCGTCGCGGTCAGTCCATTCAAAGTTTTTTGGCAATATCCGGTCTTCCGGACTGTTATAACCTCAAAGATATAATAAGGTATGCGCCATATCAGCCTGGAAGCCAATATTAGGACGATCAACTGCTTCCAGTGTATCAATCATTGCTTTCCAGCTATGCATGCCTCCCCAGCAAATTTCACCTTCTGCAGCAAGCCTTTCACCATATTCAGCGGCAACATCACAGGCTTCACGGAAAGTCTCCCCGATCAGTTTGGTATTGTTAACCGGATCCAACGCCCAGGCTTCCGGCTTACTGGCAGAATCTATACGGACGATACCATTGGGACGCACGCCATATTCACGCATCTTTTGTCCAAACCGGCACGACTTGCGTACCATCTCTACGAATACGGTTCGCTCTTCCTTACTCCCCATAGCTGGGCCACCCCAGATTGGAGCTACCAGCGAACCAATCTCAAGATTTAAAGCCAACACCTTATCAGCCAGTTTTTTGATACCATCATCACTCATATCAAGATCGATATGCGGATCAAAAAGGCCGATGTCAATACCATCAAACTTAACACCGTCAACGGACGCACTGGCAGTAAGTTCCAGCAAAGTATCAAATGGAATGGGTGGCTCAGCATCTGGCCCTTTGCCTACAATGCCCGGCCAGGTTGCGTTGTGAAGCTTAGGATAATTATTTTGTTGCATATCGTTGTGTTTTAAAAATTGAAATAGCCAATCCTGATTGTAGCAAACCAGGTCAGGTAAAAGCTGTTTGCGTAAATATTTTTTGTACCAGCTAAGAAAGCAGCTATGGTCATCATCGTTGTGTCACTCACTTGTACTGCATACCTTTTTTAAACTTTAATTATGCAATATGAAAAGAGTTTATTTTAACTCAAACAACTGCTTAATCTGCTTCGGGTGGTGGTTCCTTTAAAAAGCAGCTCCATATAAGCATTTTTTCGCCCTGCCCATCTGCTGTGTTTACAGTAGTTAGTGATGTGGAATTCATACGACTTTTTTATAGGTTTAAGTAAAAAATAGTTAGCAAATTGATTTGTATACATAAATAGTAATGCCCCAATTTCGTTGAATTAATGATCCAGTAACCAGGAATTTATTCTCTCATTAAAGTCTGCCATTTGCTCCCAATGAAATGCATGTCCGCAACCATCATACATGTACAGCTCTGAATTTGGAATAGCCTCCGCCACAGCTGATGCCATCCATACGGGTGTAAAGATATCTTCCTTGCCACCAATCACCAGCACCGGTTGTTTAATTTGTGGAAGCATTTGCAATGCATCATGCTGAATGCAAGCGGCAGCCTGCCCCGATAAACCTTGTACTGACTGAACCTGTTGTTCTGTTGCTGCCAAACTTCTGTTGGCTACCATCTCCTCAAACATAGTGTCCTGATCCCAATAGGATTTTGAAAAAATTAATAACTGGATAAACAAACTAAAAGCTTCCGGGGCAAATGCAATCTTACAATTCACCATGTGCTGAAAGGTGGCTTTTGCCCTGTTGTCACAATTTGCCCATGGACACATTAACACCATTGAAACAACTTTTCCAGGATGGCGAATGGCCAGTTGCTGGGCGATGGCACTTCCCATAGAACA
>Ga0209181_10000636_pt1 | contig 64639 bp, 46 predicted proteins | sample MAT05_FD_187208 | JGI IMG/M metagenome (GOLD analysis project Ga0209181, IMG submission 187208) | Freshwater microbial communities from Lake Fryxell liftoff mats and glacier meltwater in Antarctica - MAT-05 (SPAdes) (version 2) | ecosystem: Environmental > Aquatic > Freshwater > Ice > Liftoff...
CCTGATTTGTTTTGGTGCTGACATAAAGTGTAAATAATGATTAATTGTATAGTCCAAAGATAATCAAAAAAAACCAATATGCAAATATTGGACTAATTAGTTATTCACATTGGTATAATTGCATACATACAACTCATATTTTAATTCTTAAAACCAACCATAAAAAAAACCCCATTCCACTTTATGCAGAACGAGGTTAGAATATAAATTTATTAAGCATTATTTTTTCATCATCGTATCCATCATTTTACCAGTGCTATCCTGCATTTTCATGTTTACACTGTCAGCAATATTCACTGCATCCATCAATGGCGATTCTGACGAAATACTATCTTTTGAAGTGGTAGTTGATTCTTCGGTTTTACTATTACAGGCAGCTAAAAACGAAGTGATGATTACAATTGCAAATAATTTTTTCATTGTCTTATTTTTTAGTTTTAATAAATTGCGAAACAAAAGGTTTACTGCCCACCCATTACTTCTTCCTGAAAAACAACCTCACCGGCACCCCGCTGAAATTAAAATTTTCACGTAACTGGTTCTCAAGATAATTCTTATAAGGCGTTTTAACATCATCGGGATAATTACAGAAAAATGCAAAGCTGGGCGTGTAAGTTGGTAACTGTGTTACATATTTTATTTTTAACTGGTTACCCCTTACAACCGGCGGCCTGTATGCTTCTATCACTTTTTGCATCACTTCGTTCAGTTGTGAAGTGGTTATTCTTCTTTTGCGGTTTTCATAAACTTCCAGCGCCATTTCAATACTTTTAAATATGCGTTGCTTTTCTGTTACCGAAATAAAAATAATGGGCACGTCGCTGAATGGAGCAAATTTCTTTTTCAATTCTTTTTCATAATCCTTGGTGGTATTGGTTTTTTTGTCATCTACCAGGTCCCATTTATTTACCAGCACCACAATACCCTTACCTTTTTTTACAGCCAGTGCAAAAATAGAAAGATCCTGTGCTGTAATTCCTTTGCCTGCGTCCAGCATCAACATACAAATATCCGATTCATCCACCGCTTTAATGGCACGTATCACCGAGTAAAACTCCAGGTCCTCATGTACCTTGGCCTTACGCCTGATACCAGCCGTATCAATCAGCATAAATTCTTTGTTGAAAAGATTATAGTGTGTATGAATCGTATCTCTGGTTGTGCCGGCAATATCACTTACAATGGTACGTTCCTGCCCTATCAATGCATTTAGTAAAGATGATTTACCAACATTCGGCTGACCAATAATAGAAATTTTTGGCAGGTCAGTTTCAGTAGCAGCTTCATCCGAATCTTTATCACTGATATTTTCAGTAATGGCATCCAGTATTTCGCCGGTGCCACTGCCACTGATAGACGAAACAAAAAAGATATGCTCGAAACCAAGTGCATAAAATTCACTGGCTTCCATCAACCGCTCATGATTATCAACTTTATTAACAACTAAAAAAACCGGCTTTTTACTTCTGCGTAAAAGATCAACCATACTGTTATCCAGCTCGGTAATACCTGTCGAAGCATCTACCATAAAAATAATGGCATTGGCTTCTTCAATGGCTATCACCACCTGCTTGCGTATTTCTTTTTCAAACACATCATTGCTGCCGGCCACAAAGCCGCCGGTATCAATTACGTTAAACGATTTTCCGGCCCAATCGGCTACACCATACTGCCTGTCACGTGTTACCCCGCTGATATCATCAACAATGGCTTTACGCTGCTCAAGCAAACGGTTAAAGAATGTACTTTTACCCACATTGGGCCTGCCTGTTATTGCTACTGTGAAACTCATTTTATTTACGATTTACGATGTTAGATGTACGATAGCCCTTTATATCCGGGGTACATCGTACATCAAACATCAAACATTTTAATACCCGTACTCCTTCAACTGAAACTCATTATCCCTCCATTTAGGCCGCACTTTTACAAATAATTCCAAAAACACTTTTCTTCCCAGAAATGTTTCAATATCCTTCCGGGCATCGGTGCCCAGTTTTTTTATCATGCTTCCGCCACCGCCCAATATAATCCCCTTTTGGGTTTCACGTTGCACAATAATCTCGGCGCCTATTTTTGTAAGCGACGCTTTTTCTTTAAACTCCTGTATCAATACCGTTGCATGATAAGGTATCTCTTCTCCGTACAATAAAAATATTTTTTCACGAATAATTTCGCTCACAAAAAATTTGGTTGGCAAATCGCTCAGGTCATCTCCTTCATAAAAAGGTTGCCCTTCGGGCAGGTAAGTAAGAATCACTTTCAACAGTTCGTCAATACCTGTTTTTTTTAAGGCAGATAATGAAACCACTTCTTTGCAATAGGGCTGCGCTGCAAAAAATGCGGCAGTTGTTTTTAACTGCTCTCCATTAACCGTATCAGCCTTGTTTAAAATAACAATGGCGGGGGCTTTCAATTTTAATGAAGTAAAAATGGCATGACTTTCATCTATATTTTCTCTTACATCGGTTATCAGTAAAGCCACATCAGCATCTTCCAGGCTACCTCTTACTGCATCCATCATTTTCTCATGGAGCTTGTATTTGGGTTCAATTATACCAGGTGTATCAGAAAAAATGATCTGGTAATCTTTTTCGGTTAAAATGGCTTTAATGCGATGCCTTGTCGTTTGCACTTTATGCGAAACAATGGCCATCTTCTCTCCCATCAGCGCATTCAGCAACGTGCTTTTGCCTGCATTGGGCTTACCAAAAATATTTACAAAACCTGATTTCATGATGAAGCTTTTAGCTGTTAGCCACAAGCATTTAGCGAAGAGAATTGAAATGGAGGTAGTCAAATTCTATAGCGCTGAAAACCTGTGCTAAGAATAAAAAATCCTCAAACCTGTTGATCTGAGGATTTTTAGTTGCGAAGACTGGGATCGAACCAGTGACCTTCGGGTTATGAGCCCGACGAGCTACCGCTGCTCTACTTCGCGGTGCAAAACTAAGGTTTTATGGCTGCGCTGCCAAATAATAAACAATCATTCAGTAGATTTGATTATGATTAAAAAATATCTACTCCCCTTAACCTTAGCCCTGTCGCTGGTTTCAGCCTTTGGCTGCAAAAGCAAAATAAAGCAACAGGACGATGAATTGTACAGCCGCCATTTACAACGGCAGGTTAAATTAACCATCATCAGCACACCCATGCCCGATGATAAAACCGAAATGAATTTACTGATACTGAACGATGGGCAGGACATGGGCCAGTTCAAGGTAAAGGAGATCATTGACAGCTTGTATAAGAAGAAACTGATAAAACCTTTACTGGTGGTAGGTGTGCATGCCGGCGACCGGATGAAGGAATACGGTGTGGCTGATTATCCTGACTTTTTAAAGCGTGGCGATAAAGCCGGATTTTATGATGACTTTATCAATAATGAATTGTATCCATACGCTAAAAAAAATGCTACCGTTCGTAAATTTAAATCAGTAGCCATAGCCGGTTGTTCGCAGGGTGGATTATCAGCTTTTGATATTGCCTGGAACCGTGCAGATAAAATTGATAAAGTAGGAGTGTTTTCCGGTTCGTTCTGGTGGCGGGATAAGGATGATAAAGCGGTTGATTACTCGGATGATAAAAACCGCATCATGCTCAGTAAAATAAAAGCATCCCGTAAAAAGCCCGCATTAAAATATTGGTTTTATACTGGCGGCAAAGAAGAAACAGGCGACCGAGATAAAGACAGTATCATTGATGTAATGGATGATACCAGGGACCTGGTGGAACTGATCAAAAGCAAAAATATTTGTCTGCCTGAAGATATTAGAATGCTAGAAGACCCCAACGGCAAACACGATTACGAAAGCTGGAGCAAACAATTTCCTGCATTTTTGATATGGGCTTTTGGGAAGTAAACCTATCAGGTTTGCAGCTAAGCTTTGCAGCAAAGCAAAACCTTATAGATTTGAAACAGAGACCAGGTACATAAACGCAATAGGATTTCCCTTCTACAAGGCTCGCCTACAAACCCTATAGGTTTTTGCACACTCTATTCCCCAACAAAACGGATTAACCAATTAACGGATTAAGCTGTAAAATCTAATCCTCTTTTGTAATACTGCTGGCACCGCTGCTGTGCTTTTCTTTAACAACTCCATTACCCTTAAACTTTATATCGCTGGCGCCGGTGGCAGAAGCCGTTAATTCGCTATTGATGGTAATACGCACATCCGATGCTCCCGAAACATTGGCGTTGCAGATATCGGTAACAAGGTCAAAAGCCTTTACATCGCTGGCGCCGCTGCTTTTTATATTTACTGTATGGGCAGTACCAGAAATTTTTGCATCACTGGCGCCGCTCAGGTTGATATCCAGCGTAGTTACTTTTACCATGCCCTTAAAGTCGCAGGCACCCGACAAGTGCAGCACCAGTGCTGTTGTTTTTAAAGTTTCGGTAACAACAACATTGCAGGCGCCAGATGCATCAATTTTTTTAAGATTGCTAAAAGAAACATAAGCCCTGAGCTTACGGTCTTTTCTACTCCAGCTTTTCTCAGCTTCGTAAAATATTTTGAGCGTACCGTCTTCCACAACCGTTTTTATACCTGCTTTATAATTTTCATCAGCGGCACTTACTGCTATCGCAACATTATCTGATTGGGATAGGTAAAGGTCAATACCGCCCGATACTTTTATGGCATCAAATTGCCCGGTTACATTTCTTACCGATGCATTGGGATCAACCACAATATCATTTTGTGCATGGGCAATCAAAACAAAAAAACAGGCTGCTAGAAATACAATAATTTTTTTCATTTTTTCTTTTGTTGACAGTTATACCAAACTGAATTTTATTTTAGGCCAATGTAGCCAGGCTGAAATTCAAGTAAAGTCTTTGTGAAGTTGGCTTTTGGAAAGCCTGCCTGCGGTAGGCAGGTACCGGTTGGATTAATTACAAAACCCAATCTGTATTATACTTTTTTTACCGTTCCGCCGCCGCTGGTTTTTATATCACGTATCAGTGCAGTTCCTTTGTAATGAATATCGCCGCCGCTACTGGCCTTGGCATTCAGTTCTTTATTGATGGTAACATGTACGCCTGCACCGCTGCTGGCCGATGCATCGCAGTAATCAGTAACCAGGTCATATCCTTTAAAATCGGCACCACTGCTCACATCCACTTTTAATTTTTCCGACTTACCCGAAATACTGATGCTGGCGCCACTGCTAACATCTACTGAAAGTGTTTTGGCAATTATGGCTCCTTTAAAATCAGCGCCACTGCTCACATCCAGCTCAAAATTATCGGCATTGATACTGCCATTTATAACAACATCAGAACCGGAAGATACATTCAATTTTTGCAGGGTTTTAAAAGAAACATAAGCCTTCAGTTTTCTGTTTTCCGATTTCCAGGTAACTCCTTTATTATCGTAATAAATTTTTAACGTGCCGTTTACTATTTCTGTTTTCAAACGGTCGAGGTGTTTTTGTTCCGATGCACTTACGGCTACAGACTCTTCATTTCCCTGCGTAAGGTACAGGTCAATACCGCTGGAAACTGAAATGCCTGTATAGCTTCCGCTTACAGTACGGGATACCGCATTGGCATCATTAATAATGTTGGTTTCCTGTGCAAAAACAGACAGGGAGATCATGGAAACGATCAGTAATACTAATTTTTTCATCTTTATTAATTTATGTTTTTAAAAAAGACGAAATAATTAAACCAGGGCAACAGCGTTGCCAACAGTTGCCCTGATCAATTTATTTCGTGGCTATACTTGCCTAATAGTACGTACAAACATTCCATTTTGTTACACAATTTTTAAAAATTGTTTCAAACTCCCCTACCTTCGTGTTTTAAAGCTCTTTTAACCGTTTGAATTTCCGGGGTGCTTTTTTTGTAATGTTGAGTTTGTCGAAACATCACAAAAAAGGCTGAGATAATACCCGATAACCTGCTCAGGATAATGCCTGCGAAGGGAGAAACAAAGCCCCTCCTAACCTCCCCAAGGGGAGGCACTATCTTAGCGGCTCTGGATTTTCAGCTCAATTTTTTAATGATGAAGAAGTTATTGGTATGTGCATTTTTGTGCGCAGGTTCTTTTACTGCATTGGCACAAAACGAAAAGAAATTTAATGATACTGCTTACCTGCAGCAGGTAGAAGTACAGGCAATACGTGCAGGAGAAAAAGCCCCTTTTGCAAAAACAGATCTTACTAAAAAAGAGATTGAAAAAACTAACCTTGGGCAGGATCTTCCTTTTTTACTGAATCAAACTCCGTCGGTTGTGGTTAATTCAGATGCAGGCAATGGCGTGGGCTACACCGGCATACGTATACGTGGCACAGATGCATCCCGTATAAATGTTACGCTCAATGGCATTCCGTATAACGATGCCGAAAGCCAGGGAACATTTTTTGTTGACCTGCCCGATTTTTCTTCCTCTGCAAACAGCATACAGGTGCAGCGTGGTGTGGGCACTTCAACAAACGGTGCCGGGTCTTTTGGCGGCAGCATCAATATTGCAACCAACGATCTTAATAAAGATTTTTATGTCTCAACCAACAACAGTGTTGGCTCCTTTAATACCGTTAAAAATAATATACAGTTTGCAAGCGGTTTGCTGGGCAAACATTTTACTATTGATGGCCGGCTTAGCCGCATCAGCAGCGATGGCTATATAGACCGTGCAAAATCTAACCTGCAATCTTTTTACCTGAGTACTGCTTTTGTAAACGCAACAAATTCGTTGCGGCTGAATGTTTTTTCGGGCAAAGAAAAAACATACCAGGCATGGAATGGCGTGGCCGAATATTTACTGGCAACCGACCGTACCAATAACCCTAGCGGTAACGAAAAGCCCGGAGATCCATACGATAATGAAACAGATAATTACACACAAACTCATTACCAGCTTTTTTACAACCATAAATTCAACAGCTATTGGAAAGGGAATATTGCTGCCTTTTTAACAAGAGGAAAAGGATATTACGAGCAGTACAAAGCCGATAAAAAACTGGCCGATTATAACTTACCCGATTATTTTGATGGCACTAATACAATCAAAAGCACCGACCTGGTAAGGAGACTTTGGCTGGATAATTATTTTTACGGAACCATATTTTCTTTGCAATATCAAAAAAATAAAACGCAGCTTATTTTTGGCGGCGGCTATAATGCTTATGATGGGAAACATTATGGAGATATAAAATGGGCAGCCGTGCAAGCTGCAGTACCAATGAATTACCGCTGGTATAATTTAAAGGCTTACAAAAAAGATTTTTCTGTTTACAGTAAATGGATACAGCAATTTAGCAACCACTGGCAGGGCTTTGCTGATATACAATTCAGAAATATCAATTACACTATTGATGGTTTTAGAGATAATCCTGCATTGAGAATAAAGGAAAACTATTCATTTCTAAATCCTAAATTTGGCATAACTTATTCCAACAAAACATGGAAAGCTTATCTCTCTTATGCACTAGCTGGCAAAGAACCTAACCGGGATGACTTTGAAGCAGGCAATACCCAGCAACCGAAAGCAGAAAAATTACATGATGTAGAATTGGGCGTTGAAAAAAATACAGCAACTTATTCCTTTGGTGCCAACCTGTATTATATGTACTACCAAAATCAATTGGTTTTAACCGGAAAAATAAATGATGTAGGTGCTTACACCCGTACCAATATTGCCAAAAGTTACCGTGCCGGTATTGAGTTACTGGGGAAGGTAAAAATTACCAAATGGGTGAATGCGGCTACCAACATCACTTTCAGCGAAAATAAAATAAAGAACTTTACGGAGTATTTAGATGATTATGATAATGGCGGACAGCAAACAAAATTCTACAGCAAAACCGATATTTCATTTTCTCCCTCAGTAATCGCTGGTGGAAGCATCAATTTTACACCCATTAAAAACGGAGAAATTAATTTGATAAGTAAATATGTTGGCCGGCAATACCTGGATAATACTTCTCAAAAATCAAGAAGTTTAAATCCATATTATTTGCAGGATATAAGACTGAGTTACCTGCTGAAAAATAAAATATTGAAGGAAACAAATATCATCCTGCAGCTAAATAATGTGTTCAATAAACGGTACGAACCCAACGGTTACAGCTTCAGTTATATTTATGGAGGAGATCTGACTACAGAGAATTTTTATTTTCCTATGGCAGGGTTTAATTTTATGGTGGGGTTGAATTTGAAGTTTTAGGAGTAGCTGCAAGTGGGATGCAAGCCTCAAGGGGAACAGTTGCAAGAGAGAAGCATGCTCATGTAAGACTTTTCCATACTGAAGTTAACCCCTTGTAGCTACTCTCCTTCCCGCTTACTTGTATTTCTCCTGCCACCCCAACATACCTCCAGTCAGGTTCTTAACATTCGTAAAACCAAATGTTTCCAGCATCATGCAGGCCTGCATACTGCGCTGACCGCTGCGGCAGTAACATATAACTTCTGCATTTTTCAATTCATCAATATCATCGGTCTGCATAGTTTGTACTTTACCCAATGGCAGTAAAGTGCCGCCAATGTTAAACTCTGTATGTTCAGCAGGTTCACGTACATCAACTAAGTTCAGCGCTTCGCCTGCATCTTTACGGGCTTTTATTTCTTCAGCAGTAATCGTTGTCATAGTATTTATTTTACTTAGGTAAATTATCTTTTTTCTTCGCCAAAGAATCTGTTTCAAGCATTCTCATTTGCTGCGATATCCAAACATCCATTAATTGTCCGGAGCGGATGTAGTTCATCATATTTTCCGCACCAAGCCTCTCGGGCCTTTGCTTTATAACGTAAGCCAAGCTTGTATCGGTTATAACACCATCGCCAATAACAGCACCCAGACTTATTCCATTTTCATCCAGCAAGGCTTTTACATCTGCATAGCGCATCCCGGTTAATTCAGGCACCGGCAGCTGTTTATCTTCAAGACCTCCGGCAACAACCAGGTCAATACGGCTGCCCCACTGAATTTTTGATTTTTCCGGAATAGGCACTCCATTATACAGTTGCTCCAGTACAGAGCCCATGGCAAAATCGGTACGGTAAGTTGTGTCGCCCAGTTTTAAATGATAACGTTCAAGCGTCTTTATTGCAAAAGCAAGATTTAATCCTTCCAGTTTTGGCATATCGAGCATAGGAGGTACAAACCTGTTTACTGTAATAAATACTGTTCGGTTTACTTTTACGGTGGCATTGGGATCGGGTAATTGTTTTAAAACGGTTCCACGTTTGGCAGTATCTGTAAAAACCGAATCCTGTATGTACACATCAAAACCTTGCTTTTCCAGTAACGCAATCGCTTCGTTGGTTTTCATACCGGTAACAGCAGGTACTTTTAAATAAGCGCCATGTTTTGTTATCCACCCCAGTGTTTTTAAAACCAGAAATATGATCAGTATTGCCAAAACAATAGCCGCCAGTAGATTTACCCAAAAGGGTTTATTGGTAAGAGATTTAAACACGCTGTTAATTTAATATTTTTATTTGTTTATGGCTTATTTATTTAAGAAACACTCATCCAGCAAAGCTGAATAAAACTGTTGTAAGGTCCACCCCATGGCAACAACCTGTTGCGGTACCAGGCTTGCTTCGCTTTGGCCAGGTACCGTATTTATCTCCAGCATAAACGGATTGCCCGAAACCTCATCATAAATAAAATCAATCCGCACCAATCCGTTGCAATTAAAAACAGCATAGGCTTTTTTAGCTTCGGTCCTTATTTTTTCTGCTATACTTTCATCGCATTTTGCCGGTGTAATCTCTTCACTGGCACCCTCGTATTTGGCCTGGTAATCAAAAAATTCATTTTTTGCAATGATCTCCGTTATAGGCAAAGCAATCACTTCTCCCTTGCTTTTAAAAACACCAATCGTAAGTTCTCTTCCTTTAATAAACTCTTCAACCAGTACCTGATCATCTTCAGCAAAAGCTTTGTCCAGTGCAGCCTGCAGCTCTCCTGCTTCCTTTACCTTGCTCATTCCAATACTGCTGCCACCATTATTTGGTTTTACAAAAACGGGTAATTTTAAGGTTGCTAAAATACTGTCTGTTGTAACCGGTATATGTTTAAAAAGGTGAACAGATTTAGCAACATGAATGCCGGCAAAAGCTGCCACTGCAACGGTATAACGTTTATTAAAAGTAAGTGCAGATGTTGCTGTGTCGCAACTGGTGTAAGGAATATTCATGGTATCAAAATAACCCTGCAGTTTTCCATCTTCGCCGGGTGTACCATGCAGGCCAACTAAAACCGCATCAAAATTTATTTTTTGCCCGGCAACAGTAATACTGAAATCGTTTTTATCCACGGGTATTTTCTCTCCTCCGGGGGCAAGATAATTCCAGCCTGCAGGATTGATATCGATCATATAGGTTTCCCACTTATCAGCATCCAGGTGTTTTTCAATATTGGCGGCACTCTTGTAAGATATAACTGCTTCGCCGGAATAGCCACCGGTTATCAATGCTATTTTTTTTTTCATCTGGATTGCTAAAGGTTGTTTTACAAAGAAACGAAATATAGATTACGGATTACAAATTTTAGTTGCAGGCATGTTTTTTTTAAATGATTTAACATTTTCTAAACCTAAGCATCATTATTGCTCAGGTATATTATCTCCAAGGCCCTCGTTACCACTGTCCAGCACATATTTCCAGGTGCCTCCTTTTTCTTTTTTCCAGATGCTTACATAAGTTCCGTAAATAACGGTATCCTTTGCAGATGGCCTCAGCGCATAAACACCATAGGTGTAACCCAGTTCGCCAGATTTGGCTATCACGCCGTTTTTGGGTTCCCAGGTCATGGTATAATCTGCATCATTTTGCTGTATCAAAAAATCAACTGCATCGGCGCCGGCAATGGGCAGGCGGTTTGGCCTCAGCAACACACCGTTGCTGTCAAGGTATTCAATAAAAGCAGTCTTCATACCTTTTTCTTCACACATTTTAGAAAACTCCCTGTCAGCCTCCATCATTTCCATTTTGGCAAATGCATCAGCTTTGTTATCCTTAACACGTTCGTTTTTACAGGCCGAAAAAATCAGGAGCACAGCAATTGGAAATACAATCTTATTCATACTACAAATTAGTGAAAACGTATCAAACAAAAAAGGCGAAAGTATTTTACAATACCCTCGCCATGATGCAGGAAGTATCACCTGCCTGTAATAGGCCTTTAAGCCTTAAAATATTTATCGTCAGTCGTGAGTGGTCAGTAATGAGTAGCTCACGTCTCACCACTCACTATTCACGGCTCACGCCTCAAATATGCATTCTGTCTTTCTTAGCCAATAACTCATCCACTGTTTCAACATACATTTCATCAGGCACGCAACAATCTACCGGGCAAACGGCAGCACATTGTGGTTCTTCATGAAAACCCTGGCACTCGGTACACTTGTTGGGCGTAATGTAATAAATATCCATACTTACCGGTGCCTGGCGTTGGTCGGCATCTACCTGGGTTCCGTCCATAAGGGTAAACGATCCCTTAATGCTTGTACCATCAGATACGGCCCATTCAACACCACCCTCGTAAATAGCATTATTAGGACATTCGGGCTCGCAGGCACCGCAGTTTATACATTCATCTGTTATCTTTATAGCCATCTATCGTAATTTTGGTTTTTAAACTCCCTTATGGAAGCAAGTGCAATTTAATAATAACAACATGAATTTACAAAAACGAATTGAAATATTACAGAACCTTCAAAAATATTTATTAAGAAACGAGGAGGAATGGCAGCAGGTTAAAACAAAAGCATCTTTTCACAACGGCTGGTTTACCGAAGATTTTATTGATCTGGCCGAACAAAATATCTGTACACAGTTTCTGCCTAAAGAAAAACTGGAGCAATGGGCAACACATTATCACCTGGATGATAATATAGGTGGGAAAAATATCGGCATTGTAATGGCCGGCAATATACCGTTTGTCGGCTTTCACGATTTTTTATGTGTGTTCATGAGCGGCCACAGGCAAACCATTAAATTATCTTCAAAAGATGATATATTGCTTAGGCACCTGGTTGAAAAAATGACAACATGGGAACCATCTTTTGCATCGTGTGTAAGTTTTGCAGACATGCTTAAAGGCTGCGATGCGTATATTGCTACCGGCAGCAATAATTCGGCAAGATATTTTGATCAGTACTTCTCAAAATACCCTAATATCATTCGCCGAAACCGTACAGCAGTAGCTGTTTTAGATGGAAATGAAACAACAGAAGATTTGGAACTTTTATCGGATGATGTACACCAGTATTTTGGACTGGGCTGCAGAAATGTCACCAAATTATTTGTGCCTGCAGGCTACGATTTTGTGCCGCTGCTGCGTGCCTTTGATAAGTATAAATATTTTGCAGATCATCATAAATTTAAAAATAACTACGATTACCAGCTTTCCATAGCCCTGCTTAATAATATTTTTTACATGACAAACGGCAGTGCATTACTGCTGCAAAATGATGCCATATTTTCAACCATTAGTCAGCTTAATTATAGTTTTTATGAAGATGAAAATAAAGTACTGGAATCGCTGAAAGGCAATGAGGATATTCAATGTATTTGCGGTCATTTGGGAATTCCATTTGGGCAGGCGCAATGCCCAACACTTATAGATTATGCAGATGGAGCGGATACCATGCAATTTTTGTTAACTTTATAATGTTCCCGCAAATTGCGCTGCAATACGCAGATCCGGAACTTACGCTCTGCGATATCAGCGGGAAAACCATCTACGAAGCTCTTACTAATTAATTGTTAAACATGGCAGTTGGTAAATAGCAATTTGTCATTGCTTCGTTAATTTGCAGTAGCAGGCACCGGAGTTGATGTAAATTCGTGTTGTGTAAAACAAAAACATTATAAAAATTGTTGAACAAATAAAACCTAAGAAAAATGAAATTCAAACAGATTTTGTTTACAGTTGCAATCAGTGCAGTAACAGCCCTTGCTGTTATTTGGGGTTATGGAACCTATTTTAAAAACAGCAATACCTATGCAGGGCAACAGGCCGGCGTGATGCCTGCCAATTATAAACATGCAGGATTATTTGATGGCAACACGGCTCCTCCGGGCGCTGCCATAGATTTTACTATACCTGCCGAGGCGGCCACACCAGCTGTGGTGCACATCAAAACAAAAACAAATGCCAAACAGGTAAGTAACAGTTTACCCAAAAAACAGCCCAACAATCCATTCAGCGACCTTTTTGATGATGATATGTTTAACCAGTTGTTTGGTGGTCGCGGCGGACGTGGTGTTATACCCGAACAAAGGGCAAGCGGCTCTGGTGTTATCATCAGCGAAGATGGATACATTGTAACCAATAACCACGTTGTTGAAAATGCAGATGTAATTGATGTTACTTTGGCCAATAAAAAAACCTACAAGGCAAAAGTAATTGGTAACGATCCCTCTTACGATCTGGCAGTAATTAAAGTAGAAGCTGCAGGTTTACCATTTTTATTGTATGGCAATTCAGATGATGTAAAAATCGGGCAATGGGTGTTGGCTATTGGCTATCCTCTAAATTTAGAAACAACAGTAACAGCCGGTATCATCAGCGCCAAAGCCAGGTCGCTGGGATTAAACAAAGATAAAAGTGGGGATACCCGGTCAGGTGTTGAATCATTTATACAAACAGATGCTGCGGTAAACATGGGCAACAGCGGTGGTGCTTTAATAAATACCGATGGAAGGCTGATTGGAATCAATTCGGCCATTGCCTCTCCTACCGGTTATTATTCAGGATATTCTTATGCAATACCGGTTAACATTGTTAAAAAAGTGATTGACGATCTGATAAAATTCGGCACCGTACAAAGAGGCTTTTTAGGCGTAAGCTATGTAAATGCCAGTGATATGTCGGACGAAGATAAAACCAAACAGGGTATTCCTACCAGTGCCGAAGGGATATATGTTTCAGATGTGCCCAAAGATGGTGGCGCATTTGAAGCCGGCATCCGTAAAGGAGACATCATTAAAAAAATTAACGGCGTAGAAATAAGCAATGGCGGCGAGATGCAGGGCGTTATCAGCAGGCAAAAACCGGGCGATAAATTACCGGTAACATATATCAGGAACGGAAAAGAAGTTACCGCTATTGTAACCTTAAAAAATAAAGCAGGCAATTTCGACATCGTAAAAGCCGATGCAGTTTTAGAAACATTAGGTGCCGAGTTTACGACGCTGGATGCCAGAAAAGCAAAAGAGTTTGGCGTTGCCGGTGGTGTTATTGTAAAAAAAATAAATGATGGTGCTTTAAATGATCAGACCCGCATGAAAGATGGCTTTATTATTTTAAAAGTAAATGATAAAGAAGTGAAGAGTGTTGATGAGATGAAAGCTGCAGTAGGTACTAACAAAAGCATTACCATTAGCGGGTTTTACCCCGGCTACGATGGGGTGTATGAATATCCGATTTCACTGGATACAAACTAAAAAAGCAGAGAACTCAAATAAAAAAAGGGCAACGATATGTTGTCCTTTTTTTATTTTTAGAGTCTTCCCGAAAATTGGTAACGCACACTGGGCCTATATTTGGTGATAAATAATACAAAAGTGAATTTCATTTTAAGCCCCTTCCGACCGGGCCATCCGGGCGGCCAATGTAGCCAAGCTGAAATTCAAGCCAGGCTTTTGTGCGGCGGGTATTTGGTAAATACCAATTGCAGTGACTACAAAGTCATATCGGTATAAATATCAAAAAACGAAGGCATAAAATATGCACAAAGTGGGGCAGCATTAATATTTATTTCAATCACAAATTTATTTCCGAATCGTCCTTACGGTAGTTACCTACACTTGTGCAGATTTGTTACATAGTCAATCTGGTGACTTTTCCGTTAAGTATTCACTACACAATCAAATTAATAATTAACCATAGCGGGGTCAATTGTGCTTTCCATATCTGCCCTAAGATAAAACCAGCGGATTAAAAAAAGAAAGAAAAGTAAAAAGAAGAAATTTTGAAAAATAACCTTTTCATACAAGTGGCTCTTATCAAAAAGAAGCTCAACTTTATATTGCTTTCCGTTTACTAACTGGAAACTTCCATTTACTAAATACTTCATTGAACCGGATGGCTAATGTTGATATTTGTCGTATCTTAAACACTTGTTAATTTTAAACAAAAAATAACAGTACAATTAAACAGCCTTTTTATGAAAAAAATCAGTTTATTTTTCATTCTTTGTATCGCAGCATTTACTGTTAAAGCGCAGTTATTCATTAACAATGCCACGTTCCAGATCCAGACCGGCGCCACAGTTATCGTACAGGGTGATGTAACCAGTAATGTGGATATTCTGGGACCCGGTAAAGTACTCTTAGGCGGATCTGCAAACCAGAATATTACCATGAATGGTTTTACCATTCCCAACCTGGAGATAAATAATGCGGCCAATGCTACACTGTTGACTAATGCCCGAATTGGTAGCTCCATGTTGTTTACCAATGGAAAAATAATACAAGGAAATTTCGACATGAAAATCGCTGATGTTGCAACAATCACTGGTGGTGCGGCTGGTAAATATTTTCAAATTTCGGGTACAGGGCAGTTGATAAAAGAATTAAGTGCTAACGCAACCGCCTATGAATTACCGGTAGGGGAAGGTACCAATTACCGCCCCGCCTATTTAACTTCGAGCGGTACCTATACTGCTGCCCAGTTCGGGGTAAGAGTATTAGCAGGATCTGATGCCAATAAGCCACCGATGATCGCCAGTTATCTCAATACCAACTGGCCTGTTACCAAATCAGGTATTACAGGTACAGCATCTCTTTCAGGTCAATATATAGATCCAACTGATGTTTCCGGTACAGAGTCCAATCTTGTTGGCTATTTCAAAAGCGGAACCGACTGGTCTTCTATAGGAGAAACACATAATGCGGCTACCAACCAGGTGGGCGCTCTTGTTACTGCAGCAACTGGTGTAGTTTCAGGATTAAATAAATTCCTGGCCGTAGGTACAAGGGCTTTCCTGCAAGGCTCATATGTAGCAGGTACCGGTTTGATGACCGATGCACTTCGGACCTTACCATTTGGCCCGGCCAGCAGCAATGCTAACTTTCCACAGGATGACCCTTACAGGCAGGCCCTTTATTCGGCTGCTTTCCCCCATGTAAATAATGTTGCAATAGAAACCATTCCGAATGCCGCCGTGTTGGATCAGGCAGGAACGAATGATGATATTGTGGATTGGGTTTTTCTTCAACTCAGGAACTTAGCTGCTTCTCCCGGTAACACTATACAGCAAACACGCAGCGCATTAATACAAAGAGATGGTGATATTGTAGATATAGACGGTGTAAGCCCCGTAACTTTTAACGGCTTGGCTGGCCTGGTTGATGGTAATTATATTATCACAGTCCGTCACAGGAACCACCTGGGATTGTCATATGTCCAATCTGCGCCAAAACCATTGACAGAAAGCAGTTCATTGGCTTTCACTCCGGCAAAAGTATTTGATTTGAGAACCGAGGCGCAGGGAAATTTATTCGGTTTAGCTGCTGCTCACACCACTTTGGCCCATCCTACTCTTGGCAATGGCACACCCAATACGGTAAATGTTTTATGGGGTGGTAATGCAAATTTTAATGGTAATGTGAGGTTTTCTGCATTAAGTAATGACAGGGATTTTATATTGGTCACCACATTGAGCAATAATCCATTAACCGTTATAAGTCCTATTTATAGCCCTGCAGATGTTAACATGAATAAAGTGGTGAGGTGGTCTGCTTTGAATAATGACAGGGATTTTTTACTTATAAATGCTTTGGGAAACAATCCTCTTAATGTCAGAACACAAGCCATACCCAATTAATAAAAACTAATTAATATAAAAAGTTATGAAATATATTTTACTGCTTACTACAGCGTTTTCTTTATCAGGCAATGTTTTTTCCCAAATCATGAAGTCCAGTATCGGATTGGGTTCTGCCCCCAATAAAGTAATCCTTTACATAAAACCGGATCTAGCTGTAAACGGTACCATATCAACCCTTTCTTTTGCAGTAGCTTTGCCTGCTGCAACTCCAGCAGGAACCGTATGTTTAGTAACATCTACTATTTTGGCAGGCTTTACCTGGACGATATCACCCACGTCCCATGTTGAGGGTGCATACCGCATTTGGGATATTGCTTCAGCATCAAGCCCCATTGTAAGCATTGGAGCAGGTGTTGAAACTGCAGTAATGGAACTCAGTTTTGGAGGAGGTACAAGTGCTGCCTTTGTAAGTTCAATAACCTTGCCGGATGGTGGTCCTGGTGATGCAAACGCCATTTTTTACTGTTCAGGTGCTGCCGATTCAGATGGATCTAATTTATATTATACCCGAACGGGGCCTCCAGCGACTACTGTTATTAATGGATTTAGTTACCCTGGGGGTACAGATATTTCCACGGCCAGTTTTGGTCCTATCAGCCTTGTTGGGTCTTTAGCGACCGATTATTATCGATCTATAACATCAGGTAACTGGAATTCACCTGCAACGTGGGAAAGTTCGCCTGTTGCGAATTTTTCATCTGGACTTATTAGCCCTGCAACACTTTCGCCAGATTTTAATGCCAATGATATCAATATCAGAGCCGGCCATACCGTAACCGTTACCGCCAATGTTACCACAGATCAAACCTTTGTTAATGCCGGTGCCACTTTAGTGGCAACAGGCAGCACATTAACTATCAATGGTACCGGAGGCCTGACTGTTCAATCTTCTTCTGCAAGTTCCGGCAGAATTGGAAATTCAACCGGAACCATTACCGGAAGTGTAAACGTAGAGCGCTATATCAATTCGGATGTGGTAGGCCGCAAATGGCATCTGCTTAGTGGTATTGCTACAACTACAGCACAAACAATACGTGCCAGTTGGCAGGAAGGTGGCGGAGCACCTGCAACTCCCAATATAGGTACATGGCTAACAGCCCCGGGTACACCTGCTGGTTATGATGGTTCATCTATAGGTTATTCAATATTAACACATGATCCTACCGGCCCGAGCTGGGTTAATTTAGCAGCTACCAATGCCGGCAGTATCAATGCCCAGCGTGGTTATATGCTGTTTGTTCGTGGTGACCGCTTTGCGCAACCACCCCCAAATGTTTTGCAGGCACCAACAGTATTAAGAACAACCGGTTCTTTAAACCAGGGTACGCAGCCTGCGGTAACGGTAATAAATGCAAGTCCTGGTTACACCATCATGGGTAATCCTTTTGCATCACCAATTGACCTGGAGAATGTATTAACTACCGCCAACCTTGGACAGTTCTTCTATGTATGGGATGCCAGCATTGCGGGTAATTTCGGTGTTGGTAAATTCAGGCTGGTGCAAAAGACCGGACCAGGAACTTATACGGCAACACCATCAACAGGTAGCGATAATACTACGCGTTATATTCATTCGGGCCAGGGCTTCTTCCTGAAAGCCAGTGGCGCAGATGCCAGTGTGGTGTTAAATGAAAGCCATAAAACGAATTTACTTTCTGTTGTAAATCCTATTGTTAATACAGCAGGCAATCAGCAGATATATACCGAACTATCGATAGCAGATCAGGGAAGTAAAGAATATGTAACTGATGCTGTACGGGTATGGTTCAATGCATCTTATTCGGCTGGTATTAAGGATGACATTTTAAAAATGGGTAATTTCTCTGATAATCTTTCTTCCTACCGCGATGGTAAAAAATGGATCGTAGAAAACCGTCCGATGATTGTTAGTAATGATACTATCTTTCTACGCATGTCTGGTATCAGTACTCATAATTACCGTTTACGGATAAATACTATAGATTTTGTACAAACCAATGTAACAGCCTTTTTACAGGATAACTGGTTAAATACCAACACTCCGATAAGCATAGATGGTAGTGTAACCAATGTTGATTTCAGCGTTACAGCAGATCCTGCTTCCGCTAATCAGGATCGTTTCAGGATTGTGTTTGGCGTTAAGAAAACAGATATTCCTGTTGTAGTAGTTGCCGGAGCTAAGGGTGTAGTTATTTATCCCAACCCTGTCAGCGGCAGGATGGTAAATATTAAATTCACTGACATGGAGAAAGGTATTTACCAGTTGCGTTTGATTAGTACCGGAGGCCAGTTGGTAATGTTGCAGCAGGTAAACCATGGTGGTGGCAGCACTATACTAAGAATGGGATTGGATAAGATGATAGCCAATGGCAATTACCAATTGGAGATCATTAAGCCTGATAACAGCAGGATAATGAAATCGTTGATAATAGTGAATTAATAAGATTTACGGGTTTAAAGGTTAAAGGGTTAGGAAGTACTTTTTTGGATAGTAATAATAACACGAGGGGCGTTAACCATAAAACGATAATAAACAATAAATAAAAAAACTAACCAGATGAAAAATAAAATTCCGTCAATCACCGCATTGATGGTGATAGCAGTTACTTTACTTCCTTTTTTTGCCATGGCACAAGATCCCGGATGTGGGCCGGATTGCCCGATTGACGGTGGGTTAAGTTTATTAATAGCTGCAGGTGTGGGATATGGAGTAAAAAAATACAGGGACAAAAAAAAATCGGTTGAAACTAAATAATCGGTCAAGGCATTGCGGGAGCAATGCTTTTTCTTATTTCAACAACACTTAGGCCGCTTATAATTTCAACTGAGACTTTCTTTCAAAAACCAAGTAATCCCAGGGCTGCATTTTTATAAACGTATTGGGCTGCAAATAATTTTCCGACCTGTCAAAAACATCGGTATAAAAATTATTGATGAGTTGGTCTTTAATAATAAAGCTGCTTACTTCGTTGCTTAAATTTAAAAATACCAGTACTTCATAAAAATCATTTTTGCGCAGAAAGGCCATGATGTTTTTTCCACCTTCGGTGATAATATGAAAAGTAGTAACAGCCGCATCGGCTGAGCGTAATGCAGGATTATTTTTGCGCAGGTTTAATAAGGTTTTGTAAAAATCATGAAGCTGATATACGCCTGTCCATGCAATAGTATCTTTCTCAAAAAACTGTAGCCTTTTAAGGTTTGGCATTTCTTCTCCGCTGTATATCATGGGTATCCCGTTCCAGGTACAACTGAATACAGCCAGGCATTTCAACATCCTTCCATACTTTTCAATCCCGGTTCCATTCCAGGTATTTTCATCATGGTTGCTGGTAAAATACATGCGGTGAGCAGTTTCCGGAAATGCCGTTTCATACCTGGCTAGCACATCATACAAACCAGCTAAATTACTGTTGCCTTTATAAAAGCTTTCGGTACGGTGCATCCATTCCCAGGTAAAAGTTGCGTCAAAAACTTCATGGTAATTTATCTCTTCCGATTCGGCCAGCCAGAACAAATTGGGTTTTAAAGGTTCAATGGCAGTTCTTGCTTTTTTCCAAAATGCAAGTGGTGTAAGGTGCGCCAGATCGGCCCGAAAACCGTCAATATCAAAATCGGTAACCCAATATTGCATAGCATTAATCATTGCATCCTGTTCTGCAGTATTGCTATGGTCAATTTGCATTACATCTGTCCAGTCGTAAGGTGTTTTAAAATTACCTGCTTCATCTTTTACAAAATATTCGGGATGATCAATTGTCCATACGTTATCCCAGGATGCATGATTGGCAATCCAGTCCATGATCACTTTCATACCCATTTCGTGCGCCAATTTTACCAGGTTCTTAAAATCTGCAGCTGTTCCAAACTCGGGGTTTATAGCTTTAAAATCAGCTATTGAATAATAGCTTCCCAATGCCCCCTTCCGGTTTATTTTGCCAATAGGATGCATGGGCATAAACCAAAGTACTTCCACTCCCATATCTTTCAGCCGGGGTAAGGATGTTGCGAAAGCGTTAAAACTGCCTTCTGCACTGTATTGGCGGATATTTACCTCGTAAATATTGGTATTGGCTATCCAATCGGCTCTTTTATAAGGGGCATTGTACATTGCTGAGTCTGGTTAAATTTTATAATCAAATGTAACACAGGATATTGAATTTGCTTAACTCCTTGTTTTCACTATCAACAATGTACCTTTGTATTTGTTATAAATTATCATGAAAAAATTCGATGTTCCAATCATATATCGCAGCCCCTTAATAGCTGCCATAAAAAACAAACGTAAGGATCTGGATAAAATGAAAAAAGATTTTAGCCCTACCCTGCTTGATTATGGGCCACTTAAGATCTATCTTGCCCGGCACTTTGGGTTTTGTTATGGGGTGGAGAATGCCATTGAAATTGCATTCCGCACGATAGATGAAAACCCCGCAAAGCGCATCTTTTTATTAAGTGAAATGATTCACAACCCCCAGGTAAATGCCGACCTGCTTGCAAAAGGCGTTCAATTTTTACAGGATACTTATGGCAAACAGGTAATACCATTTGAAACCTTAACCAAAGATGATGTTGTAATTATACCCGCTTTTGGCACCACCTTGGATATTGAAAAAAAACTTACGGCTATTGGTATTGAAACTTATAAATACAACACTACCTGTCCCTTTGTAGAAAAAGTATGGAACCGCAGTGAACAGATAGCAAAAAAAAATTACACCGTAATTGTGCATGGTAAACCCACACATGAAGAAACCAGGGCTACATTTTCGCATGCATCTGCCAATACGCCCACAATTATTGTGAATGATATTCACGATGCAATCAAACTTGGTAAATATATTAGTGGCCAAAAAGACATAGCATTGTTTAACCTCGATTTTAAAGAAAAATACTCTGCTGGTTTTGATATAAATAAAGACCTGGAACGGATTGGTGTTGTAAATCAAACAACCATGCTGGCCAGCGACACTCAGGAAATTTCTGACTATTTGAAACAGGTTATGGCATCAGCCTTCAATCTGAATGATAAAAATATTGAAGAACGTTTTGCAGATACCAGGGACACCTTATGTTATGCAACCAACGACAACCAATCGGCTGTTTATGGGTTACTGGAAAAGAAAGCTGACATGGCAATAGTAGTTGGTGGATACAACAGCAGTAACACCACACACCTGGTAGAGCTTTGTGAAGTTAAACTGCCAACATATTTTATCAGCAGTGAAGAAAAAATAGTATCCAATAATTCAATACTCCATTATGATATTCACAGTAAATCAGAGCAATTAACTGAAACCTTTTTGACAGTTAATAAACCTGTTACTATTTTAATGACAAGTGGTGCCAGTTGTCCCGATGCAATGGTAGAAGGCATTATCAATAAACTAAAAATTATTTTTAAAGTTGATAAACCATCTGATGAACTTTTGAAAACACTGGAGCTGTATAAATAAAAGAAACCTTGCACCAGGCAAGGTTTCAGGGTAATTATTAGAGGTAAGAAAATGGTTAATTAAGTTTCATTACTTTGGTCTTTAAACTGCGGGTACTGCTTACCACTTCAATGTAATAGATGCCGCCCGGCAAAGCATCTACTTTATTTATATTAATATTGTTATCTCCCACCTGTGTTTGTGCATCCTGCCTGCTCATTAAAACACCATTATTGTTAATGATATTTATGACCACCTTTTCTGCTTTATCAGCATTAACACGTATCTGCACCCTTTTACTAAATGGGTTTGGATATACGATCATTACGCTGATACCTTTAATATCAACATTTACCATAATTGTTTTGCTGTAAGTATAATTACCGTTGTTATCAACCATGGCAAGCCTGTAATAATTGATACCACGTTGAGCTGTTATATCGAGGTAATTATAATTTGCATTACTGTTCAATTGTCCGCTGGCTGCATTGATCTTACCAATTTGCCTGAAATTATTTCCATCTGTGCTCCTTTCAATATCAAAGTGATCTATATTAATTTCTGAATAGGTGCCCCAGCCTAACTGAATAATACCATCAGAATAACTGCCATTAAACTGGTTAACAATTAACGGCAGTACAACGCCTGGAGCATTTTTGATTCCACCGTCTATATTTTTTCTTATTTCTCCAGCCAGCAATACAAAAGGTTTTGTTCGCCCTGATATGGTATCAGATTTACTGTTAACGTATTGCATGATGCTGTCTGTTATCAGGTTGGTATAAGTATAATTAGGAGGGATATTACTGAATCCCACAACAAATGTTTTTGAACCTCCTTCAGGTACTTCAATTTTATTGAAGTGGTAATATCCTGAGTCATCGGTATATTTAGAATCAAGTACATTCAACAATGAATCATACAAAACCACTTCAACATTAGGCAGGCCGGGTTCTCCGGCATCCTGAATACCATTGATGTTATTATCAATCCATACAAAATCACCAAGAGTCGAAAATTTATTTACATTCGTTGAATCATTCAGCAGTATAGAAGAATTTATAATCTTATTTACAAAAGATTCTGAAGTTTTTATTTCATTTTGAGAAATTACTGGCTGGGCGTGCATGGTGCAATAATTAAAAAACAAGAGTAAGTTAACTAATACAATCTGGGGCAGTTTGTTTTTGAAGTACGGTTTTATTTTTTTGTATTTGGCAAATGCCGTAATTATTAATTTTGAAGCAGGTTGAAGCTGAGCCGGATTCGGACTGAGTATAAATATAAAATCGCCTATACCCCGCAGGTTTGCCGGTAACATGGTTACATTTTTGTAGAAACCTGAAATCTTTGATACAAAGTTCCTGATTTCCTTTTGGGTAAAATTTTTATTCATTTTATTTTCTTTCAGAGGTATTAATCCTTTTTACAGGAATTGATTTTCTGGTTTTCAAAAAATAAAAGAATACTGGATAAATTTAAATCTTTACCATTTGCGAATGCCTGTTTGCTGGTGCTGTAATTGTAAAAATAATACAATCAGAAGCTACAGCATCAAACAAATACGCCTGATAAAATAAGTTGAATTGAATATAACAGATTCAACCTTGTCAAATTAAGGGAGGAAACACGTGAAAGTCAGTATAATTACTATTGTTAGGGGACACAAATATATGGAAACAGCTTTCACATTTCCAAATAATTTTTAAAATAAATTTTTAAATAAAAGGTATAATTCCTGTAATAAGTTCAATATCAATATTTTAGGGCATAAAAAAAATTAGAAATTTTTAAATAAAAGAGCCCCCCGGTTAAGGCGGGGGGACATCTTTTGCTTGTGCTTGGTTATCGAAACTCGTCTAGTACTTAATTAATTTACTTACAACCGTATTTCCTGATTCGCTGGTAACTTTTACCAGATACATACCAGGAGCTAAGTTTCTAATATCAACATCATCAATGTTCAAAGTGCTGGTTTGTGTTTTTACCATCTGGCCATTTGCAGCATAGATTAGTATACTGTTTTTTCCACTTTCCATTCCTTTAATAGTGAAATGGTCTGTTGCCGGATTTGGTGCTATTTCAATTCCTCCTTTACCTTTTGAGCAATTTGCCGATTGAATATTGCTGTAGATGAAAGACCCGTTTTTGTCAATCATTTTAAGTCGGAAATAATATATAACGCCCGCCTGCATTGGAAAACTGTACTGGTATGATTTAGTTGTTGAACTGCTGCCTGATGCATAAACAGTACTTGCAAATCCGTATACAGGGTTGTTACCTGTAGCAACTTCTATTTCAAATCTTTCGCTGTTTATTTCAAAAGATGTTTCCCAGTTTAGATTAGCAGTACAGTTACTTTTTGTTACAATAAACTTAGATAAGGTGATTGGCAAAGTACCGCCCCCAGACCATGACAATCTGTATGTAGCTGGTGTTGGGTCAACCTGGCCAGCTGCATCTACATATGCATAATTGAACCTGAGGCCAGAACCAACCCACGGACTTGAGAAGAATACTGTTAACAAAGCAGGGTTAAAGTTTGGAATTACCTGGTTAAGCGTAATATCAACACCGTTGTACCTCAATATTGCAGGTGTATTACTTATTCCTACTAAAGCCAATGAAGTAAACTTCACCGATTTGCCTGTAAGTACTCCTTCAGTTGGCTGGTCTTCCGGATCAATACCTGCTAAAATTGGTAAACTACCGAATCTTTGTGCACTTGGTGTGTTTAATGTTATTGACTCACCAACAAGCGGTGTAGTTATAAGAGTATTAAATGGTTTTGAATCTGGTAAACGCTCAATACCAAAATTGATATCTGATTTAATATCACCAGCTGCTATAGTTATTGAAGCAGATAAACCATTTACAGACCCATCACTTCCTGCGCCAAGTCCATTAAATTCTCCGGTATTTACCCAACCTGCAGGTAATAAAGTTGCAGGGGGTGCTACAGGTGCTGCATAGGTTCCTGCACTGGAATTGGTAGTTAATTGAACAGTGTAAGTTCCTACAGGTACATTATCAAACAGGAAGGTACCGTTTGCGGCAACAAGCTGGCTTGCCACTACATTACCTGAACTGTTTAATAAGTTTGCATATACTAATCCACCCGCATTAGTTTTAGGATTAGCAACCGGACCCACAGAAGTTAGGGTAGTTGATACGTTACCATCAGTTAAACCGTCGGCATCGTTAAATACATTACCGGTAATGATTTGTAATGAAGGCCTGTCAAAACTCGCAGCAACATACCAGATATCTCCGGTAAAAGGATCTCTTGGTGCACCCGGGCCCAAAACCGTGGTTCCTGGAGCAGACCATGCAAATTGTGACCCTGTACCTCCTTGCAAATAAACCCTGTAAACCAATTGCTGTACAGTACCATTTACTCTCACACTACCTGTTGCAGCACCTAAATTATTAATAAACTCTGTAGGGTCATTAATTGATCCGCCGTTAGGGTTAATGTCGTTGTTGTTTAGGATATTATTTCCTGAAAGTGTCATAAACTGGTTGCTCGACATTAAGGTAGATGTTAAGCCGGGGGTTGACAATTCAAGTTCTGATGAGAAAAAAGTTGAAACATAGTTTGCAGGAGCATTAGGTGCTCCAAATGGCAAATACCTGTAAGAACCACCTAAACCGGCAATATGAATTACCGGATTCTTTACCGGTTGGTTAAAGGTTAATACCAGGTCGCCAAAATAAACCCTTGATCCAACAGGATAGGCGGGATTATTATACAATGCCTGCGCTGTTGTAAAAACTTCAACTGCACCATTTAAAGTTGCGTTTGAAGCATTGGCAACATTTAAACCGGTACCTAAAAATGCCCCGGTAGCTGTTGGGTTGGAAGTGAACATGGCATTTGTAGGTCCACCATTTCCTCCATACTCTCCAATAATATTGTAACGGTTATATGGGTTTCCACCCTGTGGAGCTGGATCGGTAACCAATGATGGTCCGATTCCAAATACCAATCCGGTACTTTGAACAGTACTGACGCCTGTACCGTTATAATTAGCAGTACCGTAACTTAACCCGGTAAATTGCTGATTACTTAAGGCAACAGAAAATGTTGATTGCGGTGTATAAGTACTGAATACATTACTGTTCAACGCATCATTCTTAAATTCTGTAACTACTGGAGTAATACTGGCACCGACTCCGTAATTAGAATTAGCCAGAACGGTTGCATTCCTGGGCATTTCTATTGTTGGGATAGATTGTGCCAGCAAGCTTTGCACAGCTATTATAGCCATTCCAAACAAGATCAGAGGTTTTAAAGTTTTTTTCATTTTTTTAATTTTTAGTGATAACCAAATTTTAATTTCTATATAAATCTTAACAAGCTTTTTAATTAACCAACTATTATTTCTCCTCCACTAACCCTGATACCGAAATTTGCATCAAAAACATCGCTGGTTTCTGTATCAAGGAATAACATTCCGTTAGGTACACCATCACTGCCAGAAAGTGGCCCGGCACCCAGGTTTTCACCCACACGCTGCCATCCCGAAGGAAGGAAAGGCATAGGAGATTGCTGACCAGGGAAAGCAACAACAGTACTCAATACAATTTTATATGAGGTATTTATTTCTACATCAAGGAAGCTGTAAGTTCCATCCGGAAGTATTGATTCAGCCTGAACTATGAGATTGGTAGCTACATCAATCAAATAAATATTCATTGAATTTGGTATTGCTGCTATACCGGTTTTGTTAATCTGCAGATCTGTCAAACCATTCGCATCATTCCAAACATTTCCCCTTACATTTATCAACTTGTAAACACCAGCATCTATATTCGAAATATTCTGACCTTCTGCTACATTGAATGCAGTTGATTTACCGGTTGCATCAGCCTTACTGTTGTTGTTTGCTGCTGCTCCGCCAACATTCTGTAATGTCCATGGTGCTGCTGGGTCTGGTTTATTGCTGAACACAACATAGTATCCTGAACCAGCTGGTACATTACTGATTAAATAATATCCATTACCATCAGTTACTGCCGAACCTATTGCCAGGTTGGCTGCATTGTAAAGTGTTACTATTACACCCGGTACTCCTGGTTCGCCTGAATCCTGTAAACCATCTCTATTCAAATCATACCAAACAAAGTCACCAATTGTAGATGGTACAAGTGATTTTAAACCGGCATCAACTGTTAGGTTAACCTGGCCAGCCACTAAAATGTAAGACCCTGTTTTACCAGTTGCAGGATCAACATCACTATCGGCTGCATCTCCTGCAGCTACTACATCTTTAGTAGTAAATACCAGTTGAGCTGGTATAGTTCCAAAACCTACAGTATAAGTACCTGGCATTAGGTTGCTGAAGAAATATCTGCCGTTTTGATCTGTAATTGCTGAGGTTACAGCAACATTTGCTGCATTATATAACGTTACAGTTATACCTGCAAAACCTTTCTCGGTTGCATCCTGTATTCCATTGCTGTTGGCATCAAACCACACATAATCGCCCAGTGCTGCACGTGTTGAAAAAATACCTGCATCCACTGTTATATTTGTATTTCCAGCGGTAATCGTATAAGTACCGGTTACGCCGGTTGTTGCATCCGCATCGCTGTCAACTGCATCGTTTGCACCCTGGTTAGCAGGAGAGAAACCGAAGCCGGCAGGCAGGTTACTGAACCTAACAGAATAGGTAGCATTGGCAAGATTTACAAACCTGTATAAACCGTTTGCATCTGTTGCTGTAGTTGTAATCACTGTATTTGATGCATTCAGTAATGATACCGTTACACCGGGCACACCTTGTTCCCCTGCATCCTGAATACCATTATTATTTGAATCGAACCACACAAAGTCGCCTATCTGGCCTAATGGCGCAGTCGGGTTGAATAAACCCAAATCTATATCCAGACGCTCTTCGCCTGATGCAACACTAACAATATCTGTGGTTGAAACGCCGGGAGCGGTTGGGTTACCGTCACTGTCAATATCTCTGTTGGTTCCTGTTGCTTTTGGTGAAACGTTGTAACCGCCAGGTAATGTGCTGAAACGAACCCTGTAGTCGCCTGCGGCTAAGCCTGTAAACAGGTATTCGCCCAATGCATTCGTTACGGTTGTTGTTGGTTGCACACCTGGGGTGTTTGGATCTTTATCAATGGGGTTGCCTGCAAAATCCAGTAACTCTACAGTTACTCCCTGTGTTCCCGGCTCGCCTGCATCCTGTAAACCATTGTTATTAACATCATTCCAAACCCTGTTACCAATTGAAGCAGTACCGGCCATTGCAGAACGGATACCAGCATCAACATCCAGGTTTGTTTGTGCTGCTGCTAAAGTTATTGTAGCGGTTCTTCCTGTTGCAGGGTTTGCATCGCTACCTGTTGCTGCCGTACCTAAACCTTGCGTAGTGAAAGTAAAGCCTGCTGGTAAATTACTGAAACCTACGGTATAGTTACCCGCATTTAAATCTGTAAACAGATAATTACCATTTGCATCAGTAACAGAAAGCTTAATTGCTGTATTGGCAGCATCATATAAGGTTATAGTGATACCCTGTACGTTGGCTTCGCCTGCATCCTGTATGCCATTCTGGTTGGCATCCAGCCATACACGGTCACCAATTTTACCAGTTCCGGGACCTGTAGTTAACCAGTAACCTGCGTCAACTGTACTAATGCGCTGGCCTGCTGCAAGGGTAAATGCTACCGTTTTTGAAGTAGCCGGATCAACGTCACTGTCTGTTTCTGAAGCAGTTACATTGCTGTTCAGTTTGGTAGTAGTTGTGTAAGCTACGGGTGTTACAAATTCTACCTGATAGTTGCCTGCAGGTATATCATTGAAAATATATTTACCGGTAGCATCAGTGATAGTGGTAGCCACAACAGCACTGGTGGCAGCATTCAGTAACCTTACAGTCACCCCTGCTATCCCCGGCTCGCCAGCTTCCTGAATACCGTTCTTATTAAGATCATTCCATACAAAATCTCCTATGCTGCCGTTTGTTGATAATTGTTTTTTAATACCGGCATCAACATAAGTGATCTGGTCTCCTGCATTTACAGTGAACGAAGCTGTTCTTCCTGTTGCCGGTATAACATCGCTATTGGTTGCGCCGCTTATAGCTCCGTTATTTGGAGAGAATACAAATGCAGTTGGTAAACTTACGCCTACGGTATAAACACCAGGAGTTACGTCTGTAAACAGGTAGTTACCGTTTACATTGCTGTAGGTGCTGCGTACTGCAACATTGCTGCTGTTGTAAAGTGTTACCAAAACATTTGAAACGCCCGGTTCGCCTGCATCCTGTACGCCGTCAGCATTTGTGTCAAGCCAAACCCTGTCGCCTACACTGGCTGGCTGGGGTTGTGTAAATTTAAGGCCGGCATCAATATCTGTGCGGTTTTGGCCGGGAGTTAATGTTACCGTTCCGGTTGTATAAGTTATTGGATCGAAGTCACTGTCTAAATTAGTATCAGCTCCCTGTGTTTTGGCTGATAAGGTATAATTTGCCGGTGGTGTTATTCTTACTGAATAATTTCCTGCCAGTAGACCACCAAATTTATAGTTACCAAAAGCATCAGTTGTAGTACTAGCTATTGGCTGGCCTGCAGCATTTAACAATACAACTGTTACACCAGCAATGCCAACTTCTCCGGCATCCTGTATGCCATTACCGTTATCATCTTTCCAAACACGGTCCCCGATTGAACCCGAAGGCAATATAAGGCCAAAATCCAATGTAAGATTGCCATCCGCTCCATCGCCGTCATTGGTTGGCTCACCTGCACCGGTTATGGTTACATAATTACTTCTCAGTTCACCACTAACCGTAGTTATTCCATTATTATCGATGTTATTATCATTATTTGGGTTAGCAGATGTTGCCGTGGTAGCTCCAACAAGATAACCTGCAGGGATTACAACCCCTACTATATAATTACCTGGAGCCAAACTGGTAAAAGAATATATACCACTGGCGTTTGTTGCGTTAGTCGCAGTTGCTACCCCATCAGGAATATTATCTGCATTATCATCTTTATATAAGTTTACTGTGGCGCTGCCAATACCTGGTTCGCCTGCATCCTGAATACCGTTATTGTTCAGATCATTCCATACACGATCGCCTATAACAAGCGTTGTAGGGCAATAACCAGCATCAACATTAACAATGTTCTGTCCTGATCCCAGTATTATTGACGGCGTAATACCTGTTGCCTGACTTGCATCGCTGTCAATATCGTCATTAGTACCAACATTCTGCCTGGTTACAACAGCTCCATTGATTGATACCGGGAAAACGACTGTATAATTGCCCGGCGCAAGGCCACTAAACAGGTAATTTCCGCTACCATTAGTTGTTGTAGTGGCAATTACTGTATTGCTTGAATTTCTTAACTGAACTGTTACACCAGTTATACCGAGTGTTTCGGCTGCATCCTGAATACCGTTACCATTTGCATCATACCAAACACGGTCACCGATTGAACCCGGTAGTCCGGTTACTGTAAGACAGAATGCATCCATCTTCATAGTATTGCAGGTTATTGAACTTTGCACCCTTACTTTAGTTGTGCCTGTTGGTGCCACTGCGGTAATTGAATATTGCTCAAGCTGGCTATTATAAATATTTACATCTCTTGTAACAGCAACATTTGATTGACCCAAAACTGCATTCGCAGCATTCAGGAAAATTAAACTTAAAGTTGGGCTGCAAGCGATACCCGGTGTATGTGTACCTGCAAATGCAGAGAAAGAAACTGTAGAACCCGCTGCAACGTTTACATCCTGCCATACCTTAGAAGTACCACTACTCCAGTTATTAAAACCATTTTTTGTACCACAAGCCACATAGCCGGTGCCGGTAGTTAGGGCACCCCCGCTCCAGATCCATCCTGTAGTTCCGTTTTCAAAACTTGGATTAGTTAATAAATTAGATGTTGAGTTTACACATGCGCAATCAGGTAAAAAACCAAAATCGTATGTATTATTTGTGTTGCCACTTGTTGGCTCTGCTCCACCTGTAAGTGTCATTGCAAGGCCTCTCATCTCTGTTCCAACTACTACCTGGCCATTATCATCAAGATCTGTATTGTTATCGGGATCGCCGCCATTTACAGCACTGCTCACATACCCGCTTGGAGTAACCGCACCTGCAATATAATTACCTGGAGCAAGGTTGCTAAACAGGTAGTTGCCATTTACATCAGTAATTTTTGTTGCAATAGCTGCACCATCGGCTACGTTATCATTATTATCATCTTTATAGAGGTTAACAGTTACGTTTCTGATACCGTTTTCTGTAGTTTCATTGATTCCGTTGTTGTTTGTATCGTACCAAACCCTGTTACCCAATTGAAGATTTACGGGGCAATAGCCGGCATCTACATTTGTTATATTTTGCCCTGCGGCTAAAGGTATAACCGGAGTTATACCGGTTGTCTGACTTGGATCGCTGTCTATATTATCGTTGCTACCCACATTTGCAATGGTTACTACGGAACCACTTAAAGAAACAGGGAAAACAACAGTATAGTTTCCTGCAGCCAGTCCTGTAAATAAATAGTTACCCGAGCCATTGGTAGTTTGTGTAGCTATAACTGCGTTAACTGAATTTCTAAGCTGTACGGTAACACCAGTAATGCCTCCCGTTTCGGTTGCATCCTGTATTCCGTTACCATTTGCATCTAACCAAACCCTGTCTCCTATTGAACCGGTTGTTACTGTTGTTGAAGTTACACACCATCTGTCGGTTTTTGTGTAGCTGCCTGTTCCACCAAATGCTACTCTTGTAAACTTAGTGCCGGTAGGTACCGTTGCTGAAAAATTATATAATTGCGGACCTGCAGGTGAATTTGCCAAAACCTTATCTACTTGCACATATACAGAAGTGCCCAAAACAACATTGGATGCATTTAAGAATTCTACTGCTACCCAGTTATTGAAACTATTATCATGTGTACCTGCATAAACCGAAGTGATTATTATTGTACCAACAGGTAAATCGGTTCCGATTAATTGCCAAGCTTTGCTGCTGGTTGAAGTATTATTTAAATCACCTGAAAAAGAACCACATGCAACTGCGCCTGTGCCTTGAGCCAATGTACCGCCAGACCAAGACCAATTGGTTGTTCCGCTTTCGAAACCAGGGTTTAACACCAGATTGGTTCCGGTACAATTACAATTAGTAGTTGTTACATTAAATGTAATGGTAGTATCATGACATAGATTACCCGTTGCATTAGCAGCACTGTATGTTTTTAAATTAACGGTATAAGTTCCAACTGCACCAGTCCATGCTACACTACCTGTACCAGGGCTGTTATAAGGTGTCGTATTTTCGATATTAGAAGTTGGAGTTGGGCCAGAGATAGTATATTTTACGCTTCCTATTGTACCTGAAGTACCAGCTTCGAGGTTATATAATGAACCTAACTGAGCCACATTGAATGAAGCTCCATTTGTGATTGGTAAATCAGTTCCACCATTTAACTCATTAAAATACAAGCTGTTAACCCTTCCGTTGCATGGTGCGCAAGGAGTATTGTTAACATTGATAAAGTGATTGATTGTACTAGTCCAGGTATTACCTGCAGGTAACGTACAAGGGTTAACTCCATTACCATCAGAAATCACCATTCTTATTTCCAGGCCTTGTAAACCGGAACCAGGATTGGTGAAAATGATTGGGCCAGGTATAGTGGTTAAGTTAAAAACAGCGCCACTTACATTATAAGAGGTTCCGTTAATGGTATTTGCACCATTCACAAAACATACCCAGACATTAGAAGCATTCTTCCATTGCCAGCGATAGTTAGATGTATTGTTAACGTTAGAAACCACAGCAGTTACTTTGTATTGAGGTCCTGATGCACAGGTGCCACTATAGCTATCAACGCTATGTGCCTGGGCTGACGGACCAAATGCAAAACTTAAAGCTGTAAGGATTAGTAGCAGGTACTTCTTATAAGCAGCAGCCACGATTGTAGAGTTTTGTTTCATAAATTTCAATAACATGTTTAAATAATTTAATCATCAACAGGCAAAGCATACCTGTCAAAGCACAACATGTTCCGATGGGGGGTGGGGTGGAAATTCAGGAATATTAAAAATATGGTGGTCTTTATGATAGGAGGTTAATCCTATAGATGGGATATGTGGTCAAATGGTAAAGGTCAAACAAAAATAGAACTTATTTCAACTAAACCAAATTTTTTTGGCTTTTTTTTATTTATAACATACTATTCAACTGATTTTTTCGTTGGCAAGTTGCAACGCAATATACAGTTGCTCTTTTATGCTTAAAGAAGTGTTATCAAGTTCTATTGCATCTCCCGCTTTTCTCAACGGGCTTATTTCCCTATTAGAATCAATGTAATCACGCATTTCAAGATTTGCTTTTACGTCATCAATGGATACATTGGGATTCTTTTCAAACATTTCCATATACCTTCTTTCTACCCGTACAGCTATATCAGCAGTCATAAAGAATTTAAGTTCGGCATCCGGAAAAACAGTAGTACCAATATCACGGCCATCCATAACAATCCCTTTTTCGGCACCCATTTTCCGTTGTTGGGCTACTGCAAAAGTTCTTACTTCCTTAATGGCGGCTACATCACTCACTTTTTCCGCAACCACAAGGTCTCTGATCACATACTCTACATTTTCTTCGTTCAAATAAATTTCTGATAGCTGTGTTTTATCGTTGAATTTGAAAGCGAGGATTATATCTGCCAGTGCAGCATTCACTTGCACGGCATCAAGCCAGTTAATATGATTACGCAAAAAGTAAAGGGTTATAGCCCGGTACATGGCACCGCTATCTATGTATATGTAATTAAGTTCCTTTGCCAGTTGCTTTGCCAGGGTACTTTTGCCGCAGGATGACCAGCCGTCTATTGTAATAATTATTTTTTTCATTGAAGCAAAAATCAATGATATGCAACAATAATAAAAATAAAACTGAAAGAATTATGTGATTATGCAATTAATTATACGAAAGAGGGTTTTGATTTTTAGAAATACCGCACAGCTCTTGCAGCATAGGATTTAGCTGTATTATTTTCTGTAGAAACTCCCAAACCAAAATCCATGATCCAGGCATTATTAAAGTCTGTTTCTGAAGAAGACCAATATTGGACACTGCTGAAGTTACCCAAAGCCTTTGCTTTAAAGTTGTAGTACATCAGTTTTAATTCCTCGATTGAAGGCAAAAACCAATCGCTGTAACCATGTAGTTTTAAAGTACTGCAAATGCGGGCCGCAATATTTTTATTAGTGCTGCTTTTTGCTATGATGGCAGTATTCTGTTTTCCATCACCTATATTTTTTGCATGGGCACCTAGCTGCTCTTTAAAAAATCCCCACGGAGAAGATGCACTCTGGTCGGCGGGTGATACTATTAATCCATGTGCTTTTGTACTATCTAAATACAATACAATTCCCCCGGCAAACTCCTCTCCTATCTAACGCTCATTGGGATTCAGCCTTTTCCAGGTATTGCTGTTATAACGCTGAGTCATATTCAAAGTAGTGTTATAAATGATCATGCCTTCGGTAGGATTTACAATTGAATCTCTGCCGCCAATGGTCTTTTGCATAACAAAGTAAACTTTTGCAACAGTTTTAGGAGCAGAAGGTTTAACTGATTTTTTCTTACTCTTTAGCTGGCTCCTGGCAGATTGTGCTTCGATTTGCACAGATTGAATTACCAGCACAAATAAAATGAAAGAAAACAAACGAACTTTTTTCATTGCTTTTTTTAATAGTTTATAGAATCAGTAATTATTTCGCTAACTAACGGGCTATTATTTCGTAAATAAAACTATACAATTATGAATAAGGCCGTTTTAACAAAATCTTTTGCCAGTTTCTTCTACCCGGAAAGCCAGCCTTTAACTGTAATGATTACATACTTATACCGGTGTGAATTTATAGGAGTCCAATCGGTACCTGCCTACCGCAGGCAGGTTTACCAAATATCAGCCGCACAAAAGCCTGGCTTGAATTTCAGCCCGGCTACATTGGCTTAAAATGAAATTCATTTTGGTATTAATTTTGAGAGCCAGACCCGGAAGGGAAGAAAAAACATCAATATATTTTTGAAAGGCTGTAGTATACTATAATACCAAATATAATTTCATTACAGGCCAATGTGTGCTGGCTGAAATTATGTACGATGGCGCAGTGTGATAGGATTTGGTAAATACCGATTGGACTAACTAAAGAGTATAATCGGTATAACAGATGGCTATATTTTTATTTCAAAAACATATTTTTATCTTTAAGCAAAAAATTTATGCCTGACGAATTACAACCCCAGCAGCCCGCCACGCCTGATGTTTTTAAGGCAAGAGATTTTATAACGGAGATGAACCAGGTGATAGCCACTTGTTCCGCAGCCTTACAAACAACTGACCTGCGTGGCACGGAAGATGCGGTAAGGCAAAGCCGGGCCATTTATAAAGATGCCGAAAAAGCAGGCTATGATTTCATGGAAAGTTTACAAATATTGAAGTTGCTTGTACAGGTATTGGCCAATAATGCGCAAATGATAGCTTATCAGATAGAAGCCCGTTTTGCTGAGGCGATTACAAAAGGAAATGCTGTCTTAATGGATTCTGTAGAGGCATTGCAGATAATCAATAAACAGATCGAAAAAGGGGAAATTGATTCCGAGACATTGCTGGCAAGATTATTACTTGAATATTACAATACACTTGGCAATGCATCTGTGGCTCATATAAAAGCTGAACAAATTGCTTTTACCGGTAACCTGGATGACTACAGAACCGCATTACTCAATGCCTCCGCCCTTTTCAAAAAAGTAGAAACACTGGACTACAGCGATAACAGTATTGTAACAACATTGTATTTCTTTTGTCTCAATATGGCCGAGCGGCTGGCCAACCGTGCCCGTTACTTCGAATACATTCAACGTGAACAAACTAACCGGTATATCAATCCACAAGGCAAAACCGTATTCATTATTCATGGTCACTCAGGCGAAGCGGCCAACAGTTTGCAGCAGTTATTAAAGGATGAATTTAAGTTGGAATCCGTGATATTAAAGAACGAAGCCAACAGCGGCGATTCTGTAATAGAAAAATTTGAAAGCCATGCGTGTGATTGCGGATATGCATTTGCCATCATCACGAGCGATGACCGTGTAGAAAACGATAGCAAAGAATATTTTCAGGCCAGGCCCAACGTGATGTTTGAACTGGGTTGGTTCTATGGCCGTTATGGCCGCTCACGGGTTTGCCTGCTTAAGCAGGAGGGTACACAGATACCTTCAGACATGGGCGGTATTATTTCATTGGAATTTGATAAAGAAATAAACAAAGTTTCAATAGATGATATTCGTAAGGAATTGCAAGCGGTGGGGATGATTTAACCCAGATTTTGCAGTTGAAATCGTAGCGAGGGTTTCAAATACAAAACAGATAAGGGATTCAGGTTATACCAAATATAATTTCATTACAGGCCTATGTGTGCTGGCTAACATCCTGAGCGTAGACGAAGGGATGTGCGAACGCCTGGTGTGAAGGGATTTGGTAAACCTGCCTGCCGTAGGCAGGTACCGATTGGACTAATTACAGAGTATAATCGGTATTATTTTTTGGATGAAAAAATAGTGAACTATTTTGAATTCAAAAAATGTTCTGAAAGGCTTAACTGTGAAGGATTTGGAAGCCGCAGTAGATTTCAACTGCAAAATCCGGGTTTAATAAAATTTTCTTACCCTGGTTATAAAAAATCGTTTGCCACAGCCTTTTTTATTAAAGAAGGAACAACATTGCCCTGCCTCGGTTCGCCTCCTTTCGCAGGTATTTAACCCTTATACCAAAATGAATTTCATTTTAGAAGACCTGCATAACTAAAATGTATTGACTCAAAACGAAAATCTTCATTTTGTTGATACCGTTTTTTATTTGAAAGGTAAAGTTTGATTAAAATAATTCTTTTAAAGATTTGATTCAACGATAATACCATAGCCTTCATCCCATGTGGGTGTTCAGTTTCGTTCGCCGCCACCACCTGTTATCCCTGCCGGCGGCGAATACCTTATGAAGTTAGTAGATGCGGATTTGGGCAGCCCAACGTAAAAAGTGGAAATCCTGCCGGCCAGCAATGGCAGATGCCGCAGCTACGCACTGACAGGGCGTGGAGAACCGGGAATGCTAAAAATAAAAGGAGTTGTTCAGCGTTCCGCTAAACAGCTCCTTTTATAATCAATTATTTAGTGTTAAAGATTACGCTTCAGACTTCTTTTCCTTTTTCTTCTCTTCCTGCTTCAACACAAATCGTATCTTCTACCCTGTAAAAACAGAGGCATTATTATATTTTTTTTAATTTTACTATTGTGCAGTTCTTGCCCCACGGCAACCATGGTTACCACCTCTGGTTACAGCTTGCGGAATTACACCTGAACTACTGAAAGTTCTATCACTTACTCTACAATTAGAGGCTGTTCCAAATAAATATCCCCCTCTGCATATCATATTTGCGGTAGCAATTGTGCCATCAATTGATAACGAAGCTGGATTAGTATTAAAACCAGGCCAGTTACCACCAACAGTAGAATAACCGTTTGCATTTAAAAAACCGTTTCCATGAGTACCGGTATAAGGACTGGCGTTTGATGCAACAAATACACACTCGAATAAATTTCCACTCATTTCCATTATACCATAAAAACTGGCACCACTTGTTATACGATTGCTGGTAGCTGTAGCAAATAATCCATTTCTTACTATTCCATTTCCATTGTGGGTAGAGCTATAAAGTGCATTACCAAAAGGAACTCCGGAAGGATTGCTTACGCTTTCTGATGAAGTGTTTACATTTACACGGGTATATGGTGAACTTGCAATATTATTATTACCCCATGCGTATTCGCCTGCCAAAGAAATCTGAATACCTCTACAAGCTTTTTCAAACTCTAATTCTGTGTATGGCCTTAAACCTGCCCAGGTTAAATACGCAGCCATGTCTGGCCAATTTAAATAATTACACGGCACCCATTCTCCATCGTCCGGTTCGTCAAAAATATTATTGTTATTTGCATCACAGCCATATACCGCTGGTTGGTAGATTGAAAATCCACTTGTCTTTATCTCAATCGAATTTCTATCTGTACCAGATACAGAAACCAATGAGCCAGAGCCAACTGCTGAATTAGGAGTTACTATCGTATGATTCTTTTGTTGTGTATAAGTAAGCGAATTTAAAAAATCCCGGTAAGCTCCCTGGCTTAATTCGTATTTCATACAATAAAATGCACTGTAGCCAGCAGGAAATAAAGCGTTTAATGAATTAAGTGTAGCAAAAGTTATTCCATCAATTACGCCATTTGTACTATTAGGCGGGGCATGTACAAAGGCAGGTGTGTTGCCGGAAGCAGAAATATTGTTATAAAATGACGAATTGGAACTTACATCACCTACATAAAATTCTGCCTGTGGTACATAAACCATTTCGATGGCAAAAACTTTTATGTCGTAAATGCCGGTGGCTTGTTGTGCAGGTATACCGAGTTGAATATTAGCGATGGTTGTAGCTCCGCTGCCTGTCGAATTGCGGTATAAAAAATACCCCACATTATCAGTACCGGTTTTTCCAAGTTCGGAAGTAAATCCTGCCGGAATCAGGTTTCCATTTCCTGTAAAATACAGATGTTGCCATTGTGTTGTAATGGGATCGTAGTACTTAAAAAACACCCAGGCAGCGTCCCAATTATTAATTATGTTACTACGCCAGCCATTATCCCAGGTTACCGTAAACTGTACGGTATTGGTAGCAGGCTGTACACTTACATTGGTTACCTGTATATTATTGGCATTGCTAAATATTACCTGCAGGCCAAAAAATAAAAGAAAGATTAACTTTTTCATCTGTTTATTTTTTATGTTTAAATTTTTATTGTCCGTTTATTTTAAAATTTATTCCAGAGGGTACAATAAGTGTACTTCCTGTCATGAGTGTAATCGTTTTTATTTCGGTATTGGCAAATATTGTCGGGTATTTTGGTTTGCCATTTGGTATAAGTACTATGCTGTTGCTATTGGGCACATTACCGCAATCCCAATTGTTAGGGTTGTGCCATTCGGTGCTTATGCTGCCGTTCCACACGGAGTTTGCACCCGGGCTGCCACATAAATTATTACCTATAAAAATTTGTGTTTCTCCCCGGCCACTGCCTCCTAAAAATACACTTGGGTCATTTATGTTTGCTTTGGGTAAAAGTGTAAATGCAAATCCATCATTACTGCCTCCAAGAAAAGCATTGGCATCTGTAATGCTTATTTTAGACAAAGTAGTTAGCGCAAACCCATCATCATTTCCACCAAAAAAAGCATTGGCATCAGTAATAACTATTTTAGGTAAGGTAGTTAGTGCAAATCCATCATCATTACCTCCAAGAAAAGCATTGGCATCAGTAATATTTATTTTAGGTAAAGTAGTTAGTGCAAATCCATCATCATTACCACCAAAAAAAGCATTAGCATCAGTAATATTTGTTTTGGCTGAAGTTGTTTGTGCAAACCCATCATTATTGCCTCCAAGAAATGCATTGGCATCTGTAATATTTGCTTTAGTTAAAGTTATTTGTGCAAAACCATCATCACTACCACCAACAAAAGCACTGGCGTCGGTTATATTTGTTTTGGGCAATAAAACATAATTGAAGCCGCTACTTGTACCGCCAGCATACTGGCAATAACCAGCAAACGGTACCAAGGCATAAAAGCAAAATAGTTTTACAATTTTATAAAGCATAATAATTTTGGCAAACTTTTACTATTTAAAAATAGCATTTATCTTATAAATAGGCAATATTTTTATTATTTGCCAATATCAATATGTATAATTCAAAAGTTTTATAAAGGCAAATACATTTTTTTGGGAAAATGATTTTATTGCATAAAAAGGTTTGTTGTAAGACCCGCTAAAACATTAAGGAATTAATACCAAATATAATTTCATTACAGGCCAATGTGTGCTTGCTGACATCCTGAGCGTAGACGAAGGGATGTGCGATGGCGCAGAGTGATAGGATTTGGTAAACCTGCCTGCCGCAGCAGGTACCGATTGGACCAGCTAAAGAGTATAATCGGTATAAGTTAAAAAATTTAGTTCAAATTTTTAAAACAACAAAAAAATCATACACGGGACAATCATAAAAATAAAAAGGGCTGCACTTGTAGTACAACCCTTTCGTAAAATCAAATTATCAGACCGAAAATTACGCTTCCGACTTCTTCTCCTTTTTCTTCTCTTCCTGCTTCAACACAAATCGTATCTTCTCTCCGGTTTCATCCATTTCTGCTACCATCACATCGCCGTTCTTAATGTTCATGTTCAGTATCTCTTCGGCTAAAGGATCTTCCAGGTATTTTTGAATGGCCCTGTGCAGCGGCCTAGCACCAAACTGAGCATCGTAGCCTTTATCGGCAATAAAACTTTTGGCTTCAGGCGTAAGTTCCATAGCCAAACCCAGGTTGGTAAGGCGTTTGATGACTCCCTGCATTACAATATCTATGATCTCAAAAATGTGCTCTTTGGTCAATGAATTAAATACCACCACATCATCAATACGGTTTAAAAACTCAGGGCTGAATGTACGTTTCAATGCTTTTTCAATAACCGCTTTGTTATTTTCATCAACATTTTCCATACGGTTGGCGGTTGCAAAACCAACGCCATCACCAAAGTCCTTTAACTGCCTTGCACCAATATTGGACGTCATGATGATCATGGTATTTTTAAAATCAATCTTACGGCCCATACCATCGGTTAGCTGACCCTCATCAAGCACCTGCAATAAAATATTGTAAATATCCGGATGCGCTTTTTCAATTTCGTCCAAAAGAATTACGCAGTATGGTTTGCGGCGAACTTTTTCTGTAAGCTGCCCGCCTTCTTCGTAACCAACATAGCCCGGAGGTGCACCAATTAAACGGCTTACCGTAAATTTTTCCATGTATTCACTCATATCTATGCGTATCAGCGAATCGTCACTATCGAACATATGCCTTGCAAGTGAACGGGCCAACTCGGTTTTACCAACGCCGGTTGGGCCCAGGAAAATAAACGTACCAATTGGCTTTTTAGGATCTTTAAGCCCTACCCTGTTGCGCTGAATGGCTTTAACCACTTTTGAAATGGCATCAGTTTGCCCAACCACAGCCCCCTGCAAATCGGTGGCCATGCCCCGCAGTTTGTCTGTTTCTGCCTGCACCATTCTTTTCACGGGAATGCCCGTCATCATGTGTACCACTTCGGCAATATCTTCTTCTTCAATGGGGTAGCGCTTGTGTTTACTTTCTTCTTCCCAGGCATTTTTTGCCGCTTCCAGTTCTTCCTGCAAACGTTTCTCTGTATCTCTTAAAGATGCCGCTTCTTCAAAACGCTGGCTCTTAACTACTTTATTTTTTTCAAGCTTTATGTCTTCTATCTTTTTTTCCAACTCAATAATATCTTCCGGCACATTAATATTTTTAATGTGCTTTCTTGCTCCTACTTCATCCAGTACATCAATTGCTTTATCTGGCAGCAACCTATCAGTCATGTAACGGTCGCTCAGTTTTACGCAGGCTTCTATAGCTTCCTGGCTGTAGGTTACATTGTGATAATCTTCGTACTTGCTTTTGATGTTATTCAGTATCTCAATGGTTTCTGGTACCGATGGTTGCTCAACCAATACTTTTTGAAAACGACGATCCAAAGCGCCATCTTTTTCAATATGCATACGATACTCATCTAACGTAGATGCGCCAATACATTGCAATTCTCCCCGTGCCAAAGCCGGTTTAAAAATATTGGAAGCATCCAAAGATCCGCTGGCACCACCGGCACCAACAATAGTATGTATTTCATCAATAAATAAAATAACATCCCTGTTTTTTTCCAGCTCGTTCATGATGGCTTTCATCCTTTCTTCAAACTGTCCACGGTATTTTGTACCGGCAACCAGGGCTGCCAGATCAAGACTCACTACCCGCTTATCAAACAACACACGGGAAACTTTACGCTGCACAATCCTTAACGCCAAACCCTCTACTATAGCAGTTTTACCCACACCAGGCTCACCAATTAAAATGGGATTATTTTTTTTGCGGCGTGATAATATCTGCGATACTCTTTCGATTTCTATTTCCCTGCCAACGATGGGGTCTAAAGAACCATTCTCGGCCAGACGGGTTATATCCCTGCCAAAATTATCGAGTACCGGTGTTTTTGTTTTTGGTTGATTGGCGGCGCCGGGGCGTTGCGCTTTTTGTGCGCCGTATTGTTTTCTTTCTTCATCAAAATCATCTTCTCCTTCATCATTAAATTCGGCAGATGGCGGGTTACTGGTAACGAAACCCAGTTCGTTTTTAAACACATCGTAATCCACATCAAACTGGTTTAAAATCTGAGTGGCAATGTTTTCTTTATTTTTTAAGATTGAAAGCATCAGGTGCTCACTTTCCACCAACGCACTTTTTTGTGCCTTAGCTTCAAGTACGGTTATGCGTATTACCTTTTCGGCCTGCTTGGTAAGTGGAAGAGAGTTGATATTGGCAATGTTTTTACCTGTCTTGTCTTTAACGGCAATCTCAATTTCTTTACGAAGTTCGGAAAGGTCGATATTAAGTGATCTTAATATCTTGATGGCCGTGTTCTCGCCATCGCGGATTAAACCCAATACCAAATGCTCCGTTCCAATAAAGTCGTTTCCCAATCTTAATGCCTCCTCTCTGCTGTAGGAGATGATCTCTTTTACCTGCGCTGAAAAATTATTATCCATTTTATATTGAGTTTAGCTTGTACAATAATAACGATTATTTCAAGGATATGGTTGGCCGGAATGGGTAAATGTTAATATGTTTAAAAAATGAACCTCTGTTGAAGTTAGTGATTAAAACAGATGCTGCAAACCCTGTTAACATAGTGATAACCATAACATTTTTTCTATTGTTTGGTTTTAGGATAACAAAATTTACTTTACTTTACAAAGAACGACTTCTATAACCCGAATATTTTTTTATGAATGTCAAAATAGATACCAAAGAAAGATTTACTGTTATTACGCCTGAAGAAGCGCATTTACCTGTTAATATGACAGATGAACTTAACAAATTGTTGCTTTCGTACCTGCAAAAAGACATACCGCATGTTATTTTGAAAATGGATGTGGTAAATACAATTGATGAATTTATTGCAGAAAAAATTGTAAAGCTTCAACAACAGTTTTACGAAAACAACTGCTCTTTTGTTATTTGCGGCCTGCAAAAAGATGTGGTACAATTATTGGAACAAAAAGAGTTTTTAGAAAATATGAATGTTACCCCATCTGAAAGTGAGGCTTGGGATATTGTACAGATGGAAGAAATTGAAAGGGAATTATTAGGGGGCGAATGGAACTAGTTAATGGTTTACACCAAGTTCCGGTGGATTGTTTGTAGTAATGCAGCAATTCTATATTCTATGAGGTCTTACAACAACAAACAATTTAAACAACAAACCAAAAAACTTGCTCGCATTAACTATACTTGGTAACAATTCTGCAATACCTGCTTTTGACAGAAACCCAACTGCCCAGGTTTTACAAACCATGGACGAAAGTTTTTTGATAGATTGCGGTGAAGGAACTCAAATGCAGTTTACCAAATACAAAATCAAGCGCAGCAAAATAAACCACATTTTCATTTCGCATTTACATGGCGACCATTATTTTGGGCTGATTGGTTTACTTACCAGCATGAGCCTGCTCAACCGTACACAGGACCTGCATTTGCATGCACCACCAGAACTTGAACAGTTAATAAACCTGCAATTAAATTTTGCTTCAACACATCTTTGTTTCAACTTACATTTTCATCCTTTACAAGTTGAAGGATTGATTGTTGACAGTAACAAAATGACTGTTGAGTGCTTTAAAGTGAAGCACCGCATTGACTGTTGGGGATTTTTGTTCAGGCAGAAAAAAAATCCCAGGAAGCTGGATGCCGAAAGGGCAAAGATCTATGAAATACCCGCGGCCTTTTACGAAAACCTGCAACAGGGACAGGATTATGTTACCAAAAAAGGCACCATTGTACCCAATGAAGAAGTTACAACAGCAGCCCCCAAAGGAAAAAGCTATGCCTATTGTGCAGACACAATTTTTGATGAAAGCCTTGCAGAAAAAGTAAAGGATGTTGATATGCTTTACCACGAAACCACTTACCTGAAGGACTTGCACGAACGGGCTGCAGCCAGGTTTCACAGTACTACCGTACAGGCTGGTACGATTGCAAAAAAGGCCAATGTAAAAAAATTACTGATCGGGCATTTTTCTTCTAAATATGAAACGCTTGAGGAATTTTTAAATGAAACGGTGGAGGTATTTGAAAATACAGAGCTTGCCATACAAGGCAGTTGTTACATGATATAAGGATTTCCTGCGGAAATATTTTTTGCCACTAACACTTCGGCAAGCTCAGTATACGAATTAATACGGCTACATTGGCCTAAAATGAAATTCATTTTGGTACTATTACATAGTTGAATCCTTCAGCCATAATCCAGCAATAAAATTCAGGAAACCATTTACGCCATGCTGCTTCATTGTGCATACCATCATCATCAATAACTGAGTAAATCATGGCAGCAGATCTTTCGCCTAATAATTCCTGTGTGGCTATCATATCTTCTACATAAGTTTTCCCTTCTTTTGCGCCCATATAAAAGAAAAATTTGCCGGTCAGTTTTGCTGTCAGCGAATCGGTTAGCAATTTAATTTGAGGAGCTGTCCAGAATGCAGGCGAAAAAATACCGGCTTTTCCAAAAACCTGCGGTTGTTTAATCATAGCGTAATAAGATATAAGCCCACCCATGGAGCTTCCGGCTATAATTGTATTTTCTTTTGATGACAGTGTTCTGTATTTTTTATCAATGAAAGGTTTTAGTGTTTGCGAAATAAAATCGAGGTACCGGTCTCCCTCACCTGCTCCAAAATCACCAAATGCAAATGGATTGTATTCATTCAGCCTTTTGGGGCCGTTATCAATACCCACTACAATACAAGCCTGCTTTCCTGCATATATCAAACTATCCAGGCATTCATCAACACCCCATTCAGCGAAACCTGCAGTATATTCATCAAAAATATTTTGCCCGTCGTGCATATATAAAACGGGGTAGTGTTTTTTACTTGTTTCATACCCTTCGGGCAGGTAAATCCATATGCGCCTGTTTCTGTTTAACTGCGGAATAAAAAATGCAGTATCCATAACATGCACCTGTTTACTGGCAGTGTGCATTTTACCTGCCGCCGCAAAATCATCTTTCCAGGCTTCAATATTTATTTCAATGGTTGTATCTGCCGTTATTTGAAAAGCATGATCGTTTATATCTTTTCCGTTGGCAGCGCATTCTACTTTTGCCCAATTGCCCCTGGTGCATTTATACAAATATTGACCTGCGGGTAAATTAAGTATTAACTCAAAGCTATTTTCATTGGTAAGTAAAAAACGATAGGCATCATTCGCAGGATTCCATTTATTAAAATTTCCTGCAAGAAATGCAGTGTCGCTGTTGTGCTTAACCGGGTATTGCCCTAATTTAAAAATAACCCTGTATTGTGCCTTGCTGGCAATAAAGCCGAACAATAAAAAAGCAACGCACAAAAAATATTTCATTTTATTTATTTAAATACGCTTTTACCTTTTGATGAATAACGCTGCTCAGCGGCACAAGCGGAAGCCTCAAAACATTTTCAATAATGCCGAGTTCGTACAAAAATGCTTTTACGCCGGCAGGATTATTCTCTGCAAATAACAGGTCATTTCCTTCCAGGCATTTGTAATGCAGGGGCCGTGCTGCAGCAAAATCATCTTTTAAACAAAGGCGCACCATCTCCGAAAAGTCTTTTGGAAAACAATTGGCTGCAACACTGATCACCCCATCCATACCACAGGCTATCAAGGGCAATGTAACATGGTCATCACCGCTCACTACCAAAAAATCATCTGGCCGGTTACCCAAAATGTGCATGCACTGCACCATATTACCACTGGCCTCTTTTATGCCGGCAATATTCTCCACTTCATTTGCCAGGCGCAAAGTTGTTTCTGCTGCAATGTTACTTCCGGTACGGCCAGGTACATTATATAATATTACCGGCTTGGGACTGGCGCTTGCCAGGTTTTTATAATGCTGAAAAATACCTTCCTGCGAAGGCTTGTTATAATAAGGGCTGGCACTCAATACTGCTGCAGCTTTATCCAAGGGGTAACTTTGCAGGTTCTCCATCACTTCTTTGGTATTATTGCCACCAATGCCCACTACCACCGGTACCCTGCCTTGCACTTTTTCAAAAGTATAGTTGATGATGTCAAATTTTTCTTCGTTATCCAGCGTAGGTGTTTCACCGGTTGTGCCAAGACTTACAATGTATCCAATACCATTTTCAATTATAAAATCTATCAGCTTTCCCAAGGCATCAAAATCAATTTCCATGGTTGATTTAAAAGGAGTAATGATGGCAACGCCTGTGCCCTGCAATTGTGTACGCAAACTCATGAGTTATTTTTTGTGTGAAGGTATTGAGAAGTGATGAATTTTTAATTATCCATTTTGCTTTTTGCCTCCATACACCAAAGCAATTCGTTAATAAAACCTGCTGCTCTTTTATCGGTAGCTGCTTTATCGGCAGGGTTTCCGTTCTCATCAAATACATCCTGCACTTTAGGTACAGCAAACATGGCAGGCACCGTCCATGCCCTCATTTTCCAGAGTGAGAATTGCAGCGATGTAATTACCTGCGAGCCTCCGAAAACTCCGTTAGATACCGTAGAAATGGCAATTGGCTTCCTGTGCCATTCATCATACAAAAGATCTACTACATTTTTCAAACTTGCAGGATAACCTCCGTTATATTCCGGCGTTACTATTAAAAACCCGTCGGCAAGTTTTACCTTCTCAGCAAAATCAAGCATTTCCTTTGAAGGCTCTTTCTGAAACTTCAGTCGTTCCTCAAAAACAGGGAAACGGTATTCATTCAGGTCAAGCATTTCTACTGTTGCCAGCTTATTAGTTTCCGGATACTTTTAAAAATACAAAGCAACCCGATGGCTTGCTCTACCGGTTCTTACACTTGATGAGATGATTGTAATAGTTGGCATGATCAGTTATTTAATAGGTTAACCGGTTTTCAAAATACACATCCGGTAATGTATTGCTAAATACTGGCAGCATTAGTGTTTATTGATTTTTTGTTTTTGCCTTTACTGGGCCAGGTAACCGCCATCAACATTATAATAAGAACCTGTAACAAAAGATGCTTTATCAGAATTTAACCACAGCGCCAGTTCGGCAACTTCTTCTGCTGTTCCCAATCTTCCCATAGGGTGAAGCCCGACTATTGCTTTCATGGTAGCATCATCCAGTGCGCTCAGCAATGGCGTAAGGATATATCCAGGCCCAATTGAATTTATCCTGATCTGCTTATCTGCATATTCCAGAGCCGCCGCTTCGGTAAGTCCTATCACACCATGCTTGGCAGCTACATAAGCAGCTGAGCCCTTTGCACCAACCTTTCCTAAAATAGATGCGATGTTTACAATGCTGCCACCTCCCGAAGCCAGCATGGCAGGTATTTGATAACGCATGCCATAAAATACACCTGACAGATTAATTGAGATCACTTTATCCCAACCATCAACAGGATAATCGCCAACCGGGCTTATTGGTCCGCCAATACCGGCATTGTTAACTGCAATATGCAAACCTCCAAATGCTTTCACGGCTGCATCAACCAATGCTTTATTATCATCAGGGTTTGATGTATCTGCTTTTACAAAAACGGCATCACTGCCTCCGGCCTTTATTTGGGCAACAGTTTCTTCTCCCCCTTTTTCATTAATATCAGAAACAACTATACTGGCTCCTTCTGATGCATACAATATAGCAATGGCCCTGCCAATTCCGGAACCTGCACCGGTTACAATGGCTGTTTTATTTACAAGATTTTTCATGATGTTATTTTATTTAAAAATGAATAATTGTTTAATAGTTAAAAAATAATAGAAGTACAAAAAAACTTTATACTGTATGAGTAGCTATCGCCTCTGTAGCATATTGCAGAAGTGCAGAAAACGGATTTTATTAAGGACTGTCAAGTTACGCTTTTATGGTGAGCTTCCACTCTATTATAATGTAAGAAGTAGAAAAATTTCGTAGCAGGTTTATGCAACAGGATGAAATAATCAGCCTGCTCTGTAATGAAATAGCAGAAATCGAAAATTTATTGGCATAAAATTTCTTCACCAACGATTTGATGATTATTACAGCACATAAAAAGCTGAGGTGGATGAAAAAAATATGATGACTGAGTAAAAGAGTTTTGGCAGCAATAAAAACAATGTTCAATTATTATCTGTTACAAAATATTTTACAGGCAGCAAATGCTACTCACTAATAACAGGTGGCTTACTCATATCGGAGTTAAGGCTGTATTTCGTTTTTTTGGGAGGGGTATTTCAGATATAATATTAAAATCCCCCGGCACAATTTAATAGTTAATAATATTACAAAAAAGAACAGCGAGAAAAATTTATGTTAACCAATTTTTTATCAGTAGCTTGCTTACTAAGATTGATACTGGCTTTCCTGAAGATTTAAATTTTCCAGTTATCATGGTTGTGTATGACAGCAATCATTGTTTTATTTAAGAGGCTGGTTTTTTTTTAAATTAATTAACTGGCATGCTGAATTGTAGAACATTCGATAGTTTTTATGCTGCAGGAATCCTCAATTTGTTGCGTTATTGTACAGTGAGTTTTTATATTTATAAATTGACAAGATTAAAACGAAAAACTGAACGATCTCTTTTAGATTAAAGTTTTATCATAGTAATACTGAACAATCATTATTCATTTAAAAATACAAGTCATGCAACAAACAATCATTTCATTAATGCGTTTTCCGGGTGGCGAAAATGATGGCGGAGGCATCGCCCCTGAGCCTGAAGAAGTAAATTCAGAAAATGCGGGTCTGGATTCTACAGGTACCCCCAAAAAAAAAGGATTTATTGATAAAGTGAAAGATGCTTTAAGGGATTGGTCGAATGAAGACCAAAAAGATCAGGATATTGATGATGCTACCCCGTAGCAGCAAATCCCGTCCATTGAATTTATCCATTCACCCCAAAGCCCGTCACCGGGCTTTGGTGGAGCTGTATTTACTTTAATGCAAACAGCTTTCTCGTCTCCATAATGGTATGTACTGCATGCCTTATTAATAAAGTAATCGAACCAGTGCAGGTTGGGGATAGTAGTTTTAAACAGCTTATATATTTTTCAGATTTTTTTGAATGCTGGTACAATGTTTTTCTTGAATGGTTATTGTAAAATTTATTTTAACTAGCATATAGTTTTCTACTGCTTTTCCCTTCAATTACTTTAAAGGATTTATTTAACCCGCTGTCGAGGATTTTTTTCTTTTCCAGATACTCATCATTGGTAATGTGGCCAGAAGCAAACCGTTTTTGCAAAATATAAAGCGGAGAATCTTTTTTATTGCGCTGGCCGGGTATATTATATGGCGTTGCAAATATCCAAAAAAGTAGTGCTCCCCAAATCGGCCACCACAGAAGGTTCATTCCACAAAAACTACCAATGTTATCCATGATTTTTATTTTATTGTAAGTAAAATGAGTACAAAATATGAATAGTAAAGTTGACTAATTACAGGCATTTAGATGTTACACAATCCTTTGTGATTTTTGTATGATTCATACCTCAAATTGAATCTGAAGGAATTTAAAGATGTGCTAACTACGTTGATAATAAATTTTTCCGGAAATTGCTACATGATACCATTAGAAAATAGTAAAACTTCAACTTGATGTTCCACTCCATCATCTTTTAATGTAATCAAGTTATTTTCCTGTTCAATTCCATCCATGGTTATACTCATCTTTGCTGCATCATTTTTTTGCGTTAGCGTAATATGATAAACAGTGTGCTTATAGCGGTAATCCACTTTATAAGATTTCCAATCATAGGGAATACAGGGAACAAATCGCAGTTTATCTGCTTCCTGTTGCAGGCCAAGAAATGATTCGGTAATAAGCCGGTACATCCACCCCGCAGAACCGGTGTACCATGTCCAACCGCCCCTACCCGTATGTGGAGCCCGGGCATACACATCTGCCGCTATCACATAAGGCTCTACTTTGTAAATGGCAATGGCAGCTTCTGTGCTTCCATGATTAACGGGATTGATCATGTTCAATAATTCCCATACCCGTTCCCTGTTACCCAGTCTGGCAAATGCCATAATCATCCACACCGCGGCATGTGTGTATTGCCCGCCATTCTCTCTCACACCAGGCACATATCCTTTTATATAACCGGGGTTCATATCAGACTTGTCGAATGCCGGTTCCAGCAATTTAATTATACCAGGTACTTTTTGTACCAGGTTTTTATAAGCTGATTCCATAGCAGTATGCACCCGTTTTTCTTCTCCGGCACCTGATAAAACAGACCAGCTTTGTGCGATGGAATCTATCCGGCATTCATCATTGGTTGACGTGCCGAGTTCTTTGCCATTATCGAACCAGGCACGTTTGTACCAATCCCCATCCCAGGCATATTTATCAATATTGTCTTTTAATTGCCTGGCCTCTTTTTTACAGGTATCGGCAAAAATGGAATCATTATGCAGATCAGCGATTGATTGAAACTGAACCAGAATACCATAGAGGAAAAATGCCATCCATACACTCTCTCCTTTGCCCTTATCACCTACTTTATCAAAACCATCATTCCAGTCTCCGGATCCAATTAAAGGAAGCCCGTGTTCTCCATAAGCAAATCCATGTTTGATAGCCTGCACACAATGATTATAAAGCGTGGCAGCAATAACAGATTGCTCAGGCAGATCAAAATATGACTCTTCATCGGGATTTAAAAGCCTCCCTTCCAGATAATGTACCCGCTCGTTTAAGATTTCAATATCTCCTGTATGCAAAATATAAGTTGCTGTTACCAACGGTAACCAAAGAAAATCATCTGAGCAACGGGTTCTTACGCCACGGCCGCTTGGCGGATGCCACCAATGCTGTACATCACCTTCTTTAAATTGCCGTGAGGCACATAATAGTATCTGATCTCTTGCCAGATCAGGCTTTGAATGTAGCAGCGACATCACATCCTGCAACTGGTCTCTGAAACCAAAAGCGCCACCAGACTGGTAAAATCCACTGCGACCCCAAAGCCGCGATGAAATGGTTTGATAAGTGAGCCAGCCGTTTGTAATGATATTTATGGCTGCATCGGGGGTTTCAATCTGTAAGGCATTCACCGTATCTTTCCAATAGGCACTTACTTTTTCGAATGATTCATGGGCTGCGGCTCCACTGAATTGACGGGCAATATTAACAGCATCAGTAGCATTTTTTCCGGCTCCCAGCCTAAAAATAATTTCTTTTTCTTCACCGTCAACCAACTCAAATGAGCATTGTATGGCTGCACAGGGATCTAGTGCCAGTCCTACCCTTCCCGAAAGTTTTGTACGGGACATAGCATCCGGATTTTGCAAACTACCGTTGCGGCCTATGAATTCTGTGCGGTCGGCCGTAAACGTTTTTTTTACATGATCTGTATCAAAAAATGCAACCCGTTGTGCAAATTCAGTATTGTATTGATTCTTTGCAAACAGGGCTCCGCTTTCAGGATCAACTTCTGTATGAATATGCATAGCGGTTTTCATTCTGCTATCGCCAAGTACCCATTCTATGTAACCTGTTGCAGATAATTTACGTGCCCTGCCCGATTGGTTGCGGATCCTTAAAACCGTGAATTTCACAGCTGCTTCAAGATCAACATACAGCAGCATTTCTGAGTGGATGCCGTCTTCAACATGCTCAAAAACGCTATACCCAAACCCATGCCTGGTTATGTAGTTTGATCCATTCCCTACTGGGAGGAATGTGGCTGACCAGAAATGCCCGCTCTCTTCATCCCGGATATAAAAAGCCTCGCCGCCGGTATCACTTACGGGGTCATTATCCCAGGGCGTTAGCCGCAGTTCATGTGCATTTTCTGTCCAGGTATAAGCCGTTCCGCTTTCAGAAATAATGGTTCCAAAATTTGGGTTTGCTATCACATTTATCCAGGGAGCCGGTGTTCTGTTATGGTTGTCAACAGCAATAATATACTCGCTGCCATCAGCACTAAAACCTCCTGACCCATTAAAAAAGAGCAGGTCATCCGGTAAAGGAAGCGTTATCAATGAAGGATTGTATTTTTCTGTTGCGTTGATATAAGGTATCACTGGCTTTGGAGCTATTTTGCGTTTCACAAAATCTTCTAAAGTCTCACTGTCTGTTATATTTATTCTTGCTACAGTTTGAAACAATATCCTGTCCTCGTTTGATATCTGGTCAGAGGCTCTTACAAAAATCCCTCCGGGACGGTCCCTTAATTCGGGCGGAATAAGTGCAAGAATATCATTTTGAAAACCCTGGCGGTAAACATTATGTTCTTCATTCCAAATCACCAGGTCAACCTTCAATCCCTTTAACCTCCAGTATGCATGCGCCTGTACAAGTTGTTTTACCAATTGCATGTTGGTTTGGTTTTCAATTTTTAGCAAAACAATGGGCAGGTCTCCCGAAATGGAATATCCCCACAAGCCTGATTGCTGCCGGTGATTATTGATAAGAATGCCTGGGTCGGCACGAAATAAAATATTGGTAAATAATATTGAACTGGCGAGGCGCCCATACAATTGTGCATCGGCTTCCGAAGCATTGATTTGCCTGAGCACAACCTGGCTATGCGTCCAGGCCAGTTCAAACACACGGTCTTTATGATGCTTATCCTGGTACTTATCAACGAGGCTTTCGCAGGCAGTTTTTGTTTCTGCCATACCAATGATCATGTCAAGTGTAATTGTTTCGTTGCGGTCAAGTTCTATTTTATAACGAATGGCCACAACCGGGTCAAGCACTGAGCCCTGATGTCCCGCCAACGGTCCTGGTTTATTCATTACCTGCGGATTTGCAGTTGTGTTTCCACGTCCGATAAATTCCATCCGGTCCGTTTCATAAGAAACTTCCAGGGGAGTTTTTCCCTTCATCGTCATCAAATGAAACATCCAGGGCGATTGTTCTTCAGCCGACCGCGGCCTTCTTGTACAGAGGATAGCACACTGCTGCGAAAGTATTTCAGTCTGCACAAAAAGATTGCTGAAAGCCGGCTGCATCTGGTCTGAAGCGGCGGGAGCCATCACAACTTCTGCGTAACTGGTTATTTCAATAGTTCTTTTACTGTCCGAATGATTCTTCACCAGCAGCCTTCTCATTTCAATATCATCTTCTGGCGATACAACAATTTCGGTATGGGTTTCTATTCCGTTTTGGGCTGAGTGAAAATCTACACGTCCCTGCGAAAATGCAGCTTCATATTTTTCTGCTTTTGTTCGGGTTGGTTGATGGGTGTTGCTCCAGTAATTACCGGTTTTCAGGTCATGTATATAACAGAATACGCCCCTGTTATCGCAGGTGCCATCTTCACGCCAGCGTGTTACAGCAAGATCTTTCCAACGGCTGTAACCACCGCCTGCATTGGTCAGCATCACATGGTACTTTCCATTGGAGAGCAACTGTACCGCAGGTATGTTTGTGAAAGGTGTATTGATGATTCTTGTTTCGGCACCGCTGGCTGTATAATTAATGTCGGAAATATCTGTAGTATGTGCATAAAAATTGCTTGCCTTTGGAATACGTTCCTGTAATAATAAAAGTGCAGCTTTAAAACGGGGTTCGGCTTCAAATAATTTTTGCATTGGTTTATCCAGCAGCAGGTAAGCCAGCGATAAGAAACTCATTCCCTGGTGATGTGCCATAAATGAATAAACAATGGCATTGGATTGACCCCGTGGCAAACGGGATGGGGTATAATCTATGGCTTCATAAAATCCATATTGTCCTTCAAATCCTTTTTCCTGCAGCAGTTCCAGATTTTCGCATGCTTTTTCCGGCACCACCATTAAGGCCATGGCAGATGCATAAGGAGCAATAACAGCATCTTCTTCCAATCCTCTTTTTAAACCAAGGCCCGGGGCGCCAAATGCACGATATTGGTAATGGGACTCAGCGTTTATACGGTTGTAACCCGACTCAGAGATACCCCATGGCAACCCCGTATTTTTTCCATACTCTATTTGCCATTCAACGGCAGCTTTACTGGTTTGGTCAAGTAATGTATTTTCAAATGAAGGCATTATCAAAAGAGGCATCAGGTATTCAAACATAGAACCACTCCAGGAAAGTAAAACAGAATTTCCATTCACATTGGTGAGTAACCGCCCTAATGCAAACCAACTCTCTTCCGGCAATTTTCCTTCTGCAATACCAATGAATGTAGCCAACCTGGCTTCTGATGCCAGCAGGTCATAATAACTGGTATCTCTCCGGTATTCCTGCACGTTGAATCCTATGCTGTATAAATGGGTTGACCTATCATACAGGAAATCCCAATCCATATCTGCCAGTGAGTTACAATGTTGTGCCAGATCTGCTGTTAAACCGATCCGCTCACTTGCCAACCTTACCGTTTCTGTTAAAGCAGCCTGAAATAATGTAAGCCAGTCTTTCTCACCGGGTTTGTTGTCTGAAACCTGTCGGCGATGCACTTCAATCAACAATGCCCTTGATGTTTTTAAAATTTCAGACAATGTTGAATTATTATTTACGAAATCAAATTCCGCCATATCTTCCGGAGCTGATTTTAATAAGACCCAGGGTATAAAAATTGTAAACTCATCACTTACCTGTTGCAGTTGCTGATTAAGTTTTTGTTTCCACAACCAGATTTCAGATTCAGTATTTTCGTCCGGTTTTTCAACAACAGCCATAAAAACTGTTTGCAAAGCATCAATGTGCGATTTTATTTCAGGTAGCGCATCCAAATCAGCATCAATCGCTGCCTGCAAATTAATTTTGAAATGCTTAAGCAGTGCAACATCCTTTTCCTGGAGTGTGTTGGTAAGTGCAAATAATGTATCCTGCAGGCCAGTATATAATTTTTGACAGGAAATTTTTTGATCAGGTATAGCCAGTAATCCCTGTCGCAGTACAAGCAAATATCCTGCAAGATTTCCGCTGTCAACAGTAGAAATATATTTGGGTACCAGCGAAATCAAAGATTGCGTATCGTACCAGTTAAAAAAGTGACCTCTGTACCGCTCCAGTATCAGCATACTGTTTATGGTCTTTGTGGTTCGTTCTAAAAACTGGCTGGTAGTAATATAACCAAAGTCTAAGGCAGCAAGGTTGGCGAGTAGTGAAAGCCCGATGTTAGTGGGCGAAGTACGGTGTGCAATCATTGCTACCGGTTGTTCCTGGTAATTATCAGGTGGAAGCCAGTTGTCTTCCGCTGCCATAAAACGTTCAAAGAAACTCCAGGTTTTTCTTGCCGTTGTTCTGAGAAAAATGGTTTGCCCACCGGTGAGCATGGCTGCCTGTTTGGCCAATGGTTTACTGACCCACCAGGTAATAAATGGAGCAATTACCCAAAGCGCTAGTATAGGACCTGCTATAAATAATTTTCCGGGACCATAAATCAACAAGTATGTTATGATAACTGCTGCAAGAAAAAGTTCGATCCACATGGAAGTATAGGAAGCAGCCAGGCCCGTTTGTTTTACCATATCATCATTGGCAGAAGGATCCCATTGAAGCATTTTTTTTCTTGTTATAATCATTCTCCAGCTAGTGATTAGTATAGCTTTTGAATTTAAAAATGCTTCATAAGGCAGGCAGATAAGTGTAAATAATGTTTTAAGAAAAATACTGCTAATGCTTTGTACTGAATTTTTAATATGTTGTGTTATGATGACGTCTTTGGGTTTATGGATGGTATCCCAAACCGCAGTAATAAAAATAGGAACCACAATAATTGCTGATACAACAATTGTCCAGAATAAGGATACCGGTAATACAATCCAATCAAATAATAATAGTAATGTTAATGCAACCGGAACAAGGCTGCGCCTGATATTGTCAAATATTTTCCAGCGGGATAATCCGGAAACAGGATTTTTATACCAACGTCTTTCTGCACCGGGTACTTTGGGTAGTAGCCAGGAGATAATCTGCCAGTCTCCCCGTACCCATCTTGTACGTCTTTTCATATCGGCACGATAACTACCGGGGTATTTTTCAAACAATTGCACGTCGCTTACCAATCCCGAACGTACATAACAACCCTCCAGCAGGTCGTGGCTCAAAATACTGTTTTCGGAAAATTTTTCTTCCAGTACTTTTCTGAAAATATCAACATCGTAAATTCCTTTACCGATAAAAGAACCTTCCTGAAACAGATCCTGGTACACATCCGAAGATGCCCTGGTGTAAGGATCAATACCGGGTTCATTTCCATGCATACGGGTATATAGGGAAGCTGTGGTATCAGGTAAACTTACTGTTACCCTGGGCTGCAGAATTCCATAACCTCTTGTAACTCTTTTCTTCTTATTGTCGTACCAGGCCTGGTTCAACGGATGCGCCATGCTGCCAATTAATTTCCAGGCACACCCCATGGGTAACTGTGTGTCTGCATCCAGTGTGATCACATATTTTATTTGCGCAAAAATGGATTGGTCACCCACAACAAAAGAGAAACGTTCCGATGAGGCGCCACGCAGCAATGCATTTAATTCTTCAATTTTTCCACGCTTTCTTTCATAACCCATCCATACGCCTTCCTGCGCATTCCATAGCCGTGGACGGTGAAAAAGATAAAACAAATCGCTAGTTGCGCTATGGTATTTTTTATTCAGCCCTTCAACAAGCTGTTTTGCCAAACCAACAAGCGCTTCATCTCCAGAAAGTTTTTCCTGTTTGGCATCTGTAAAATCCGTTAATAAAGCAAAATGTAAATTTTCTTTTCTGTTTGCCAGGAAACGTACTTCAAGTGCTTCCACCAGTTTTTCAATTTCTTCTGCATGGGTGAGCATTACAGGAATTACAACCATGGTGCGGAAATCCTCAGGTATAGTTTTGGAAAAATCCATTCTGGGTAACAGGTGCGGATCAACAAACAGGGTAGAAAAAAAGTTAACAACAGATACGGCAAGCTGGCTGGTACACAGCACCAAAAGTAATGCAATGGTAACAACTGTCCAGGTGTTTTTTATTTCAAGATCTGCACTCACTAAAATACCTGCACTGATTGCAGCCGTGATTAATACAATCGATCCCAGATAAACTTTTAGGTTATTCCTGTGCAGCAGTTGCAGCATCTTTTTAATAAAAGGCAACTCCATCGCCGCCATTTTTTTTGTTTGATGTACACCCTGCCCTACCAGATAATACCCAACATGCGATGCTCTTGTATCAGCGCCAGGTAATACTATATTTTCATGTGCCGATTGTATGGCAATACGGGCCACCTCATTTTCTGAGAGCTTGCTTTTTTTGGCAATATTTTCCACAACATGGCGGTATTGGTCACGTGTAAAAAAATCCATCGAACCGTAAATTTCTGCTTTGTCTTCACGCAGCGTTTGCTCAACAACACTATGCATTTCAACAAAATCCCGCCAGTCCATAGCGCCCAGCAGGCGAAGGCTGCCAATACTGTTACTTATTGAAACCTGATAAGCAGATTGCTTTTGAATTTCTGCATTGATCAATTCGGCGCATGTTAAACCGTTTTCTGCTAATTGTTGTTCCATCCAATTTAGTGGCAGCGCCAGATCAGGACCTTTACCCCGCAGTTGCCTGGTTAATTCAGAAACAAATACACTAACCATTGGCGGACTGGAACGGGCCATGTCTGCTATAACCAATATCAGGTCCTTTGGTACTGTTTCAGTGGTTTCAATCATTTTTTTTGCCCAGTAGTCAGCCAGATTTTCATCAACCCGGTCAATAGCGATCTTTGCTGAAACACGTCGCAGATTTTCAATCAATGCAAGCCGAAGCATAATAGGTATAGCCCATAATTCACCCAATTGTAAATTGGTGACGGTTTGATATGCCTTGATGAAACTGCTCAGGCTCTCCAGGTCTATTCTGCCATCACTGTGAGAAATGATCTGGAGGACGATGTCATAAATACGGGTAAGGCCCGCAAAACCTGCATCTGAAAGCTGGGGCAGGTTTTTACTATACCCTTTGGGAAAATGTTTTTTAGCATTGCGGATATTTTCTTCTATCAGGTAGAAATTATCGATCAACCATTCGCCTGCTGGTGTTATCAGGGATTTTTTCTTTATTGAATCGGCAAGCAGTTTGCGTACCTCATGTAAAATGATCTCATTATCTGCAAGCCGCCTGAGTAAATGTTCCTTTGCCGATTTCGTACTCAGTTTATGATTGGTGGCAAGTGTTTTGCCAAAACGTTCCATCTGGTCAGAACTGAATAAATCTGCTTTTAAAGGCTCCTCATCCGGATAATTCAATTTTGAATTATTCGTTTGAAAAAAAGCCCTCATATTGGATATCAGCTCGTGTGCCAACGGTATCAGTTTCATTATGTCTGTTCTTTCGTTTCTAAAGTATCGTTACCAATGGTTTGTGTTTCTTCTATCCACAAAAATTAACACTTTGTTATTTGATAATTGTTATGCAATTGTTGAGCGTTTTTGCATAATTCACACTCTTTGTAATTAAAGTAAATTACAGGTGAACTTTATTTCTCTGAGAAAGCGTAATAATGGGGAAGTGTTAATTCAATTTCTCTCCCCTTTAACCTAAAGTGTAATTGTACATTTCCATTTAAGATTTAAAATGAAAGAAGCCCAAATTCTTTCAAAAAAGAATTTAGGCTTCGCCGGGAAGCAGAGAATCATCTAACCAAATCATGTTGGATTTTATCAGGTTTACGGATTTATGATATTGCTTACAATTAGTGAACGTACTGGAATATCCTCATTAAAAATTGTGGCTAATAAAGCACAATTCAACACTTTTATTGTAAATTACAAATTATGGCAATCCCAACTAAATACCGCCTTTCTGTTTGTTTAATAATGGCATTGCTGATGCCAGTTGCCGTTTTAGCACAACCAAAACATTCCAAGCTGCAAAACAGCAGAATACAAACCGGAGCCGAAGTGCTGTGGTACCCTGCCGGCTGGATAACCGGCCCATCGGTGAATTATTTTGTGGCACCGAAGCATGTGGTACATGCAGGCTTTGGTGTAAACATAGCCAATCGCCACGACTGGAGTGGTTTAAATGATGATGAAAAAGGAAGCGGTTTTGGCGGCTCACTTGGCTATCGTTATTTATTTACACCTGCAAAGAATTCTTTTTTTCTTGCTGCACGGGTTGATCTGTGGGCCATGAAAATAAAATGGAAAGATAAAACGGGAACTCCACTGGCAGTAAATGGCACAACAAAAATTACCGTTTTTCAACCCACTGGTTATATTGGTTATTGGGTAAAATTAAAGGACAGCAAATGGAACTTGCTCTTCTCCGGCGGAGGTGGTGCAGAAATAAATATTAAAACAAGCGGAAAGCAAGTTGGTGAAGGCGGCATGTGGATGCTTGGTGTTGCTGCGTATTACGCTTTATAAACTGTACATATCACACTCTTCATTCAATAACTTACCCATAAAAGCATAAAATTATTTTTTATAGTCTTCATAGTGCTTCCCTGTGCCTGGGCCTGGAAAATCCGGTTAGACTGACCACCTGAATCCGGTCGGCGCTGACCAGGAAAACGATTGATTATCAATACTCTTCCTGGTCAATTTAAAACGGAAATTGGTGGTCAAAGTATGCGTATTTTCCACTGTAGCAATAAATTGAATAATTTTTAATTGCTGATGTTTAAGTCAGGTATTTTAAACTGAGATACTTTATTTATTAACTCTTTTCGGTTTGCTTTTAATGAAACAAGAAATTGATTGGCAGCAATAGCGCCATAAGCCCTGGTACTAACACCAAACAGCATCACTGTGTTATTTCCTGCCTGGTTAGTAAATGATTTGTATCGGTATACATTTCTTTCAATAATTTTAATACTGCCATCAGTTGCATTTGCAGTCAATAAAAAATCGAGCATAGACTCACCCGTTTGAGGGTTCTGTATAATTTCGTAATTAATTATCGGATTGCTTTCCTTCATTTTTTTTAACTCGGAAACTTTAGCGTTTACAACGTCTTTTAATTGTTGTTGCCCCGTAACTGCATCTATTAAAATCATTGTTTTGTATTTGCCTTCATTATCTCCATTTGCCAGATATTCCTGCTTGTAAAAATTAGCTGTGGGGTGTGAGCTCCAGTTTAAATAATATGATTTGCTGTCAAAAAGAATTGGCCCTTGCACACTTACATAATCGGTTGCAGGTTTTTTTGTTTGTGCCAGTGTGATGGTTGATATAGCAAATACGGTAGCGATTAGTAAAAACGTTTTAAGTTTTATTTGTATAAATATTTGATTATTTTTAAAAGCGTTCATTGATGTATTGATTTATTAACCCAATTCAAAAGTGAATTCATGCTATTTTTTTATAGGTATAGAGCTTCTTGTATTCACTATAATTTTGCTGCTAACATTTAGCAAGGTCTGCGTTAATTTAATTAATTTCCCCAATGTTTTCAAATATCTTGGTGTGATATTTCTTGAAAAGATTTTCCATTTTTCCTTTTATTGGTAACATTGTTTTAAAATTTACAGTTTCTTCTACTTCAGTAAACCCATTTTCATATTTTAATTTAAAGTCTATTTCAATAGTCGTTAGTTGCAAAACTTTTGCCTTCATTTTAACGGTTTTATCTTTATTATTTTGGCTAAGAAAAACCGGGTAACTAAAAGAGAAAGAAATAAAACCCAAGCTTAAAGTTTCATACGCCAAATACTCATTTGCAGACCGACTTGTAATTTTTGTAATGACAGGATGCACAGTTGCAAACTTTTACATGTCAGTCAAATAACTAAATACAAAATTTAAAGGTTTATTTATTTTGTAAATTATTTTTATTTTTTCTTAATTCAAAGTCAATTTTAATAACCTGAAGCGCCTTCTGCAACTCTTAGCAAGGAGCCATTTTGTAAGATAAATTCCTCCAAACTTTTATATCAGCCTTTTCATTTTAAAAGTAAGCATGAATACAAAAAGTAAAACCAATGCCAATAAATGAATTCCAAAGAAAACGTACTGCAGTATTACAACCCAATTACTTGCCTTTTTAGAAAAAAGAAAATAGATGGCACTTGCAATTATTATAATTTCAAATCCTAGGGCTAAAATTTCAGTGGTGCCAAACAGGTGCTGTGTAATTCGTAATTGCTTTTGGATCCAGTAAATAAGCACTGATAATCCTGCAACTAAATTCAACATACTTAAATAAAAGCCTGATCTGTTAGTTTTGATACCCACCGTTAAAACTGAAAAATGTATTATTATCAATACAATCAGTAGGGTATTAGTGATTTGATTTGAAGTAACCATATAATTATCTATTGCTTTATGAATATTACATCCGCCATAGGAAAAATATAATTGGGCATCACAGCAATTAGTTTGTTTCCATCCACTTTGTATGCTATCCCTTTAAAACTAACCTGGTCAAGAGAAGGGTTTAAAGTAACCATAAAATGGTTGTTGTCATTTTTTTCATCTTTGATAAGCGAAGCCATGTCGGGAAACAATTCATGGAAGGCATAAATAGAATCACAATGTGGAAGGTTAAATTCAATAACACCGCTATCATCTGTATATTCATCTCTTTGCTCTTTGCCGACAAAAAAACTACAGCGAATATTTTTGAGAAAATAGGAATTGGCATCTTCAAATTGTATCCGGTACCCTTTACCCCCTTTTGATTGCGCTTTCACAGTAAAATCTTTCCCGGGAGCCTTATCACTTAAAAGATGCAGCGTATCATTGGTTATAGAGTAGGTGCCGGTAGCAGACCGATTGACTGCCCCATACGAATAAAAGAACTCAAACTTACTATCACTAAAAAAATTAAAAACAGCAACCATTTCCTGCTTGTTGAAATAGTATTCGCCGTGTACCGCAGATTGCCCCATGACATTTAAATTAACCATGATAAAAATAAAAAGCATACTCTTTTTCATAATCAAAAATTGATGTACAGTAATCGCCATTGATAAAAAATATTTTTGTCATGCCACAATATTTTTACTGAATAATTACTTTTTTACCTTCCAAATATTTATGGTTTGCATCTTCTGCATCCTCATCATCATACCTGTGTTGATTGGGTTTAAAGCTGGCGACACTTGCATCCTTCACAAGTATATGTTTATAAAAAACATGTTTGATATCTGCCCCGTAACCCAGGCTTAATCTTTTAAAGCTGCCCACATCTGCCCCTTCAATTTTTTTATCATCAATATAAACAGTTGTCTTATCCTTTGCAAAATGAAATTCCTCCCGGTTCTCATCCCCGGTAAACAACACAAAGCTGGCGGCATCAGCACCCGTTATTTTTTTTGATTCGAAATATACAGCCAGCTGATCTTTAGCGTAGCCATTGCCCAACACCTTAAAAGTAGCAGCATCTGCGCCTGCCAGCTTTTTACCGCCGTAAAAAACAACCGCATCGTCTTTTGAATATGGATAATCAAGTATGGTAAAAGTTGTACGGTTACAAGGCAATATAGTTACCTTTTGCTGATCGGTTCCAATCAATTCACAATAATAAATATGGGCAGTGTCCCTTGCAAAAAAATCATCCAGCAATTCAAAACTTTTGCCATCACTGCCTGCAATTGGGTTGCAACTCAGGTACGCCTGGTAATCATCTTTTGTAAAGGACGCATTGATGGTTTTAAAACTATTGATGTCTTTCACTTTAAAAGCCCTGCCAAGAAAATAAGCATGCTTGCTATCCTTAGCATACCCATTATCAGCCGTTACAAAACTGGCTGGTATTGCCAGGTTCACTTCTGTGATAGTCTGTTTTTTTGTGAGGTAATAGTTTTGCCCTTCACGATACTCATCACAATAGTATGCCTTATTTTTATCCTTTGCATAATGTTCATCTACTGCCTCAAAACTGGCTACATCGGCATATTGCAAGGACTTGCTTTTATAATAGGCGGCCGTTGAATCTTTGGCAAACTCATTGCTCAAAACCACAAAACTTTTGTCGGTAATTTCTCTGCCGTCGAAGGTTACTTTCCCATCTTTTTCACGGTAGCCGGAACTACAGCGGGAAAATGGAATAACTCCAAATATTACCAATACAGCTTTAAATACCCACTTAATAAACTTAAAGAAAAAGAGGATGTTACTACCATTCATAGAGAGATGCGTTGATGATGACACAATTGTTGTGATGTTTTTTAAACTCCTGCCTCGCCGCCTTATTTACTGGTGGAAATGTGATTGCTTTTAAATTTTGAAAAGAATCCAGCAACGCTAAATTTCCTTTATAACTGGTATTAGCCAAATCCAGAAATTCGAGCCCGAACAAAGCTCTTAAAAATTGTATATCCATTATCCTGTAGCTGCCATCAATAATAGCTAACTCATTTTCACCCACGGATAATTTCTTTAGTTGCTTAAGTTTTGAGAGATCAGGAATTCGTTTGCACCCTTTCATGTACAAGGCCCTCAGGTTTACCAACTGGCCAATAACAGCTGCCGTTTCTACATTTGAACCAATTGATAATCGTTCCAGGTTAACCAGGTTTTTTAAAGGAGATAAATCTGTAACGCTGCTGTTGTCAATATTTAGTTCCTGCAGTTCAACCAGATCTTCAATTGGTGCTATCGATTTTAAGGCGTTGGATGAGCATTGCAAAACCTGCAGTTTCTTTAAATACCTGAGGGGTTCAAGATTGAGCCACTGTTTATCTGTTGGAATGCCATTGTCAATCCCACAATTATTTAGGATCAATACTTTCAGGTTAGTAAATTTCTTCAGCGGTGTCAGGTCTCCGGGACCATTGACCATATAAATCCTATCCAGATCTTTTAGTGTTGCCAGGTTAATGCTATCATGGGCAACAACAAATTTGTACCTGATTGCCCTTGCATATAAATCAGGATAACCGAGACTGAACTTCATCATCTCATTCAAATCATGCAACGATTTATTCATCTCCGAATAGTCAGCTTCGTCTTCTGCATTCATCCGGTTGATGTATTCATTTTGAAGCGTAAAAATATCAGTTCGCTGATTCCTGAAATTTTGATTGATCAGCAAAATGGTTTTCCATTCTTCACTTAACCCATCCCACCAGGCTTTATCAATTGGTGTTTCCGGTACCGCAATATTTTTACCAAACGACTTAAATATAAAAGTGCATCCAGCTAAAATAGTAATGAATAAAATTGTCTTTGTAATCATCGTTTTGTTTATACGGGTAAATAACTTAATCATAATTTGGCGTAGATATGTATGCAATTTGCCAACCTCCGTTGCTTTTATACATTTCAAATTCGTATTGAACAGACTTGTCCGATG
>Ga0209181_10000637_pt1 | contig 64626 bp, 44 predicted proteins | sample MAT05_FD_187208 | JGI IMG/M metagenome (GOLD analysis project Ga0209181, IMG submission 187208) | Freshwater microbial communities from Lake Fryxell liftoff mats and glacier meltwater in Antarctica - MAT-05 (SPAdes) (version 2) | ecosystem: Environmental > Aquatic > Freshwater > Ice > Liftoff...
TATATTTAGGTTTACAAACGTGAATAAAAAGAATTTTAATAACTACACATTTTATTCAATAGAAGCCGTCGACTATCAATTGAGAATAGTGTTGTGTGAATTAAATAATGAAAAAACGGTGATAAGTAAAATGTGTAATTTTGAATGGATTATTTCAACTTCTTGTTAGCGGTTTAGTATTAAGAGGAGCAGGCTTAGCGCAGAGCGAAGCAACAATTTCCTTTTAAAGATTCCGAAAAATTAAATGCGTTTTCCCTGCAAATACTTTAGTAATTCTAAGTAAATAATATTTCCGCTTTTAAAATGCTTTCGGGTTTTCCCACATCCAAAAACTTACAATCCCCATGATTGAAACCATAAATAAGATGACTTTTGGAAAGTTCGAGATAAACCTCAACCATAGAAAACTTTCCTTCTTGAGTTATCCATTTAAATATTGACGGGGAAATAATATGCAAACCACTAAACGCTTTCCGTTTTAGAGGCCCTGTATCCTTGCGGGTCACAATTTTTTCACCCCTACTCACATTTTCCCAACCACATAGTAAATCATTTTGATCAAATAAAAAGTAACGGGAAGTTTCACGTTTACTCACAGCTAATGTAGCCAATGAATTATGCAACTTATGATATTTGATCATATCACCTAAATCTAAATCAGTTAAAATATCTACGTTTAATAGAACAAAAGGCTCATTGGACGATGTAAAAAATTCAGCTGCCTTTTTTAACCCACCGCCGGTTTCAAGCAATTCAGAAGTTTCGTTACTAACTGTGATATTGGCTCCCCAAGAATTGTTTTTTTCTAAAGTTTCTAAAATTTGAGAAGCAAAATGATGAACATTAATAATAATATCCTCAATGCCATAAGATTTAAGATATTCGACATTGCGCTGCAAGAGCGATTTGTCGTTTACTTGAGCTAAGGCTTTAGGATGCTCATCTGTAAATGGTTTAAGTCTTGAGCCCAACCCGGCAGCAAGTATCATGGCTTTCATCGAATTATTTCTAGATTTTTCAAAGTGCCTATTTTATAGATTTTGGCTTAATAAATATACCATGAAATTAAAATCCGCGTTTCTCATAAATTCCTTGTTCAATATGGTTAATTTCCACTTTAACATTAAACTTATTTCGCAAATGCCTTGCTAGAGCCTCGGCGGCATAAACACTGCGATGCTGACCACCGGTGCATCCAAAATTAACCATCAAAGATGCAAATTCTCGTTTCAAGTAATCACTTACCGAAATATCTACCAAACTATAAACATTATTCATATAAGCCGGCATTTCGGTTTGTTGTTCCAAATAATCCTTTACCGGTTTATCACGACCGGTTTGAGTTTTATATTCTTCAATTCTTCCTGGATTTAAAAGTCCTCGGCAATCAAAAACAAATCCACCTCCGTTTTCGGTTGGGTCGGGCGGATACCCTGATTTTTTATACGAAAAGCTATTTATTTTTACAACCAATGAAGAGTTTTCGTTGGCTTTAATATTGGTAAAATGTTTAACGGTTTCATTGCTTCCAACTAAGTTCAGCAATCGTTCAAATTCTGGTAATGAAATACCTACCAATTTATTAGCCAAAAACTGTCTTAAGTTATTTAAAGCAAGCGGTATACTATCTAAAAAATGTGCTTTTCTTTCAAAAATGCCTCTAAAACCATACGCTCCCAAAACTTGTAATAATCGAATCAAAACATAGCCGTTATACTGACTAACAAACCTAATTCTATCAATGGGGTGATCGTAAATTTCATCTACACAATCCATGTAGTAGTTCAAAAGTTGATCTTTCCATTCCTCACTAAATTCTGCCTTAGCTTGCCAAAGAAAAGAGGCCACATCGTATTGTAAAGCACCTTTCATGCCACCCTGAAAATCAATAAAAAATACAGAATTATTTTTCACCATCACATTTCTGCTTTGAAAATCGCGGAACATAAAATGTTTGTGATCAACGCGCGACAAATAAACACTCAAGGCTTCGAAATCTTCAATTAATTTCTCCTTGTCGTACGGAATTTTTAAGGTATCTAAAAAGTAATATTTGAAGTAAAGCAAATCACTTAAAATGGCCTGTTTACCAAATTCTGCTGAAGTAATGCACTTGCTGTAATCCAAACCGAGGTCACCTTTAATCTGCAAATTTGCAAGATATTTTAACGATTGCTTTAGCAAATCATATACTGAATCTACCTTGCCTTGCCGATCAATTACATCTAACAAGGAGGTTTCACCCAAATCAGATTGTAGATAAACCGTTTTGGAATCGTTAATGGCAAATATACTTGGTACAGGAAAGCCGGCTTTAGTGAAATGTTCTGAGAAGTAACAAAAGGTCTCGTTTTCCTTTTGGTTTGTATTAAAGGTTGCAACTACCGTATTGTTGGTCCCTATAACTTTAAAATAAATTCGATCGCTTCCACTTTGTGGTAATCTTGAAATTTCGAGTGGAAAAAGTTGAAAGCAGGTTTGGTAAAGCGTTGAAATTTCGTTTAATATTTCCTGCATAAATGTTTGGCTATTGATATGATTGAATTAACGGAATTACCGGCAAATTTAGATAAAGATTGCTGGCTATCATACTAGCATTTTTAGTTGCCCAAATTGAAATCCCTTGAGTTAGGTTTATACTCTATTTTATAAATTTAAACCAATCATAGGTATCCTTCTTCATTTTCCAAATAAATCCATCAATAAAATAATGTAGCAATTGTGGTAATGCTAATAATGGAATGCACAGAGAAAGAAGAATTTTATTGTTTGTAATATCCGGTAAAAAATTAGAGGTTGGAAAAACAAGAAGATGTTCTTTTCATACTAAGCCATCCCAAACTAGTTCCTCAAGATATGCCAATGCTAGTAATAGGAATAAAAATGAGACCAAATATTGAGGTTTGAATATATTTCTTAACCAATCAGAACTTTTAAAAGATTCACCATAACTCTTTTTGTTACCATAAGCCCATACTAAAGCATAATATGGTACTCCATGACTAACAACATTTAATAGTGTAAAAGTTAGGTCTCCTTTAAAATAAACAATCCCCAAATACCAAGATAAAGAGGTGCCAACTATGAGTAAATTTTTTGGAAGATTAATTGAATGCCTGTTCCAACTAAAATAAATTTCCTTCATCAAATAGGTTATTAAAATTAAAAGATACACTGCGCTTAAGAAGGGAATAACTGTGGCATTGTTAAAGTAAATAAAATCATCCACCATAAACCAATTAAAGGCCTGTTTGCCCGAAAAATGCCAATAAAGTAAGGGGTAATAGTTGTGAAATAAATAGTGATGCTATCAATTTTTGTTGAAATAGATGGTATTTCTTGACGACTGTATAAACGCAAAAAGCCGTATTGCTGCCTAACAAAATGGAAAACCGCCAAATAAGCCATAGCCCTCCAAAAAAAGATTACATCCATTGAATGAAGCAAAACCCCTAAAATGTAAATTAAGATAGGGCTAAGGTAAAAAAAGGATTTGTTGGCAGATAGAATGGCTTTGTCGAAATAAGTACGACATATAGTGCTGTAAACGTGCCCTACGTCAAAAAAGACAACCAATAGCAACCAAAGCCATTCGGGCTCTTAGTTTTGGTTTTAAAAAAAAGAAGGAAATAGTGCAATTAGCAGCATGCAAATAAACGGTGGCCCTAATACAAACATCGTATCGAACAATGGAGAATAAATCCAAGACTGTTTTAACTTAAGCTCCATGATTACCCACAATTTTTTTTGCCGCAGTAATTCCATTGTCAAACGCTTGCATAAACACTGATATTTCGCTTACATCGGAGTTAATAAAGTACAAATTATCCAATCCCTTGCTCAGCTTTTTGCGTGATTTTGAAGTTTTAAAACCTATAGTCGGACTAATCATTCCATGACCATAAACATAGAGTTCAATTTCATCAATTAGTTCCTCAATATTTGAATGGGCCCTGCTTAAATCTTTTATAATAAACGCTTTCCAAAAGTTTTCGTCTTTTTGATAGATAGATTCGCGTTCTTGTTTTGCACTGTGTTCGCAAAAATTATAGTAGTAAGTTATTACCGTTTTTTGTTGTGTCACCTGTTGAATTTGATGACAACTGTTAACGTAACCGAGTGACTTGGAACCGTAAATAACATTGTCGCAAGACAAATCGCTGCTTCCATTTAAATCAATAGGTTTATTAATGGTTATATTGGCAACCAACCAAGGATAGTACTCAAACTCCTTAAAGACTATATCTTTTGTAAAATTTAAAAGTCGTTTATTGACGAATTGCGGTGTGGCCAAAATTAAATGCTCGCATTCATAACGTGTGCTTTGGTTCGAGTTTAAATCCAGAACATAACAGTTCCATAGTTTTCCATTTGGCTCTATTTTGTAAACCAATTGTTTCGGTTTTAAATTGGCATTTTAGTCTATACTTAAACATCTTACCAAAAAATTATTTCCTTCGGGCCAGGTTAATTGCTCATAAGATTAAGCGTTTGCCGATTTACCATTTCGTGAAGCAAAATAATGAAGGCCTGCCCAAGCAGAAAGGTTTTTCATATCAGTTCCAAAATCATCCTTGCAGCAATAGTTAATGTACCAAAATAAAAATTCTGTTTTATAACCTTCTTGTTTCAGATAGTCCTGTATACTGATTTTATCAAACTGCAAAAACCGATTATCTTCACTGCTAAATTCAATTGGCAAAGCAAAGGCCGGTTTACTATCAGAACCAATTTCATTTTTGTATTGATTCAAGCTTTTTAAAAATCGATTCAATACTGATTTTTCTTCAGCACTTAAGCCAGATTTTGGAGGAATTCCCTCGTGCCAAATACCATTAAAAAACAATCGTTCTTGGGGCTCGGCGCAGAGATAGTATTCGTTGTAATGGGTATGCCCGCGGCATCAAAACCCCGGATTATCTGATTTTGATGTAAAAAATCTATCAATTCTGAAAATTTTTCATTCGGTATTGGTAGATAGTGAGCACCGTAAGGATATTCGCAAATTTCATTTTTACCGCTTTTCGAATTTCCGCCTACGGAATCTTCCAATTCCAACAAAAGCCAATCCGAAAAATTTTGTTGCTTTAATTGCCATGCAGCACTTAAACCAGCAACTCCACCTCCAACAATTAAGGTATTAATGTTAATGATTGTGCTTTGTTCAGGAAACGAAGGCGATCTAAGCAAATGCCCTCGTTTTGAATTTGCACCTGCAAACGAAACAGGGATTTGTTTTTTTTTGGATATTAATCCACAAGCACTTAAGTAAGCGAGCAAAAGACTTAACCCACCAAGTTTTAAGAAGTCTTTGCGGGAATAAAAATTAATTGACTTTCCCCCACTCATCTTCAAAATAATGAATTAATATCTGATTATTTAACTTGTTAATTTCGGTACTGACTAAGTTCATATCTGCTGGAAATTGACTCATTTCTGCAAAACGTTTCGATTCATAAAATTTTAATCCTGAAGGCAAATAAATTTCCTTTTCCGGTAAAATATTGTATCCAATAACATAGCCCCATTCACCAAACGAAGGCACATACAAATGGTAAGGTAAAGTTTTAAAGCCAACACTTTCTATGGTATTGTTTACACACCAAAACGATTTTCTGGCCACATAGAGTGAAGTGCTTTGAACTACAAACATACCTTCTGGCGTAAGCACCTTTTTAATTTCTTTGCAGAAAGAATTGGTAAAAAGTTTTCCAACCGAAAAATTTGAGGGATCTGGAAAATCAATAATAATAAAATCGTAAGGTTCAGTATCGTTTTGTTTGAGCCAACTAAAAGCATCGGTATTAATAATTGTTAACTTTGGTGCTGATAAGGCATTGTCGTTTAGTTTGTTTAAAAATTTGGTATGTTTAAACAATGAAGTAACCGAAGGGTCTAAATCAACCAAAGTGATAGTGTTTACATCAGGATATTTTAACACTTCGCGAACTGCAAATCCATCCCCTCCAACGAGGATTAAAACTCGTTTGGGATTATAGATTCTGGACAAACCCGGATGCACCAAGGCTTCATTGTAACGGTACTCATCTGCCGAATTGAATTGAAGATTTCCGTTTAGATATAGTTTCGTTTGGTTTGTTTCTTGGGTAAGTACAATCCTTTGGTACGGCGAAGATTTTGAAAAAATAATATTTTCACAGTAAGAATTGGCTTCGGCAATGGTTTGAATTTTTTCAGATAATACAAAGCCTTTAACTAACAAAAAGGCACAAAAAATGGCTTGAAACTTTAATAAGCCTATAAATTTACTTTCAACTTCAAACTTAAAGCATAAAATAATGGCAACAGCAACATTTAAAAGTCCAAGATACGGCACCATAAACAAAGGAAAAAGAATAGATGCGAACAATGCGACTATATAATCAAAGGTAAATACTTTAGAAACCAATTCACTAAATTCTAGTTTATCCTTCAAAATTCGCATCAATAAAGGAATTTCTAATCCAACTAAAATTCCTGTTGTGATAATTAATCCATAAAGTATAATTTGAAAACCACTTACGTGCTCAAAGGATAAAAACAAAATGGAAGAACTCAACCCTCCTACCATACCAACAATTATTTCTAATTGAATAAACCAACCTAAAAGATTTTTATGAATATATTTAGAAAGAAAAGATCCAATAATCAAAGAAAATAGGTAAATCCCAATAATCAAAGAAAATTTTGTGACCGAATCACCCAATAAATAACTGGCCAAAGTTCCTGCAATCAGTTCGTAGATCAAACCGCAAGTTGCAATAACAAATACAGAAATTAAAAGTAATAACTGTTTGTTTTTGTCATTAACTATATCCATTAACCGTGAATTGCTGATGTAATAATAATTGCTACAGATATCATAAAAGCTGCTGCCAATATTGCCAATGCGTTGTTTTTTCTTTCGAGAATTTCACTTCGAAGATTTTCGGGAGTCATTTTTTCAATTAACCAAAACGAGAAAACCAGAATAAAAATTCCCATTCCTGAATAAACCAATGTTCCAACCATGTACTTAAGGTGTAGTATTTCCATTTTTTAAATTTATTTATGATTATACGACCGATAATACACTCGGCTGTTTTTATTTGATTCGCCAAAACTCAGCTACCTCCAACCAATTATCATCGAATAAACATAAATCGAAAACACTATAACCACCAAGGTCACATAATATTTTAAACCATTAATTTCTGTTCTATTCATTATCAATTTGGTAAGGTGAAAAACTACTATTATTCTATCGGTTTCTTTCAAAAGCGTTTCTTCTGAAAAAATATATAACTGGAAACAAGGCAAGAATAGCCCAAGAAACAAACAAATTAGAAGTAACTGCCACATCTCGAGTAACGGTAACTTCAATTTGGGTTCCAACTCCAAATGGTTTATCTGGGTAAATTATTAAGTAGTAGGACCCTTCGGGCACGCTCGAAACCACTTTCGAATTCCAACTACTTCCTTCCGACTATGATTCTCCGTCCTGAACCCCATGATAATATTCTGCCTCAATATCAACCTCGTACGATTCACCAGTTTTATCATTTACCAAGGTTACGCCAGCATACATCCAACTGTTATCGACGCTGGTAGTTAATTTTACCTCCACATTTTTTACGCCGTATTTCAATTTAAAGGTAGGTGTTTAAATTTCCTTCTTCGTCATGGTATCCAAAATAAAGTAAGAGCGATTAAACACAACCTCATCAATAGCATTGTAAAAAAAGAACAATTGTAAAACAGCAAAAATCAGTATTACAACTTTTATCAATTTGGATAAATTTTTGGGACTAAATTTTTTAACAAATGGCTGAACGGCTCCAATACCCAAAGTTTCTGGCATGGAATCGAGCTTAAAGGCACTTTTAACTTCCGTTGAATCCAAATGTTCACCCAAATACCATACTAAATCATCGTCTGCTTTTTCTTAAGTTAAGATATAGGGAGGAGAAATATACTCTTCGACATATAAATCAGACGAGGCATTTAAGTTATATGGAAACTCGCCAACAGCCTGTTTTGTTATTGCGGTATAACGGGCATAAAGTACATAGTTATTGTCTTTATAAGTTATATTATTCGAAGGTTCTATTTTTGTTGGAACACAATCAATAGCCAATAAGTAAATCCAATGCCCATTATATTGGGTTAAAGATGAACAGCCATATATTGGGTTAAAAAGGGTGTATTAATGCCAAAAATACTTGGTTCCATTTTCCTTTTTAGTGATAAAACCGATAACACGATATTTAATATCTTTTAAAACACCATTACTACCTAAGGCAATATGATTGGATTTATCAGTATTATCACCAAAATTCTTGATAAGAAGTAAGGTACTGGAGAAACCTGAATACAAGGTGGTGCAATGAGGACAAACGACCTGATAGGCATTTTCCGAAAGCCAATAAACAGAGTTTCCCATGCACTTGATGCAAGAATGTGTTTGTTGGGTTATATCGTTAGCATAACTGCTCAAAATTATTTCCAGTCGTTAAATACATTTGTTTGCTCAAGTTGAAGATCCTCCAATTGAACCTTTTCACTAAAACTTGCATCAATTTGGGCTGCTGAAAAAATGCAAACTGAGGCAAAATTTGATTCATCTTTAGCAACAAGTTCATATTTAAAAAAAGACGAATCGTTGTAACTCTCTACAGGAATTTCACCTTGAAAATAAAAATCGATTTGTTTAGTAATTTCTAACAGAACATACTCTTTGGAATTAATATTAACGATTCGACCTGGTACAATGCCTTTTACAGCATGGCTAGACATGGCAATTACTTTCGAATCAGAAACAAAGTAGCGGAATGAGCTTTCGATAAGCCAAAGATATTTGCCGGATTCAAAATACATTAACCATTCGTTGCTTATGAATAAGGTGTTTACGCTTCTGATAAAACCAATTAATTCAAAAGGCTCACCTTTAGAAATTCCTTTAGTTTGTAGGTTTAGAACCGAAACAGTATTTAATTTCAAAGGTTCTGCAGCTAAATCCACAATCGATTTGGTTTCATCTACTATAAAACTTGAACTACATGAATTACAAGATATTACAATAGGCAGGTTTAAACTGTAAGTATTTTGTTGCTTACAATTATTACATACAATGTATTTGTTAGTTTCGGCAACCAAAAGAGTTAACGGTTTAATTTTGTTAGATGGATATCCTTAGCATTTAAAAAAGACAATGCTTGATTATAAATATCATTGTTGTAATTCATGAAATTACTTAAGAACACATCAAAGGTTACTCGATTAAATTCAGGCCAAGTATGTATTGATATATGGGATTCTGTTAAGCAGACCATAGCAGTAAAACCACTATTTTGAAATTGATGATAGACTTCACCCACCTTCGAAAGTTTGTGTTCAACAATAAGGCTGTCAAAAAGATGCTTTATGACGATACCGTTTTTTAACATCTCCGGATCGGCAACTTTAAACTCAGCAATAAGGTGTAAACCGGGTTTATAAATTTTCCATTAATTTATCCTATCCATTCATTGTTGCTAAAGGTCATCCATTCACATTTGCTAAAAGAGAAATAGAGATTGACAAATATATTTATTTGAGCATTCAATTTTTAAAAAATAAATAATAATTAAAAGGGTAAAAATGCTGAAACCCAGATTAAAGAATAGTGAGAACAACTAAACGCAAATTTTTAGATTTATTAAAAACCGTAACCACCCTGGCTGATTACGGTTTTGAAGAGCGGAGACTGAGGGATTCGAACCCTCGATACAGTTGCCCGTATACAAACTTTCCAGGCTTGCTCCTTAAACCACTCGGACAAGTCTCCATTTTTTGAGGATTGCAAAGATAGGTTATCTCGTAAAAATATCCTTTGAATTATTGGTAGTTATTTCAGCGACTTCTTCAATTTCTAATTTGAAAATTTGTGAAAGTTTTTCGGCAATCAATGGAATGAAAGATGTTTCATTTCGTTTGCCACGATACGGAACCGGTGGCAGGTAAGGAGCGTCGGTTTCAAGTACCAAACCCTTAATACCAATTTCCATAAGTGTTTGAGGTAAAGTTGAATTTTTATAAGTCACAACGCCTCCAATACCTAAATAAAAACCCATATTTAACAATTCGCGAGCTTCAGATACTTCCCCGGTGAAACAATGAAAAATACCTCGCAATGCCGACAAATATTCTGTTTTAATAATGTGAATTAATTCCCGTGTTGCATCACGCGAATGAATAGCTACCGGTAAATTATATTTAATAGCCCACCGTGCTTGTTCAACAAATGCATTTTTTTGAATAAGGAAAGTCGTTTTATCCCAGTACAAATCCATTCCAATTTCGCCCACGGCATAATATTTGGCTGAAATAAGTTCATCATAAATTTGAGTTAATACCAATTCGTAATCTTGTTTAACGCTGCAAGGATGCAATCCCATCATTGGAAAATAACTGTCGCTAAACTGATTACAAATTGATTTTAAGGAAGAAATAGAATCGAGGTCGATATTTGGAACAAAAACCCGGTTTACTTTTTGAAGAATACTTCGATTGTAACACTCTTCGTAATCTTGCAAAAATTCCTCTGCGTAAATATGGGCATGGGTATCGGTAAAAATCATTTTAAAATGAGTGCCTTTGTTTGGATGGGAAAAATAAAATAAACCTTAAAAATCAATCTACCATTTAAGTTTTTGTTTGTTTAGGAATGCAGCAATACCTCGTTTGCAATCATCGGACTCGCGAGTTTTTGCATTCATTTCACAAGCATATTGCAATGCGGCATCAAGAGACAAATCATCTAAATTATTATACATCTGTTTTATCCTATTTAAAGAACCACCACTCGAATGAGCAATTAACTTCTTCACAAATTCATGCACAAAAGTTTCCAATTCTTCGGCCCCAATAATTTCAGTAAGTAATCCATACTCAAAAGCCTTATCCGCACTAAAAACTTCACCGGTAAAAAGAATTTTCTTAGCAAGAGTTTCCCCAACTTTTTTTCTCAAAAACACCATGACAATTGCCGGAATAAAGCCAATTCGGGCTTCGGTATAACCAAAAGTTGACTCGGGCGTGCTGAAACACATGTCACAAACGGTTGCTAAACCACAACCACCCGCCAATGCTGGTCCGTTAACCATAGAAATAATTGGTTTTGAAGAACTGTATATTAGTTTAAACAAATCTGCAAGGTATTTACTGTCAGATAAGTTTTCGTCGTACGAAAAATCTTGTAGCTGTTGCAAATAAGCCAAATCTGCACCGGCACAAAAGGCTTCACCGGATGATTTAAGGACGATTGCTCTAACCTCCGAATCATAATCACATTTTGTAATAGCTTGTTTTAGTTCTTCAACAAACTGTGCATTTAAAGCGTTTCGTTTTTCGGGGCGATTAAGAACGATATAGGCAATTCGTTCTTTTAATTGAGTAATTACAAAATCCATAAGATTAATTAATAAAAAAAGCCTCCCCCAATAAAGGAGGAGGCTTCAAATTTACAATGTTATTTTTACTTGTTAATAGTTACTTTTTGAGTAGAGGTTAATCCACCGTTTGTTACTTTAACCATATAAACACCACTAGCAATGTTTAAATCAATTGGATAAACAGTTTTTAGGGAACTAGTTTCAATTGTTTTAACAACGTTACCTAATAGATTGTAGATAGCGATAGAAATATCAGATTTAGGATCTTCAACAGTTACTGTAAAGCTTCCTTTGTTTGGGTTAGGATAAACTTTAACACCTGTCAATTTTGTTAATTGATTAACGCTTCCGCTAATGCTAATCATTTGGCAAGTTTCTGAGAAACAACCTGCAGCATTTACAACAGCTAAACAAGCTTGGTAATTTCCGCTAGGATATTCTAGGTAGTGGTATTGAGGATTGGCTTGTGTTGAACTTCCACCATCTCCAAAACGCCATTGGTAAAGTGTAGCACCAGCTTGATCAGCTTTAAAGTTAACCAAACGACCACCAACAGTGTAAGTAAAGGTTCCTTTAGGATTTGCATTTACAGAAACCGCTTTAGTAATAGAGTCAGAACATCCTCCAGGAACAACGGCCACTAAAGTTACGTTATAAGTTTTAGCAACACCACTAATATTGTAACGGTGACGAGGTGATTGAGAAGTAGAAGTTCCGGCATCACCAAATTTCCAGCTATAATTTAAATTACCAGCAGAAACAACGGATTTATTTGTAAATACGGCATCATCATCTTCGCAAACATCAGTGCTTATGAAATCAGCTTTAGATTGTAACTTAACATTTACTTCTTTAGTAACCGCATCGCTGCAACCATTGTTAGAAACCATGTTAAGTGTTACCATTTTCTTTCCAACAATGCTAAATAATTTTGTAGGATTTTGAACAGTAGTAGTTCCTTCGCCTGCAAAATCCCAGTTGAAAACAGTAGTAACTGTTCCAGAAGGCTGAGTGCCGGTGAAATTAAATGTTGTATTGCTTAAATTACAAGCTGCACCCCAAGTAAAGTTAGCATTTGGAGACTCAGAAAGTACAAGAGTTTTAGAAATTGAATCTGTACAACCAAACTCAGAAACTGTTTTCAATTTAACTGTTTTAGTGTTTGCATTTGCAAACTCATGAACTGGGTTAGCAAAGTTAGAAACACCACCATCACTAAAATCCCAAGTATAACCCATGTTACCCATTTTAATGGTAGAACTATTGGTAAATTGAACTTCAGATTTATCACAGATTTTTGCAGGAACAGTATATTTAGCAACAGGTGTAGCAAATTGGTTAGAGTTTTTGGTTAAAGAACCAGTACAACCGTTTGCAGTAGCGCGAACTGTAATTTTGTATCCACCTGGATTTGCATACGTCCATTGTGGATTTTGCAATGAGCTTTTGTCAGCTGTAGTTGTTGGATCACCAAAATCCCAATCGTAAGTAATAGTTCCAGGGATTGGTAATTTAGTTAAGTTATTAATTCTAACAGGAACTTTTTCACAAGCATTTAATACTTTGAAATCGATAACAGGAACAGGAGTTACTGTAATATTTTTTGATTGAGAAGTAACAAATTTCGGGAATTGAAAATTCCATGCAGTCATAACAACGTTGTAAATACCAAACGTTGAGAAGTTAAAAATAGGATCGATTAAAGATGAAGAATCTTCAGGTGTTCCTTTATCGTTAAATTTCCATTTGTAGTTTACAACACCTTTACTTAATACAGTTTTGTTGTTGAAAGTAGCAACGCTTCCTTCACAAACATCAGCTGCAGTAAAAGAAGGAATTGGGATAAAAGGAACATAAATGTGACGCCCAAAAGAAGAATCACAACCAGTAATTAAATTCTTAACAAGCAAATTCAAATAGATAGTACTATCAATAATTGAAGATGAAGGATCAAAAGACACAGTTGCATTGTTTCCACCACTTGGAGGCGTATAAGTTGCACCACTAATAGTTACACCCTTAACTGTTTTAAAGCTAGTAGATGAAATAGTCCATCTGCTGCCGTAGTTAAAATTAGTATAACCTGTTGAAGTGTTAGGTGCTATTTCGTAAACCACTTGTTTTCCAGGAACGGTTGCATCAGGATTAGTTAAAATTCCACCACTATTGCCTGGACGGAAATAACCAGGGAATGTTGAACCCTCAATTAAAGTAAAACCTGCAGGAGATGGAGTAATATTTAAAGTTTTAGAAAGAATATTATTGGTTGTGTTATCATCAGAACCATCTAATTCAACATCTAATTTATTTACACCAGAACCATTAAATTCAGCCATTATTGGGAAAGTATATTGTACTGTATCGTTTGGATTAATTTTAGGAATATTTCCTTTCACAGGGGCTTTACCGGTAACTGTAAATCTAACTGGTACATTTTTAATGGTATCAGACGTGTTATTTTTCATGGTCAATTTAACCGATTCTTTGTATCCCCCACAAACATTAACACCTGTGAAATATAATTTAGATACCGCAACGTCAACAAAGAATTCTAATGCTCCAACATCTGGAGTAGTCGTATTTCTTGTAACACCAGCAAAATCTTTAGTAAAACCAGATACCGGAGTACCTTTATTTACAAAACTAAAAGAAGATGGTTTATAGTTACCATTTGCAACATCTGTAAATCTTGGATCAATACTCATACCGTTGGCATCTCCAAAAGAAGTTTTATAAGCGGCTAAATCAGAAGTAGGCGCGCCGTTTCTGGCACCAAAAATAAATGTTGTTCCTCTTCCAGCATCATAGATATCATTATTAGCAAAAGCACCAGTTGAATAGTAATCGAAAATTCCATAGGTAGTTCCACCATTGCTTCTTGATACTAACAAGTTATTTTTGATATTACCATCTACGTAATAGCAATACATTTGGTAATTGGTACCTGTAGCTGTTCCAGTAGGATAGTTGGATGTATAAATAGTATTGTACGACATGTCTACCGGCTGGTTGTTACTATAGCAATAAGACCATATAGCTCCGTAAATAGAGTTATTGGTTTGCATATCAACAATATTGTTGCTAATAGAAGCGCGTCTGGTAAACTGACTATTATAATATAAATAACTAAAAATACCATAAGCATAATATGCAGTTTTAACGCGTACATAGTTATAATCAACGTTTGCAGTTTTAAAAGCAGTTTGGTAGTAAGGACCGAAGTTATAAATTCCATATAAAGAACTTGCAGTGCCTGAAGGTTGGTCCATATCGATAAAATTGTTGCTAATGCTAAAACCACCTGTGATGCCTGCGTAGTAACCATAAACATACATACCATAAGCAGGATAAATTAAGCCTTTTAATACAACACGATTTCTGTCGATAATTATGCTTCCACTTCCTGTTCCATAATAAGCGTAGTGATAAATTCCATATTGGAAAGATGTACGATTGAAATTTAAATCATGGATATAATTATCGGTGATGGTATAATCGCCACCTTTAAAATAACAATAGTTGTACATTCCATAAATGGTAGATGCGTATGTACTGGCAGTATTGTTAGCAATTTCGTTACCAGTAATAGTTTGTTGAAATGCGTAATAGGTAAAGATACCGTAGGTACGAAAATCATTCAAAACGTTATTGGTAATGTAATTTTTACGTACAGTTGATCCACTGCTTTCGTCCATAATTGCAATACCAGCATTTGGACCGCCATTAACTCTTGAGTTCATAATACATTTGTTTAATGTATTCTCTTGACCGGCTACTCCATAAGTGGTTAAAGTAGATGTACCTTGGGTAATGGCAAAATAAGCATTACTTGCTGAAGTACCTGTCATGTTTGGCATTTGTAAAGTACATGCATTGACGGTATTGTTTCTTGCATCATTCATTAAGTGAATGTTTCTTCCAATACTGGCACTAGTAGCTAAAACTACCAAATTATCGATAGTAACATAATCGGCGCCATCTAATAAAATTGTATGACTTGCAGTTGTGCTAGTTGCACTAAATTGTATTGTATTACCATTGCCATTTACTTTAATAGTATTGGTAGCTGAAATACCAGTGATTTGAAAAATAGTTACTTGCTCGGTGTATGGTCCTGAGGCTGACACAACATTAATAGTTACCGGCCCTGAAAGACCAGAACCGTTCGAAGTACCACCATCTGTTCTGGTTCCATTGTACATGTCACCAAAAATTGATACGAAAGATTGATAATTAGTGCTTGAAGCTGCTGATTTAGCATCGATGGTGTAGGTACCACTAAATGCACCAAAGCTCGCACTCGAAATAAGTAAGAAACCTGCAATCAGGTTAATTTTTAAATTTGAGAACATTGTCTTTAGGTAACTTTTTTTCATATAGTATTTTTAAAAGATTTGTGGTCAAATATATATCAAAAACTAAATGGTCAAAAAAATATTTTAATTTTTTTTTGCAACCTTTTATAATTTACCGGTCTAATAATCAAACTTATTTAAAAATAGAGATAGATTATCGGCTTAAAAACAAACCGGTGATTTTGTGTCGCGCCCCTGTATGCCTTGATATTACAGTCTTTCTTTGATATTATAAATTTTTTAATTGTATTATTATGGTCAAGTTAAATTGTGATTTTTATGTTACGTTCTTTTTTTTTATGACCTAATTTTTAACTTTTCGTGACATTTTCTTGCAAAATTTCAGAGAAAGTACGCTTGTTTTTAAAAATATTTAACCTTAAAACCAGATTTTTTTATTAAATATCTTCTTCCAAACGGCATTTTTACTAAAAGGTTATTAATTTCTTTTGAAAAAAAGTTTTTTTTCGTTTGTCCGATGATAAGTGTATCGGTTTGACAGAGTTCAATCTGTTGATTTAAATTGACTGTTTTTGGGAACACGTATGTATAATGTATTCTTTCTAAATTATTTTCTTCCAAGCTGAGTCTAAGTTTGATGGATTTAAAAAACAAAATATCCTTTTTTGAATAAACTTCTAAAGGTAAAAAACTAGCTGTTCCTTTATGGATTTCTTCGATGCTAACCACCTTATTGATAGGCCATAATCGATTATTAATGAGCCAACCTCGCATGTAAAATAATTGCTGATTGCTAAATGAAGAGTCAACAATCAGTGCAGATCTTCGACCATCAGACAATAAAATTGCGTTTTGAGCAGGTATATTAAAAAACACAATTGAATTGCGCCTTTGTAAGGTAACTCTATCGTAAAATGTAATGCCGCAAATTGCAGTAAGTGCAAATAGGCAGAGAAAAAACCCTATTTTTTGTTGCTTTATTAACCAAAAAATGACTGCTAAAATACAGAAATAGAGCAGGGCTAATTGAATTGAACATAGTTTGATGCCATCCGTATATGAATAAGGAAGAGCTTCAATTTTAGATACAATAAAATTTGTTAACAATACCACCTTCTCTGTTATCCAAGAAGAGATGTTTAATAAAAATGGAACTTTTGAAAACAGAACCATACAAACACCACTATAAATTACCAAGGTGGAAAGAGGAATTACCAATAAATTAGAAATCAAAAAATAGTTAGGGAACTGATTGAAATAGTAGAGACTGATTGGAAAGGTAGTTATTTGAGCACAAATGGAAATTGCCAGAATATTCCAAATTTCTTTTAACACGCGATTGGGCGGCGTGTATAATGGTAAAACATACGACTGTAAGTAAACAATTCCGGCAACGGCAGCAAAAGATAACTGAAAGCCTACATTTATAATCCAGAATGGGTTAATGACAAGGATTACAAATGCTGAAACGGCCATAAGATTAAAGACTTGAGCGCGCCGATTTATGGCCTTTCCGACAAGAATCAAACTGATCATAAAACCGGCCCGAAGTATTGAAGGAGCCAAACCTGTAAGAATACAATATCCCCAAATAGCGGCCATTACAATGATAGCTTTGAACCATTTTCCATGTTTGAGTCGATCTAAAAACCAAAGCATTTGGGCAAACATCAAAAACACGATGGCTACGTGCATACCCGAAACGGCGAGCACATGCAGTGTTCCTGTATGAGCGTAGGAATTAACCAAATCTTTTGAAATATCATCCTTGAAGCCAAATAATAATGACTCTGTAACACCGGCTGCTATGGTATCTTTAATATTAGACCGAATAATTTGGTTTAGATAAGTGGTACCTTTGGAAGAAATGGTTTGAATAAGATTGGCTCGGTTTTTACCTGTAAACAAAACATGCGAATTATCGTTGACAAATGTTTGGAAATGAATTCCTTGCCATTTAAGAAATTCCTTATAGTTAAACTGAAAGGGATTTTCGGGCTCGGGAATTTTATTTAAGCTGCATTTAATTAAGAAATAATCGCCGATAGAAGGCGCTTTAATTTTTTTGCTTAAGTACACTAAAATAATTTCATCTGCAGATTTCCAATATTTTGAATCGGAATAAATACCATAAATCCTTACTTTTAATTTAACCGTTTTACTCTTGATTTGTGGGATTTCGGAAACAGATGCATAGAGTAAGCAGGCATTGGTATTTAATTGGCTTTTTTGTATTTTAGGTAAACTTTTAGACGTAAGCCAAGCACCTAGAAATAAAATTGTTGAAAGGAATATGAGATTGTGGAGATTATGAAAGTGTTTTAGCGATTTAAGAAAAGTCAGAATCGTTAAACTAAGCAGTGAAACTAGTAAAAACCAGAGGCTAAAAGCAGAAAACTCGGAAAATTGAATGGCCCAAATAATACCTAAGATAAAAGGGAACACAATTTTTACAAATGGGACTTGGCTCAACACGTATTTGGCAAATAATGTTGCTAAGTTGGGGCATTGGAATTGGAATATTTGAAATATTAAATTCGAATATTATTTTTTAATTAAGTTGGTGTTTAACCAAATACCTTTCAAGCGGGGAATCGCTTGGAGCAAAGCTTTGACATGGACAAAGACAGCAAGTAATTCTTCGATAAAGTTATTAAGAGTTAACCAGTTTTTCTGGGGATTAGGCAAATAATTCTTCTAATCTAAACTAGAAAAGAGGTGCTTTTTTCACTCCTCCTCAGTTAGCCCTAAGGAGTTTCATTTTGTTATAACGGCACGTACCATTGTAAATTTAGTAAATAACCAAAGCTAATTATTAAATACAATTGGTAAAAGATTTTGAATGAGCTACAAAATTTTCACAATTACAAGGCCCACGATAGGGGTTGCAGCGGTTATCCTTTTTGAGAGACACGAGCAAAAAGATAAGAGCGGAAGACCCGACCCGATAGGGTATCGCCCAAATAAAAATAAATCAATTAAATGTGTAAAAGGAATATTAAAACCAAAGGAACTATTTAGGATTTTAGTCCTTTAGCTATTTGGGGCAATGCTTTGCGAAATGCCACCAATTCTTTAAAACTTTGCCAACATACTTTAAGGAGCTTCATTTTTTTGATGCTGACCTCTCCGGTGTGTCGATCTTTGTGAGTAATTGGGATACTAAAAAGTTTTTGTCCAGATTTTTTAGCCATCACCGCAATAAAAATATTTGGGGCGAATGGTGTAGGATCGGGCAAATTTTCAATTTGCTTTTTAAGAAAAGAACCTTTAATGAGTCGAAACGGAATATTACTGTCTTCAATTGGAGTTCCAAAAAATAGAAAAATAGAAGCTTTTAAAATACGTGTGATAACAAGGCGAATAGGGGCATCGAACCGTTGTTTGCGATAGCCGAGAATAAAATTGGATTCGTGGCGTTTTTCCCAGAGCTTAAAAAAATCTTCAGTTTCAAATTGGTCGTCGCTATCGGTTTGAAACACATACTCTGCATTGAGTTCGAGTGCTTTTTTATAGGCATTTACAACTGCATTTCCATGGCCTCCATTGGGTTGATTTACCGGAACAAGGATGGGGTTTGTCTTTGCTAATTCAGCTAAAGTTTCCCAGGTATTATCTTTGGAGCCATCATTAACTACAATAAGAATTGGTTGGTCTTCTTCCTTAAAGCCCTTTTTTAGCAAGCCAGTCCATTTTTCGACAACTTCGGCTATTACCTCTCCTTCGTTGTAAGCTGGCATTACGATTGCTACTTTGTGTGACATTAGAATATAGACTTAAAATAAAGTCGCGAAATTAGTATAATATTTTCTCTAAGAATATTGAAAAATTTAGAAATCAAAATAATGACAAATTTTAAATTTTTTTATTTGATTAGCTTGAAAACTTCGATTCCGGATTCTGTTTCAATTTTCAGGAAATAGGTACCTTTTGCCATTGCTGAAGTTTCTAATATTTGTTTATACTGAAGTTTGTTGCTTTGTAAAACAACTTTACCCATAACATCCATTAAATAAACGCTGTAGTTCATACCAATAGTTTCTATACATATCTCATTGGTAAAAGGGTTAGGGGTAACTTTAAAATTGGGAAATTTTGAAAGGTTAATCGACAACACATTACCTTGCACTACCATGCTTGAAACTCGACTAAAAGCCGAAGAACCAGTTGAAGTCGTAATTGATGCCTTGTTTGAAATATTCACTAGGTTGTCCACTAAATTTATGTCATCGAGATACCAACCATCGCCACCTTGCAGTGCATCGCTTGCAAAACGAAATCGAATTTTTACGGTATTGCCAGAGTAAGCGGTCAAATCTATAATACTGCGTATAAAGGATTTGCTATTACCTGAAAATGCCTTTCTACCACTGATTGCACTTTTGTCATTAACAGCTATTTGTGTATTGTAACCATTTTCGATAAACTGCGGACCTAGATCTTCCCAAATTCCACTTTGATTAATTTCGACAACGGCGCCGTCCCAGCCATCTTCTGTATTAAATAGGTGGTAAAAAATTAAGTGTGGTTTTGCAGAATTTAAATTGAATGTTTTTGTTAAGACTTTATCGGATTGCGTGGCTGCATTTGGCAGATAATAACTTTTAGCACCGGAATTTCTTTTAACGGTATTAAAGTTCCAGACACCGCCGCCTAGAAGGGTTGAATCTTTCCATAAATTATTGCCGGATTCGAAATCTGAAGTTTCTAGAAAACTGGTAAACTGTGAAGTGCTTACGCGAGCAAAGAGTTTACATACCACCGAATCGCCGTTTCGCAACGAATCAATACTGCCTTGAAAAACAGATAAATTATAGGTTGATTTAACACAGCCCAGTGACTTTATAAATTTAAGACCAGAGGCAAATGTGTCTGTAAAAAAGAGGTTGTATAAGGTGTTTGCGTTTAAATTTTTGATTACAATTTGATAAACGAGGGTATCGCCGTTAAAAGTTTGAGGCAAAGTAGTTTTTGAAATGGAAGGAAGATCAAATTTTGGCAAATCGAAAGCTTGGGTTCCATCGGTTCGACTTGCAGAAGATCCTTGATTTGCGGAAGCTCCAAGACCTCTTTTGGCGAAACTTTTCCAGATTAACTCTTGATTTTTGCCTTTGTTGTTTATTTGGTCTGCTAATAAAATTGCATTTCGGGCATCGGTAAATCCGGGATTGCAAGGCTGAAGTTTCATCCCGTCAATAACCAGTTTCATGGCGATATTGTTACCACCAGTTCCCACGTAGATATCTGAGTCGTAACCAAATTTATCAATCATAGCCCAATACATTTCCCAAAGCATGCTGCACCAAACCGAACCTACGCCGTGTGGCACTGAGAAGGTTTTAATATTATTATACGTTACTGGGTTAATGGACATTGAGGTGCTGTAAGGAAAGTTTCTAATTCCATTGCCATCATTGGCTTCGTCTATTACATAGGTTCCTATTCCTCGTTTATCCGTTCCCTTGTCGCTGGGTTCGTGGGTCATTACCAATCCAAAAAAGTCGCTCCAACCCTCGCCCATTTGCTCCTGATTGCTAAGGCAATCTGAATTTGCCGGACCGCCAGTTAGTCGAGTAGAAATTCCATGTCCGTATTCGTGACAAATTACCCCATTATCAAAATCGCTGTCGTATTGTTTGCCTGCAGCACCTAATGAATCGTAAAGACTCACGGTAACTTGTTGTGTCTTTATTGCATTTTTAAAATTATCACCATCAGCCTTGCTAATCATAATAGACGGAATAGTAATGCCTGAACCGCCGGTACCTCCCATTGTAATTAGATTAGAAGCAACATTATTAATAACAATTACTGCTTTTGCCCCCGCGTTTTGTGCAAATTGAACTTTTTCGAGAAAGGAACAATTTCCACGGTCAATTAGAGCAATTTGGCCATTTACACTACTGCTGTTAAGTAATGTTTGACAACCGAGCGATGCTGGATTGCTGCTTCCATCATCCACCAAAACCAATTTGCCAGTAATGGGCGTGGTTGTTAATTTTGGTCCAAAACCTGCTAAAACCGAAACGTATTGTTTGGCTAAAAAAGAGGGCTGTGTGACGCGCAACAGAAACGAGGTACTACTTACATTCCAAACATACATTTGCATTCGAGGATTTTGACCATCAGGAGGGGTTGCAAAATTGGCATTATTGGTTCCACTGCCATCCTGAGCTTCAGCCATCACCTCATCGGAACCGCTTCCACCGCGACCATAATTATTAAACTGAAAATTTCCTGAGGCATCGTCAAAGCCGTAATGATACCAAACATCATGCATTGAGTTATTCCAATAAAAAAGGTTGGTAATGGCAGCATCCAAATAATCGGAGTGCTTTTTAGATTTATCGAATGGAAAATCGAACTTTAAATTGCTGCCACCATCTGGACTGTAACCGGGACTGTTATTATTATCTTTGTCTTCGGTTGCATAAACATTATTTCCGCGGGTAATGGTATATTCATTACCAGCTTGTCCATCATCATCGTGCCAACTAAATGGGGAAGCCAGGCTATCGCTAGGATCTGTAAGGAGCGACCTGTTACCATGGCTCGGACTTTCTACCGGACGAGCAAAAACCTGATAAGAAGCATTGGTTTTGCCAGTACCGTATCCTTGAGCGGTTGCTGATGTGCTTGAAGTTAGAGCCGTTGTTTGATTATTAGGCAATGTATGTGAACCTGTCAATTGACATTGAGCCACCCAATTATTATAATCGAGAATTTTTCCGGACTGAGCGTCAACACGAACATTCCACCAGTTTTGTTGATCGATGGTAAGCCAGTTTACATTATAGCATAAATGGAGTGAATTATCTTTCATCAACCAAGTCATTATCAGCGTAATATCGCCTTGAGAAAAGGCTAAATGTTTGAAAATGATTTCTTGGTTATTTTTAGAAATAAGTTCGGGTAATTGTGTGTTGGTTTCAATTTTTTGATTTACAAGATTAAAATTTAGTGCATTAGCTACTCCAATTTCATAAGTAATTGCAGGTGAAGTTGATGTGGCAAAGGATTCTATATTTTTTATAAAGGAATGGTTTAACTCAAGTACCTGATAGTTTTTATCGAGATGCAAACCCAAAACGGCGTTATAAATTGGAATCTGTTTATAATATTGATTAAAATAGAGATGTGTAACCTCGTTTTTGGAATCAAAGGATTGGGAGGTGAGTTTAATATCTGATAAATCTGAGGCTTTTAAACCTGAGTTTTTTGAAAGAATAAGCTGTTTGTAATTTGAAATATCAGCTATTTTTTGAGAATAGGAAAAAGCAGAAACAAATATGGTGCACGCGAGTAGTATTTTTTTCATGAAATATTTACAAACTTACAAATTTTTTAGAAAACAGATAATTTGGCTAAATTCTATAAGTTGTAATACAATAACCTTCGAAGCCCAATTAAGTTTTTAACCTTACTTACAACTCCAATAGTACTTATCATAAATAAACATAAATCAAGGCTTAATATTGGTTCTTTGTGTACGTATCCAATTAACATGGCTTTTTTAGACTTGGCAAATATTCGATTTAATCAAGCTATTTATATGATTGAAAGATTACTTATAATCAAAGATTTTTTTAAATTTATTGCCCGGAACGGACATTTAATCAAGTGATTTTTTCATTCCCCTTTCAAAGCAGGCTTTGCATCGAGCTTCATATATATCTGATTGGCCAATTTCAATTAGTTTCTGTGATTCGGTCTTTTTAAAGGTATGCGTTGCTGAATTTCCACAGCTGTCGCAAATGGCGTTGAGCCTAGTTACCAAATTAGCAACTGCCAGAAGTGCAGGAATAAATCCAAAGGGTCTTCCGCGGTAATCCATATCAAGGGCTGCTAGGATAACTCGTTTATTTTGGGAGGCAAGATGTTTACAAACTTCAATTAAATTTTCATCAAAAAACTGTGCTTCATCAATTGCGATAATTGAATTGTTTTTGGAATGATCTAAAATTTGTTCGGAATGTAGTAAAGAAATACTTTCTAGGCTATTTAAATTATGCGATACAATTCGGTGCTTATGGTATCGATTATCTATTTCGGGTTTAAAAACCTGAGTGCATATTCCATTTCGACTTGCATATTTTACCCTTCGAATAAGTTCTTCTGTTTTGCCGCTGAACATACAACCGCAAATCATCTCTATTTTACCAGTAGATATTAAAGATTCTAAAAACATTGACAGTTGGTTGAAAATTATTTTAGGAGCGAAAGATACAAAGGAATTAACTTTGGTCGTTTAAAAATGTGGCTGAAATAAATTCAAGAAACATCGTTTTGAAACCATGAAGTAGTTACAACTAAAAAGATAAGTAAATTAAATGAGAGAAATACACGATAAAATAGACTTGCTACTAAGAAAAATAGCAATCAAAAACGAAGAACTGCAAGCAAAGGGAAACGGAATTACAAAACTTGATTCAGAATTACTGCGATTAAATTGTTTAGAATTATACGATGCCATCCATGAATTATCGTTACCAAGGGAAATTTCTTTTAAAAGGAAACCTGTCTCAAGTGTGGAAACAAAAATGGCAGAGGTCGCAGAAATAAAACCCAATATCGAAGAAATTATTCTGGATGTTGAAGAAATAAAGCCAATTCAAATTGACCAAATTTTGAGGGAATTAAAGCCGGAAAATATTGAAATAAATAGCGAGGGCATCCAAACAGAAGAATTACCCTTGATTTTAGAAGAAAAATCACTCCCTGAAATTGCAGAGCACAAAGCAGTAGAGCAAACCAGCATTATTTTTGATGAGTTTCAAGAAGATAATGAACCGCCTTTGTTGGAAGTACTGCATAGTTTGGAGGAGGCTGTTATCGCAGAGCCGGAAGTCGAAGAAATTAACATCGAACCTGAGCCAAAAAAAGTGGTAGAGGTAGAGGTGAAATCTTACGATATGCCAAAATTTGTTCCAGTAACAGATCCGTTGCCAATTAAGAAACCGGCAGCCAAATTGGTGAATGATGAAAAGAGTTTGCTCGAAAAAATAAGTGCAACTCAAAAAGGCACCTCTTTGCATGATACCATTTCTAGCAAGAAAGAAGACTTGGGCAATCATGATTTTTCAAGTTTCAAACTTTCAAAAATTACAGATGCCATTGATATCAGTAAACGCTTTGAATTACAGAACAATTTATTTGGTGGTAATTCGCAGCACTATGCGCAATCGATAAATTTACTTGAAATAGCCAAAAACAAATTTGATGCTTTAGAGGAATTTAACCGTTTGGCTGAACAGTTTCATTGGGATGCGAAAGACGAATTGGTTGTGGAATTAAAAAATTATATCAACCGGAAATTTTAATTCACACTTAAAACTCCGAGCACTAGAAACATTTATTGTGATTGGTGAATGCCGAACGACTCAAAATTATAGCTGCCTCAAAACACAAAGAAAACAGGGCATTTTTGGCTAAGTAAAGCAAAAGCCTTCCAAGTACCAGAATCAAACTTTAGAAGAAATACAAGAAGCCGTTTTTGAACAAACGGATTGTTTAACCCAAATTAATGAATAGAAGATTCAAAGAATAGAACTTTTTGATTTAGTTGGGTTTAATCCCGATTTAGAAATGCCTAACAAGGTTTTATATTGGCACCAATTCTTGAAAAGGCATTCGAGCAGACCTATTAAAACGAACATAAATTGCTGGTCAAATTGTTATCAATTCTTTAACGAATTGATTTACAAATCGAAGATTCGATAATGCCCCTAAAAAATAAACATAAATTAATCATCTTACCGTACACAATTTGGCTATTTGTTAGGCAGCTTTTGAAGTGATTGAGGGCTTGAAGAAAAATTTACCCATTAAGTAATAACCATTACATTTGTTGAATAACCCAAAGCTACTTATTTCAGATTATGCAGTATAAAATTCAAAATAAATATTTAAGAAAAAATTTCACAGTCCGGCAAACAAAGCTATACCGGTTTGGTGCAAGAAACTTGGCGGTTCGGAGTTAAGAATCTCTCACATATTACAAAGTCATAGCTGTTTGTAAAAAGACAGCGACATTTATTAACCTTAAATTGAGAACAAAATATAAAAATAATATGAGAAATATTTTCAAATCATTTATTTCACTTTTCTTCATTATTGCGATTGGTGGATGCGAAAAACCTTGCTAAAAGAGCTTAAGAATAGGAGAAATTGTGCAAATACCGATTATATTTAATGGTTTTAGTATTTCGGAAATTGACAACATTTCAGTCTACAGAGTTGACAATTCTAGCACAAGCCCAGTTGACACTTTCTTTTTAAGAGACATTCTCTGGGCGAATATGGCTCGTTCAACAAATGAAATTATTACTGACAGGGAATCCAGCATAGCCCAAACTCAACTTGGTCCTTATAACAGCTATTTTGACAATTGCACTCTCATATTTGATTGGTATACAGGCAAAGACACGCTATTAAATTTTGAAATTAAAACGTCACAAGAGAAAATTAAGGGTTGCCACGAAAATGATCCAAATGTAAAAATAGACAAATTATCATTTATTCATAAAGGTAAGACTATTTCCAAGAATGAATCAATTCAAATAGACAAGTAATTTCTGACTTTAATGAGGTATATAAGTTTATCAAGTTTATCAAAACTTGATAAACTTTCTATTTACATGTAACTGCCATTATTTTGTCAGCTTGGTTATAACGAAAAGTGAATTCGAAATAATTATCCCCTAATTTTTTGTTGGTATAATTATTCATTCCCATTGGTCCTTCTCCATTTTGTGATCCTATGCCAGAAATTAATGTATCGCATAAAACAGAACCACAGTAAATTATATCGGGCTTTAGTGGAGAAACATAACTTTCTGGAGTAGTGTTTTTGGCCCCTTCACCTGAATCTTCACATAATAAAGTATTAAATGGCTCAATATTAAATTTGCTCCAGCTAATATCTGGCGAAAAAGAAATATTATTCTCAGTTTTATTAATACATATCCATTTGGACTTTACCCAATCCTCGTTATGACATTTACAATGGTAAAAGCCGATATACCAAAATTATAGTTGCTATGCCAGAAAATTAAAAATGAACTGTATTTTTTCGTTAATAGGTAAAATAGCTCAACCTACAAAAAATTACGAGTTATTTTTATTGTTATTTGCGCTTAAAATGTAATAAATTACTTCCATGAATTTAAAGATTATTCAACCATTATTAACAATTTTGATTGCCGTTATTTGGTTGATTAACGGCTTGTTTTGTAAAGTTTTGAATTGGGTTCCTCGACACGAAATGATAGTAGATCGAATTCTAGGTGAAAATTATGCGCATCACTTAATTCTAATTATTGGATTTTTTGAAATACTAATAGCCGTTTGGATTTTAAGTGGTATCAAACAAAAATTAAATGCTATAATTCAACTTATTATTATTGGAAGCATGAATATTATTGAATTTATTTTTGCTGAAGATTTATTGCTTTGGGGCACAGCCAATTTGTTTTTTGCCATTTTGCTGATGATTATTATTTATTTCAACGCGTTTATTTTACCAAAAACCAAACCCTCAAACACCCTGAAATGCTAGACTTCCTAAAAAATCATCCATTTGCTGTTGAAGCCTTTTTTGAGAAGTCGATTGTTTTGACATTCGCAATTCCAAAAGTAGAGCTAAGAACATTTATTCCGAACTGTTTGACCCTTGACACCTTGAATGATAAATTTGGTTTTATAGCAATAGCTTTGGTTCAAACTAAAAATTTAAGACCAGTAGGGCTTCCTGATTTCATGGGTAATGACTTTTTCCTTGTTGGTTACCGCGTTTTTGTGAGATATACGAATACTGCCGGAAAAAACTTACGAGGTTTGTATATTCTTAAATCTGAAACAGACAAAACCTTAATGGAACATTTGGGCAATTTATTTACACATTATAATTACACAACTACTGATATTAAACAGACTCAACAGGCAAATCAGCTAAATATTTGTTCAAAAAAATCTGATTTTACGGTTAATTTAGATTTAATTTTAGGAGAAATCCCTTTACCTAAAAACTCACCATTCAAGGATTGGAAAGAGGCAAGAAAATATGCAGGACCTTTGCCATTTACCTTTACCTATAATGCTGATTTGCAAGAAGTTTTAATTGTTGAAGGTGTGAGGCAAAACTGGACTCCAATGCCTATTCGAGTTATAAACTACCATTTCGGATTTTTACAAAATTTAGAGGTTTCGTATCCTATTTTGGCTAATGCGTTTATCATTAATCAAGTACCATACTTTTGGAAAAAAGGCAAAATCGAAACATGGAACCATTAAGAAACGCTTATCAAGGTATAACCAATATCATTCGGTTTAATTGGCATTTTTACGCTATGGCAATCGCTTTTATCTATTTGCTCATGGTATTTAGTCACTCTATATTTGGAGCCTATTCAGAAGTGGCGGTTATTTTAAGTTTAATAATCGTTGTTTTGATAGCAACCTCCCTTCTTGTTTCTTATTATATTTATGATGTTTCAGAATTGTATTCTTTCAATTGGCTTTCAAAATTTTTAGTTGAACCCAAAAATTTGGTTGTGAATATTCATGCCGGATTTGATGAAACGAGCGGTATTTTAAAGTCTATATTTCCTGAAACAACTTTGGTAGTTCTGGATTTTTACGACCCTTTAAAACATACTGAAATTTCCATAAAACGCGCTCGAAAAGCTTACCCGGCTTATCTCGGAACTTTGTCTGTATCCACTTCTAACTTCCCTAAAGAGAATGAATCGGTTGATATCGTATTTGTGATACTTGCTGCTCACGAAATAAGATCTGAAGCAGAACGCGTTTCGTTTTTTAAAGAAATTAAACGTATTCTAAAACCTCAAGGATCCTTGGTTTTAGTTGAGCATTTAAGAGATTGGCCTAATTTTATTGCTTATACCTTAGGCGTATTTCATTTTTATTCAAGAAAAACTTGGTACCATTGTGTAAATACTGCAAAACTAACCCTTACGAACGAACATAAAATAACACCGTTTATTCATGCATTTTTTATCACTAAACATGGAAATACACCTTAAAATTACTGGCAGCCTCTTTATACTTTTAGCATTAATGCATCCCATTTTTCCCTACTATTTTAAGTGGAAAACAGAGTTAGCCGCTCTGAGTTTGATAAACCGTCAAATGATGTATGTTCATACCTTCTTCTTAGCATTAATCATTTTACTGATGGGTTTACTTTGCTTAGTATCAAGCCATGATTTGATTTATACAGAATTAGGGAAAACCATTTGTATAGGATTTGGGGTATTTTGGAGTATCCGATTCTTGTTTCAGTTTTTTGTGTATTCGTCAAAACTTTGGAAAGGCAAAACTTTTGAAACCCTAATTCATATCGTTTTTTCCTTTGCATGGCTGTATTTTAGTTACGTGTTTTTTAATATTGCATTAAATTAGACCGTCGTTTTTTTTAAAATTTCTGTTAAGTTGGCTATATTATCTTCTGAAATATCAAGATGTGTAACAAAGCGAATCCAACCACCACCAGTGCTTGTGGCCAAAACATGTTGTTGCTTTAAGGAAGCAACTAATTCCAAAGCTTTATATAATGAATTGGTTTTAAAAAGTACAATATTGGTTTCGACAGGCATAATTTCTTCCACCCAATTTAAATCCTTCAAAACCGATTCTAAATGTTTTGCTTTTTGATGGTCGAGGGTTAAGCGGGAAATATTGTTTTGCAAGGCATAATTTGCTGCAGCAGCCAAAAAACCGGCTTGACGCATGCCTCCTCCAAAGCGTTTTCTATGTCTCTTTGCTTGATGAATAAACTCTTTTGTTCCTAACAAAACTGAACCAACCGGACAACCCATGCCTTTACTGAAACAAACCGAAATACTGTTGAACCATTGCCCATATTTTAATGCATTTTGACCCGAATAAACCAAGGCGTTCCAAAGCCTGGCACCATCAAGATGAACAGCGAGCCCATGACTTTTACCAGTTTCGGTAACAGAACTGAGTTGGTCTTCGTTCCAACAAATGCCACCGCCTTTATTTACGGTGTTTTCGACCACTAATAAAGAAGATCTTGGAAAATGCACATCCTCGGAGTTAATATTTTGTAATATTTCATCGGCACTAAAAATTCCTCGAACACCTTGAAGTAAACGAACTGAAGCTCCGGAATTGGTTGCTATGCCACCGCCTTCGTATCTATAAACATGGGCGGTTGAATCACAAATCACTTCATCACCGGGTTGAGTATGCGTTTTAATGGCTACCTGATTGGCCATGGTTCCACTAGGAAAAAACAAGCCAGCTTCCATGCCAAAATAGTTCGCCGTGTCTTGTTGTAAACGGTTTATTTCGGGGTCATCTCCAAAAACATCATCTCCAACTTCGGCCTGCATCATTGCTTCAAGCATTTCTGAACTTGGTTTTGTAACCGTATCGCTTCGTAAATCTATTAACATGGTATAAAAAAGACTGGCAAAGTAAGTTTATTTGAATTGAAGTGACTTAAATTTTTAAGTATTAAAACTTACAATTCAACAGAAATCACTGTTAATTTTTTTGAAATTGTTTTAAAATTTCACGTACTTTTGGAAGTTTATCGAATTTAGAATAAGGCATGCAACTTTCAGAAAAGGCAAATATTTCTTTCATCTATTCAATTGTTAAACATCAATACCTTGGTTTAATAATTGAGCCATATTTGGTTGAAATTACTGCTGCCGGAAATTTTTCTTTATCCTATCAGCGACTCATTTCCTCAAATGTTACCTTGTATTTAGGGCTATTGGCAGAAAATGATCCTCAAATTATAAATATCCTTGAGGAAGTAAGTCCTGAAAAGTTGGTGAAGAAATTTTATCGCAAAGGCAGTATCCGACCAAAAGAATTTTTCGAAAAAAAATGCGATGAGGCTCTATTTAAAAATACAATTCGTCCATTTATCGAACGTCGTCTTTCGGAAGTTCTGGAATTAATTGATGGTTCTAAACTTTATTTTGCAGGAGATACCAAAAATCCCACATCCAAAAAACTTCAAATTTGTGAAAACGAGGTAAGTGTATTGTTTCATTTTAATAGAAATGAGACAGAAACGCGTTATTACGCGACTATAAAATGCAATAACGAAAGACTTAAGTTGCTTGGTAATGGGGCTATTCTTACTTACCAGCCGGCACAGCTTATACTTGAGGATAAGCTCATTGTGTTGCGAGATATTGAAGGTAAAAAAATAGAACCTTTTTTAACCAAATATTATATCTCAGTTGCGCGTCGCTCGGAGGAAATTTTTTTTAAAAAGTTTGGCCTGGAACTTATTGAAAAATTCAGCGTGAAAGCTGAGGGTTTTGAGATTATCCAAGAAAAGCATAAAGCTTCGGCCATTTTAAAACTCGAGAGACTTTTGGATCATAAATACGGTTTTGTGCTTTCGTTTAAATACGACGGACAAGTTTTTCCCTATCATTCAAAAAAAATGGCTCATGCTGTTTACGAGCAAAAAGGTGATTCATTTATCTTTCGTAAAATAAAGCGAAGCCGCGATTGGGAGGAACAAAAGCGCGAATTTATTGAATCGTTGGGGTTAATCCAATTGGAAGGCTCGGTTTTTTCGTTAAAAAACAGCCTAAATTTAAATGGCAGTTTAACGTCTAATGAACAAAAATACACAACCCTTGAATGGCTCGAGAAATTTAAAAATTCGCTGTATGGACGTGGGTTTGAAATTAATCAGAATTTAAGTGGGGAAGTTTTTTATTTAGGTTCAAGAAATCTAAAAATCGAAATTGAGAAGAATGGGGACTGGTTTGATATTGCCACCAAAGTTTTTTTCGGTGAATTTGAGATTCCTTTTATAATGTTAAAGAATAATATTTTGAGCCAAAACCGTGAATTTATTTTGCCTAATGGTGAAATTGCTTTGATTCCAGAAGAATGGATGTCGCGCTTTCAAGGAATTTTGCGCTACGACGAAGGAAACCATGACAATTTACGAATTAAACAGTTGCATTGGGGTTTGTTGAGCAGTATTGCAACAACCGCTGGCATTGAAACCAAACTCGAAACCTTGCGCTCCTTTGAAAAAATTGAGGAACATCGCTTACCAAAACATTTTATTGGAACCCTTCGCGATTATCAAATTGCCGGCTATAATTGGTTTTATTTTCTTAAAGAATTCGGGTTTGGTGGAGTTTTAGCTGACGATATGGGTTTGGGTAAAACTATTCAGACGCTGGCGCTTTTGCAAAATGAAAAGGAAACCACTGAAATTCAAGAATCTCAAGTTTCAATTGAAGTTGAAGAAACAAAAATCCTAAAGCAGTTATCAATTTTTGATCAACCCATTTTTACAAACAAGCCGGATATTAAACAAACTTCGAAGACATCTCTTCTCATAGTTCCTACGTCCTTAATATATACTTGGATTAACGAAGCAAAAAAGTTTACTCCCAACTTAAAGGTGTTTATCCATTTGGGGCAAACAAGAGTAAAAACTAATAAACATTTCAACGACTATGATTTAATTCTTAGCACTTATGGAACGGTTCGAAACGACGATGATTTGTTTATCAATTTTCCTTTTAACTATATAATATTGGATGAAAGTCAGAATATTAAAAACCCACATAGCCAAGTTTCTAAATCTTTACGCAATCTCATCGCTGAGCATCGTTTAGTGCTCACTGGAACGCCGGTTGAAAATACCATAAAAGATTTGTGGTCTCAAATTAGTTTTGTTAATAAAGGTTTGTTGGGTGACTTAAAGTTTTTTGAAGACACCTATGTAAATCCAATTGAAAAAGACAACGATGAGGCTAAACTCAACGAGTTAAAAACCTTGATAAAGCCATTTATATTGCGCCGCACCAAACAGCAGGTTGCCAAGGAGTTGCCCGAAAAAACAGAACAAATATTGTACTGTGACATGACTTCTGAGCAAGAAAAAGTTTACGAAGAGTTAAAATCTAAATTTCGCAATCAGGTGCTCGAAAATTTGGAAGCCGGCAGTTTTAATAAGGAGCGTTTTAATATTATAGCTGGACTAACCAAGCTTCGTCAATTGGCCAATCATCCTTTATTAGTTGACAAAAACTATGTAGGAAGTTCGGGCAAGTTTATTGAACTGATTTCACGAGTTCAAACGGCCATTGAAAGCGGACATAAAATTTTGATTTACTCTCAATTTGTGGAGCAGCTAAAAATAGTTCGAAATGCATTTGAGGAACAAGGATTAACTTATTGCTATTTTGATGGTAGTTTTAGTGCCAAGGAACGACAGAGGCAAGTAAAACGCTTTCAAGAAGACGAGCAAATACCTTTATTTTTAGTGTCCCTAAAAGCAGGTGGTGTTGGTATTACCCTAACCGCTGCCGATTACGTATTTATTATAGATCCATGGTGGAATCCTTCGGTAGAAAGACAAGCTGTAGACAGAACCCATCGTATAGGGCAAACCAAAAACATTTTTAGTTATAAGTTCATTACCAAAAACTCGGTGGAAGAAAAAATCTTGAACTTACAAAACAAGAAATTGAATTTAGCCTCCGAACTTGTGTTGGCAGAAGAATCCTTTTATAAAAGGTTGGATATTTCTGACATAAAAAATATATTAGATTAGTGATTTGCATTTGAAATAATTACTTTTGAAGGTGAAAAAAATATCAAACATGAAAAAAATCTTTACTCTATTATGTTCTACTATGATTGGAACACTTGCTTTTGGACAAATGGTTCCAAATGGCGATTTTGAAGGCGGAGCAACTGCATGGCAAGGATCGAATACGAATCTTGTTAATTCTGTAACCATTAATTTACAAGGTGGTGGAACAGAGCAATTAATGCCTGTTGGTGGTCAGAAATTGGCCATTTTGCAAAGCACTACAACAACTGCATTTTTAATACAAAAATTTGCTTTTACTCAACGTCCAAATTCATTCAGGTTTATGTTTTGCTACCTTCCTGCTGGTGCTGGTGAAGTAGGTGCTGCCTTTGTTAGATTAACAAAATATAATACTACCACTATGAAAGTAGATACCTTGTTAAATTCTGGTGTAATTATCAATGCAGCCAGCTACCCTTGGAAAGAAGCAATTTTAGAACTTGGTGATAAATATAAAATGGCCGGAAATCCTGATACAGCTTATGTTGCGTTTTTTAACTCTGCATCTACAACTCATTTACAAGGAACTTCATTAGTTTTAGATAATGTTAAGTTTTCTGCAAACTCCGCTTCAACAAAGGAATTGGTAAATGCAAACAATGTATTAGTTGGAAAACCTAGCGTAAGTCCTAACCCGGTAAGAGACAATGCAACTATTAGCTACCAAGTAAATACTGCTTGTGATGTTAAAATTGAGTTGTTTGACATGACCGGTAAATTAATCAAACAAATTGCCAACGAGAAAAAACTAAATTTTGGCAATTACACCGCTGATTTAAACGTTGAAAATATTACTCCAGGAGTTTATTTTTACAAAGTAACAGCAGGTACTTACACTGCAACAGAAAAAATCGTTATTTCTAAATAATTAAAAATTTACAATGTATATAGCCTCTTGTTTTAAAAACAAGGGGCTATTTTTTTGAAGCACTTTTGAGATACCTTTGAAGAACACATGTCAGGACACAGCAAATGGGCCAATATTAAGCACCGCAAGGGAACTCAAGATAAGCGGAGAGCTAAATTATTTACTCGAATAATTAAAGATATAAGTATTGCGTCAAAAGACGGTGGTACCAATCCCGACAGTAATCCGGCTTTGCGCTTGGCAATTCAAAACGCCCGAGGTGCTAATATGCAAAAAGAAAAAATCGAAAATGCGATTAAAAAATCATCTAGTGCGGGTTCTACCAACTACCAACAACTTACTTATGAAGGTTATGGTCTTGGCGGTGTAGCAGTATTTATAGAAACCGCAACTGATAATCCAAATCGAACCGTTGCCAATATTCGAAGCATTTTTATGAAAGCTGGTGGTAATTTAGGAACGAACGGTTCACTTAGTTTTATTTTCTCTCATCGGGGCGTATTTACAGTTTCGTTAAATAATTTGAAAGGTTTGAGTGGCGAAGAACTTGAATTTGAATTAATTGATTCGGGGGCAGAAGATATTGATGTTGACTATGAACATTGGGTTATTACATGCTCCTTTGAAGATTTTGGAAAAATACAGAAAAAATTGGAGGAGCTTGGGATTGAGGTTGAAAACGCTTCCTTGCAGAGATTTGCCCAAACCACGAAGGAACTACCTTTGCCTGAAGCCCTCAAATTTTTGAGGATGATTGAAAAATTAGAAGATGACGATGATATCAATGCAGTTTATCATAATCTTGAATTAACGGATGAAATAATTGCAGAACTTGAAAAATAGTTTTAACAGAAATACCGCGATGCAATACATTTGCAGCTAAATAGGAAAATTATAAATACCTACAAAATAATGAACAAACGCGAAAAGCTAATAAGTAAAAGGGAACAAAGTAAACTTGGTGGAGGTGCCGATAGAATTGAATCTCAGCACAAAAAAGGAAAACTTACTGCCCGAGAACGATTGGATTTGTTATTAGATCGTGGAAGTTTCGAAGAAATTGATGCTTTTGTAAAACACCGAAGTTCTGATTTTGGAATGGAAAAAACGCATTATCCGGGTGATGGCGTTGTTACAGGATATGGCACAGTTAATGGGCGTTTAATTTTTGTATTCTCTCAAGATTTTACGGTTTTTGGTGGTTCTTTAAGTGAAACCCATGCCGAGAAAATTTGCAAAATAATGGATATGGCCATGAAAAACGGCGCGCCTGTAATTGGTTTAAATGACAGCGGTGGAGCAAGAATTCAAGAAGGTGTGGTTTCTTTGGGCGGATACGCCGATATATTTTACCGCAACACGCTATCATCCGGGGTTATTCCACAAATTTCGGTAATTATGGGCCCATGTGCAGGCGGTGCAGTTTATAGCCCTGCCATTACCGATTTTATTATGATGGTTGAAAAATCCTCTTATATGTTTGTAACCGGACCCAATGTTGTAAAAACAGTTACCAATGAAGAGGTAAGTAGCGAAGATCTTGGTGGAGCATCGGTTCATGGCAGCAAGTCGGGCGTTTCGCATTTTACTGCCTACAATGAACTGGATGCCATGAATCAGTTGCGAAAATTATTGAGTTATATTCCTCAAAATTGTGAAGAACGACCTCCTTTTACATCTTACACTTTAACCAATAATGAATTGCGGGAGCAATTAGCCAATATTATACCCGAAAACGCCAATCAACCATACGATATTCGCGAAGTAATTGATGGTGTAATCGATGAAGAAAGTTTTTATGAAGTTCATAAAAATTTTGCAGAAAATATCGTTGTCGGATTTGCGCGACTTGCTGGAAGAAGTATTGGAATAGTTGCTAATCAACCCGCATTTTTGGCAGGAGTTTTAGATGTGAAGAGCAGTCAGAAAGCTGCCCGGTTTGTTCGCTTCTGCGATGCCTTTAACATTCCATTATTGGTTTTAGAGGATGTTCCAGGATTTTTACCCGGCACGGATCAGGAATGGAACGCCATAATAACCAACGGTGCTAAATTATTGTATGCCTTTTGCGAAGCAACGGTGCCTCGTGTAACAGTTATAACCCGCAAAGCTTATGGCGGTGCATACGACGTTATGAATAGCAAACATATTGGAGCCGATATGAATTTTGCTTGGCCTTCAGCCGAAATCGCAGTAATGGGCGCAAAGGGTGCAGCGGAAATTATCTTCAAAAAGGAAATAACCGAATCCGTTGACCCTGAAGAAACTTGGAAACAAAAAGAAGCCGAATACGCCGGTATTTTTGCTAATCCTTACCGCGCCGCCGAACGAGGCTTTATTGATGAAGTTATTTTACCTGAAGAAACTCGGATTAAATTGATAAAGGCCTTTAAAATGCTCGAGAACAAGGTCGAAAACTTACCCAAGAAAAAGCATGGTAATATTCCTTTGTAAATGCTTGAAAATTGGCAAAGCACATCCCTCAAGAAATATAAATTAAAAAGGTACTTTACACATAGCAAAACCTTTGAGGAAATGGTCTAAAATCTGCTACACCTAAACTCTCAGTGAACCACGAAATCCTCTACCGGCATAGTATGATTCTGCACCATTGTGATAAACAAAAACGGTTTCAAAGCGACGATCGCAAAAGATAGCACCTCCAAGTTTTCGAATATTCGCCGGCGTTTTTACCCAATTGGATGTTTTCTTATCAAAATTTCCGAGTTTTTGCAATTCTCGATACTGATCTTCCGATAAAATTTCAATACCCATTTCGCCGGCCATTCCTAGAGCACTATTAGCCGGTTTAAATGACTTCCTTGATAATAAGGCTTCATGATCGTAGCAAATACTTCGGCGGCCTTTGGGGCTATCGGCTGAACAATCGTAAAAAATAAATTCGTTAACAGTAATATCATATCCAATCACATCAGGCTCGCCACCGGTTCGCTCCATTTCACTTAGCGACCAAAACTTTTCGATATTGGCCATCAACTTTGCTTGAACTTGAGCCCATTCGAGGCCTTGATGACGATTTGGATTTTTCTCAAAACGGCTTTTTAAACTTTTTATAAGTGATTCAAATTGTTCGGGAGATGTATTTATTTTTGTGTCTAAGCTCATATATTTTTTAAATATTTATTGTAAAAAGTATTCAAGTTATACCAATTGTAAATTCCGATATATCAAAATAATAGTTTAAAGGCTGGAAAATTAAAATTGGTCTGTAAATTTTGTATAATCGGTGTTAATCCCTATCCAAACTCGATTTAATTAAAGAAAGTTATTTAAAAATAACCATCAACTTTGCGAACAAAAATATGAAAGCTTTAAGGCATTTTCAAATATTAAGTTCAGGATTTTATTTTATAAGTTTTGGCTATTGAAAACTTGTTATTTAATCCATCAATTCATAATATTAGTATTCTAAATTCGACTAAAATTGATTTGTATTTTTAGGTTATAAGAATCTCGCATTATATTTTATAGATATGTTGGCTTTCTTTTTTCAAAAAAAAATAATCTCCTTAACTTGGAATCGTATTTTTTAAGTTAACTAAAAAATTCAATTAATTTGGATCTATAAATTTAATTAATACTTCTGACAATTAATCAATTATCAAACATGAAAAACAAAATTATTTATCCAGTTCTTATGGTTTTGGGACTTGCTTTTGGATCTCTTTTTACAAAAGTTCAAACTACTGCTCCGCTTTCAATCAGCACTCCAACTACTGATTTGAATGCGTCAACAAACAATTTAATGGCTTCTAAGGTTGTGCCTACTTCAGGCAATTCCGAAAATTTAATTACCAAAGTTAAGAAACAGAAGGCAAACAAGCCAATGCAGAAAGAATGGGATGACAGGACTTTATTAGGTAAAATTTTGATTATTACGGGTGGTGTTATTTTTGCAACGATTTGTGTTATGTTTGGAACAGTTAGAGTAGTATAAAAATAATTCTATCCTATTCAGGAGACCATTTTAGGGATTTATTAACTAGTAGCGGAACTAGAATTCCGTCTTTTATTTTTACAAAATGTTATTAAAACTTTATTGTAATTATATTAATCCAACACAAATTCATTACCCAATTCGGGTATAAAAATATTCGAGAATCCGGCTCCTTTTAAAGCATTCTGCATTTTTTGTTGACGCTCGTATTCGCCATGAACCAAAAAGAGTTTTTTTACTTTTGACCTATCTTGGTTAGCCAAAAATTTAAGCATTTCTGCCTGATCAGCGTGCCCGCTTAAGCCATCAATAATTTTGATTCCGGCTCTTACCACTAATTCCTTTCCAAATATTCTAACCGTTTCGGGAAACTCTCTTAAACGTGAGCCAAGTGTTCCTTCTGAACAATACCCGACAATAAGTATGGTATTATCGGCATCTTCAATATTGTTGAAGATATGATGTCGGATTCTTCCTGCATTTGCCATTCCACTGGCACTAATGATAATGCAAGGGTTGTTTTTGACATTTAATGCCTTTGATTCGGCAACAGTTCGTGTATAGGTTAATGTATTAAAACCAAATGGGTTGTCGTTGTGATTCAAGTAATCCGTTATTTCGGCATCGAAACATTCCGGGTGCATGGTAAAAATGTCTGTTGCATTAACAGCTAATGGGCTGTCGACATAGACCGGTATCCTTGGCAATTTTCCACTTGATTCCAGTTTATCAAGCATATATACAATTTCTTGTGTTCGACCAACACTAAATGCGGGAATAATTACCTTTCCATTATTCTGAACACAGGTATTGTTCACAATTTCCAACAACTGATTTAAGTCCCCAGGAAGTTCATTATGCGATTCTCCTCCATAAGTGCTTTCACTTATCAAATAATCTACCTGAGGCATCGGTACCGGATCTTTAATTATAGGTCGATTCCATCGTCCTGTATCCCCTGTAAAACCTACAAAAGTCTCAAATCCATCTTGCCTTTTAATTTTTAAAGTTACAGATGCACTTCCTAATATATGACCTGCATCAGCAAAATAAACCTCTACATCTGGAGCGATGATATACCAACGATCATAATTAAATCCGCTAAACAAAGGCATACAAAAACGTGCATCATCTACCGTATAAAGTGGTTCTTTGATTTCTTTAATTCCACGACTTGCGTTCTTTTCATTAGCCCAAATGGCATCCTTTTCCTGAATGGCAGCACTATCCATCAGCATGATTGCAGCTAAATCACGGGTAGCATGTGTGCAAATTATATTACCGTTAAATCCATCCTTAACCAATTTGGGAATTCGTCCTATATGATCGATATGTGCATGGCTAACTACCAACAAATCAATTTTACTGGGTTCAAAAAGCCAATTGGCATTAAATTCGTCGAATTCATCATCACGACCTTGATACATTCCACAGTCTAAAAGTATCGTAAAATGATTATCGAGGGTTAATAAATGACAACTACCGGTAACTGTTCTGGCGGCTCCGCAAAATTTCAATTTCATACTTTATGCTTTGTTTTAAATATTGGGAAATATTAAATCATTTCTATTTGGGTATAAAAGTCTGTTTAGAACTTCATTGCACCCGTTTTTTCTAAGGTCAAAAATAATCGCTTTAAGTATATTTAATCCGACAACTTTACAAATTAAATGGTTTAATTTCTGTGGATATATTGTCATTTAAAATGGTGAAATTCACATCAATTGCAATTTACACCTAAATTTTTTTTACTTTTGGCTTCAATTATAAAAGATTTGAAAAAATTTATACTCGTAATTTCTACCTTTTTTATCACTTCATTGGCCATTTGCCAGCCATGGAACGCCAATATTAAAACTGAAAATCCTATATTTTTTGATTATCAAAAAGCTTTTAATGACTACTGGCAAGGTCGCGAACCTGGCAAAGGAGAAGGATATAAACAATTTAAACGTTGGGAATGGTTTTGGGAACAACGTGTTGGTTTATCGGGTCAATTTCCGCCGGTGGATATCAATTATACCGAATGGCAAAAGTTTATTTCCAAATCTAAAATATACAAAGCATCACCCGTCAGCACTAAGTGGACATTTATTGGTCCAAACACCACGCCCTCAGGATATAATGGATTGGGGCGATTAAACTGTGTAACATTTCATCCTACAGACACTAATACCTTGTGGGTTGGTTCACCTGGAGGAGGTATATGGAAAACAACCAATTTAGGTAGCACTTGGACTCCCCTATCGGATTACAACGGCGTGCTTGGAGTTAGCAGTATTGTTGTAAACCCTTTGCATACCGATAGCATTTATATTGCAACCGGCGATGGTGATAAGGGCAGCCTTTGGGGTATGACCGGCGGGCCTCAGGGCGATAACAAAAGTATTGGCGTTTTGCTATCTACCAACGGTGGTTTAACATGGAATCCAACCGGTATGAGTTGGGCCATTGCCGAAGCAAAACTCATTAGTAAACTCATTATGGATCCTTCAAATTCCAAGCATTTACTTTTTGCGTCTTCCGATGGAGTATATGTAACTGATGATGCCGGTGCAACTTGGGTAAAAAAACAAAGTGGCTATTTTATGGATATTGCTTTTTGTCCGGGCAATTCGAAAGTTGTTTATGCTACAACATACTCTTATTCTGGAAGCGGCAAACTGTATAAGAGTTCAGATGGTGGAAACACTTTTAAACAAACTTTTATTCAAGCACATGCATCCAGAATAACTATTGGAATAACTGAAGCCAATAAAAGTAAAGTCCAACTTTTGGTTGCTGATAAAGATAAGGGCAAATTTGGCGGCATTTATGAATCATTTGATACAGGCAATATATTTACATTGAAGTCGGATACAGGTTCTTTAAATATTTTAAGTAGTTCGCATGATGGAAAAGGTAAGTCGGGGCAAGGATGGTACGATTTAGCTTATACTATTTCACCTTGGGATGAAAGCAAAGTGATGGTTGGGGGCGTAAATTTGTGGAAATCCGTTGATAGTGCAGCCTCTTTTAAAATAAATACGATGTGGGTAGGTGGGTCTAAATCAAATCCAAAAAATGTTCAAGTAACACATGCCGATAAACATTTTTTGGCTTATAACCCTCTAAATGGTTATCTTTTTGATTGCAACGACGGCGGCATTTATTATTCGAAAAACGATGGTGGCTCATGGAAAGATATTACTAACGGACTTGGTATTATGCAATTGTACCGCATGTCGATTACTGAAAGTGACACCAATTTGGTTTTAATTGGAGCGCAAGATAACGGCACCAAAATTAGAAGAGAAACCGTTTGGTATGAATCTACCGGCGGCGACGGAATGCATTGTGCTATTGACCCAATTGACACGGATATTTTATATACAGGAATACAATATGGTAAAATTAACCGAACAGATTTAGATGGCACTACGGTTATTTCAGATAATATTTTAAATAAGCCAAAAGGTGCCTGGGTAACCCCTTATCTTATAGATCCAAATGATCATAACACCTTGTATGCCGGGTACAAAATGATTTATAAATCAACGGATCGGGGAGATTCATGGGTAAAAATTTGTGATAGTTTATGGAAACCAAACCATGTTATGAATCTAGCCGTTAGTGAAGGTAATTCACAGATTATGTACGCTGCAGATTATTATAAAATTTACAAAACAATTAATGGTGGAGCAACATGGACATTTATTAATGCGACCACTTTGCCAATTACCAAAATTGTAATTCATCCAAAAAATCCACACATGATTTACTATTCCGTTTCATCATACGTTGCTTCTGGAAAAGTTTATAAAATTAACACTCTGGGCACCGGAGCTGATAAGACCTTAAATTTAACTTTGAATTTACCTAACGTAGCCATTAATTGTATAGTTTACGATAAGCAATCAAAAGAAGGGTTATACATTGGAACAGATATTGGTACTTTTTATAAGGACACAAGTATGGGCGAATGGCTACCACTCAATGCAAACATGCCCAATGTTGTAGTTACAGATTTATCGATTAATTACAAACACCGGCTCCTCTATGCCGCCACTTTTGGCAGAGGTATTTGGAAAACATCTGTTAAAGTAAATTCCAAGTTTATTGGTCCATATATTGAAAGTATTGAACCTGGCGATAATTCAGTGAAAATAAATCCAAAATCGCAACTAATATTGTATTTTAACGAACCTGTTAAAAAAGGCAATGGAATAATAAGCATATTTGAAACAAATAGTGAAAAACAAAGGATAAACGTTAACTCAGATTCGGTAGTTATTGAAGGGAATAAGGTTATTGTAACTCCGGCAGAATTTACCTTGGGCAAATTAGAATTTGTTCGTTTTCCTAAAGGAACTTTTTTAGACATGGATAATAATGAACACAAAGGTATCTTATCCAATACAGATTGGAATTTTACAATAACCACAAACATAAATATCGAAACCATTTCGGCCAATAATCCGGTACTTGTTTACCCAAATCCAAGCAATGGATTGTTACATATTCAAACCTTGCCAAATGTTCAGGTCAAAACCATTTATCTATATAATTATTTAGGTGAACTCTTATATGAACAACATAATTTTGAAAATAAATGTTGTGACATAGATTTTGGTCATTTATCAAAAGGATTGTTTAGTCTTGTTATTGAATTAGAAAACAAAATGGTTACTAAGCATATTTTATTAAATTGAAAATCGTATAACGAATCCTTTTTAAAAAATTTCGACATTTGTAAATACCTTTAATGGCGATTTAAATACAAACAAGTAGATTAACCATGAAAAGATTTTCTAACGATAAGATTTAGACTTAATTTTGAAGCTACCTTTAAGAATAACTAAGTGCAGAAACTAATAAATCAATCTTATTTGTTTTCATTTCAATTTTTGCCGGTTTCAATTTGCAAAATGTTACGAAAGGGAGTAATCCCATTTTTAATCCCTTTCGTTTTCTCGAATCTTTATGCCCAGCCTATAATTCTTAACAAACAAATTTCGTCTATCGACATTGGTAAGCGGGTTTTAATATTTGAAGATAAGGATAGTAAATACAGTATTGAGGATATTCAAAAACCTGAATTTCAATCTAATTTTATACCTAGTTCATTAATTGTTCCAAATTTCGGCGTAACAAAATCAACTATCTGGTGCAAAATTGAATTACAAAATCAAGTTGAAACAGATTGGGTGTTGTCTGTTGGGTTTCCAATCATTGAAGATATAAAATTATATTTTCCAGAAAACGGGAAATATAATTTTAAGAGCAGTGGCAAACTTAATTTATTGGAAAATCGCGAGATGAAATCTGTTGATTTTGTGTTTTACCTGCCATTCGAAAAACAAAAAAGGGATTCTACCACAACTTATTACTTGCGGTCGGAAGGCAGGGTAATATTGCTTCCACTTACAATTGGCAAACCCGAAGTTATTAATCAGGGATCCCAAACTCAGGCCTTGTATTATGTTTTTTATCTTGGGCTTGTTTGCATGTTGTTTTTCTATAATCTGGCAATCTTCTTGATTACTCGCGAAAAAGAATATTTTTATTATGTGTGTTGGATATTTTTCTCAATAATATACTTCATGATTTTAAAGGGATATGCTGTTCAAATTTTTCCTGAAAACTTACATTTCTTAATCAAACATACCAATATTTATTCATCTCTCGCCGGTGCTTGTATTGTATTGTTTGTCATTAGCTCCCTGCATCTAAAAGCACTATTTCCTACAATATTAAAATGGTATTATGCTATTTTAGTAGGGTTTGTCTTGGTTATAGTTTTAAGTCTTTTGCTTCAGTTTTACATTGCAACAACCCTAATTCAACCATTACTGCTTATTTCCGTTTTACTGGGATTAATTTCGGGGATTGTAGTTTATAAAAAAGGCTACTCTTTTGCATTTTACTACATGTTGGCCTTTGCACAAAATTTTGTGTCTATGTCTATTTATGTATTAATCTTTCAAAACGTTTTTGAGTTTAATGCTTACACAAGCAATTCGGTGATTTTGGGAATCGGCATTGAAATGATTTTGTTAGCTTTTGGATTAGGTGCCAAAATAAAATCAATTCAAAAAGAGAAAGCCCAAGCTCAAAAGGAGGCTTATCGCGTTTTGCAGGAAAAAGAAAAATTAGTGAAAGAACAAAACGAAATTTTAGAGGTAAAAGTTAGTGAAAGAACCCATCAGCTTGAAATTGAAAAAAAGAAATCGGATGATCTCTTATTAAATATTTTACCACAGGATATTGCCGATGAGTTGAAAGAGACCGGCTCATCCGCTGCCCGCCGATTTAATCATGTAACGGTTTTGTTTGCCGATTTTGTTAATTTTACCAGAGTAAGCGAATTGCTAACTCCAGAAGAATTAGTTGCACAAATTGATTATTGCTTTAAAGGTTTTGATGGAATAATAGGTAAACACAATATCGAAAAAATTAAAACAATTGGTGATGCATACCTAGCTGTTTGTGGATTGCCTAATGAAAACGATAATCACGCTGCCAACATCATCAATGCAGCCAAGGAAATTTGTGAATTCATGTTGGATTTTGAACGAAAACGAACAGAACAGGATAAGCCATTTTTCAAGATTAGAGTTGGTATAAATTCAGGTCCGGTTATAGCAGGAATTGTTGGTATAAAAAAGTTTGCCTACGATATTTGGGGCGATACCGTGAACGTGGCCGCTCGTATGGAGCAAAATAGCGTGGCCGGTAAAATTAATATTAGTGAAACAACGCACGCTCTAGTTATTAACGATTTTTTATTTGAGTATCGTGGCAAAATTGAAGCCAAGAACAAGGGTTTAATTGATATGTATTTTGTGGATTAAGGCTTTTTTATTTTTACATTATACGTTTCTACTTTATTGTTCCGTTTAAATTTTCTTGAACTTTACACCAATGGTTTTAAAATGTCAATTGATGAAATTTAAAATTTTTATTAATTCTGATTGAAGTTAAGTAAAGTTTCCAAAATAACTTACGTATTTCAATGGAACTCTTTAAAGGAAAAACCTGACAGGTTTATTGGATAGCCTAGGAATTATGGAATAAATTTTTAAGGAAACCTGTAAGGTTTTAATCTGAATGAAAGAAGTTGTTTTGAAAACTTTACTAAGGACCATAAACGCTCAGTTTAAGGCTTAATAAAAATATCTTTTATCAATTTAATCCAAAATCCGCAATAGAAATGGCACATTCGTATAAGAATTTGATAATTAATTTATGTTTGTTTTTTAAGGCATTATCGAATCTTCTATTTGTAAATCAATTCTTTAACGAATTGATACTATAGTATAAAACTTGAACCAAAACGCTCTGTTTCATTGTGAAAGTGCTCTATTCTTGCTTATCCATAATTTCTTTGCTTTTTGAAAAGTCAGATTAAAATTACATTGTACAACTTTAAATGTAAAAAATAGTCTATATCATTGTAATATTATGTGGCGGCTTATTTTAACATTAGCGATTTTTATCACGCTTTTAACTGCCAAAGCGCAAACCTGCAATATTGTTTCGGCAGATAATGTTTGTAAAGAAGAGTTAATTAGCTTTGATGTTTCTTCATCTTCAACCATTACTTCGGTTTTGTGGGAAATGGGAGATGCCACAACTTCCACTCAAAAAAGCTTCAATCATAAGTATTCCACTGCAGGCGTTAAAACCGTTAAAGTAACGGTTACCGTTTCTGGAGGAGGAACGGCAACCGCAACCAAAAAGTTAATAGTTTATGAATTACCTCAATTTAAAATTAACCTTAAAGCCGAAAATATTTACTGCCTTTCGCAAAACCGTGTTTGTTTTGTTGATAGCTCGATTGGAGGTGATATAGGAATTAATATAAAAAAACGCATTGTTTTATGGGACGATGGTGACCAATCGGTAACCACCAACCCAACTAAAGGCAGTATTATTTGCCATACTTATTCTAATACTGGAACCTTTAAAGTTATAATTGAGTTAACCAACGAAAAGGATTGCAAGGTTAAAAAAGAGTTTCAAATAAAAATTTTACCGGACGTAGTGCCCTTTTTTAAGTTAAGTGGGGGCATGGGTTGCGATTCGGCTGAAGTGCTTTTTGAAGATATCACAATAAAAGATACAAGTGAAATTGCAAGTCGTATATATACCTGGGGCGATGGTAAAAAAACGAGCACCAAAGGCCGAAAGGTTTCTCATTTCTACAAACCCGGCGGAAGCTATAAGGTGACACTAACCTTGGTTCAAAAAAACGGTTGCATGACAACCCGCGACACTATTATCGATGTATTTATACCAGAAATTAAATTTGATATCACCAAAGACGGATATAAAAAATGCTATGGTCGAAATTTCCATATAGAGCAACGAGGTAGCTTAATTGGCGCTGATTATTTATGGACTATAGGAGGCAAAACTTACAATGGACCAACAGTGGATGTTGCGCCTGATTTAGGTAAACACAAAATTTCATTGAGTATTACCTATGCCGGTTGCACAAAAATTTTTAAATATGATTCATTGGAAGTGGTAGGAATAATTCCTGAAATGAAGGCACTTAATCACAACCAATGTCAGAATAAAGATACGGTTTACTTTTGTGAAAAAGATCGTCGATATGGAACCCAAAATGTTGCTTTCCTTTGGAATTTTGATGACGACGGCGCACCTAAATGTACCACAAGTGTTAAGAAGGGGGTTAACGTAAAAAGTAATTGTAATTTTTCAACCGATTCTGTTGCCAAACACAAGTATGTTAACGGAGTTTGCAGAAACTGGAAACTAACAATTAAAGATCTTGATAATGGTTGTGACGTAGGAGGAGATGGAATTATTAATACCATAAAACCAGATACCTTTACTCTTGGCTTTACTGCCAATCGCAAATGCCTTGGTTTAAAACCGGAGTATAAAATAAATTTTAACAGCACCCTTTGCTCGGCCATTGATATAAAAATAAATTTGGATTCAATTTGCGATAAAAAAGCTTTTATACCAATGCCTTCCGGTGCATTTTATCAAAAAACATGCAATATTAATGGGTGGGTAACTGTTGGTTTTGCGATTAAATATGGCGACAAAAAAGTTTATAGAACTTGGTGTGATACCGCCGACTATTATATAGACCCAAGTCGCGAATGTCACGATACCATTTGGTTTCATAATTGGTACCGTCTTTTACCAGAACCGTTTCCGCCGTTTGAAGTATCCGGAAAGTGTATTCCTTCTAAAGTAAAACCTGTATTACTTCAAGCCAATCAAAAGTTTATTTCATTTGTAGTTTGGAATTGGGATGACAAATCCAAAGCTGACACCTTGATTATACCACCCGGTGATTCTATTATTCCAACTCCTGAGCATATTTATAAAAAAGCAGGTGCCTATACGGTTAAATATCAAATAGAAAATGAAAATCAGTGTTATGGACTTTATAATCATATTCTAATTCTCGGTTTTAGCATGAACATAAAATTTGATACCATCATTTGTCCAGGTATTAAAGTTAAATTTAGAGATAGTATTCATTACCTTTACAATAGTTCGCCTTATTGGCATGATCCGGCGCGAAAGGCAAAGGGAAAAGAATCTTTTAAATGGGACTTTGATGATGGTCGTGGATTTGTGACAGATACAATTAACCCCGTTTATAAATTTTCAAAACAGGGCATTTTTAAGGTTCGATTGGCTGCTAAAGATTCTTCTGATTGTTTTGATACTTTAACAAAAAATATTCGCGTAGGTGGTGTTTATGCCGGTATTAAAGCCATTAATAAAAAAATAATTTGCGATGATATCATTCAGTTCTTCGATTCGTCCTACAACGATTTTGTTCCTCCTGCCGACAGTATCATAAAACATTTTTGGGAGTTTGGCGATTTTCGAAATCCCAGTTACCTAAAACATCCCTATCATTTTTATAAAAGTTATGGTCAGTTTACAATTTTCCACAAAGTTGAAAACACCCGAGGATGTAAAGATAGTGCCAGCATAACTATTAAAATTGATGGGCCTGAGCCAAAATTTGAAATCATTTCGGATACCGTAGAGTGTGTTCCGTTTAGGGTTGAGTTTAAAAATACTTCTAAAAAAACACGTGATTTTATTTGGTTTTTTGGCGATCCATTAAAGTCAAAATTATCTACTAACAAAGATACTAATGTAAGTTTTACCTATACACAACCAGGTACTTACTATATTTATTTATATGGAAGCGACAGCGTTATCAACCCCAATGCCGGCGGTGCCATTTATTATTGTAAATCTACTTTCCCCGATACCTCTCAAACCAATCATGCCACGAGACGCATCGTTGTTTTGCCAATTCCGAAAGTTGATTTCAATTTTGATTCTGTGCAATGCAAGGGAAAACCGTTTGCTGTAACCGACAATTCAGACCCAATCTATAAACGCTACCGATGGTTGATTCCGGGTGTTGATAGTATTGAAACTGCAAATAAAACGGGTGTTTTAAAATCAAAAGACACTGGGTCCTTTTATATAAAATACAATCCTTGGTATTCACCGAGTGGGCCTTATCAACGCAATTGCTACGATACCGTCAAAAAATTGGTTCGCATTACAAATATCGAAGCCAAATTCGATTTTGTAAAAGATGATATTTGTCCTATCTATACGTTTACAAATCGATCGAAAGACTATAAATCTATTAAGTGGGATTTAGGTCATGCTGCTTCTGGCGAAGATCAAAATATACGATATGAAGATGTGGTTACTCATAACTATGTTCCAGATAAAGGTACCTTTTACCCACGCTTAATTGTTGAAAGTAAATTCGGTTGCATCGATACACTTTACACTGAATTTGTGGTAGATTTTGATCTCAAAATGAAAATTCCAAATGTTTTTACACCAGATAATAATGATAATTTGAATGATGCCTTCGATATTGATATGATTAATATGGAAGAATACGAGCTTTCTATTTATAGCCGCTGGGGTCAACTCATTTATCGTTCTAACTACGATGGTGTTCGCAATGATGGTGTAAACTGGACCGGCAAAACAAAATTAGGAACCAATTGCCCGGATGGTACTTACTTTTATATGTTCAAGTATAAATTTAAATGCCAAGAAAACAAAAATCAAACGAGTGGCATAATAACGCTTATTCGTTCTAAGGATTAGAATTTTAAGCTAGCCCTAAGTATCTTCTAAATTTGAATTATATTCTTGAATCTAAGTTTCAAAGAATTAAAATTCTAAATCTTGCTTTTCATTAACAATTGAATATTTTTGTTTCGATTCTATTTTAAAAGATTTAATCAAATGAATAAACTAATAAGGTGTTTCCATGGAAGAAGACTTGAATTTTGAAAGAGAAGCCAATCTTGAAAAAAAACTTCGAAAAAATAAATTTTTAATTCCAATTGTAACCTATTGCCTTGCTTTCATTTTTTTGACAGGCATTTACGGTTGTATCCTAATATTTAACGAGGGTTATTATTGGGCTGTATTTCCTTCAGGTTTACTAACACATTCTTTTTTAATTCTATGTTTGCACGATGCAACCCATAAGGCAATTACACGAAGCAATTTTGATCGCGTATTCCTTAATTTTTGTGCCGGATTAATTATTTTACCATTTTATGGAGAACACTATCGCAAATACCACTTAACACACCACGCTAACACCAACAAAAAACTTGATCCAATTTGCCCGCCAATAACACGTAAACTTTACGATAACCAGCGCTGGCTTTATGTTTTATGTGAGTTTATTCCTCTCGTATACACATTTTATTCGGTGCTTGATTACCATAAACACCGCAATAAAGCTGTAGAAAAACAAAAGCCAAAAACGATTAATATAAATATTTCTTATGTTGCACTTGCCGTTTTTATAAGCATAGGCATGATTTGTTTTTTTAAACCCCCAATATGGTTTTTAATTACTAATTTGATTGTTTTAAATATCGTAAGTGTCTTTCGAAACTGGTGTGAGCATATTGGAACAGCCGAAAATAAAGAAAGCAATACCTATTGGTTTCCTTTGGGTATGGGAATTGGCAATCATGAAACCCATCATCACTATTCAAATTATTCGTGGCTAACATTAAGTATTGGATTGCTGTATCGCAAAAAAGATACAAATCCTATTAAATCGTTTTTGGGAATACTTTCTAATAAATCATTTACGTATTATCGCAATTTTTGAACGAAAGAATATTCTCATTGTAAAACCACTACCAATTATGCTTCGCAATAATAACACAGATATACGTTTTATAATTGCTACCAGAATTTCTTCTGCTAAATCCAATCCCAATATCTCCTAAAGTTGCATTCCATTCATTGAGCCCAAGTAAATGAATTCTATGGCCCAACGAAGGGGTTTGTTTGTCAATAATCAATGCTTTAATCATGTCAATTCCGCTAGAATGATTAGCGGCTAAGGATTCAAAGTAGTTATCACTTTTTAATTTCAACCAAGCCGGATCTAGTCTGTAACCACTTTTATTAATAAAATAGTTCATTCCATAACCACTAGGATCTACATGTCCAAAATAATTTCTTGTTGCCATATCTTGAGCTTTTTGCTCAGCAACTTTTGTTAAGGTATCATTCCACCTCAATTTTACCCCCGAAACCTTGAGCCCTTTCTTATAGTTAAGTTCACTTGAAAACTTATCCGGATTATCCCTTACTTCAGTTAAATATAAAAAGGCATTTTGCGCTTCGAGTTTATCAATGATAGTCGGGTCACTGTTTTTGAAACTCCCGAATAAAAATAGACAAAGTATACTAAAAACGTATTTAATTTGGCTTCGCATTTTTGGATTTAAATATTCAGCGCTAATGCTTTTCATTAATTTATTTGCTCAAAATCCGAATCGAACCGGCCCCATTGTAAGAATGTATTTCGCCATTATACATCGCATCGGCCATTACCGGACCCATTTTATACCACCCAGATGAAACAGCTCTTACAGCATAATAATACGTTTGGCGAGCCGAAGTTAAATTAATAAACAAGTTAATGCGGTCGTCCCTAATATCGCTATGACTCGGGTAATTGTCGTTCTTTATCCAATTCATGCCGGGTATTTCCTTGATTCTTGGATTTTCAATTTCAAAACCTGCAGGCAACATATCAGTTATCACAATATTCTCGATAGAAGAAGAATATGCATTATCAATTGAAATACCAACAATAATCATATCGTTTTGCCTAAAGGTATTGCTTGTTAACGCCTTTCCGTAACGATCGTAAAATTGCTTTCGAACTCGAATAAAATTATCTTCTTCCTTAAAATCACCGGTAGCGCTAATTCCTTCACTTATCAATGAGTAATACAGTTTCCCTTTGCCTATTGTTGTAATTTCAACTTCCTTACCATTTAACTGCTTACTAGTAAGCAACAGTGTTTTACCATCTCCCGAAGCAATTTGCTTGCCGTCAACTTTTACCGAAACACTTATAACGCTTCGAATATTTTCACGTGCGAGTTTTCCTAGTGCTAATAAACCAAACGAGCGTTCTTGGGTACTTAGATATTTTCGGGTTTTAAAGGCAGCGCTTACATGCGAAGCCATGGTATTTATCTGCAAATTGTTTGGATCTATCTGTAATAAGGCATAAAGTGCTATGCTTTCATCGCGAACATCAGAGTAAAAACTTCCACCACTTTCTTTAACCGAAATTTCTCCGGTAAAAGAATTTGGCATCATGGCAGCCGACTTGGTTTTATCTCCTGATAAAGCAAAAGCTGCGGAAAGTAAATATTTGCAATCAAGTGCCATTAAATGTGGGTTTTGTTTGTAATAATTCATAGTTCCAACATCGGGCTTGCCCGCCAAAGACAAAACAAATAAACTATAGGCAACCTCCTTTGGCGCAATTTGTTTCGATTCTGTTCGGTTGTATCTATAAATAATGGCATCTCGGTTTTTTACTCTTGCACTTAAAAATTCGAGCATTTTATCCGTTAAAGAAGCATCACTTTCAAAACCTGCCTTTTTTGCTTCTATTAAAAAATGAGCAGCATAAGCTGTGGTCCACCAATTTTCAGAGCCTTCGTTATCCCATAAAGTTACAGCCCCATTATACAATTGGCGCATTTTAATTTTGCGTATTGCTTCCTGAACATTATAGTTAGCCGCAGCCTTATTCGTTTCTTTAAGGTTCATCAAATCTGCCAAATCTCCGTAGTACAATTGTGGAAACGCCGCCGAAATTGTTTGTTCGGTGCAACCGTAAGGGTACTGCACCAAATAATCGAGTTGGTCGGCGAACTCAATAATCGGCGACTTACTCAAAATCAAACGTTGCACAACACTAGTAGGAATAAATCCTCCTGGCAATAAACTCACATTCTTACTACTTCCGGCATTAATCGAACCGCTTTGAACTCGCTTTTGAACAGAAGTGGTTGGTCGAATTGTGATATCTAAATCCTCCACAAATTTTTCTCCAACTGCCGACACTTCCACAGAAACCTTGCAGGCACTTATTTTTGATTCAGCTACAATTTTATAGATAACCTGGGTTTCGGCATTGGGTTTTAAATTGATAGTCGCATTTTGAGTGCCGAATATTTTTAATGGACCGGCAATCTGTATTCTTACTGTTCCAGAAGCTGCTTTTTCAGTGGTATTGGTAATAGTTATCGGAACCTGAACGGTGTCTCCAGGACTCAAAAACCTTGGCAACGACGTGCTAATAACGATGGGGTCGGCCACTCGGATTTTCTCCTCTGCCGATCCGAAATTTTCGTCTTTATAAGCTACTGCCATCAATCTTATTTCACCCGAAAATTGCGGAATATCTACATCAAATGATACTTCACCCGAATTAGCATCGGTAATACCGCTCCATGTTGCAACTAATTTTACACGTTTGTTAGGCAATGGATTTACTCGTTTCGACAAATTATAACCATCCCCTCCAGTAAAACTTATCGAGTTTTTAATTTCAGGCAATAGCAATGGATACAAATCAAAAGCATCTACCATTAACGCTTTTTTCGTATAAAAGAAAGCATGCGGATCGGGTGTTTGGTAATTGGTTAGCTGTAAAATTCCTTCATCCACGGCAGCTAAAGTTACTTTACACCCCGGCCTGGCTTTAACCGTCACTTTTTGCTTGCTGCGCGACCTTGCACTTTTTGCAGCAATAATTTTTACAGGTATTTTTCGAGAAGCCTGTTCAACATTCACCGATTTATATCCATGAGCCACGGTCAAAGGCATATCTGATTCGCCGTGGGGTTTGATTAGGGTGGCTGATACATAAACGTTAGGTATTGACTTTTCAGAAAGATTTAAAGATAAGGATGCGGTGCGGTTTTTTACTTCAACATAATGGTATTCTAAAACTTCATCGCTTTCGAGTGTTACCAGCATCTTTCCATTAAATGGTGTTTTAAAAAGTATCCGTGCCAAACTACCTGTTTCATAAGTAATTCGATCTGTTTCAATATCTATATTTCCTTCGCGATTTACCTGAAACCCACTGCCATACTCACCCCACCAACCATAGCTGTAAAACGAGGTGGAAACAAACGTATTGGAGCCCGGGCGTGCTATTCTAATTTCATAATCCCCCGGCGAACGAGGTACAAAGCGATAAATAGTATTGGCACCGCTCAGATTTATTTCCTTATCTTCAATCGTTTTCTTTTGCAATTGTGATTCATAACGGAAATAATCTCCCGAACGACTCAATACCGTTTTATACTCATTTTTAATTACAAGAATTTTTGCTTTTGCGTTGGCAAAAGGTCTATCGTCTTTATTTACAGCTACTAAATTGAAGGCAATTGGCTGATTTAACTGATAATAGCCATAGCCGGTATTTTGAATTCCATAAAAAACATCCTGAGTAATAATATCTGTATTAGTAACCTTACTTACCGGACGACCTGTTTCATCAAAAACCGTTGTGTAAAAAGAGGCTTGTAAGATTCCTCGGTCGCCAAAATGGGTGGGTATAAATTCGCTTTTAGAGGCATTTCCATTTGCATCTGTCGTTCCTTCTAAGGTCGAATTTTCGTAATACGCATCGGTATTAGACAAACTAAAATTGTATTTTGGAAAATTCTTTGAATCAAAGGTCTTCTCCTTTATCTGAATAGCACATTCGTAATTTCGGTTTGCCGCCGGCGGACCAAAAAAGTTTACTGCATTTATATTAATTCGCATCGAATCACCGGGACGATAAAACGATTTATTCAATACCGCTTTAACCTTAATGCGATCCGGCATAAACTCTTCAACCATAATGCTTTTTGTTGCCAGTAAAATATCGTTTGATGAATAAATTTCAATAGTGTAATGTCCGCTAACAGCAGCCGGTGATAGCTCAACAAAAGATTCTACAGAACCTTGCTCGTTTAATGATTTCTTAAGTGTTTTCAATTCCTTTCCATTCGGCAAAAGCACTTTCATTTTCAATGGAATATTTCCCGGTGTTTGCCATTGCTGATTGCGGACTATGGCCGAAAAATTAACCTTTTCTCCTGGGCGATAAATATCTCGATCTCCATAAACAAAGGCCCTTAAACCTGTTGAATTATTGCGCACCCCGCCAACATCAAATCGCGATGTTTCAACCATTGTGCTATTAAAAGGAAGGTAATTAAAATCGCTGCCATTTTTGGCCACTACCATTGCAGGCTTAAAACCGGCCATTGTTTTATTGATGAGCGGTATTTCTGCATATCCATCGGCATTGGAAATAGCAGAACCTATTTTCTGATTATTATTTCCATATAATGTTAAATTAACTCCCGAAATTGCAGTGGCACCGCTAATAGAATTGACAAAAACGTAAGCTTTTGTTTTGCCTAAATGACTAATTAATCCTAAATCGGATAAGGAAACAAATTTGGCATCTCGTAAATAATACTCCGATTCAGAAGCTATTCTTACATGATAAATTCCTTTGAAATCTTTTAAAGCATCCGGAAAATCGAAATGCAGTAAGCGACTGCTTCCTTTTTTGGGCAAATTTTTCGTGTTGTATTCTTTCTCAAAAACAATATCACCAACCTCATATTCATAATCTGAGCCATAATAACCATTCGAGCTCTCTCCTTCTTCTTCGTAATATTCATCGTAACCACCGCCCGGATAATACCCGTTTTTACGAGCATTGAGTAAATTGTTTTCGTAAATTTTCGAAATTGTAACCTTAACTTTTTCTACATTATTAATCTTTATTTCTAAGTTCCTATTGCCTTTGCTAGCTAAATAAACACCCTTTGCATCCATAAAGCTAATGGATGGTTCCAGTTTTCCAAAAACTATCGAATTCGTATAATCTTCTTTTAAGGTTCCACCAACACCGCCCTTTAAACCTCGTTTAACTGAAATCTCATAGGTTTTAGTCAAATCAAATCCGTCCGACGTAATAAATATGCCTTCATCAGAAATTGCGGCTTTAAAGTTAACTTCCGGTTCTATGGAAATATAATTGACTAACACAATGTCACTGGCAATCTTCTGACTACTTATTAACTTTACGGTTCCTGTTATGCCGTCATGTTCGGCTTCCTGGTTCGCAATGATCAAATTAAAGGGCGATGGTAGAAAAATTTCAGCTTCTATTTTTTTATTATTTCCGGTTAATCCATGCGCAGGCTTTAAGCCTTTTTCTATCTCCAATATTAAAGTCAAATCTTTGTCTTCGGGTTTTAGATTGTTAATCCTTAGTGTTACAAACTGCCCTTTTTCCTCGCTACTAATCTTATAATCCAACTTTTCTGAACCACGTTTCAAACTCAATATTTCCGACAATTCGGCCGGATTAACCGTGCAATTGAAGTTTAAGGTAATTTCAGGAATAATTGTTGCCGATAAAGCTTCCTTGTTTACCCATGCACCATTGGTTGAAGTAAGTGTTAAATACGGGGTATGAAAAATAATATCATCCAAATCGCCCATTTTATATTTGGTCTCTTTTATCAGCTCTTTGGTAAATACCGCTGTAAATTCTGTAGCAGGTAATAATTCCTTTTCAGGTGAAAAAATAAGTTCATTCGGGTTTTTCCATTGAAACTTACCAGCAATAGCTGGCTTAAACTCAATGTATTTAAAATCAGTCCAGCGGTTAAGCGCGCTATCGGGTGCCAAATTTTTATCAAACACAAAACTTAAATTTCCTAAAACGGGCACCTCGTCTCTGCAATTCGTTTCCGAAAGATTCAAGCTATTTTTGTTTGAACAAGAGGCAAAAAATAAAACAATAAAGATTGTCGGAATAAGTTTATTTAAGTTCATGGTTTAAGAAGATTTGCGGTTTAATTTTGAGAATTGAAATAACGAATTAGAAACTTTCGAATGAAATATTGGCGCACTGCAATTAATAGATTATCCCCCAAATGGACAAGTGTTAAACGCTGGTTTTTTTATTTTAATATAAGTTGGCTGTTTTTATTTTTTGTCTTCCTAATTCTAAACTATTTCTTCCCAATAAAACTTCAGTTAAATTACTCTACCATCGTTACAGATGCGCGCGGTGAGGTGATTCATGCTTTTTTAAACCGAGAAGATAAATGGAGAATGCAAACCGAACAAAGTGAAATTTCACCTTTGCTTAAAAAGACCCTCGTTTTTAAGGAAGACCGTTTTTTTTATTACCATCCTGGTATTAATCCCATTGCCATTTTCCGTGCCGTTTTTAAAAATATAATTAAAAGAAAACGTGTTAGTGGAGCCTCAACCATCACCATGCAAGTTGCGCGCTTAATTGAACCCCGCCGGAGGACCTACCTCGGCAAAGTCATCGACATTTTTAGAGCCTTCCAACTCGAATGGAAACTGAGTAAAGACGAAATTTTTTGTTTATATATCAATCTTTTGCCATACGGAAGCAATATAGAAGGGGTTAAATCGGCATCGGTTCTATACTTTCAAAAAAATCCATACAAACTTAGCCTCGCTGAAATTGCAGCTCTTTCTATTATTCCAAATCGCCCTACTTCTCTTCGCATCGGTAGCTCCAATTTATACATTCTCAAAGAAAGAAATCGATGGTTGCAAAAATGGCAAACCGATGGTCTATTTACCAAAAAAGAAACTGAAGATGCATTGAGCGAACCCTTCAACGCCCATAGAATTGAAGCACCAAAACACGCACCTCACCTAGCCCACCGCCTCAAGACCATGCATCCAAATACAACAATTCAAACGCATTTGGTTATGAATACTCAGTGGAAAATCGAAAAAATTATCAAAGATTATGTAAGCGGTTTGCGCGGCTTGGATATTCAAAATGCGGCCTGTGTGGTAATCGATAACCGAACGCAAAAGGTGGTTGCCTATATTGGCTCTTCTGATTTTTATGACATTGCTGATGCAGGCCAGGTAAACGGTGCCAATTCGATTCGACAACCTGGAAGTGCTCTTAAACCTTTGCTATACGGATTATGTATCGACCAAGGACTTTATACACCCAAAACCGTGGTTTCCGATGTACCAATTAATATCAAGGGATATCGCCCTGAAAATTACGACCAAACATTTAAAGGTCCGGTAACTATAGCTTACGCTCTCGAAAATTCACTAAATATCCCTGCTGTAAACGCTCTTAACACCCTTGGAAAAGATATTCTACTTAACAAACTGATTGCTTGCGGTTTTAAACAAATTTATCGCGATAAAAACAAACTAGGTTTATCGCTTATTTTAGGTGGTTGCGGAGTTACACTCGAAGAAATGACTGGCTTATTTTCAACATTTGCCCATCAAGGAAATTTTTATAAACCTTCCCTTTGCCTATTTGATAAAAATGAAAAACCGAAACCCATTTTGAGCGCCGCGTCTAACTTTATGATTACAGAAATTTTATCGAAAGTAGCTCGCCCCGATTTACCTAAAGGCTTTGAAAACAGCAGTAAATTGCCTAAAATTTCCTGGAAAACAGGTACTTCCTACGGACGCAGAGATGCGTGGAGCATAGGTTATAACAAGAACTATACAGTGGGCATTTGGGTTGGTAATTTTTCGAATAAAGGCGTTGCAGATTTAAGTGGCGCAACGATAGCCACGCCCTTACTTTTCCAGATTTTTAATACCATTGATTACAATTCGCAAAACGAATGGTTTTCGATGCCTAAAGGTTGTAGCGTTCGTATGGTTTGTTCAGAAAGCGGACAGTTGCCCGGGCCCGAATGCAATAAGCTAAACGTTGATTACTATATTCCGCTTATTTCAGGTTCTAACGAATGCGAACACATGCGCGAATACGAAATATCCCCAAATGAAACGATGCTTTACTGCAAAAATTGTCGACCCGAAACCGGTTACAAAAAGAAATGGTATCGAATCATCAATCCTGAAATTCAGGCTTGGTACCATGAGCAAAATATCGGTTACGAAGGTTTGCCTCTTCATAATCCCGATTGCGACAAAATTTTTATGGATAACTATCCCAATATTACGTTTCCAGTAAACGGAAGCGAATACCTGATAAGCAAACAAAGCCCCGAACCTTTGCAATTAACCTGCCATGTAACTTCCGACGTAAAGCATATTTTTTGGTATATCAACAATCGGTTTTACAAAAAAGCAACAGCCGGCACCAAAGAATTTTTTACCCCAGAACAAGGTCGTGTAAAAATATCCTGCACTGATGATAAAGGCCGTAACTCCGACGCTTATGTAACCGTAAATTATGTTGATTATTAAATCAAAAAAAAAATCGAATTTCCGCCTTTAATTTATTTGGGTGTTCCCCTTTGGGTCGGGTGTTTTTGCTGCTATCTTTTTGCTCGTTCCTCTCAAAAAGGATATTCGCGTCACCCCCTAACACAGCTTCCGTAACATAAGATACTTTGGGTTTTGAAGGGAAATGGTTTATCTATTTTTTGTAAATGTCAGGACTAGGATTCTTATGATTTTTCCGATTGAGATGATTTTGTGAATGATAGGATTTCCCTGATTTTATTATCAATTTTTTTCTTTCTAATCAAAAGAATCATGGTACTCTCAATATTCCGAAAAAATCAATCTTCTAATTCACAATTAAGCGACTAAAACCACGCTTATTGTTCCATTCAACCTTTATAAAATAAATTCCCTTGGCTAGTGGTTCGCTTATTATTACGTCGCTGTTATTTTGTAATAAAGTAGAATAAATCGTTTTGCCATCTGTTGATACAATAGTCAATTGACCTTTATTTAAATCCTTTGGTAAACTAATGGTAAACTTATCGTTTGTAGGATTTGGGAACACTTTGATGGAACTTTCTTTAACCGGACGAATGCCTCCAAAATCGAAAACAACATCGCGACTCAAGCTGTCAACACAGTTACTCGTTAAATTGGTCACTATTAGTTTCACGGTATAATTGCCATAGTTAGCGTAACCGTATGTTACCAATTTAGTCGAAAATGTTGTGCCATCACCCATATGCCACTTGTATTTTACACCGCTATTCGCGTAAGGAGTAAACTTAATTTTATGACCCTTAATTATGCTGTCTTTAAATCCTGGAATTGGCAAAGGCAATACATCAACTCTTACTGTATTCACCGGACTTATACATCCGTATTTTTCAACCGTAAAATAGTAATTGGTAGACACTGGTAGTTTTGGAGTTACAAACGTTGCATTGCTCGAAACCAAATTCTTTAGTTGGTCATCATCATACCATTTTACGGTGCTGATTCCGGCTGTAACTTTTAAGGTAGCAGTTGCAGTTCCGCAAACCAAGGGCACATCAATTTTAGTGATAGAATCGTATGCGTCAATTTTAATATTTACGATGGACCGGCTTGGATTCACGCAACCATTCGACGAAGCTTCTGCATATAAATTCATGGTTTTAGCTGCAAAATATCGAATTACTATTCCACTTTTTACCGGCTTACCTCCCGATGAATTCAAGTACCAATTAACATTACCCGGTGTGGCAAGTAAAATACCAGGTTGCGCTGTATCGCCTTTGCAACGCTGGTCATTAAAAACTTTACTTACAGCAGGATAATCGCCAACGGTAACATTGATTCCAAGTCTTGAACTTGCACAAACTGTTTTACTGGCCTCTACATAAATCGTAAAATCACCTTTGGTTGCAGCCGTAAATTCATACGAATTACCTACCAAAATACTAGTTCCTCCACTGGCATTGGCATACCATTTTATAGTATCATTACTACTATTAAAGGCTCTTAACATGGCTTTTCCAATTGGTCTTAAGCAAATGTTTGTATCTTTAGACACAATTGGATCTTCCGGTGCAAAACTGTTATCAACAAAAGCCGTTACTTTTTCAAAAGAAGGACTGTAACACCCGTTGTTATTGGTACGCACAAAATAGGTTACCTCATTAATTAATGCCTGTGTTTGAAGCAAATTGCCAAAATAAAATGGCTTGTAAGTGCTATCGGTAAACCATTCAGTAATTCCAATTTTGCTCTTTGCCCCCAAATTGGCTCGGGCTCCATTGCAAATACTATCGTTACTAATTGTTGGATTTTTTGGATAATCATTTACCGCAATGATAATCTGTGAAAACCCTGATTCGCAATTATAATTGATCGCTTTTAAATAAAACGTATCGTTCTTGGTAGGAATACCTAATCGGTACAATTCGCCTTCGAAAACTGGTTTTTTATCAACTGGGTTTTTAAACCATTGTATCGTGGTTCCAATATCAGAAGCTACCAAAATATTGGCCGAATCTCCTTTGCAAATATTGGTATTTCCTATGGCAAATGGATTTATAGGCTTAAAATTAACTTTTTTTATCGTTGTATCATAACATACACCATTTCCGTGCCATTGATACACACGACTCACCAAACGAACCGTATAATTTCCACTCGTGCTATATTTGTTTATTCCCTCTACATCATATGCGTCCCAAGGCAAATCACCGTAATTCCATTGATGACAAATCCAGTCATATGGATAAAAATTATACATATTATAAAATGGACTGCCGGAAACCGTTTTCTGGTACCCATTTTTAAACCTTACGGAGTCTCTCATGTCAGCACAATCCTTAAAAGTAAAGTCGTTGCCAAATTTGTAAGAAACATGTGGATTCAACAAAACATCAGCATCGAGCGGCTTTCCACCTATGTTTAGGTTTAAGCCTCTGTACCATTTTCCGCTAACCGAGCCACATAAAAAATTCTTTTTTTTACCATCACCTGAATTCCAATCATTGCTAACAACGCTTGCATTAATATTTACGCTATCCGATTCAACGGTTAAAATATAGGGATAATCTAAGGTTAGTGGTGTTTTGAACTTCGCATATTTTACCACATTACTCAAAATCCCGCCGCCAAATGTTGAATCAACTGCTACTGTATCACTTCTTAATGGAGAACCTGTTGGCAATGAATCTGCTCCAGCTTTGTAAATATTACATATTAACCGAATTATTTTTGTACTTGGCGGGTTTGAATAAATAAATGAATAAAAACTAAATCCATGAACCGTAATTTCCTGAGGAGTGCTATAAAACTGACCCAATGAATAATCCTTTTTCATGCCAATAAAATACAATCTTGAAGCTTTATATCTGGCATACTCAACGGTATCCTGCCCGCAAACAGCCGGATTGGAACTCGACTTTTTACCAAGTCTTGAAGGTGAATATTTAACCAAATCATCAATAACTTTGGCATTGGTTAAGGTATGTTGACTAAATCCTATACTGGAAAAGAAAAACAAAATGTAGAGTGAGATGTAAAATCGAGCCATAAATTTTTGGAATTAATTTATAAAACAAAACTAAAAAAACGGCAATTCCAAATAATCAAAAAATTATGAGATAACTCAGATGTTTGCAAACGAGGAAATAAACTGCAATTTTGGGAGAAATATCGGAAAAAATGCTTTTCAAAACAACAGCGACTTCCTAAATTTAAGCTGGGTCTTTTTACTGCGGAATCTGTGAATCAGTTCGCGCACATTCTTCCGGTGGTATAAAAAAGTTATTGGTTTTTGGTGCTCCTAATTTTTTTTTAGAGCTATTAGCACGTGCTTTTTGTTAGCTGTAACGGTCTATTCAAGTTCGTCAAACTTCGCTTTCATTGTCGGATTGCCGTGAGTTAGTTTTTTAATAGTTAAGTCCTCTGTTTTTTCATTTGCAAGTCGAAGATTATTTTCGGACGATAACAAAGCGTCCTTAGTTTTTTGTAATTCTTTAATGGTTTTATCAATTGCGTCTATTGCATCTTTAAATTTACGACTTGCCAAATCATAATTTCTTGCAAACCCTTCTTTAAACTTGTTCATTTTTTCTTCAAAATTGGTAATGTCAACATTTTGACTTCTAACCATTGCAAGTTCTGATTTATATTGCATAGAGTTCATAGCTGCATTGCGAAGTAAGGTAATAATAGGAATAAAAAATTGTGGTCGCACAACATACATTTTACTGTATTTATGGGAAACATCTACTATACCCGTATTATAAAATTCACTTTCTGCTTCTAATAATGTAACCAGAACTGCGTATTCGCATTTTTTCTCTGTGCGGTCTTTATCAAGTTCCTTAAAGAAATCTTCATTTCTTTTTTTTGAAGCCGTTTCGTCTCCCTCATTCTTCATTTCAAACATTATTGAAATAATTTCATTTCCTGCCTCGTCCGTCTCCTTGTAAATAAAATCTCCTTTACTGCCAGATTTAGAATCATTGTCTTTTTCAAAATATGCTTTTTGAAAAGCAGTTGCTCGAAGTTTGTTAAACTCGGTCTCACAATGTTGCTCTAAGGTTTCGCCTAACATTTTAGTTGATAGTTTTAGCTTCATATCTTTGACACGAGCAATTTCATCGTCTTTATATTTGATTATTGCATCTCTTTTTTGCAATTCGTTTGAAAATTGTTGCCTTAAAGAACTTTCGAGATTTTCTTTTTCTAATTCTTTGGTCTTTAAATCATTTGCCAAATGGTCACGTTCTTTCTCAACTTTTTGAACAGCCTCGTTCACAGCAAGTTTTTTTTCAACTTCAACATTGTCAATTTTAGCTTTTAACTGTGTTAATTCGGCTTCTTTTTTATTTAGTTTCTCAGATAGTGCCAGTTCACTTTCGGCTTTGAGTTCTATTAGTTCCTTATCTTTTTTTGCAAGTTGTTCATGCAAAGAATTTCTAACATTTGCTTCAGCTAATTTTACTGCACTTTCTTTTTCTCTATTTGCAAGATGTAGTCGATTTTTTAATTCTTCTTCAAATTGGTGGTCACGAACTTGTTTAACAATATCGGCAAAGCCAGCTTCATCAACTTTAAATGCTTTTTTACAATTTGGGCAAATAATTTCGTGCATATATTCTTGTTTTGTTGGTGTTTTGAAAATGTGTGCTAATAGCTTGAGATTTTACAACCTAAGGTCTTCTGAGCCAATCAATTTGTTATCTAAAACAAACTTTGTTAGTAGAAAATACTTTTCAAAGCTAAAAACCCGCAGGTAGCAAACCTGTTTTTGAACAATAGTTTCTCAAATTTTCCTTAAGAGTTGAATTCCCTGTTTAGTTTTATTCTTCATTACATCACATACAATTGATTAATTCCCGTTTAACCATTAATTAATTGATCTCTCTTTCCGACCACATTTTTTCATTCAACTGAACTCCATTTGACTTTGAAATCTGCTGGAATTCTTTTTTTGTCGCTTCTCCCATAATTTCTAAACTGCTCGCATTAGCTCTCTTGAAGCTTTTATCTTCAAAAAAAATATCCTTAGTAGGTTAATCTTCCGTAAAAATAAAATTTAAGAACACTTGTCACAAATATGACTTACATATTTAATGGTACTCCAGCCATAAATTACTTCCTCTGATATTGCAGCAACAATTTAAGAACTATATCCATTTTTCTGATAGCTTCAATTTTTTCATTTTTGAAACGGTTTTTGAAACAAAATACTGCCATAAAATTATCGAAATTTTCTTTTTCAGGTTTAAAATTTATTGTCAAGTATATATCACGGTTATCTGATTTATTTGATGGGAATCAAAAAGTCCAACATTGATAATGCCTAATTCAAAAACTCCTGTTTGTAAATTCTTAAGTTGTTATATATTTTCTTTTGTTTTCATTTCAAACCTGAGCATCAAAATTACAATTAATTTTGATGCTCAGGTTTCAGTTGGAATAAAATTCTGTCTAATGATTCCAATGTTTATTTTTTTTAGACATTTAACATTAATCTTTAGCTTTGAACTCAACTGTGAAGTTGTTTAAGGTTAGAATATACATCAGGATTATTGTTCAATTTGGAGTTCTTTTTCTATTTCACTTATTGATGGAAAATTAGTTTTTAGGTTTTCGGGCAAATCGTTTGCAATATCTTTTACCCTGTTGGCAATACCGTTTTGCGGCTTGGTTTGTGCCATGAAGTTAAGGAATACCGTTCTTTAACATGTTGTAATAAAGATGATACAATCTTGTATAACTGCGAGACGAAGTATCGGTTAGGGTTTTCAGGAACACTTACCTAACCGCTCTGTGCTGCAAAAGATGTAAATCGG
>Ga0209181_10000638_pt1 | contig 64626 bp, 49 predicted proteins | sample MAT05_FD_187208 | JGI IMG/M metagenome (GOLD analysis project Ga0209181, IMG submission 187208) | Freshwater microbial communities from Lake Fryxell liftoff mats and glacier meltwater in Antarctica - MAT-05 (SPAdes) (version 2) | ecosystem: Environmental > Aquatic > Freshwater > Ice > Liftoff...
GGCGATGCGTTGAGGGGCGCCGAGCGGGGCGGTCACTTCGATGGCCTTGAAGCGTTCGCCGGTCGCGGTCCAGCCCGTCTCGGCGAGGGAACGCGCGGCTCCGGCGGAACCGGTCGAGGCGGTGCCTGCGATCCCGGTGACGGCTTTGGCGTAAAGGGTCCCGCCTCCGCGCGGCAGGTTCAGCGACACCGTCGCGGTGCTGGTGGTGGCGGTGCCGGCGTTGTTGAGGCCCACGGTTTGCACCGCGGCGCCGTTGGCCGGTTGCACCACCACGGTGATCTCGGAGTTTAGCGGGACATTCGTGCAACGCACCACGACCGACACCGGATTCGTCTGCTGCGCCGGAACGATGACATCGGAATTAGAAAGCACGCCGGAAGGATTCGCCACCACCGCGACCCCGCCGACGCTTTGAATGGCTAACTGAATGCCTTGGCCGGGCGCGGGAAGGATGATGGGCTGGAAACCCTGCGAGAAGATACCCTTCGTCGAGCCGCCAAAGTTATTGTTTAAGGCGTCAAATCGAATCCGGCCGAGGCCCGAGAAGCTATTCCAGCGGACGTTATCGCTCGCGAATCCGCCGGTCGCCTGAATGCTTCCACCGCCTTGAAGTGTATTTGCGACTAGTCTAACTGCACCTCCGCTGCCTCCCCCGCCGCCCAAAACATAGCCCCCGTTCGTAAACGCCTGACCGTCGGAACCACTAGCGTTGATTTGACCGTTAATCGTAATTTGATTTGAAGCCGCAATTTGAATCGCCCCGCCGCCACCTCCGCCACCAAGCCAACCCGAGCCATAGTAATTGGTGCCGCTCCCACTTCCACCCGAACCGCCTACTAAGGGAAGGCAAAATACGTTCCCATAAACATTTCCAACGGGGTATTGGCTTGAGTCCGTAGCCGCAACGGTCGCGAACGAGGCGTTACCGCCCCAAGCTTGCCCTAAGGTAATAGTCCCACCCCCTGGGCCGCCTCCGCGTTGAGGGTTTGTTCCACCACTTCCACCTGCAAACCCGCCGGGTCCGCCAGTTCCTCCGCCGCCGGGCGGGGAACCTTGTGGTTTACTGCCAGCTACATTAAGAACTCCATTGATCACACAATCCCTCTGCACCAACCAAACCACCGGTTTATTCCCCGCATTCGGAATGAACGACACCGTGACGCCCACCGGGATGTTGACGGAGGTGTAGTGGTAAATGCCATCCGGGTGGTCGGCCATGTCGATGACGAGGTTGCCCGCCGGGTTCAGCGCGCCGTCGCTGCCATTGCTGCCGCTGTTCACCTGCGCAAGCGCGGCAAGTGGCAGCAGGCCCGCAACGAGGCCGGCCAGTAGTTTGCGATGCAATGTTTTCATGCGTCCTCCTTTTCGTTCTGGAGAGCGCGAGTGAGTCACGCTCGATAGACCGAGGCTGAGCGATCCCCTTTCGCGAGTTACTCTCGATTTTCCCCGTCGGCCGAAGTGCTTTGTCAAAAAATCCTGGCACTGCAAGCGTCAAGCTCCCTTCATCGCAGCCAGACCTGATCAATAAACACGCCGGCGACGAAGACCACGCCGACGAAGGCGTTGCTGGTGAAGAAGGCGCGGTTGATCGCGACGACGTCGAGCTGCGCGGCGCTGCGGTGTTCGTAAACGAGGGCGGCGGCGACCAAGGCAAGGCTGGACCAGAAGGCGATGCCGAGGCCCGCGGCGACGCCAAACCACCCCAGCACGGCGAGCATCATCCAGTGCAGGCGCTGCGCCCAGGCGAGGCTGCGCGGGATGCCGAGGCGGACGACGAGGGAACGCAACCCGGCTTCCCGATCAAAAGCGTGATCCTGCGTGGCGTAGATGATGTCGAAGCCCGCGACCCAGAGCAGCACGGCGAGCGCGAGGACGAGCGGCGGGAAGGCGAACTGTCCGGTGACGGCGAGCCAGGCGCCGACGGGTGAGACGGAGAGGGCGAGGCCGAGAAAGAAGTGGCTGTAGGCGGTGAAGCGCTTCGTGAGGGAGTAGAAAAAAACGAGGACGAGGGCGACGAACGAGAGCCAGAAGCAGAGCGGATTGAGGAACCACGTCGTAGCGACGAACGCCGCCGCATTCACCACCACGAGCGCGATGGCGGCGGAGCGGGAGACGAGCCGATGCCGGCCGACGGTGCGCGGATTCAGCTTGTCGATTTCCCAATCGGCGACGCGGTTGAAGGCCATCGCCGCGGTGCGGGCGAAGACCATGCAGAGCACGATGAGCCCGAGGAGCCGCCACGACGGCAGGCCGTGCGCGGCGACGAGCATGGACCCGAGCGCGAAGGGCAGCGCGAAGATCGTATGGGAGAAACGGACGAAGGTCAGAACCCGCGCGATCACCGGCTCGCTTCCGGTCGCGGGGCTTCTTCGATCGCTTCCTCGAAGATGCCGTTGAGCTTGTCGTCCACGCGGATGTCGATGAGCCGCCAGTCCTCCTGCGCCTTATAGAAATAGAAGCGCCAGCGCAGCGGCAACTCGTGGCCAAACGAAAGATAGGTGGTGCGCATGAGGCGTTCGCCCACGGGTTTGAGTTCGACGAGGTCGTAGCCGTGGATGGTGCCGAAGATGTCGATGGCCTGCTTCGTTTTGGTTTTGAGCGACTTTACCTCCTCGGGCCGCTGGGCGATGTTCGAGCCTTTCATCAGGCCTTCGTAAGCGCCGTCGACGTCGCCCTTGGCCAGCAGGCCGAAAAAGGCGCGCGCGATCTGCGACGGCTCGGGCGGGACGGTGCTGGTGACCACGGCGGGCGTGGCGTCTTTTTCGGGTTCGGCCGGGGGCTTCTCCGCGGGTTTATCGGCGGGTTTGACCGGCGGTTTTTCCGCCGGTTTCGGGGTGGTTTTGGGAGTCGCAGCACCCGCAGGTTTGTCGGTGGTTTTCGCCGCGGCGGTCGCTTTGGGGGTGGCGCCGTTGGCGGGAAAGGTCATCGTCTTCCGCGCGGGTTTGGGCGTGGTCACCTGGGCGGCCAGCGGGAGGATCGGGGCGGCGAGGAAGACGACGGCGGTGAGGAGAAATTTCATGCGAGCAAATCGGCGAGGCGCTGCCGGGCGTGCGGGGCAAGCGGGAGACCGTGGGCGAAGGTCAGAAGTTCGAAATTAAACCGCAAGAGTTTTCCCAGCGCCGGCCGCATCGCGCGCGGGTCGGCGCAGTATTTGTCGGGCAGCGCGGCGAAGCCGAGGGGTTCGAGGTGAATGAGCGCGTCGCCGACATGGCAAACATCGCCGCCGCAGAGGGCGATCTCCCCGGCAGGAGCGCCGCCGATTTCCACGACCGCAAGCCCGCCCGGAGCGGGGTCGTCTTCCGCGAGCAGATGATCGACGGCGAGGCCGAGTTCCGCGACGGCCGCGGCATGGGCAAAAACGGGAATGTGGAAGCGCTCGCGGAACCACTCGGCGGCGCGGGCGTGGTTGCCGTTGGTGAGGATGATCGCGGCGGGTGTGGCGGTAGTGGTGAGTTCGGCGAGCGCCGCGGGGGCGAGCGGGATGGGGTCGATGAAGACGAGTTCTTTCCCAACGAGGCGGGCACAGCAGGAGAGGTCGCACTTCACCGCCGGCTCGTAGGCTTGCCAGAAAGCGAGGTCGGGGCGGATGATCTGAAACTCTTCGGCACGCATCGCGCGGTATCTAGACCGCGGCGGCGGGATCTGGTAGCACAAAGCCATGTCGCACCCCCGCATTCGCACTACCACCGTCGGTTCCTATCCCGTGCCCGAATGGCTCGTCGCGCTCCCCAGCGAGCAGGCGCGACTGGACGCCACGCGGGTGATCTTCGACATCCAGCGGCAGGCGGGCATCGATCTGCCGACGGACGGCGAGCTGTATCGCTTCGACATCAATCACCCCGACACGAACGGGATGATCGAATACTTCATCCGCCCGCTGGCCGGCGTGAGCGGAGCGGTGGGCGCGTCGGCGTGGCGACGGTTCGGCGTGCATGCGCCGATGAGCTTTCGGCGGAAGCCCGCGGGCATCGTCGTCGGACCGCTCGGCGAGGGGTCGCTGAATCTCGGCGAAGACTGCGCGATGGCGGCGGCGGCGGCAGGCGGGGCGTTCAAGTTCACCGTCACCAGCCCCTACATGCTCTCGCGCACATTGCTCGATGAACATTACCGCGACTTTGAAAAACTGACGCTGGCCATTGCCGACGTGCTCGCTGCGCAGGTCGCCGAGTTGCCCTGCGCTTGCCTTCAGGTGGATGAGGCGAACGTGACTGGCAATCCCGCGGACGGCGAACTCGCGGCGGAGGCGATCAACCGCATTCTCGATCAGGTGAAGGTCGAGCGCGCGGTCCACTTCTGCTTCGGCAACTACGGCGGCCAGACTATCCAGAGCGGCGAGTGGAAGCCGCTCATCGCCTTCCTCAACCGCCTGCACACCGATCACCTCGTGCTGGAAATTGCGCACCGTCCGCCGAGCGACCTCGAAGCGCTGCGCGACATCGATCCGAAAATAAAACTCGGCATCGGCGTGATCGACGTGAAGGTGAACCACATCGAGACCGCGGACGAAGTCGCCCACCGCCTCGAAGCCGCGGAGCAGGCGCTCGGCGAAGGTCGCGTGGGCTGGGCGCATCCGGATTGCGGCTTCTGGATGCTGAAGCGCAGCGTGGCCGATCGGAAGATGGAGGCGCTCGTCGCCGGCCGGGACAAATACCTCGGCAAGCCTTAGAGCATGTACCGGAAGTCCCTTTTTGAACGCAGAGGCGCAGAGGCGCAGAGGAGGAGTGAGAGGCACGCAGAGGAAAACGAGAAATTTCTCTGCGAAACTCTCTGTTCACTCTGCGCCTCTGCGTTAAAACCCGGCCTTTGAGCCCTGAAAACAGACTTCCGGTACATCCTTTGATAGACGCCGCGGCTAAGCAATCAGCCGCCGCGGTTGTTCGTTCAATCAGCGTCCGCCGCGCCGCAGCCGATGCCGAGTGAGCATTTGTGCCGGGGCGCGGTCCAACGCACCTTTCCCCGTCATGATGCTTTTCCCACGTCTGCTCGTTTTCCTCACGCTGACCCTGTGCGCCGCCCGCGCGCAGGTGTCGCCGCTTTCCCCGCTCAGCCAGGAAAAGGTGCTCGTCACCCCGAGCCTGATCGCGGATCGGACGAAGATCGAAGGAGGCAAACCTTTCACCGTGGGCGTGCGGATGGAGATGGCCCCGAAGTGGCATACCTACTGGCAATTTCCCGGCGAAGCGGGCGGCGCGCCGAAGGTGACGTGGGAGCTGCCGCCGGGTTTCACCGCGGGCCCGATCCGCTGGCCGATCCCGCAGGCGCGGCTCGATGAAGGCGACCTGCTCACTTACACCTACGAAGGCGATCTGATCCTGCCGGTGGAAATCACGCCGCCGGCCACGCTGCCCGCGGGCGAGGTAAAACTGAAAGCGCAAATCCGCTGGCTGGTCTGTGAAGAAACGTGCATCCCGGGCGAAGGCAGCGCGGAGCTGAAACTCGGTGTCGGCCCCGGCGGCGAACCGGCGAATGCGGAACTCTTTGCGAAAACGAGCGCGCTGCTCCCGCGCGACATTGCGCCACCATTTAGCGCGAAATGGGAAACCACCGCGGCGGCCGCGACCTTGAAAATCGCCGGACTCGCCGCCGACACGAAGGCGGAGTTCTTGCCGCTACCGCCGCCGGGCGTGGTGCCCGGTCATCCCAAGACCAGCGACATCGCCGCGGATGGCGCGCGCACCATCACCGTGCCGATCACCGAGGGCGGCTCCGCGTCGCTCCAGCTACCCGGCGTGATCGTCACCACCAAAGCCGACGGCACTCGCGAAGGCTGGGCCGTGAATGCCGCGCCCGCAGCGGCAGCTTCCGCTCCGGCGCTCACGCCCGCGCCCGGCTCCTTCGCGCTGAAGCTGCTGCTCGCCTTTCTCGGTGGCATGATCATGAACGTGATGCCCTGCGTACTGCCGGTCATCGCTTTGAAAATCTTCGGGTTCGTGGGCCAGGGAAAGCAGGAGCCGGGGCGCGTCTTTCGGCTCGGGCTGGCGTTTAATGCGGGCGTCTTCGCGTTCTTCCTCGGCCTCGCGCTGGCCGTCTCGCGGCTCAAGCTCGCGTTCAACTTCGGCTACCAATTTCAAAACCCGTATCTGCTCGCGGGCATCATCGCGCTGGTCTTCATCTTCGCGTTGAATCTGCTCGGCGTGTTCGAGATCGCGCTCGGCAGCGGCGCGTCGTCAAAGCTCAGCGAACTCTCCGGCCGCGAGGGTTACAGCGGCGCGTTTTTGCACGGGCTTTTCACCACGCTGCTCGGCACGTCCTGCACCGCGCCCTTTCTCGCCGGCAGCCTCAGCTACGCCGCCACGCAATCCACGCCGGTGATCTTCCTGCTTTTCACCGCCATCGCCGCCGGCATGTGTACACCGTATTTCCTGCTCACGGCGAAACCCGCGTGGCTGCGCTACCTGCCGAAACCCGGCGTGTGGATGGAACGCGTGAAGCAGGGCATGGGCTTCATCATGCTCGCGCTGGCGGTGTGGCTCTTCAGCATCCTTGGCCTGCGCGGCGCGGGCGTGGTGGGTGGAATGAGCTGGTTTCTTTTTGCGCTCGCCCTCGCCTGCTGGATCTTCGGCACCTTCCGCGAATCGTGGACGGCGCGCCTGCTCACACTCCTCATCCCCGTTCTCAGCTACTTCTTTTTCCTCGATGGCCAGCTCGGCGCCGCACCGGCCAGCGCGCGCGGCGGAGTGGTGCACAAAACCGGCTCGATTACGTGGACCGACTACACCGAAGAACGCCTCGCCGAAGGCCGCAAAGCAGGCGCGGCTGTGTTCATCGACTTCACCGCCGAGTGGTGCATCAACTGCAAAACCTACGAGCGCCTCGTGCTCTCGACGGAGCCGGTGGGCGCAAAGTTCGCGGAGAAAAAAGTGGTCGCACTGCGGGCCGACTGGACGAACACCGACGACCCGGTGGTGACCCGCGCGCTGAAAAGCTACGGCCGCGTTGGCGTACCGGTTTACGTGCTCTACCGCCCCGGCGAAGCTCAGCCGGTAGTCCTCGATGCGCTGACCAGCGGCATGCTGATCGCAGAGCTCGACCGGATTAAAAACTGACCGCCGCCAGCGACCACCGCGCGGGCGAAAGCGGCGCGACGGAAAGGAACGCGCGCACCTTTTCCAACGGCGCCGCCGCGGCCAGCGTGTAGGTCACCGCACCCTCGCTCCACGAAGCAAAGCTCCAGTCAGCGATCTGCCGCGTCTGCGGATCGCGTCCACCCGGCACATCGCGGAAGTCCTCCCCGCGCACCGCCAGCAGGTGAATCAACTCCCCGCCGGTGCCATCCGCATTTTTCACCCGCCAGAAACACCGGAGATAAGCCGGCTGGCCCTGCACATCCACCACGCCGCAGCCGTAGCTCTCCAGGCCAGCCAGTTTGGCGGGGATCGCCATGCCGGCGGGCGCCCCTTTCGCCACCAGCCACGCGTGCAGCGCGGCGGGATCTTGCGACACTTTCGGAAGCTCGGTCCTCGCGCCAAAGAATTCGACGACCCGCGGCGCGAGCGCGGCAAAGGCCGCCGGTGCTGGCTGCGGCGGGATGACTAGAAAAACGAGGCCCGCGAAGATCGCCAGCGCCGCCGCGAGCGCCAGCACCCGCGTCCAGCGCTTAAAGCCGATCACCTTCCGATCCTCGGCCACCGCCCCCCCGGCACGCGCCGCGTGCAGGATCGCGTCTACCCGCTGCGCGGGCAGAGCCTGGGAGTCGAAGTATTCGCGGAGCTGTTGGCGCAGATTCGGCATCGTGGGTATCAGAAGAACGAGACGAAGAGGCCCAGCAGATGATTGCAAATTCCGAGCCCCGGCGCGCGGCTCAGCGTCTCGCGCATCCGCGCCACGGCGCGATGCAGCAGGCTGAGCACGGTGCCGCGCGGCTGGCCGGTGAGCTGGCCGATTTCCTCCGCCGTGCGGCCCTCGTAGTAGTGGAGAAAGATCGCCTCGCGTTCGGCCGGCCGCAGCGTGCCGAGCAGCGCAGCCATGTCGCCGGCGAGCCCGGGTTCCTCGGCCACCTGAGCCGGCAGCGTGGGCGGCTCCGGCTGGTCGATGGACTCGAAGTGGATGATTTTTTTCCGGCGGCACTGGTCGATGAAAAGATTGCGCACCGCGGTGAAGAGCACGGCGCGCGACTCCACGCGGCCGTAACGGCGAGAGAGATTCAGCCACGCTTCCTGCACACAATCCTCCGCATCCTCGGCCTGATGCGTGAGCGAGAGCGCATAGCGATAGCCGGCCTGGAGCAGGTCGCGTTCGGTGGCGGTTTCGTCGGGCAAGGTTGGGAAAAAGGGGGCGGATTTCTTCGTCCGCATTCCCGCCTGCTTGCGTGCCTACACGTCGGCCAGGCCGCCCGCAATTCGTAACTTGCCCATTCGGATCGTCCCTACATCATCGGCCTCGTGAGCGCTGCATCCCCCCGAGCCGCTTCGAAATTCGAAGGTCGCGAAAATTCTTCGCAATCAAACGGCGTGCCCACTCGTCACGCTCGGCGCACCCGTCACTCCGCCTGCCGTGAACTCCACCGATCTCCGCTCCCGCCCCGTCGCCGCCGATGCGCGCTGCGAGCCCATCGCCAGCTCACTCCAGTCGCCGCCGCTGCTCGGGTTACGCGTCTTCATCGGCTGGCAGTTTTTTGGGGCAGGAGCCCGACGCGGCGGAAGAGGCCGCTGACGCGCCGACCCGCCCAAACTTTTCGCCACCACCGAATACCCTTTTGCCGACTGCGGCCACCGAATGACTCGGAGCCCGGCCGGCAGAAACCAGAACCAGAAAAAAACAGACCATGAAAAACACGACCACCAAATCCATCCTCGCGGGCGCAGCCCTCGCGGGCATCCTCACCGGCGGACTCCTCACCCCGGCCAAAGCCGCGACCACCGGCGGCCTCGTCAAGTTCGACAAGGCCTCCACCGAAGCCGGCGTGCTCGCCGACAAGGAAAAGGGCGACACCCACGACTGCAAAGGCAAAAACTCCTGCAAGGGCAAGGGCGGCTGCAAGAGCGGCGAAAACGGCTGCGCTGGCAAAAACTCCTGCAAGGGCAAGGGCGGCTGCGCCATGAAAGACGGCAAGCCCGTCCATAAGTAAGATCGACTGAAATTCGCGGGGCTCCGGTCGTTCGCGGCCGGAGCCCTTTGCGTTTCCACGGCAACGCGCAAGACGATGACCAGGCTCCGGCCGCAGCGCGCGGCGAAAACGGTCCTTCACCGCGGTGTCGAGATGTTCGTCCGAGTCCGGCGGCACCTGCGGCGCGAGGCGGTGGATCGTGCGCAACTGCGCCCGCACGCGACGACAGTAGCGGCAGTACAGGAAGTGAATCCAGATCCGCCAGCGGGTCCACAGCGACACTTTGCTGTCTAGCGATCGGGAGATGAACGCCGCCACTTCCTCACAGGTCGGGCTCACGACACGAAAGAGCCGTCGGAAAGTTCCGGTGGAAACGGCGACGGTGGACATTGCGGGGCGGAGCGGGCGGGCGCGCCAATTGGCGGCCTCTGTCTCTTAACAACGAGTCGTTGAACCCCGCGGATACTTACATTCGAAGGCGCCGCCATCCGGTGGTGGCGACGTCACGAGGAGTCGCGGAGCCGTTTCTTGATTCGTCCTTTCACGAGTTCGTCGAGGCGGTCGATGGGGATTTCATCGATCTGGCCCGGCAGCGCGCGGGTGAAGCGCCGCAGCAGGTGGACCTGCTCACCATAGCGCCGACAGTGGCAGCAAATCAGGGAATGCGCGCGGAGGGAAAGGCGCGTGCCCAGCCCAAGCGGACGATCGAGAGAATCCGAAACAATCCGCACCACCCGCGAACACGGCGGCGTCCACCGCGCGAGGTATTTTTCGACCTGAGCGCTGAGCCAGTTGCGGCCCTGGATCGCTGAGTCGTCGCCGGCCGTGCGGGGATTCGGGTCTGCCTCGGCCATCACCTGGTGTCCTTTGGAGGACGATCGAACCAATTCATTTCCAGGCACTCGCGTGAAAACTAATCGTACTAGCAAAAACCTCCTCGCCGGCGCCGGTCTCGCAGGCATCGTCTCCGCGGGATTCTTCACCACCGCCAGCGCCGCAGTCGTCACCAAGACCGACCGCAGCAACGCCATCGCTGGCGTGCTCGCCGACAAGGAAAAGGGCGGCACCCACGAGTGCAAAGGCCACAACTCCTGCAAGGGCAAAGGCGGCTGCAAGAGCGGCGAAAACGGCTGCGCCGGCAAAAACTCCTGCAAGGGCAAGGGCGGTTGCGCCATGAAGGACGGCAAGCCAGTCGGCGGCAAGAAGTAAGCTGTATTGAGATTCGCAGGGCTCCGGTCGCATTCGCGGCCGGAGCCCTTTGCGTTTCGGCATATCAAAGCCGCGCATCTCTTCGCCACGCAGCGCTCGCCGCGCAGCTCTACGGTTTTTTTCCGTTCGTCAGTCGATGTCCGGCGTTTGTCTGCAACTCCCGCCCGCGGCGGAAGGGCGGCACGCCGGAACGGTGGAGTAGCTCCGTACCGCTATCTAGCTTGGATCACTATATTTCCGCACTTCACGCCGGAGCGAACTAACAGTTTCCAATCCAATCAACCAGCAACGCTCCAACCATCCACTTTCCCCAGCCCATGGCTTTCCACTCCTCTCTCTCCCTCGAACGCAAACGACACACCCCGAAGAAATGATCAAGGAGCTGCGCGAGACGGCGACGTAGATTGCCGGAGGCCAGAGCGTGGAGGAGGTCTGCAAGAAGCTGGGGGTCAGCCCGCCGACGATCATCGATGGCGGCAAGAATTCGGCGGGGCCAGGCGTGGGGGGGTCGCAAGGGAAGCGGCGGGGTGGGGCATGACCGTGCGAGGGGTGAAGGTTGCTTCCCGCTGGCGCGATGGGGCGCGGGTGCTCTACAAGCTAGATCCCCTTTCCCCCTACTCCCCTACCCCATGCCCTCGAAATCGCGCGCTCCCCGTCCTGCTTCGTCCTCCGCCGCTGCTGCTGCTCCTCGCCAGAAGAAACTTCTCGTGGCGAATCGCTCAGAGATCGCGATCCGCGTGATGCGGGCGGCGACGGAGCTGGGGCTGCGGACGGTGGCGATCTATGCGGAGGAGGATCGCTTTTCCATGCATCGCTTTAAGGCGGATGAGGCCTACCGCGTGGGCGAGGGCAAGGGGCCGGTGGGGGCGTATCTGGATATCGAGGGGATCATCGCGGTGGCGAAGGAGCATGGGGTGGATTTGATTCACCCGGGCTACGGGTTTCTCTCGGAGAATGCGGGGTTTGCACGGGCGTGTCGGGAGGCGGGGATTGAATTCGTGGGGCCGAAGGCGGAACTGCTGGAGCTGATGGGCGATAAGGTGGCGGCGCGCGCGTTGACCCAAAAGCTGCAGGTGCCGACGCTGCCGGGGACGGAGGATCCGGTGAGCGATCGCGCGGAGGCGCTGAAGGTCGCGGCGAATATTGGGTTCCCGCTGATCATCAAGGCGGCGTTTGGCGGTGGGGGCCGCGGGATGCGGGTGGTGCATAAAGCGGGCGATCTGGATTCGCTGCTGGATGAGGCGCAGGGGGAGGCGGAGCGGGCGTTTGGGAATGCGGCGGTGTTTCTGGAGAAATACATTCCGCGGGCGAAGCACATCGAAGTGCAGGTGCTGGGGGATCGACATGGGAATGTGCTGCATCTTCACGAGCGCGATTGCTCGGTGCAGCGCCGGCATCAGAAAGTGGTGGAGATCGCGCCCAGTGTGGATCTGGATGAACGGGTGCGCCTGGAGCTGTGCGCGGCGTCGGTGCGGATCGCGCAGGAGATCGGCTACAACAACGCGGGGACGATCGAATTCCTCTACGATCTGGACACGAAGGACTGGTTTTTCATCGAGATGAATCCGCGCATCCAGGTGGAGCATACAGTCACTGAGCAGATCACGGGGATCGATCTGGTGCGTTCGCAGATCCTGATCGCGCAGGGGGCGAAGCTGCATGGGCCGGAGCTGGCGCTGCCGGCGCAGGATCGGGTGCCGCGGATGGGTTACGCGGTGCAGTGCCGGGTGACGACGGAGGACCCGGAGAATAAGTTCACGCCGAACTACGGGAAGATTTTGACGTTTCGTCCGGCGGAAGGATTTGGGATCCGGCTGGATGCGGGCATGGGCGATGCGGGCGCGGTGATCACGCCGTTTTACGATTCACTGCTGGTGAAGATCACGGCGAGCGGCAGCACTTTCGAGATGGCGCTGGATCGCATGGATCGCGCGCTGCGGGAGTTTCGGATTCGCGGGGTGAAGACGAATATTCCCTTCCTGGAGAATGTGATTCATTTCCCGATCTTCGTCCGCGGCGAGGCGACGACGACGATGATCGATACGTCGCCGGCGCTCTTCGAGTTCAAGCCGAAGCGGGATCGCGCGAGCAAGCTGATGCAGTTCCTGGGGAATGTGATCGTGAATGGGAATCCGCACGCGAAGGGCTACACGCCGGCAGCGCCGCTGGAGGCCGCGCCGCTGCCGGGCTGGGATCGCAAGGCGGCGCCGAAACGCGGGACGCGCACTCTGCTGCTGGAGCTGGGGGCGAAGCAATTCGCCGAGTGGACGTTGAAGCAAAAGCGGTTGCTGGTGACGGACACGACCTTCCGCGATGCGCATCAATCGCTGCTGGCGACGCGGGTGCGGACGACAGACATGCTGGCGGTGGCGGACGCGGTGTCGCGGCGCGCGCCGGAGCTGTTCTCGCTGGAGATGTGGGGCGGCGCGACGTTCGACACGGCGATGCGTTTTCTCAATGAAGACCCGTGGCTGCGGCTGCGGAGTCTGCGCGAGCGGGTGCCGAACATTCTCTTCCAGATGCTGCTGCGCGGGGCGAATGCGGTGGGCTATACGAGCTATCCGCCGAACGTGGTGGCGGGGTTCGTGAAACACGCGGCGGAGTGCGGCATGGATATCTTCCGCGTGTTCGATTCGCTGAACGATCTGCGCAACATGAAGGCGGCGATGGAGGCGGTGCAAACGACGCACGGCATCTGCGAGGCGGCGGTGTGCTACACCGGCGACATTCTCGATCCGGCGCGCTCGAAGTATTCGCTGAAGTATTACGTAAAGCTGGCGAAGGAGTTGGAGAAAATGGGGGCGCATTTCCTGGCGATCAAAGACATGGCGGGGCTGTGCCGGCCGTACGCGGCGCAGGCGCTGGTGAAGACGCTGAAGGGCGAGATCGGGTTGCCGATTCACTTTCACACGCACGACACGAGCGGGATCAATGCGGGGTCGATCCTGCGGGCCAGCGATGCGGGCGTGGACGTGGTGGATCTGGCGATCGCGTCGATGAGCGGCTCGACTTCACAGCCGAACATGAACTCGATCGTGGCCGCGCTACAGCACACGCCGCGCGACACCGGACTCAACGTAGACACGCTGAACCAGTTCAGCGATTACTGGGAACAGGTGCGCAATTTCTACGCGCCCTTTGACACGGCTCCGAAGGCAGGGAGCGCGGAGGTGTATCTGCACGAGATGCCCGGCGGGCAATACACGAACCTCAAGGAGCAGGCGGCGTCGATGGGGCTCGGAGCGCGCTGGCCGGAGATCGCGCGGACGTATCGCGAGGTGAATGATCTCTTCGGCGACATCGTGAAGGTGACGCCGTCCAGCAAGGTGGTGGGCGACATGGCGTTGTTCCTGTTCACCCGTGGCATCAAGCCGGCGGACGTGGTGAATCTCTCGCCCGGCACGGGCTGGCCGGAGAGTGTGATCGATATGCTCAGCGGCGGTCTCGGCGAACCGATGGGCGGCTGGCCGCCCGCGGTGGTGAAAGCGGTGCTCGGCACCGCGCGGCCGAAGCGCGTGAAGCCCACGCCGGTGAAGCTGAAGGAGACGAAGGCCGACGTGGCGGCAAAACTGAAGCGCGACGCGAGCGACGACGATCTCTTCTCGCATCTCATGTATCCGAGCGTGTTCGCGGACTTCGCGAAGTTTCAGCGGGAGTTCGGCGACGTGAGCGCGCTGCCGACGCCGGCGTTCTTCTACGGGCTGAAGCCGGGCGAGGAAATCAGTGTGTCGATCGAGGAGGGCAAGGTGCTCTTCATCAAGCTGATCAACGTGGGCACGCCGGATAAGGAAGGGCGGCGGACGATTGGCTTCGAACTCAACGGGATGCCGCGCGAAGCGGTGGTGCAGGACAAGGCGGTGGCGCCAAAATCGAAGGCGCGCGCGAAAGCGGACGCGGCGGATCTCAATCAGCTCGGTGCGCCGATCCCCGGGATGGTGACGGCGCTGACGGTGAGCCTGGGCAGCAAGGTGGCGAAGGGCGACAAGGTGGTGACGCTCGAAGCGATGAAGATGCAGACAACGATCTACGCGCACGCGGATGGGGTCGTCGGGGAGCTGCTCGTCGCGGTGGGGGATTCGGTGGATTCGGGGGATTTGATGGTGAAGCTGCGGAGCTAGCACGCTTATCTCACCGTCGGTCAGCAGCGAGAGTTTCCGCGCGGAACGGGAAATTGCTGTCGATGACAAGCGGCCGCCTTCCACCGGCGAGATCGCTGCGCTTCACTCGCGCGTGAGCTGCCGCACCTTCTCCGCGGTTTCCTCGAGGGCGTTGAGCGAACGCAGGCGGCCCTGCTTGTCGAGCAGCCACACGGTCGGGAGCGCGTTGATCGAGAGCGAGCGCACGAGTTCACCCTCCCAGCTCCGGCCATCGAAGGCCACCGGCCACGTGAGTCCCGTGGCACGCAGCGCAGCATCGAGCGCCTCGCGTTTCGGATCGAGATTCACGCCTAGCGCGACCGCGGTGTTTTTGTCCAAAGTGGCGAGGGCGCGCTGCACCCGCGCCACGGCATCCATGGAGGGCGGTGAGAAGTCGGCGAAGAACACGACCACCACCGGCCGACCGAGAAAATCGTCCACGTTCACCGCTGCTCCCTGCGCCGATTGAAAGCTCAGTTTTAACCGCGTGCCGAGCAGGTCGAGGCGGCGGAGATCGTCGGCGATGCGTCCTTTCAAAGCGGGATCGATTGTCAGCGCGTTGGCATCGTTGAGCAGCGCGGATTTCACCTTGGGCTGCTGATCGAAAAGCGTGGCCACCTCGACGAGCAACTCCGGTGCGCGCCGGTCCCCCGGATGCTCCACATGAAAGCGGCGCGCCGCCGCCAGGAGCTGTTCGCGCAGGCTGGCGGGCGCCTTTTGCGCGCCGCGCATCAGCCGGGTCACGCGGGCAAAATCGACCTCCACGCGTTGTTCGGGGGTCGCGCTTTTTTCCAGCGCGTCGAGGAGCTGCTTCGCCTCGGCCCGCGCTTTTTCCGAGCCTTGGAAGCCGCCGCGGATTTCGAGCAGTCGCGTCAGCCGGAGCTGCGCTTCGAACGCCCGCTGATCTCCCGGATGCGCCGCGACGAAACCGCGCAGCGCCTTTTCCTGCCGGTCGAGATGTCCGCCCGCGACCTGCCGCGCGTCGGCGCCGGCGCGCATCTGCGGCCCGCGGTCGAGCGCCGTCACCGCCAACCAGTCTTCGTCGGCGCTGCCTGCCCACGCGGCAACCCCCAAAGCGAAGAGCACCGCGGCGGTGAGCGCTTTCATTTCCGATCCAGCGGAATGATCGACGCATAGACCGCGCGGTGGTCACTCGCTTTAGCCCAGAGGTCGCCGCGATAGACCCGGCTTTTTTCCATGACCACCTCGCGGACCAGCGCCGGGCTCACGAACAAATAATCGATCCGCGCATACTCGTCGGCCACCGTCCAGTAGTAGGTCCAGCGATCGCCGAGCGCATCCTTCGCCGGCAGATCGTCGAGGTAAGTCGGTGTGCCGCGCACCCCGCTCACTTCGTGAAACATGGGCTGGTCTTTCGAATCGTTGAAGTCGCCGTAGCAGACGAGATTCGTCTGCGGCTCGGCGGTGAGGATTTGGTCGACGTACCGGCGCAGCTCCAGGGCTTCGTGGCGGCGGATCAAGGCATCGCCTCCGGGCGCGGGCAGCTTCGATTTCAGATGCACGCCGACGAGCCGCAATTGGTAAGTCGGCGTGACTTGCACGGTTACGTCGAGGAACCCGCGCTTCACCTTTTGCACTGCGCCGTTCAGGTCGTAGGAAACGTCCCGCTGCGAGTTGCGCGCCACGATGGGAAACCGGCTGACCAGCGCGAGGCGCCGGTCTTCATCCGCCGCCTGCACGTACTCCGAGTCCGCATAGTCGAGACCCGCGGCGGCGAGCCGTTGCTTGAAATCCCCGAACCGTTCCGGGGAACCCATCTCGCACACGCCCAGGATGTCCGGATTGATCTCCTTGATGATCTGCACCACCGCCGCGATCTCGGCCTCGGGCTTCGCCTTTGTCCCGTACTTATTTCCCGGCTCGGCCGGCTGGGCGTCCACGTAATTGCGCACGTTATAGTGGCAGACCACGATCTCCGGTGGCGCGGCTCCGAGCGCCGAACCGGAAAAAAGGAGCGCGGCGAGAGCAGCGCGGGAGGTGGACTTCATTCTGGGGGAAAATGAAAAGGGCTCGCCCGGTAAAGGCGAGCCCAATCATGAAAGGGTCGAAGGCGGTATTTTAAGCGACTTGGGTCGGCTTGTTTTGATCCTTCTGCTCCACCGCGGCTGGCGTTTCGTGATGCACATCGTGACCGACCTCGTGAGCCAAATCGTTAGCCGCACCGTGGTGCGGGTCATCCGCTTTGGTGATGTCCACGCCAGCGTCGGACTTCGGCTCGTAAAGCGCCTTGGCCTCCTCGGCTGGCGGGCGGTTCACTTCGCGTTCGATGTCGTCTTTGGCCTTGCTGAATTCCCGGACGGCCTGGCCCATGCCTTTGGCAAGTTCAGGGAGTTTCTTGGCGCCAAAAAGCAGCAGGATCACCAGGAAGATGATCAGCGTGTCGGGCCCGAAAAAATTTCCGAAAGAGGCGATGTTCATGATGGCTTGTTGTTGATGTTCTCCTGGTCTTTGCCCTTCTTGAACTCGCGAATCGAGGCACCAAAGCTTCGCGCTAGTTCAGGTAGTTTTTTGCCTCCGAAAAGGAGCGCGATCACCAGGATGATGATCAGCGTGTCCACTCCGAAGAGGTTGCCGATGGAAGCGATGTTCATGGGGTCAGGGATTTGCTGGGGCAACTAACACCCCGAGGGGAGAAGTTGCAACGTGTCATTCCAGACAAGCGCCCGGCACGGCGATCCTTAGACCGGGGCCTCGGCGGTGGCAACCCGCTACGGCAGCAGCGCTGCGGCGTCGGCCGGACTCGGCAGGCCCCACGCCTTCCACTTCTTCTCGTATTCGGCCCGCGGGAGCAGCGCGTAGTGCGGATTTTTTTCCGAGCGGAGGAAGCGGATGAGCTTCACGAGATTCTCCTCGGCCATGGTCGTGCAGCCCGCGCTCGGGCGCGTCGGGCCGCGGCGGATGTGGAAGAAAATCGCGCTCCCCTCGCCCGGCACCGGCGGATCGGAATTGTGCCGGATTTCCACCAGCCAGCGGTAGGCAAAATCGCCGTGCCGCATCTTCTGTTTCGCAAACCAAGGCGGCGGATTTTGCGGATCGACGACGACGTGGCGATTGTAGTCCGGGTGCGCGGGATCGTCGATCCACGCATCGCCGAGCGTGATCGTGCGGAAGGGATACTTTGCGCCCACCGGCAGCGCGGCGTCGCCGGTGTAGATTTTTCCGATGCGGAAGACGCCCGCCGGCGCCCGCCCGTCGCGTTCCCTTTTGTGTTCGCCGGGTTCGTTCGTGCCGAGCACACCGCGCCCCCAGACGAGACCGTTTTTGCCGTAGAGCACCGGCCACGCAGGCGTGACCGGCTGCCACTTTCCGCCCGCGCGCTCGAAGCACTGCAACCGCCCGGTGTTGGTATCCCACTCCGGCGCCACACTGACGATGAGCTGCTGCACGTCACCACCGATCTCGCCTGCGGTCGCATGCACCGCCACGATCGCCGCGAGCACCGCCAAGCCGAGGGCACGCTTGCCGCTCCGGAAGCGCACTCGCATCATCGAACATGTGAAAAGCCATCCGCGTTCCGTTGCCGTATTTTTGCTCATAGCGGCGACGTTTCTCGTGTACTGGCCCGCCCTCCGCAACGGTTTTGTCTGGGACGACACCGCCCTCGTCCTGCGCGATCCGCTGATCCGTAGTTGGCGGCTGATCCCGGAGAGTTTTCGCCATTTTCTCTTCCTCGACGCCACCGCTTCCGACTTCTACCGCCCGCTCCAGCGGCTCACGTTCACGGCGGACTACGCGCTCTTCGGCTTCGACGCTCCGTGGGGTTGGCACCTCAGCAGCATCCTCGTCCACGCGGCGGCAGCGGTGGCGCTGTTTTTTCTCGGGTTGAAGCTGAGCGGCGGCCGCGCGGGCCTCGCCTTCGGGGCCGCGCTCGTTTGGGCCGTGCATCCGCTGCAAACCTCCGCCATCACCTACGTCTCTGGGCGCGCCGACCCGCTGGCCGCGCTCTTCGGCTTCGCCGCGCTCGCCCTCGCGCTGCACAGCCTCGACGCAAAACGCCCGCTCGCCGCCGCGTTCGCTGCGGCCGCGTTTCTCGCTGCGTTGCTCAGTAAAGAGAGCGGCATCTTCGCCCTCGTCGTTTGGTTCGCCATCCTCGCCTTTCGCCGTGCGCCCCGGCAGGTCTGGGGCCAGTGGCTGCTCGTCGCCGCCGCCGTGCTGGCCATCTACCTCGGCCTGCGCACCACCGCGCAGCGCACCCCGCCACCGGCGCCGCCCATCACTCCCCTCGCCGTCCGTCCGATCCTCGCCGCTCGCGCCGTCGCCGAATACACCGGCCTCCTCCTCGCCCCGCGCACCCTCCGCATGGAGCGCGACATCACCACCACCCCTCAGCGCACTCCCGAGTCCACGCTGCAAAACGCCCGCCGCCGCGAATACCAGACCCTCCTCGGCGTGCTACTCGTGCTCGGTTTCGCCCTTTGGCTGCGCCGATCAGCACCGCCCACCGCGCTCTGCCTCACCGCCGCCTTGCTCGCCTACCTGCCGGTCAGCAATCTCTTTTCCCTTAACGCCACCGTCGCCGAACACTGGCTCTACATCCCCGGCGCATTCCTCTTCCTCGCCATCGCCCAGTCCATCCGCTGGAACGTGGCCGCGCTCGCGCTGCTCAGCGTCTGGCTCGGCGCGCTCGGTCTTCGCACTTTCCTGCGCCAGCCCGATTGGCGGAATCAGCGCACCTTCCTCGAACGCACCATCGCCGCCGGCGGCGACACCGCGCGCATGCACATCAATCTCGGCAACCTCGAACTCTCCGCCGGCCGCAACGACGCCGCCGTCGCGCAGTTCCGCGAAGCCATCGTCCTCGCGCCCGAGCAGCCGATGGCGTGGTTCGGCGCCGCCAATGCCGCCGTCCGCACGCGCGACTTCGCCGCCGCCCGGGAGGCGCTCGAGCGAGCCCAATCCTCGCCGCTCCTCGCGCCCGACGTGCTCCAGACTCGCGCCGTGATCGAGCACCTCGAAACCGGCCGCGACACCAGCGACCAGCTGCGCACCGCGCTCGGGCTCGCGCCGCGCCGTTGGGACATCCGCCAGCGCCTCCTCCAGCATCTCGATGAAACCGGCCGCACCGCCGAGGCCGCGCGCGAACTCCGCGACTTCCTCGCCGTGGAAGATTTCCGCGCCGACTCCTGGCAGCTCCTCGGCCGCTTCCTGGAAAAACTCGCGCAGCCCACGGCCGCCCGAATCGCCTACGAGCAAGCCGCCGCGCGCGATGTCCGCTATCCCTTCCCCCGCACGCCCGGCCTTGGCCCGATGCGGTAGGGAAGCCGCGCCGCGGGTTCCGACACCCGGGGAGAGCGTTCCCTCGATGCCCCCACTCGCGAGGGAACCCGCGCCGCGGCTTCCCTACCGCGAGTTCCTCGCACAGGGCCATGCCTCGCCACCTTGCATCCTTGACGCGACGCTCGGCCGATTCAGGTTTGAATGCGGACGCGAAATCCCGCGTCTGCTTCTCCACATGACCATGAAACTTCCTCGTCTTCTGCTTCCCGCGCTCGGCGCCGTCGCCCTCCTCGCCGCACCGGCCACCAGCCTCGCCGACCGCAAAATTTCCGTCTACCGCGACGGCGATGGCGACGGCCACTACAACAAAAAGAAGATCGAAATCCCCAGCCACCGCTCCTACCGCGGCGGTTCGTCTTACTACGGCCACCGGCCCTACGGCTACCGCCCGTACTCCTACGGATACGGCCCGTCCGTCAGTTTTTCAGTGAGCCGCAGCTATCGCGCGCCGGTCTATTCCGATTACTCCGACGACCTCGCCGTGGACGTGCAACGCGAGCTGCGCCGCCGCGGTTACTACCGCGGTTCGATCGATGGCGACGTGGGCCCCGGCACGCGCAACGCCATCCGCGCCTACCAGTACGACCGCGGCCTCTCCGTCTCCGGCCGGATCGATCGCTCGTTGCTCCGCGCCCTCGGCATCGGTTAGTTCGGCACACCCGGTTAGCGGCTCAATGCGAGGACCACACGGTAGGGAAGCCGCGCCGCGGGTTCCTTGGTCGCACTACGCGCCGTGGGTTCCAGTTCGCACCCCGCGCCGCGGATGCCCACATGGCGCGGGGCGCAAGGTGGGAACCCGCGGCGCGGCTTCCCTACCGAATGGACCCGCCACCCGGCGCGCTGCAAATTGACACACCCGGAGCCGCTCGGGATAGTCGCCGCCTTGTGTTGCGCTACCTGATCGCGGCCGCCCTCGCCAGCCTCTCAACGTCCAGCGCAGCGCAGATTCCTGCGCCGGCGCCGCAGACCGCCGCCCCGGCGCCGAAGACCTCCGAGGTTTTTTTCGCGCAGGATGAGTCCACGTTTGGCCGCGCTTCGGACAATCCGGATCGCGTGCGCGCCATGGTCCAGGCGCTCGTTTTTTCCGTCACCGGCCAGACCGATTGGGCGAAGGCGTGGCGCACGCTGGTGGCGCCGACCGATCGCGTGGGCATCAAGATTTCCACCGTCGGCGGGCGCGGCTTTTCCACGCACCCCGCGATCGTCGCCACGATCGTTTCCGGGCTGGAAGCGGCGGGCGTCCCGCGCGGGCGCATCGTCGTATGGGATCGCAATTCCGAAGATCTCCGCGCCGCCGGCTTCCTCCCGCGCACCGGCCGCTACGACGGGCTCGGCGATCGCCTGAACGTGCGCGCCATCGACCCGCCGCGCGGCTTCGATCGCGAGGCCGAGATCGTCGGCACCGTGGTCGGCAAGCTGATGTGGGGCGACTTGATCTTCGTCGAAAAGCAGCGCGTCAAAATCGGCCAGGCGAAAAACGAGGGCGACCAGCTCAGTTCCAGCAGCTACCTCGCGCGCATCGTCAGCCGCGACGTCACCAAGATCATCAACGTCCCCGTGCTCTCCGACGAACGCGGCTGCGGCGTCGCCGGTGCGATCTACAACATGACCATCCCCAACGTGGACAACTGGCGCCGCTACACGCAGACCGAAGGCGCGTTCGCCTCCTCGCCCGCCGAGATTTTTGCCGACGAGCGCATCGCACCCAAGTGCGTCCTCCACATCATGGACGGCCTGCTCGCGCAGTACGCGGGCGGGCCTGGCTTTAGCCCCGGCTACACCTTTCAGCACGAGACGATCTACGCGAGCAAGGACCCCGTGGCGCTCGACACCATCGCGCTGGGCAGGATCGAGGAATGGCGCGCGCAGGCGAAGCTGCCCTCGATCGCCGGCCGCAGCGCGTGGTTGAAAGACGCGGCGTCGCTCGGCCTCGGCAACGCCGCCGCGGAACGCATCGTCCTCCAGCCCGTGGCCCTCCCTCGATGAAAACCGCCGATCTCGGCGGACCGCTTCTCGCCTCCGTCTCGCGTTCGTTTTACCTCACCATCCGCATCCTGCCGCGCAACCTCCGCGCGCCCATCGGCCTCGCCTACCTGCTCGCCCGCGCCAGCGACACGATCGCCGACACCGCCGATGCCCCCGCTGCCGTGCGGCTGAAATATCTCGCCGATTTCGACACGATGATCCGCACCGGCATGAGCGCCGGGATCGCCGGACTCCAGCGCGACATCCGCCCCACCGCCCCCGGCGAAGTGCGGTTGATCGCCGTTCTCGACCGCTGCCTCGCGTGGCTGGAAACCTTGCCGGAGTCCGACCGCCGCGAGATCGCCGCCGTGATGGAAAAGATCATCCGCGGCCAGACGCTCGATCTCCAGCGCTTCGAGAAATCGGAGGGCATCACCGCGCTCCAAACCGCCGCGGAACTCGACGAATACACCTACCTCGTCGCCGGCTGCGTTGGGGAATTTTGGACGCGCATCTGCCTGCAACATCTCCCGCGATACGCCACGATCGACGCCGCGGAACTCGCCCGCCTCGGCGCGAATTACGGCAAAGGCCTGCAACTCGTGAACATCCTCCGCGACGCGCCCGCCGACCTCCGCGATGGCCGCTGCTACCTCCCCGCCGACGAACTGCGCGCCGCCGGCATCGACCCCGCATCTCTGCTCCGCAAACCCGCCGCCGCTCGACCCGTCTTCGACCGTTGGAAGCAGCGCGCGCACGAACATCTGCGCGACGGCTTCCGCTACCTCCACGCGCTGCGGCCCGCGCGGCTGCGCGTCGGCTGCTTTCTCCCGTGGTTTCTCGGGCAGGAAACGCTGCGGTTGATCGGCGAGCGTCCGCCGCTGGAGAGCACGGAGAAAATCAAAGTCCCGCGCTCGACCGTCCGCCGCGCGTTGCTGCTCGCGCTGCCCGTCGCGTTTTCCAATCGCGCGCTCGACGCGCTCGCTACTTCGGCAGGAAAAAATTCCGCTGCTTCTCGCTGATCGGGCGTGCGAGTTTTTCCAGCACCATCAGCATGTCTTCCCACACCTTGCGCTTCTCGCTCAACGCCTGATTGCGCAGCAGGTACGCCGGGTGGTAGGTGGCCATGAGCGGGATGCCGTTGAACTCGTGCCAACGCCCGCGCAGCTTGTTCATCGGCGTGGTTTCGCCGAGCAGACCTTCCATCGCCGCCGCGCCCAGCGCGACGAGCACGCGCGGCTGAATGATGTCGATCTGCTGGCGGAGATACGGCAGACAGGTTTCCATTTCGCCGGGCTTCGGTTTGCGATTTCCCGACTCCCCCGGCGGCATGTTCGGGCGGCACTTCAGCACGTTGCCGATGTAAACGTCGGCGCGCTCGAAGTTCATCGCCTGGATGATCTTCGTGAGCAGTTGCCCCGCTTTGCCGACGAACGGCTCGCCCTGCAAATCCTCGTCCTCGCCAGGCGCTTCGCCCACAAACATCAGCTCCGCATCCGGATTGCCCACACCGAAAACGACCTGCGTGCGCGACTGCACGAGGTGTTCGCATTTGGTGCAGGCGAGAATGGGGCCGCGGATTTCCGCGAGTTGCGCCGCCTTGGTTTCCGCGTCGCCGCTGCGTTTTGGCGGTGCGGGCGGCACGGTGGAAACCTGTGGCTGCGATGCCTGAATCGCGACCTTCTCCACTGCCGTTGGCGCAGGTTCAGTCGCCGCGGGCGGCAGCGCGGCGAGCCGCTCCAGCGTTTTCGAGGAGACGCGCAAGTCCGCGCCGCTCTCGCGCAGTTGCGTGAGCGCGTCGTGAACGATCTGGACTGCTTGCGGAAAACTCATGAGGGTTCGGCGGCGACGCCGACGGCGAGAAAATCAGGCGGCACTGGCGCGCGGAAGTTCATTCGTTCGCCCGTGCGCGGATGCGCAAAGCCGAGCCGCCACGCGTGCAGCATCTGGCGCGGAAACGAGCCGCGTTTTCCGTAGACCTCGTCGCCGAGCAGCGGGTGGCCGAAGTGCTTGAGGTGGACGCGAATCTGGTGCGTGCGGCCGGTGTGCAGCGTGCATTCCACCAGCGTGCCACCGGCGCACGGCCCGAGCACGCGGTAGTCGGTGCGCGCGGCGCGACCGCCTTCTTTCACCACGGTCATCTTCTTCCGCTGCACGGGATGCCGCGCGATCGGCGCATCGATCTCGCCGCTGGATTTTTTGAAATCTCCCGCTGCCAGCGCGAGGTAGATTTTCGTCACTTCCCGGCCAGCGAATTGCCGCGCCAGCGCCTGATGCGCGACATCGCCTTTCGCGGCGACGAGGCAGCCGCTCGTATCCTTGTCCAGCCGATGCACGATGCCCGGGCGCTGCGTTCCGCCGATGCCGGAGAGCGCGGTGCAATGATGCAGCAACGCATTCACGATCGTGCCGTCCCAGTTTCCCGCGGCCGGATGCACCACCATGCCGGCGGCTTTGTTCAGCACGATGAGGTCGTCGTCTTCAAAGAGCACGTCGAGCGCGATGTCCTGCGCCGCCGTCTCGGAAGCGATCGGCGGCGGCTCGGCGAGCGCGATGGTGTCGCCGACGCGCAGCTTCGCGCTCGGGCGGGTGAGCGCGCCGTTCAGCGTGGCGTGGCCGTCGCGGAGCAACCCCTGCAGGCGCGAACGAGAGAGCGCGGGGATTTGCGCAGCGAGGAATTGATCGATGCGCGCACCGGCCTGGGCCGGTTCGATGGAAAAGTGCGCCGTGATCATTGCGGCCTCCACGCTGGCGGGTCGCGCGGCCCAGCGCGAATCGCAAAATGCGGTCGCGCAACGGAAAATGCGCTTTCGAGCATTGCCTTTCCCGAGGCGGAGCTGTTTTGTGCGGAACCCAGCATTTTCCGCTGCCCGCCTCGACCGCGGCGGCTTCCCCTCCCATGAATCCGACCGAGCCGTCGCAGGACACCGAGGATGATCCGCTCATCCAGCTCTGCACCGTTTGCGATGCCGCCATCGACATCTCCGACGAGGATCCCCTTGCCGAGATCGCCTGTCCGGGGTGCGGCGCGCAGCAGTTCGTCTCCGGGTCGGTGGATAAATTCGAACTGCAGCAGGAAGTCGGGCGCGGCGGCATGGGCGTGGTCTACCGCGCTTACGATCCGGGGCTCGATCGCTTCGTCGCGCTGAAGCTCTTGCGGCGCGACCAGAGCAACCGCCTCGTCATCGAGCAGTTCACCCGCGAGGCCGCGATCACCGCGTCGATCAATCACCCGCACGTCGTCCGCGTCTATACCAGCGGCACGGATCACGGCCGCTTTTTCATCGCCATGGAGCTGGTGGATAAAGGGACGCTCGACGACCTCATTCATCTCCAGGGGCAAGTGGCCGAGGCGCAGGTGCTCGAGGTCGGCATCCAGATCGCGCAAGGGCTCCGCGCCGCGCTCGCCGCAGGGCTGATTCATCGCGATGTGAAGCCGGGCAACATCCTCTTCAGCGACGCGCATACCGCGAAGATCGTGGACTTTGGCCTGGCCATTCTCCAGTCGGACGAAGAATCGCAGCGCGGCGAAATCTGGGGCACGCCTTATTACGTCGCGCCGGAGAAGCTGGACCACAAACCGGAGGATTTTCGCAGCGACATGTATTCGCTGGGCGGCACACTCTTTCACGCGCTGGCGGGGCGCCCACCCTTCGAAGCGGAGAACGCGTCGCTCGTGGCGCTCAAACATCTCAAAAGCCAGGCCGTGAGCCTCCAGGCGTTTGCCCCGCAAATTTCCGGCGAGACCGCCTACGTCATCAACCGCACGCTGGCGAAGGATCCGAACGAGCGCTACCAGAGCTACGACGAGCTCGTCGAACACCTCCAGTACGCGCTCGATCAGCTCCGTGCGCACGGCGGGCAGGCGCAGCCGAAAAAGCGGCTGGTCCTCGAGGGCGAAGATCAGCAGCGCGCGATGGGCTGGGTCACGGCGGCGATGGTCGGCTTGATCGTGCTCATCGGCATCGGCCTGTTTGCGTTTCGGAAGCAGATTTTTGCCGGCGGCGGCCCCGCCGCGACGCCCACGCCCAGCGAAACCGCCCCGGCCGGCCCCATCGCCGCCGCGCGCAAACGGCTGGTGGCGGGCGACACCGCGGGGGCGATCGAGCAGCTCCGGCAGGAGGGCGCTAATCCGAAGCTGACCCCGCTCCACCATGCCTGGGCGAACCTGGGCGAAGGGCTCGCGCACTTCGTCGCCGGCGACGCACCGGCCGCGCGCAAGCCGTTGCAGACGCTGGTCGATCGGCCGCCCTTCAAGAGCAAGGGCGAAGAGGAAAAGACCGATTTTTACCTCCGCGAACTCGCCCGCGAACTCCTCGCGCCGGACCCCGTCGCCGCGAGCGCGGCCCGCGGCCTGGACCCGAAGTCGCGCGACGCCCTCACGATTTTCGCCTACGGCGCCAAGGACTGGGCGCTCGGCAAGATCGACGACTCGCTCGTGCTACTCCGGCAGTTTCGCTCCGCCAACCCAGAGCCGCCCCACGCGTGGATCGCAGAGCTGCGGCCGGTGGCGTCGAACCTGATCGAAGACCAGGCCGCGTTCACCATGGCGGCCGAACGGCTGAAGGCGGCCCGCCGCCCGGACGTTTACGCCAAGGCCGTCGCCGACCTGCGCAAACTGAAAGGCCCGCTCGTTCCCCTCGCCGCCCAACTCGAAAAGACGATCCCCCCACCGAAGGCCGTGAACCTGCCGAAGCTCGGCGCGTGGTCGCAGACGGAACTCGGCACCCCGAACGTGGTGCCGGATTCCGCAGTCGATCCCGCCGGCGTTTTCACGGTGCGCGCCGGGGGCACCGACCTGTGGGGCAGCTACGACAGCGGACTTTTCATTCAGCAGGCGCTCAAGGGCGACGGAGAAATCGTCGCCCGCGTGGTCAGCGCCACCAAGACCGATCCGCTCACGAAAGCCGGCGTGATGATCCGCGAAACGCTGCGCAGCGATTCGCGCAACGTGGCGCTCGTCGCGCTTGCCGGCGGTGGCTTGAGCCAGCAGGTACGGCCCACGGGGGCGGGCCAGACCACGCAAACCCGCGCGAACGGCGGCACCTCTTTCTGGTTGAAGCTGACGCGCAATGGCGACGACATCACCGGCGCGGTCTCGCCCGACGGCACCACCTGGAAAGTCGTCGCCACGAGCAAGCTGTCCAAGCTGCCCGCCAACGTCTTCGTCGGCCTCGCCGTCGCTTCCCACTCCGCCACGCAGGCGGCCACCGCGCGCTTCGACAACGTGAAACTGGAGCCCGGAACCGCCCCATAAAGGCCCGCCATTCCGGGGAATAACCGAGGGACCGGGCCTGCAACTCCGTCCGGTAGGGAAGCCGCGCCGCGGGTTCCCACTCAATCTCGCAGATTCCCACGCAACGATCGAGCGACCCGCAACCCGCGGCCCAAATTTGGGGAACCCGCGGCGCGGCTTCCCTACCGCCATTCTCCCAAAATCGCTGCACGGTCAGGATTGGGGGTTGATTTCCCTTTCCGCGCCCGCTAAATCCGCCCCTTCGTGATCGGAAAACTTTGGGCAGTCGTCATCCTCGGGGTCGCCTTCGGCCCAGCAATCGTCCGCGCCGCGGACGACGAGATCGCGCCCCCTCCACTCCAGATCGTGATCAGCGTGGCCGAGCAGAAGCTGGCCGTGGTGAAAGACGGCGGCCTGGTCCGGAAGTATGCGATTTCCACCTCGAAATTCGGGCTCGGCGACACCTTCAACAGCTACCGGACGCCCCTCGGCCGCCTCCGTGTCTGCGACAAATTCGGCGAAGATCTCCCCCTCGGGGCCGTGCTGAAAAGCCGCAACGCCACCGGCGAAATCCTGCCCGTCAATTCGCCCGGCCGCGACCCGATCGTCACCCGCATCCTGTGGCTCGAGGGCCTGGAATCCGGCAACTCCAACGCCCGCTCCCGCGGCATCTACATCCACGGCACGGTCGAGGAGAGCAAACTGGGCCAGCCGGTGAGCTACGGCTGCATTCGGATGCGTTCGCGGGATGTGGTGGAAATTTTCGAGAGCACGCCCGTCGGCACGCCGGTGGAAATCATCACGGAGAAGCTGCCGCAGTTCCGCAAGGCCACACCGAAGACCGAAACGCTTTTTGCCTCGAACGACAACATCGTCACCACCTTCGGGCCGCGCGGCATGGTCATCGTGCGCACCACCCGCCCGAACGCGTCAGCCGCGGCAAAGCCGGCGACCACGCCGGAACCCAGCAAGCTGGTCGCGTTGAAACCGGCGCCGAAAACTCCTGAGCCGGCCGCGAAAATCCCGGAAGCTCCGGCAAAAACGTTGGTCGCGAAAACCACCCCGCCACCGCCGCCCACCGTCGACGGCCCCACGGTCCTGCTGACGACGAGCCGGTCGACCGCCCGGCTGCCAATTCCCCCAACGAAAAAATTGGCCGAGCCGGTCGCCGACGAACCGCGCGTCATCCTCATTTCCGGCAGTATGCTGACCGCGGACCTCGACCAGATGCGGAAACCCGTCCCGCTCCCCACCGCCGCACCCGCGCCCGAGCGCGTCGCCGTCGCGGCACCGACCGCTGTGTTGGAAGTTCCCGCCGGCCCGCGGCTGCTCGCGCTCGATCTCACGTCCGTCTCGTTCGAACTCCTCGACGACCTCGCCCGTCCGGTGCCGATCGACGCTTTCACGCATCACCTGCTCCACCCGCCCGCCCCAGAGATGCGTCTCGCTTTCCGCGCCCCGAAGCTCTGACCGCCCGGCTGCGGTGACGGGCGTAATTTCGCCGCGCGCTACTCGGGTTCGGCAGTGCCGATCTGGATGAAAGGCGCGGCTTCCGGAACCTGCCGGAGGAATTCGCGGCAGGCCGCGGCGAGATGTTCGGCGTAACGGAAATGCGCGCCCAGCCCGGTGCGGAGCTCGACCTCGTAGACGAATTTGTCCGCATGCGTGGAGTGCTCGAAAGCCACCTGATCGCCGAGCAATAGCGCGTAGGTGTGGCAGCCATTCGCCGGCGCCTCGGTGGCGAGGCGCTGGAGCAGAGCGCGCTGGCGCTCGAGGAGTGCGCGCTGGCGCGGGTGGCTCACGCCGGGCGGGAGGTAAAAGCCGACCGGGGCGAGCGGGGTGAAGCGGAAGCCGGTGCGATGGCGGTTGAGGTCGCGCAGCTCGGCGAGGGCGATGTTGTTCCAGGCGAAGCGCACGAAGAGGCGCTTCAGGGCCGGACCGGCGACGCTGTAGCGGTTCTCCTTTCCCGCAAAGGCGGCCGGGAGCGTCTGCCAATTCGGGAGAAACGACGGCGTGCTGCGCTCGACCGCCACGAAGACCTGATCAGCGACGTTTTCAAAGCTCGCGCCATCGCGGCGAATCAGCGCGAGCGTGGCCTCGAGTTCCTGCCGCCCCTGCTCCACACCAGCCGCGTCGCGGAAGCTATGGCGGGTGAGGCGCGGGGTAAGTTTTTCCAACTCGGCGCGGAGTTTGCCGGCGAGTTCGACCGCCTCGGGATGCGGCAGCGAATCGAGCTGGCGGATGGTCTGCGCCCAGACGCGCGCGGTCATCACGATGCCCACATTCGTCTCGGTGGCAAAGGGGATGAAGTAACGCGCGCGGTCGAGCGCGTAGTTTTTGCGCAGGCGGTCGACGACCTTCTCGCCCGCGTCCGGCGGGCAGCGGACCACTTCGGGATTCTCCCGCGCCTGCCTTTCGAGATCCTGGTAGACCTCGCGGTAAATCGCGAAGGCTTCCTCCATCACGCTCTGCCACTCGGCGGCAAACGCGTCGGGAATGCCGACCGCCGCCGGCCGCGGCAGGCTGGCGGGCGACATCTCGATGTAGCGCGTGCTGGATTCCTGCCCGTCGCCGAGCTGGGCGATCTCAAAGAGCTTCAGCGCGAGAAAAAACGAGCAGCGGTCGATGGCCATGGCGATGCCGCCGGTCAGGCCGCCGATGCTGGCGTGGCCATAATCGAGGAAACGGAAGACCTGATCGACAGATTTGTCCGGGTCGTCCCAGTTGATCCCGCTGAGGATGGATTCGATGCCTTTATTGCTCCGCGAATACCGCGCCAGGGTGCTCGCCAAGAGTTCGGGCGTGACGCGGGGGCAGGCAGCGGCGCCGGGCGGCGGGGTGATCGCGAGAGCGGTGACTTTCATCCGCGCCTAGATACGGGATGAGCCGCGCAGGGCGCAGCGAAAAAACGCGGCCCCTTCGACGATCGATCTCGCGGGCGGTGGCTAGTTGCGCCGCCGCATCCGCCGGAAGCCCAGCGCCGATCCGAGCGCGCTCAACAAGAGCAAGCCGGTGGAAGGCTCCGGGATGACGCCGGTCAGGTAGATGTCGTTGAGCGCCGTGTCGTAGTGGACTCCGAATTCCGCAGCATTTGTATTGATCGACCAGCCGGTGGTGCCGAAGTCGATATTGGCCACTGTGCCGAAGTCGTCGCTAAAGTCGGAGTTGCCGTTCAACCGCGTGCCTCCGGTCACGCCGTCGAAAAGCACGAACTTCATTCCTGTCGGATTTACGATATCGAGGTTTTGCAGTTTCAGCGTCCAGCCGGCATTCGTGGGCAGCGTGAGCTGGCCGAACGAGCCGGTGAACTTGATGGCGCCGGTGAGCGACTGCCGCGCGGTATAAACGAGCGTGGCATCGTCGCTGATGTCGAGCGCGTGATCGGTGAAGGTGAGGCTGCGGGTGGGGTCCGTCGTCGGGCTGATGATCGAATCGGCGCCGATCAGGGTGTTTACGTCGATGATCCCGTAGCCGGTGACCGTCGCCCCCAGGCCGGACGCGAGCAGATTGCCCGAGCTGACCGTGCCGCTGATCCGGCCGTTCACTTCGAGTTTTGACCCGGCATTAACGGTGAGGCTTTGTTTGACCTGCAGTTCTCCCCCGACCGCCACGGCGAGCACCCCCGTATTCACGGTCGCCTCTCCGCTGATGAAATTTTTCCCGGTAAGGGTGAAAGTGCCGGCGCCCTCCTTGGTCAGGTTGAGCACCACAGGGTTGAGCGGGTTCTCCGCCACGCCGGCGATGGAGCCACCGAAGGTGCTGCTCGGCGCCTGGTCCACATCCGTGGGTTTGGGCACGCCGATCGTCAGCGTCGTGAACGAACCGCTGGAACTCCCGACCACGCCAGTGCCCGTGAGTTTGCTCAGCGTCTGGTCGAAGCCCGCGATGTCCAGCGCACCGCCGCTCCCGACCATGACTTGCGCGCCCGCCGGGATCGCTCCGCTGGCGCCGCTGCGCAGGACGCCGCCGGTCACGCCGAAGGTGCCGTCGAAGGTCGTGCCATTCGTCGGGGCGGACAGCACCAGCGTGCCTTCGCCCGCCTTGTTAAACGGTGCGCCGATGCCCACGAGGTTGCCGGAAATGGTCGAGGTATTGGTCAACCCGTTGACCGTCGCGGTATGGGCGAGGTTGTTGGCCAGCACGATGTTGCCAGTGAAGTTCACCGCATTTCCGGGGAGCGCACGCGTCAGGCTGCCGTTCGGGGTGCCGATCACGAAATCCGCGGGCACGATCACGTTGTTATGCAGCGTGCGGATCGTGCCGTCGCTGAGGATCGCGCCGTTGCTTTCGAGAGTCAAATCGCCCGTGCCGACCGGGCCGTTGAGGATCGTCGAGGAGTTGTTCGGATCGACCACAGAGCTGGAACCGAGAACGATTCCACCGCCGTTGGCATTCACCTTGAAGCCGGTGGAAACCGTGCTGCCACTAAAGACAAAGTTTCCCGCAGTCGTCGTCGCCGTCAGCGGCGCCGACACTTGGATTTGTCCTCCTCCCACGTTTTGAAGATCCGTGATCCTCGTTCCCGCCGGTACGCCAGGCCCGGTCACCGTCATGCCAATCGCGAGGCCGAGGTCTGACAGATTGAGGATCAGATCGCTGTTCGTGACTCCGTTGCCCGTGATTGTTACGTTCGGATTGAGCGCGAGCAAGCCGTCGCCGCTCTTGGCGATGACCCCGCCGGCCTGGTGAATCGGCGCGGTGATCAACAAATGGGTCGCCGCATCACCGGTGGTCGAGATGGTCGGCGCGGCATTGGACAGAACCAGTGAAGTGCCGGCGACCACGGGCGTAGTGCTCAGGGATTGATTGGCGGCCGTGATCGGCGTCGCGCTGCTCAGGGTGAGTACGTTCGAGGCGTTTACCACCGGGTTGGCGTTGCCGCCGCGATTGTTGAATACAACGCTGTTGATCGTGTTCGTCGTGTTGAAGTTCAGCGTCCCCGCGCCATCGATCGTGACGACCGCCGAATCACGAAGCTGCCCGGGCTGACTCATCCCCACCACGCTGCCGTTCATGATCGTCAGGTTTCCGGGGATGGGCACGTTCGCCGTCGCCGGGTTTGCCGTCGTATTTGAAAGCGTCAGCGTGCCTTGGGCCACCACGGTCCCCCCGGTGTAGGCATTCGCTCCGGTCAAGGTCAGGGCGGAGCCGCCCGATTTCACCAGCGTCAGCGCTCCCGCACCATCGATGATGCTGCTGTTCACCGTCGAGTTGCTGTTGATGTAGGCAAAGAGCTGGCTGCCCGCGGAGGTGAGGTTGCCCTCATTCACGGTGCTCCCGATGGTCAGCGTGCTATTCGCGAGGAAGCCGCCGCTCACGCCGTTACCGAGGGTCAGCGTGGTTCCCGCCGTCTGGGTGACGACCGCGGTGCCCGTCGAGCGGAAGACGTTCACGTTCACCGAACCGACGGTCACGTTGCTCCCGAGCGAAACATTATTGGCCGGCACCCCGGTGTTGAGAACGCCCGAATAGCCGACGAAGCCGCCGCCCGTGTTGCTCAAGCCGCCAATGCTGTTCGTGCCGGAATTGTAGCTCGCGTAGTCGCCGCCGTTCACAATTGCCCACGGGCCAATGATGTTGTTGGTGAGCACCGGCTCGCTGGCCGGGTTGAAGGAGATCTTGGAAATGAACCCCGAGGTATTTCCCAAGCCCGACCCGGTGAAATTCACCGTCGAAAGCACATCGTCCCGCACCAGGCTGCCCAGCGTGAAGGTGGACGTTCCGCCCGCGCCGGCGTTCGCGCTGACGGTGTTCGCGCCACCCTTCAAGCGCAGCACCGAGGTGAGCAGCGTGGCCAGATAGTCGCCGGTGCCGCCTCCTTGAAATACAAAGCTGCCGCCAAAGAGCGAAGCCGCAATGTTCCCCGGCAGCCGGGCGAGGCTGAACGATCCCGTGGTCGTCGCGCCGCTGTTGTCGATCGTCAGGTTGCCATTCGAGATGTCCAGCTCGCTGGTGTTTTGGAGCTGCCCCTCGTCGCGCAGGCTGATCGTTCCACCCTTGATTGTGGTCTTGCCCGTGTAAGTGCTCACACCGGTCAGAACCTGCGTGCCGAGGCCGTGTTTCTCGAAGCTGATCGCGCCGGAGATAATGCCAGCGAATGTCGGGCTGTTTGGCGTGGCTGTGGTCACAGTCGCGGGTGTTAAACTGGTGACCGTGCCGGCGAAACCAGGATTCGGATTATTGCTGCCGAGCTGCCCGAAGACCTGACTGCGACCAGACAGGTTCAAGGTCCCGCCGTTGACGTTGAGCGCCGACAGCGTTGCTCCGTTATTGGGAATGTTGACGTTGTTTACGTTAGTGAAAAATATCGAGGCGGTTCCCGGCGCGAGGGCGATGCCCTGATCCTGGCCGCCATTCAAAATCAATGAGCCTTCGTTCACCGTCGTCGCGCCGCTGTAGAAGCCGCGCCCATTCACCGTCAGCGTCCCCGTGCCGGACTTGGTGATGCCCGCGGTGCCCGCCCCGAGATCGGCCGTCACATTGAGCGAAGCGCCGTTTAGGATGTGGAAGGTGAGCGGCACATTCTGGCCGGTGGTCAGCAAAGGCACCGTGATGCTCGACGATTGGCTCGCCGGCACGAGGATCCCGCCGCTGATCACGATCTGACTTAGGACGCTGCCATTCGGCCCAAATTTCGCGAAACTCACGGACGCGGATTTCGTGATCGAAGAACCATTGCGCAACACCACGCTGTAGGCCGACGTGTTCTCGCCGATGATCTGTCCGGACGTGAAAGAATAATTCGTGGGCGTCGCCGAACCGCTGGCCATCCCTCCGAGGAGTTCGTTCGGTTTGAGCAGGCGGATGTTGTCTTTCTTCAGCGGGTCGGTGGAGATCAGTTCCTTGGTCACGAAGCCTATGTTCACGCCATCGAACGCGATGATGTCGGGCCGGACGGCGTTCTGGGTCGCCGGGAAATTCGTGCCCGCGCCGGCCGGAGCGTTCAGCGCCAGCGTCGAACCGTCGATCGTCGCCTTGCCCGCGCCGTCGGTGTCGGAGAGATTGTTGATGAAGAGCGTGCCGCCACCGCTCACCCCGGAGAGCGACGTCACGATATTCAAGGTCAACTCCCGAGCCACATTGGGCTGGAGATCGATGGTGCTCGCGCCATTGGTCACGGTCAGCGTGTCGATCGTCTCCGTCGTCGAGGCGCCCGCGTTGCCGAGGTAGCGCAGCGTGCCGCCGCTCATCGTGAGCGTGGAGCTGGTCACATTGCCGCCGAAGCGGTTGTTCGCGTTCGTCGCGACGTTGTCGAGCGTGAGCAAGCCACCCGTCGCCAACACGTTGTTGGAGAAAGTGGAGCCGCCGGTGCCAGTGTAAGCCACCTCGCCGATCTGCACGGTCAGCGTGCCGGTCGTGGTATTGCCATTTCCACTCAGGGTCAACTTGCCGGTGCCCAGTTTGACGACATTCAGCGAGCCGGCAATGCCGTCGCCGAACCGCGAAAAACTGCCACTGAACGTCGTGCTCGCATCGTTGAAACCGATGGTCAGATTCGCGCCCGCGCCGCTGCTGTTCGTCACCGTCCCGCCGCCGGAGAGCCCACCGATCGTCGTGCTATTACCCGCAATGTTCAGCAGGGTATTCGCCGCCAGGTTCACTGTGGAAAAACGCGATCCACCATTAAACGCTCCGATCTGGATGCCGCCCTGTTGCACGTCGGTCAGCCCGGTGTAGGTCGATTGCGTGTTGAACTGAAGGACCCCCGCCCCCGTCTTGGCGATCCCGCCCGTGCCGTCCGCACCCTGCAAGATGAAAGCCGCCTGGGTCGGCGCGATATTCACCCCGTTGGAGCTGATCGGGCTGATGTTGAACGTGTTCGGATTCGCCGGATTCAAGGTGATCCGCCCCGCCAGCGTCGCCGTTGTCGTCGGGTTCGACGACGTCGCCGTCACCGCGCCCGTGATGGTCAGCACACCGCCGGTATTCAGCGTGGGCGTGGCTTGCGTGCCACCGAGGTTGTTGAAGTTGATGCCCGCCAGGGTATTCGCGCCCGTCAGTGTGAGCGCGCCGCCTCCATTGATCGTCACCACGTTCGTGGGATCGACGTTGCCCCGGGCATTCGCCGTCACCGCCGCGTTATTGATCGTCAAGCCGCCCGCCGGGAATACGACGACCCCGACGCCAGCCGTGACCAGAGACCCGGAGGTATTCGTCGTGATGCCATTGATCGTCGTCCCGCCCGAGTAGGTATTGGAAATCTGCGACGAGAGCAGGACGGTTCCACCCGTCCCCCCGAGCACCAGCGCCGTCGTGGCGCTCGCGGCGCCGTTGTCGATGAGGTTGGAAAAAATCTGCAGGTTCTGCGTCGAGTTGCCCTGGTAGATCACCAGTTCGCTGGCCAGGCCCGGCGTGATTCCGCCGGAGGTCAGCTTTCCGCGCGCCCCCGCGCCGGCCGCGCCGATCATGCTCGCCGCCGTGGTGCCGCTGCGGATCAAGCCGCCGCCGACGAGATTCAGCGTCGAGTCGGAGGTGAAAGTAATGCCGGGAGTAAAATTGCCGACGAGATTCAGCGCGTTCACCGTCGTGTTGGCACTCACCGCCTGCGCGCCCGTGAATCGCAAATTCTGGCTGGCCGTTCCGTCGACGAGAATCGCCGCCGGATCGTAAGCCGCGAACCCATTCCCCCCGAGCGGCCCGACGCCGAGCCCCGGCTGGTAGCTGGCGAACTCCGGCACCGAACCCGCGCCCGTGGCAATCGCCCAGGCGCCGATCAGATTCTGCGCCAGCGCGGGCGCCGCGGTGAAGGTCGTCCGCGGGCTGCTGCCCAGCACCCCGAGCGTGGACGCCGTGCCATTGACCTGGCCGAGGAAATTGACGAGCGAACCCGTCTGCCGCGTCAGGCTGGCAAACGTCAAATCCGCGGAGGCGACATTGCTGCCCGGCGCCACGCCGCTGCTGACGTTGCTCGTGAGGGTGGAAAATCCGCCCGCCAGCGTCAGCGCGCCGAGGGTCTCCGTAGCGGTGCTGAGCGGCCGACCAGCGAGCGTGATATTGCCCCCGCGCAGCGTCACCGCCGCGCCGTCGTTCACCCGATTGGCGACGAGTTGCGTCCCCGTGTTGTCCAGCAACAAGGTCGAAAAATTCACAGCCAGGCTCGAAGTATTCGCCAGCGTTCCCGAGTCGCGCAGCGTCGTCGTCCCGCCGCTCAGTTGGGTGGTGCCGGTGTAGGTGTTCGGCGCAAGCAGCGTGTAGGCGCCCGCGGAAAGACCGCTGCGCAGGAAGTTCACGCTGCCCACCATCGACCCCGCGAAAGTGCGCGCATCCGAGTTCAGCACGAGCGTTCCCGTGCCGCTGCTGCTCGTCACCGTGCCGCCCGCGCCCGCCACCTGGCCGTCGGTGAAAAGGGTCTGCACGTATTGCGAGTTGCCGTTCAGGTCCAGCGTCGCGCCGGGGCTGAGGTGGACGAAGTTGTTCGGGAAAAGCGTATTCGTGCCGCCATTGAGCCTCAGCGTGCCCTGGTTGATCGCCGTCAGCGAGTTGAAGCTGTTCGCACTCAGTCCCGCGTAGACAGGCGAGAGCGCGGCGATCGGCGTCAGCGGCGTGGACAGCGTCAGCGTGCCCGCGCCCGATTTCACCAGGCCGGCAATGGTAGCGCCATTGCCTCCGTTGAGGGCGATCTTGATCTCCAGTGACCCGGAGCCCGGTGTCCAGATGTTCAGCGGCGAATTGCCCGACGGCGCGTTCAGCACGCCGTTGGAAAGCAGCGGATCGACGTTTGCGATGACGTTGTTCCCGCGGGCCAGGATGCCGCCGCTCGTGAGCGTGAGGGAGAGGATGCCCTCCGACGTATTGAGCGAAAGATTGCCGCCGGTCTGGAAGGTGAGCGAGTTCAGGTTCGGGTTGAAGTTCAACGCCGCCGGGTTGAACGTCCGCGCCGAAAGCGTCGTGGCGAAGCCCAGGCTCACGTTGGCATTCGAGACCAGCGAGGTCGCCATTTCCGTGGGATTCAGCGCCCGGATCAGCCCATTGCCCGCGTCGGCGGTGGCGAAGGACGTGCCCACCCCGTTGACCGGGTCGGTATCGACCAGCGCCCACGGCAGGATGGCTTTGTTATTAGTCCCCACCCCCCCGGTCTGGCCGTTGAAGGTAAAGCCCGAGGTGGATACGGAGGAAATCGTCGCCACATTGGCGCCCGCCACCGAACCCAGGTTCGTCCCGCGGAAAAGCACCGTCGCCGCATTCGGCTGGGTCCCGGCATTCTGCGCCGGAGCAATATTCGGCAGCGCCCCGGCAAAGCTCAGCGCGGCCGAGCGGCCCGCCCGGGCCGTCACCGTGATGGTCGTGAGCCCGCGCGTGAAGGTTGTGCCTGAGCCGAGCGTCTCGGTGGTGTTCGCCGCGCTATTGCCGAGGAGGTTGAAAGTGCTGCCGTTAAACGTCACCGGACGGCTGCCGAGCCGGTTCACCAGCGCTGTGCCCGAGTCGTCCACCAGCAGCGTCGCGCTGGGGTTCACGGTGATGGCTCCCGTACCGCCGAGCCGGGCGCCCGTCCCGGCCACCGCCAGCGTGCCGGCGCTGACCGCGATGGGTGAGACGAAGGAAGTATTCACCGCGCTGAGCGTCAGCCGGCCGGGGCCGAGCTTGTTGATCTGACTGAGATTCGTGGTCGGCAGCGCGGAGGCGATGGTGATGTCTCCCGCCCCAGCTAGCGTGAGCGGCGTGCTGACTACCGTCGCCGCAATCCCGCCGGTGACCAGGAGCGACGATCCGCTCGCCGCGCCGATGGTCGCGCCCGTCGCGTTGGGGAGGGTGATCGGTCCCGTCCAGGTGTTGTTGCCGGAGACATTTTCCAACGCACCGCCATTGTTGATCCCGGTATTGTTCAGGCTCACCGGATACGCGGTGTAGACCACATTGTTGCCCGAGAGTTGTAGCGCTGCACCCGGCGAGGTGGGCAGGGTCACGCGGCTCGCTCCGACCACGAAGCCCCCGAGGGCACCACCTGTTTTCAGGCGCACCGCCCCGGCGTTGATCGACACCGGACCGGTCCAGCCGCTCGCGTTATCCGCGCCCAGCTCCAGCACGCCGTTGTCGTTTTTCGCCAGCGTCGCCGTCGTCGAGACGATGTTTAGCGGCGCGTTGATCGTGAAGACGCTGCCGTCCGTCACCTCGAAGGCCGCCGTATTCTGCGCGAGGGTGAAGGTGCGCGCCGTCGAGAAAGTGCTCGTGGCGCGGAAGCCCTGGTTCGCCGTCGTCGAATTGAGCAGCACGCCATTCGCCGCATTCCCCAGCGCCCCATCGCTGCCCGCCGCGACGAAGCCGTTCTGAATGTCGATCACCGCGCCCGCGCCGCCGAAAGTATTCGCCGCCGAACCAAGTTCCAGCGTACCGCTTCCCGTCTTGATGAAACCCACCGCGTTCGTGCTGCTCACAGCACCGGCCAGTGTGAAACCCGACGTCACGTTCGACGCCTGCGTTCCCACGATGTTAAAATTCGCCGGCTGCGCGTCGGTCAGCGTCGTGGCTCCCCCGATCTGCGCGCCGTAGCCGTTCTGCCCCGTGACGGTGAGCGTCTGCGCGCCGATCGAGAGGCTGTTGAAGGCCACCGTCTTGTTCAGCGCCGTCGTGTTCGCCGTCGTCCGCGTCACGATCAATCCGCTGTTGCCATTGATCGTCAGGTCCTTCGCCACCGGCGCCACCGCCTCCGGCGTGCCGAAGCCATTGCCGTTCACCCCATAGCTGAGCGTGCCCCCCGCGAGATTCAACGCCGTGCTGCCCGCCAGTGCATTCGCGCCCTGGATGCTCAAAGTGCCCGCATTGACGTAAGTCGTGCCGGTCCACGCGTTCACGGCGTTGGAGAGCGTCAGCGTGCCCAGACCACTCTTGGTCAAAGCACCCGTCGTATTCGCGATCTGGGAATCGATCGTCAGGGAGTCGCCACTCTGGTCGGTGCGAACGATGAACTCGCGGCCGGAGACCGTGCCGATCGTCCCTAGCCCGGAAATCGTCGCCGCCGTTCCGGACCCCGTTTTGAGCAGGGCGCCGCCGCTCGTCCCAACACCGGAATCAATCGTGAAAGCGCCCGAGTTCAGGGAAAGCGTCGGATTGGCCCCACTGCTGAAATGCAACGAGCGAAGCAACAGCGCGATGTTGATGTTAAAATTCCCGCCGCCGGTGATCTGCGTGTAGCGGTCGGCGAGGATCGGATTGCCCGCAGTGTAGGAAAACGCGAGGGGATCCAGCGTGCCGGTCGCATTGTAGGCGATTGGGCGCAGCGTGGAGGTCCCCGTGTCGTAGAAAGCGAAACCCGTCGTGGCGCTCGTGATCAGCGGCGACACCACGAACGTCCCCGGATTGAAGTAACCACTCGCCGCCCCCGTAATCGTGAAGCGAGCGTTCGTCCCGATGGTCGGCGAATTGCCCTGCGCAAAGAACAATCCCGTGGCTCCCGTCGCGCGGGTGACCCCACCGAAAGTGAGGAAGAGATTCTGCGCCGCCGTGCGCGCGATTTCCACCCGCCCATCGCCGCCATTGAGCGCCAGAGTACCGAGCGTCAGCGACTTCGCGATCGTGGCTGGCTGCGCATTGACGTTGTTGTCGTAAGCAAAGACCCCGCTGCCCGTCAGCGTCAGGCTCGGCGCGTTCGTAAACGTGTTGCCCGACCCCGCGCCCGTTCCATCCGCCGTCGCCGAAACCACAAATCGCCCGGCGTTCACCGTCACCCCGTTCACAGCAGATTGCGCGGCCGTGAGATTCCACGTGCCGCCGCCGATTTTGCTGAGATTTAATGCGGGTCCGCCGGTATTCGTGATCGCAGAGGCCAGCAGGTTCAGCCCGGTGCTTTCGCCACCGAGCAGCAGATTGAACGTGCCCGTCGCCGCCGCGTTAGTGATCGCGATCGGCGCTTGGATATTCAAAGACGCACTGAGGTCGGAGCCAAAGAGCACGCTGCGGCTTTGCCCGGCCCCCGCCACTCCAGTGATCCCGATGCTGCTCGTGCTCGTGATGACGGCGGCCGCTGAGGCGCCTGCGCCCGCTCGAATCACGCCGCCATTATTCGAGCCCACCATCACCGTATTGTCCGCCGAGGGCGCGATCGTGATCGCCTCGCCAGCGAGGCTCAGGCTGGTCGTAAACTCCAGGCTGCCGAGATTCGAGATCGTCGTCCCACCCGCGCCCGTGCCGAGCGCCGTGGCATTCGCCGGCCGCAGCGAACCCGCGCTGACCGTGATCGGCCCCGTCCACGTCGGCTGCACGGCGGAAAGGACGAGGTTGCCCAGATCGTTCTTGAGGAGCGCGGCATTGAGGTTGCCGAACACATTGAAAGCCGCGCTCAGGGTGAACGTATTGCCCTGCACGACCCCGATCGTATTCGCCGTCGTATTCACCAGAGTGAATGTGCGGCCGGTCGTAAAGTTGCCGGTGGCGAGGAATCCCTGCCCGAGTGTCGTCCCGCTGAGCCGCACCGTGTTGGAGATATCGCCGAGCGCCGAGTTCGACGAAGCGCCCAGAATGCCCGCCTGAATGTCGATCGTCTTGTTCGCGCTTGGGCCGCCGAAGGTATTTGGCGTCGTCGTGCTGGAATTCCCGAGGATCAGCGTGCCCGTGCCCTTTTTCACCAAGCCGGACGCCACCGTATTCGAGACGATGCCGTTCAACGTGAAAACCTGCGAGGGGCTCACCTCGAACGTCGTGGTGCCGCCCGCGTTCGCGAGCACGAAATTCTGCCGCGCCGACGAGGTGCCCGTGGCCAGGAAACGCTCCGTCGCGCCGGACATCGCGAGCCGCACCCCATTGTTCGGATCGCCCAGCGCGCCGCCCGAAGAGACGATCAGCGAACCCGCCTGAATATCGAGCGTCGTGCCCACGCCGCCAAAGGTGTTCGCCGCATTCGCCAGTTCGAGATTGCCGACGCCGAGCTTGGTCAGGTTCGATGTGGCAGTGGCGCTGGAGATCACCCCGCCGATGGAGAGCGTGCCCGCCGCGTTGCTCACGTTGATCGTGTTCACCGTCGCACCCGCCGCATTGGCGAGCTGGAAATTCGCCGCCGTATTCACCGCTGCAGCCGCCGAAACGCGGAACTGCTCGCCCGCAGTCGTCGCCGGCAGTTTCACGTTGGCCACATTACCCAGCGCGCCCGCCGCCGCGATGTCGAGGATGCCCGCCTGGTAATCCAGCGTGCTGCCCGCGCCGCCGAAAGTGTTCGCCCCGCCGAGCGTCAGCGTGCCCGCGCCGCGTTTGGTGAAGCCAGTCGCGCCGTTGCTGCTCACTACGCCGTTCAGCGTGAGGATCGTGCCGCTCGCCACTTCCAGGCTGCCCGTGGACTGGGCGAGGATGACGCCGCGGGCTGACGTAATATTGGCTGTGCTCAGTAGGCCCTCATTGGCAGTGCCCGTGTTGAGCGTCAGAATGTTCGCGACATTACCCAGCGAGGCGTCGGTATTCACCGAAAGCACCCCGCCCTGAATCTCGACCGTCGAACCAGCCCCGCCGAACGTGTTCGTGCCCGCGAGCACCAGCGTGCCGGTTCCGGTTTTGATGATCCCGGGCGTGACGCCCCCGCCATTACCCACCGCGCCGGTGAGCGTCAGCCCCGCCGTCGTCCCGCTGGCCTGGGTCCCGGTCACGTTGAAGGTGGAGGGCAGCGCGTCGGTCAGCGTCGTCGCGCCGGTGAACTGAACCGCGTAGGGCGCGGGCGCCGTATTCACCGTCGGCACCTGCGGTTCTGCGGTCAGGACGGAGTTGCCGATCGACAGGGTGGTGAACTGCACCGTCTTGTTGCCCCCGCCGGTATTCGCCACGATCCGGCCCACCGTAAGGCGGCTCGAGGCATTGACCACGAGCGATTTGTTCGTGGCCACGCTCTCCGCCGTCGCCGAGTTAATTCCCGCCAGCACCTCGTAGATGCCGCCGTTGATCTCGACCGCCTGCGACGCCGCCCCGAGCGCCCCCGTGCCGTTGATGGTCAGTCGGCCCCCATTGACGTAGGTCGTGCCCGTTATCGAGTTCGTTCCGGAGATGATCACGGTCCCGTCACCACTTTTCGTGAGCGCACTCCCCGTCAGGATAATGCTCGAGGCCAGCGAAAGCGTATCCCCTTCATCGTGTGCCCGGATGATCAATTCCCGCGGTGTTCCCGCGACGCCTCCAGCGATCGTTGCAGTCCCAGAAGCAGCTTGAATCGTGGCCGTGCTGGGCGCCGCGAGCGAGCCACCCGTCTTGAGCAAGCTCCCAGGCCCCGTTCCGGCGACCGACATATTGATGGTCACCCCACTGTTGATCGACAAAGTGTTTCCGCTCGTGAGGGAGAGCGAGCCGATGCTCGACGCCGCTCCCGTAACGGTCAATGCACCCGTCGCCTGGTAGTGCTGATTGACCACATTGAGATTGGCGGTCCCACTGACATTCTGGAAACCGGAAGTCACACCATAGACCGGCGCCACCACTCCTCCGGTAGCATTGTAAATGGCGTAGGTCGCCGCCCCTCCCGCTTGCGAAACAAAATACCCGGGTAGGAATGCCCCCGCCGTCGCCCCCGTGATGGTGTATCTCACATTCGTACCCGCGACCGAGCCCGCAATCGGTGCATTAAAGAGCACCGTCGAGCCCGCCGCCCGCGCCGGCGCGCTCGTGAAGGAAACCGTTACGTTCTGCGCCGCATTGCGCAGCACCTCGAGCCTGCCATCGCCACCCAGCAGCGTCAGCGCACCGAAATCCCGCGTGATCGCCCCCGCCTCACCCGTGTTATCGAGCTGGAAAGTGCTCGTGCCGCGGAAGGTGAGCCCCGGCAGCGAAACGCCAAAAGTCGTGTTCGACGTCACCGAGCTGATCGTCCCGCTCTGCAGGGTGATCGCCCCGCCGATTCCCGTCTGCGTCCCGCTCAACGTCAGCGTCCCACCATTCCCCACGAACCGAAACCCGCTCGCCGCCACGATCGGCGCGCTGATCGTCGCCGCGACCGGCGTAAGCGCGCGGCCGGAGAAATTGAGAATGCCGCCCACATTGATCGTCACCCCGGCCGTCCCCGCGAGCGAATAGCCCGAACTTTGAAACGAAAGATGGCTCGCCGTCACGCCACCGGCCCCTGTCGTCACGACGCCGGGTGTGCCCGCGAAAATCCCCGTGTCCCCGCTCGTCCAGCTCGTGTCCGCGACGCCGCCGCCCCACCAGTTCGTCGTCGTCGCCGTATCCCAGACGCCCGTGCCGCCGAGGTTCGTGCCGAACGGCGTGTTGTTCACGGCCAAAGCGTCGGCGTCCCAGTAGAGGGTCGCGCCGCGCGCTGCGGAGAGCACGGCGGCGGACATCAGGACCGCCGAGGAGAAGCGGGCCAGGGAGACCGCCAGCGGGGTGGGTTTTAGGGATTTGCGGGGTTTCAGGACGCGGGGAGCACGCATAAGAAAATTTAGAGCGGGAAATGAACCGAAGCAGCAAACCGCACGCCCGGGAAGGGCATCTGACGAACCGGCATGGGAGGCCGGGACACGACGCGACGGCGAGGGAGGGGTTGGGGGCGCTGGGGGGTCATCGCGAGGAGAGTATGGCAGAGGGGAGCCGGGGAATCCAGAGGTTGTCTCAAGTGGATACCCTTCACTTGGTCCCTGAGCGCCTGCCGTTCAAAAGAAAAATTATCAGATTCCGGTTTCCCCGTAAATCCCCGCATCGCTCCCGCCGTCGCATCCGCGCACGTTCCGCTTGGCATCTTCGGCCCGCCTTCCCTACCGTTCCCCACCCCTTCCCCCATGAAGCTCCGCATCTCCCTCGTCCTGCTCTCCTGCCTGCTGAGCCTCGTGACCGGCCTGGTCATCGCCCGCCACAGCACCCCGGTCGATGGAGGCGCAAAAAGCGGCCGTCCCCTACGTATCGGCCTCTCCATGGATACCCTGAAGGAGGAGCGCTGGCAGGGCGACCGCGACATGTTCGTCCAGCGCGCGCAGGAACTCGGTGCGACCGTTTCCGTGCAATCCGCCAACAGCGACGACGCCCGCCAGATCAAGGACGTGGAAAGCCTGCTCACCGAGGGAATCGACGTGCTCGTGATCATCCCGCACGACGGCGCGGCCTGCGCCAAAGCGGTGGAACTCGCCCACGAATCCGGCGTCCCGGTGCTCGCCTACGACCGCCTCATCACCGGCTGCGATCTCGATCTTTATCTGACTTTCGACAACGTGAAAGTCGGCGAACTGCAAGCCCGCACGTTGGTCGAAAAGCTCGGCCGCGGGCCGAGCAAAATCGTCCGCATCTACGGCTCCAAAACCGACAACAACGCGGTCCTCTTCAAACAAGGCCAGGACAACGTGCTCGCGCCGCTCATCCAGTCCGGCGCCATCCAGGTGGTGCACGAAGACTGGGCGCAAAACTGGCAGCCGGAGAACGCGAAGAAAATCGTCAACGCCGCCATCACCAAGTCTGGACAAGGGATTGACGCGATCCTCGCCTCGAACGACGGCACCGCCGGCGGCGCGATCCAGGCGCTGACCGAGGAAGGCCTCGCGGGGAAGGTGCTCGTCACCGGCCAGGACGCCGACCTCGCCGCCTGCCAGCGCATCGTCGCCGGCACCCAATACATGACCATCTACAAGCCGCTTTCCCGCCTCGCCGGCCGCGCCGCCGAGCTAGCCGTGAAGCTCGCCCAGCGCCGCCCGGTGGTCGCCGCCAGCGAACTGGACAACGGCAAAGTGCAAGTCCCCACCGTGCTCCTCGACGTCGTCGCCGTGACGCGGGAGAACATCGACGCCACCGTGATCGCCGACGGCTTCCGCAAACGCGAAGACGTTTACCGAGGGGCGCAGAAGTGAATGGTGATCGGTGAATAGTGAATGGTGACCCTTCGCGAATCAGCCGCCGACCCCGCTCCATACCATTCACCATTCACCATTCACGATTCACCGTTCCCCCTCCCCCATGCTCACCGCCCGCGCGATCACCAAACGCTTCCCCGGCGTCACCGCGCTGCGCGACGTTTCCTTCGACCTCCAGCGCGGCGAAATCCACGCCCTCTGCGGCGAAAACGGCGCGGGCAAATCCACGCTGATCAAGCTCCTCAGCGGCCTCCACCCTTACGGCAGCTACGAGGGCGAACTCACCGTCCACGGCCAGCCCGCGCACTTCCAAGGCATCGCGGATTCCGGCCGCGCGGGCCTCGCCGTCATCTACCAGGAACTCGCGCTCGTCGAGCAGCTCAGCGTCGCCGAAAACATCTTCCTCGGCGCCGAGCCTTGCCGTTTCGGCTTCGCCAAGCGCCGGGGGCTCATCGACTGGCCGCGCATCCACCGTGAAGCCCGCACGCTCCTCGACCGCTTCGGCGTCGCCATTGATCCCCTCGCGCCGTGCGGCAGCCTCGGCGTCGGCCAGCGCCAGCTCGTGGAAATCGTCCGCGCCCTGCGCAAAGACTCGCGCATCCTCATCCTCGACGAACCCACCGCCGCGCTCGCCGAACACGAAGTCCAGGTGCTCCTCAAAATCCTCCGCGACCTCCGCCAGCGCGGCCTCGCCTGCATCTACATTTCCCACAAGCTCGACGAAGTCTTCGCCCTCGCCGACCGCATCACCGTGCTCCGCGACGGCGCCACCATCTGGACGAAACCCGCCCGCGACACCGACCGCGCCGACGTCATCCGCGCCATGGTCGGCCGCGAGATCACCGACCTTTTCCCCCGCCGCGCTTTTCTGAGCACCGCAGAGACGCAGAGGCGCGGAGAGGAGGAAAGACAGGACGCCGCTCCCGCTTCTTCTCCGCGCCTCTGCGCCTCCGCGGTTCTCTCCGTCACCGGCCTCACCGTCGCCGATCCCCGCACCGGCCAGCCGCGCCTGCACGATATCAGCTTCACCGTCGCCCCCGGCGAAGTCCTCGGCCTCGGCGGCCTCATGGGCGCCGGCCGCACCGAGTTGCTCATGCACCTCTTCGGCGCGTGGGGCCAGCGCACCGCCGGCCGCGTCGAACTTTCTGGAAAAGAACTCCCCCCGCTCCCACCCGCGCAAATCCTCCGCCGCGGCCTCGCCCTCGTCAGCGAAGACCGCCGCCGCTACGGCCTCATCCTCGATGAATCGATCGGCTTCAACCTCTCCCTCTCCGCCCTGCGCCAGCTCGCCCGCCACGGCCTCATCGACCGCCGCCGCGAGCACCGCGCCAATGACAGCCTCTTCCGTTCGCTCCGCGTGAAAGCGCCCGGTCTCCGCGCCCTCGTGGGCAAACTCTCCGGCGGCAATCAGCAGAAAGTCGTCCTCGGCAAAGCGCTCATGACCGCGCCGCAGGTCATCTTCCTCGATGAACCCACGCGCGGCATCGACGTCGGCGCCAAGCTCGAAATCTACGAGCTCATCAACCAGCTCACCGCCGCCGGCAAAGCCGTGGTCCTCGTCTCCGGCGAACTCCCCGAACTCATCGGCATGAGCGACCGCATCCTCATGCTCCACGCCGGCCGCATCACCGGCGCCTTCACCCGCGCCGAGGCCACGCAAGAGCGCCTGCTCGAAGCCGCGCTCGGCGTCCGTCCCCCCACCGCCCTCGGCGTCGTCGATCAGGTCCGTTGATTCGGCATCCGCCGCGATCGCGGCGACGGCGTCGGCCGTCTCACCGGCTCCGGCGGCGGCGTCGCCCCCGTGGGCTCCGGCCCACTCAGCTCGCCCGCCATTTCCCCCTCCCGCCGCGCCTTCGCCGTCGCGCGTTCCGCCTCGGAATAGGCAAGCAGATACTCGCCGCAATACGCACAGCACCGCTTGCGATTGCTCCGCGCATTGCGCCGCGCGAGCAGCGCCCAACCGATCGACCAGGCGCCGAGCGTGAGAAAGGTCGCGGCCACATTGGGGAACAACACCGTCTCCCGGAGACGCACCCCTTGCACGTATCCGCAGTGGCCGCACGTGATGGAGTGAGTGCAATGGGATGAAAACATAGCCAGCGGAGCGGCAGAATCTCGCAGCCCTGCGAGAACGCGATCCTTAAACGTAGCCGCTCAGCTCGAAGCAAGCCGCGGTAGGGAATCCACGGTAGGGAAGCCGCGCCGCGGGTTCCCACAAATCAACCGCGCCGCGGGTTCCCCGATTTTCCCCGGTCCACCGCCGCCAGTTTGGGAACCCGCGGCGCGGCTTCCCTACCAGGCCGTGCCGCTCGCAAAAAAATTCCCGCGCCGCCGTCCCCACCGATCGCGACGGATTCGCGCTTGCCTCGCCGCGAAACTTTCCCGCTTCATTCACAGGCTCCCCCCCGGCCCGATGACCTCCGTCCCTTCGCCCCGCGAATCCCCCCCAATGCCCCGCGAATCCCCCCTGAGTCTCCGCGACTCCGCCCTCGGCCTCGCCCTCCTCGCCATCGCCGGCTTCTTCGCCTGGCAATCCCCGCAGTTCCTCAGCTCGCGCAATCTCTCCCTGCTCGCGATCGACTTCTCCATCACCGCCGTCCTCGCCATCGGCATGCTGCTCGTCCTCCTCCCCGGCCACATCGATCTCAGCGCCGGCAGCGGCGTCGGCCTCATCGGCGGCATCGGCGCCGTCCTCATCACCCACCACGCCTGGCCCGCTCCCTTCGCCCTCCTCGCCGGCATCGCCGTAGCCCTCGTGCTCTGGTGGGCCATGGGCGCGCTCATCGTGATGCAACGCATCCCCGCCTTCATCATCACCCTCGGCGGCCTGCTCGTTTTCAAAGGCCTCTTCTGGCAGGTCATCGGCAATAAAACCGTCCCCGTCGTCACCGGCGGCCAGGCCAATCTCTACTCCGCGCTCACCACCTACTATCTGCCGCATACCGCCGGCTTTGCCCTCGCCGCCCTCGTCATCGCCGCCCTCGTCTTCTTCCGCTGGAAAGCGTCCGCCGCCCAGCGCGCCGAAGGCTTTGAGACCGACGACCCCGAACTCGCCTTCCTCCGCCTCTTCATCACCGCGCAGGCCCTCCTCCTCTTCGTCCTCATCGCCCATCAATTTCGCGGCGTCCCCCTCCCCGTCCTCATCCTCGGCGCCGTCGCCCTCGTCGTCTGGGTGCTCACCCAGCACACCCCGTGGGGCCGCTACCTCTACGCCATCGGCGGCAATGAAGAAGCCGCCATCATCTCCGGCGTCCCCGTCGCCCGCGTCACCATCGGCGCCTTTGTTTTAATGGGCGGCATCGTCGCCCTCACCGGCTTCCTCCAGACCGCCTATGGCGGCAGCAGCACCACCACCGTAGGCGACCTCATGGAGCTCGACGCCGTCGCCGCCTGCGTCATCGGCGGCGTCAGCCTGCGCGGGGGAAGAGGCACCGTCCCCGGCGTCCTCATCGGCGCCCTCATCATGGCGTTGCTGCTCAACGGCATGACCCTCCTCGCCGTCCAGCCCGAGCAAAAATTCATCGCCCGCGGCCTCGTCCTCATCCTCGCCGTCTGGATGGACGTCCGCCTCAGCCGCCTTGCCGTCCGGGGGTAAACTTAGCGCACTCCCGGATCGGTTCAATCCGACGCATGGTGAGACGCTTCGTGGGGTTACTTCCGGCGTCCGGCGATCATGCGGTCATACTCGCCGTGACGACCGATCCAGAACCAGACGATGTCGGCACCATCCTCGACGGCAACCGCGCGATAATGAATGCCGACCCGAACTGACCACATCCTGCCAACCTTCTTGAAGTAGAGGGACGGATGGTGTGGATCGGCTTTGAGCAGTTGGTAGTTCTCGTCGGCCAACCGCTGAACCTCCTCCGGAAGTTGCGCATGGAACTCCCAGAACTTCGCGCTGGCGCGGTGCCTCACAGGTCCCGGCAGCGTCCCTCGCGCAGGTCGCAGATCGCCTCGTCAGCGAGCCCGTCCAGATGGCCAGCGGCCACATCCTCCTTGAATTGTTCGTCCCAAGCGGCTGCGTCAAATGTCGAAAACCAGTCACGAAAAGACAAAAGCTCTTCACGGGAGAGCTTGCTGACCGCATTTTCGATTTCGTGAATCGTGCTCATTTTGTGAGGATAAACCGCTCCAACCTCCGGGCAAGTGCAGAGGCAGCAAGGTAGCGGCATGGGGAGGGAAAGACGGTTGGCCGGAAGCAGCAAACCTCACGCCCGGAATGAAATTGCCCACCTACCCCTCATCGATCGTGATCGTCCGGCGTGAGGGTTGAGGTTCAGGCAGGGGAGCCGTCCCACCGGAGCCCCGGGGCTATCCCATTTCAGGCCCGGGGTGTCCCAGCGGAGCGGTTCAGGCATTACCCCGGTGAGGCAACGCAACCGGTCGCCACCGCGACAGGATTTTTTCGCCATCCTCCCCGTTCAGCTCCCGCACCGTCCCGCGCGGGATCAGCAAGGCGGCGGTGGATCGACGACCAGCCATGGCGCGGGGAGTGAATTGAAAGTGAGCCCATCACGACGTGGCAACGAGCACCAAAGTGGGCCTTGGGCCCTTCAGCGTGCCGCGCGGATCACCCGGCAGCCGGGATGTTCGCGCTCCATCTGGCGCACGCCTGCGGGTGTGGTCGGGGTGTTACTCACCGTCAATTCCTTCAGGCCTTTCATCGCCTTGAGCTTTAGCAATCCGGCGTCGGTGATTTGCGTGCCGCTGAGATTGAGTTTGCGCAGTTCCTTCAGCCCGAGCAGGTGCTCCACGTCGGCATCGGTGAAGACCGAACCCGTCACCTCCAGGTGGTCGAGGCGCGTGAGCGTCGCCAGCGCCGCGGTGCCGTCGCCCGCAAAGCCCGCATCCGGCATCGCGAGGTGCGTCAGGCTCCGCCATTCCGTGAGCGGCGCGATGTGTTCCGCGGTGATTCCCCGGCCGCGCAGGCGGGTGAAGGGGACGCGGTTGCAATTCGCGGCCAGCGCCCTGGCGGCGGCCGTGTAATCCTTCAGCCCGTCGTGGAGGTAGTCGACCAGCTCCAGATTGCGCAGCGTCTTGAGCGTCGCGAGCCCCGCCGCCGTGATGCCCGCGCAACGATCGATCTCCAGCCGCTTCAGGAGCCGCAGCTTCGCGATCTGCACCAAGCCGGCATCGGTGATCCGCGTCCGGCGGACGTTGAGTTCGTCGATCGATTCGATCTTCGCGAGCGCCGCCGCGCCCTCGTCGTTCAGGCCCGAACCCTCCAGATCGATCCCGTGCAGCGCCGTCAGCTTTGCGAGCTGGTCCAGCGTCTTGCCGGTGAAGGTGGCGCCGTTGCGTAACTGGAAACTTTTCAAATCGGCCAACGCGCCCAGCGTTTCCACGAACGCGTCGGTGAGTTTGTCGCCGGGCAATTGCAGCCGGTTCACGCCCTCGATCTCGCGGAGAAACTCGAACGCCGCCTCGGGAAACGCGTTCGGCAGCTCCAGCCGCGTGATCGTGCGCAAGCTGGCCAGCCGACGCAGGTCGTCCGCCGTCAGCGGCGTCTTCACCTTCGTGCCGTCGATCCGCAGGCCGAAGCCGACGCGCGCGTTTGGGACAAGGCGGGCGTCGGTCACCCGCGTCCATTTGTTGGCCTCGTAGATTTCGAGTTCCGCCTCGTTTTGCAGCAGCCAGTCGATGGTTTCCTTGAGCGAATATTTCGGTGCCTCGGCCGCGACCGGCTTGGCGCCGAGCGGCGGGCCGGAGGCAATCGGCGCGAGCACCATCGGCGGCACCAGCCACTCCTTGGTGAGCTGGTCGCGCCGCGTGGTGAGCAGCGCCGCGTCGTCCACGCGCTGGCGCTGGTTGAGCGCGGCGAGATTCTGGCTGAGCACCGCGTCGTACTTGGCGAAGTGCGCGCGCGCCCGCTCGAACCGCTCGCGATCGTGCCGCACAAAGGTCGCGCGGAAGCCGGCGCGCAGCGTCTTGATCGCCGCGAGCGGGTTGTCGCTGTCGTCGGGCGGCAGATTCTGGCCGTTGCCAAAGAAGACTTCGCGCTCCTTACGCCACACGTTCACGTCTTCCAGTTTGCCCGCGCCCTGCGCGGCAGCGCTCTGGCGTTCGATCGCCTGGGTGTAGCCACGGCGCAGCTCGGCGGCGGCGGTGTCGAAGGGCTTCGCGACCTCGCGCGCGTAGGCCTCCTGGAACGGCCCATCGACTTTCGCCAGCCACTGCTCCACTTCCGGCGAACCCTTCGGCTTCTCCGGCACCGGCGGCGTCATCGGCTTTGCCTCCACCGCGGCCTTGGCCAGCAGTGCGTCCGCGGCATTCAGCGCCTTTTTGACGAAGTCGGGATACTTCTCGCGCGGCACGCCATCGAGCGGCGCAAACTCCAGGCTGCGAATTTCGCCATCCGGCGAGAAGAGGCCGATGCTCCCCTCCTCGAGCACGTCGCTCGGCATGGTCACTTCGATCGCGCGATCGTTTACGAAGCCGATCAGCTGGTCGCCGATCGCCGCAAATTCGATCGTGACCCAGCGATCCTCGAGCACCGCCCACGGCGCCGTGGTCTCGCCGAAGGGCTTGAATTTATTCTCCCCCAGCGTGGTCTGGATCGTGAGGGCGGGCTTCCAGTTCAGCGTAATCTGCGCGCGGCTTACTGGGCCGGCCCGCAGCCAGAGTTGGACGATCTTCGGTTCCTCTACGAGGCGGAGGACTCCGCGGATCGCCACGTCCTTGCCGCGGAATTGATCGAGACGGCTTCCCTTCGTCAGCCGAATCCCGCCGCCGTCGAGCGGCGTCGCTCCGCCGATACGCCCATCGAGCGGCACGGGCTGCCATTCGCCCGGCGCGATGCCGGGCGCCGGATTGCGGGCAATCTTCGGCTCCGGCGGTTTCGGTGGCGCCGCGACGGGGCGCGATTCGCTGGGCTGCGCGCGGGGCGGCTCCGCCGGCTTTTCCACGACGGCAGTCGGAAACTCCACGACCCGCACCAGCGGGCGCGGCGGCGGGCTTTTCGCGCCGGGTCGCAGGATGAAGTAGCCGCTGGCCGCAAGCACCAGCACGCCCGCGGCGATGGCTCCCCATTTGCCGAGTTCCGCCGTGCGCTTCCCCGCCGCTGGCGGCACGACGACCACCCCCGGCGCGACCGGCGCGGCCCGCTGCACTGCCGGCGGCAAGACCGCGGGCTGGACGCCGTCGAGCATCCCCACGGCGATGATCGCGCGCATCATTTCGGCCGCGTGGTGGTAGCGCTGATCGGGCGAAAATTTCATCGCCTTGGCGATCACCGCGTCGATGCGCGGATTCACGTGGGCGACCTGCGAGGCTGGCAGCGATGTCTCATGCGGGAGTGCGCCGGCCAGCATTTCGTAGAGGATCACGCCCGCGCTGTAGACATCCGCGCGGTGATCGATCGCGCTGCCGGCCATCTGCTCGGGCGCGGCGTGGCTGGCGCTTTCATTCTGCGCCACGCCCAACGCGACGAGCGGCACGAGGCCGAAATCGAGCACCTTCACCCCGCCGCTACGATCGAGGAAAATATTGTCGGGATGCAGCCCGCCGTGAATCACGCCGTGCCCGTGCGCGTGATGCAGCGCGTCGCACACCTGCTCCACCAGCGTGTAAGCCTGCGCCGCGATGAACCGCGAAGCGCCGAGGCGCCGGCTCAGCGGTTCGCCTTCCACAAACTCGCTGACGAGGAAAATGTGCCCGTCCGGCGTCCGGCCAAAGGCGCGCACCGGGACGATCCCCGGGTGCTTTAGCCGCAGGGTCTGCCGGGCGACATTCGCAATCGACTCGGCAAATCCCGGGACGTTGGAAAGCTCGCGCGGCAACAGCTTCACGGCGACCGTCTGGCCGTCCGGGCTGAGCGCCTGATACACCGCGCCCACGTCTCCGGTGCCGAGCAGCCGGAGGATGGCGAACTGCGGGAGCAGCCGACCCACTTCCGTGAGTGACGGCGGCCAGGCTTCGGGAGCGTCCGGGCTCCCCGATCCAGAATTACCAATGACCTCGTTCATAGTTTTGACTCCTCGTGTTTCAGTTAGTTCCGCGCTGGCCGGGCTGAGGCACCGTGGTGGGTCACGATCGGAATCCGCTCGTTTCCCGCGCTGCCTCGGCTCTGCCCGTCTCATCAACAAATTTAGCGGGCACGATGAGAACACCCGCGCGCGAGTCGTCAAGCCGCGATCTCCGCCCCGCGGGCAGCGTCAGACATGGTACGGTCTGAAAAAAATCACGGTAGGGAAGCCGCGCCGCGGGTTCCCTCAATCCGCCCCGCGATTTCCCAGAGCAACCGGCGGCGTGGGAACCCGCGGCGCGGCTTCCCTACCGGGGAGCGTGGGAACCCGCGGCGCGGCTTCCCTACCAGGGGAGCCCGCGATGCCTCGCGCAGCTTGCCGCTGGCCCGCGTGCCGGTTACATCGCACGTTCCCCAACTGCCCATGAGCCCCGACGCGCCCGCCGCCCCAGTCCCCTCCGATTTCATCCGCGACATCGTCGCCGCCGACCTCGCGGCCGGCCAGGTGCAGCGCGTGGTGACGCGCTTCCCGCCCGAACCGAACGGCTACCTGCACATCGGACACGCGAAATCGATCTGCCTGAATTTCGGTATCGCCCGCGAATTTGGCGGCGTTTGCAACCTGCGCATGGACGACACGAATCCCGCGAAGGAGGACGTGGAATATGTGGACTCGATCATCGCCGACGTGCGCTGGTTGATCGGCGGCTGGGCGGATCACGCACTGCGCTTCAAGAGCGACGAACCTTTCTACGCCAGCGACTATTTTCAAAAGCTGCACGACTACGCCGTGGAGCTGATCCGGCTCGGCAAGGCTTACGTCTGCGACCTCACGGCGGAGCAGACCGACGCCTACCGCGGCGCTCCGGGAGAGCCGGGGAAACCGTCGCCTTTCCGCGACCGCAGCGTGGCCGCAAGTCTCGACCTCTTCGCGCGCATGAAAGCGGGCGAATTTCCCGACGGCGCGCGGACTCTGCGGGCGAACATCGACATGGCGCACCCGAACGTCTGGATGCGCGATCCCCTGCTCTACCGCATCCGCCACACCGCGCACCACCACACCGGCGACGCATGGTGCATCTACCCGCTTTACGACTACGCGCACTGTCTCTCGGACTCGATCGAAGGTGTGACGCACTCCATCTGCACGCTGGAGTTTGAAGTCCACCGCCCGCTTTACGACTGGATCATCGACGCGCTCCCCGTGCCGCAGCCGCGGCCGTGGCAGTACGAATTTGCGAAGCTGATGCCGACCCATGTGGTCATCTCCAAGCGCAAGCTGCTCGCCTTTGTGAACGAGGGCATCGTCGGCGGCTGGGACGATCCGCGCATGCCCACGCTGAGCGGCTTGCGGCGGCGCGGTATCCCACCGGAAGCAATCCGCGCTTTCGTCACCGGCGTGGGCGTGACGAAGTTCATCAGCAGCACGGATTACGCGGTCTTCGAGCACGCCATTCGCACCGATTTGAATGGGCGTGCGCTCCGCCGCCTCGCCGTGCTGCGTCCGCTGAAAGTGGTGATCACCAATTTCCCCGACGGCCAGACCGAGCACTGCGCCGCGACGAACCATCCGAACGACGAAACCGCGGGCACGCGTCAGGTGCCGTTCAGCCGCGAGCTGTGGATCGAGCAGGATGACTTCGCCGACGTGCCGCCGCCGAAGTTCTTTCGCCTCAAGCCCGGCGGCGAGGTGCGGCTGAAGTACGCCTTCATCATCCAGTGCGACGAGGTGGTGAAAGACGCCGCCGGCCACGTAATCGAGCTGCGTTGCACCGCCGATCTCGACTCCAAAACCGGCGGCCCCACCGCCGGCCGCAAGGTCAAGGGCACCATCCACTGGGTGAGCGCCGCGCACGCCATCGATGCCGAGGTGCGGCTCTACGATCGCCTCTTCACCGACGCCGAACCCGAAGCCGACGGCCGCGACTGGCGCACCGCGCTGAACCCGCATTCGCTCGAAGTCATCACCGCGAAACTCGAGCCCAGCCTCGCCAACGCGAAGCCGGAGGAACGCTACCAGTTCGAGCGCCTCGCCTACTTCACGCGCGACCCCGACAGCCAGCCGGGCGCGCCCATCTTCAACCGCACCATCACGCTGAAAGACGCGTGGGCGAGGGAATCGGCAAAGACTTAGCTCAGGCGCGCCGCGCCCAGCGGAGCTTGGCCGCCGTCGACCGGGAATTGGCGTGGCGCTCGGCTACGCTCGGCCGCTGCACGTCGGGCGCAATTTCGCCGAACGCCCCGCTGCGCAGACCTTCGACAAACGCCTTTTTGACGCGCCGATCTTCCCCGCTGTGGAAGGTGAGAATCGCCACGCGTCCGCCCGAGCGGACACAATCCGGCAGCACGCGGAGGAAACTATCCAGCGCGGAGAACTCGTCGTTCACCGCGATGCGCACGGCCTGGAAAACCCGGCGCACGCTGAGTTCGCGCTCCTCCGCCGCGGCCCGCGGCAACAGCGCGCGGATCGCGACGGCGAGCTCGAAGGTGGTCCCGAATGCGCGGCCTGCGAGCGCAGGGGCGAACAGCGCGGCGTGCGGTTCGTCGGCATTTTCAACGAGCAAGTCGGCGAGTTTCACCGCGTTCACTTTCTGCAAAAACGCCGCCGCCGATTGCCCGCGCTGCGGGTTCATTCGCATGTCCAGCGGACCGTCCACTTTCACACCGAAGCCGCGCGCGGGGTCGTCGATCTGCATGGAGGAAAGTCCGAGGTCCGCGAAGATCACATCCGCGCCGTCGAGTCCCGCTTCGGCGAGCACCTGCGGCAGGCCGGCGTAGTTGCTGCGATGCGCGCTGAACGTCTCCGGGCCGAAGCCGAGTTCACGCAACCGCGCCGCGGTTTTCGGCAGCTCCAGCGGATCGGCATCGAGCCCGAGCAAGCGCCCGCCCGGCTGCAATCGCGCGACGATTTCCCGCGCATGACCGCCGTAACCGAGCGTGGCATCCACGGCGATCTCGCCCGGCTGCGGCGCGAGGATTTCGAGCATTTCCGCGACCATGATCGGGCGGTGCGTGCCGGCGGGAGTCTTCCCGGCGGCGAGCACTTTCGCCACCGTCTCGGCGTGGCGCGCGGGATCGTGCTCCTTGTATTTTTCGTCGAAGCGCCGCGGGTTTTTTCCCGAGTAGCGTTTGCGCCGGACGTGCGGCGCGGGGTCGACGCCGTCGCTCATCTCCCAAGAAGCTCAGGCCGCGCGGCGCGCACCGAGCGCCGCGAGCACGCTCTCGAAAATCACCCGTCCATCCACGCTGCCGAGCAGCGGATCGGCGGCGCGTTCCGGATGCGGCATGAGGCCGAAGACGTTGCGCGCGGCGTTGCAGATGCCGGCGATGTTTTCCGCGGAGCCGTTCGGATTGCCGGCGACGTTCGTCGCGCCGCTCGCGTCGGTGTAGCGCAGCAGCACGCGGCCGGAGGCGTTCAGTTCCACAAGCGTCGCAGCGTCGGCCACGTAGTTGCCTTCGCCGTGCGCGATCGGGAGATTCAGCAGTGCACCGGAAGTAGCAAGGCTCAGGAAAGGATTCGCCGTGTTCTCCACCCGCACCCAGCGGTGCTCGCACCGGAAGTACAGGTCGCGATTGCGAATCAGCGCACCGGGGAGCAGCCCGGCTTCGCAGAGAATCTGGAAGCCGTTGCAAATCCCGAGCACCAGCGTGCCCGCGGCGGCGGCCGCTTTCACGCTCTGCATGATCGGCGAGAAACGCGCGATGGCACCGCAGCGCAGGTAGTCTCCGTAGCTGAAACCGCCAGGCAGGACGATCAGGTCGTAGCCCGCGACGCTAGTCTCCTTGTGCCACAGGTAATCGACCGCGACGCCGAAATCGCGGAGCACGAGGTGGCAGTCCTGATCGCAATTCGAGCCCGGAAAACGGAGGACGGCGGCCTTCATTCCGCGACCTTTCCGAGTTCGCGAAAGCGCTGCTCGTTTTTGTAATCCGAGACGACGAAAAACGCGTGGATCACGCCCGGCAGCCAGCCAAAGAGCGTCAGGATCAGGCTGAGAAAAAAGCTGCCGATCCGACCGGTGAGCAGCACGGCCAACGGCGGCAGCAAGACGGCGAGGAAGAAAAGCATGGCGGTCAACTTAGTGCACGATCTCGAGGCTGTAATCCTCGATGACCGGGTTCGACAGCAGGTCGCGGCACACTTCGTGGAGCTGCGCCTCGGTCTCCGTGCCGTCGAGTTCCAGTTCGATGAGCTTGCCGACGCGCGCATTTTTCACCGCAGGCAGCCCGTGGTGATGGATCGCATCGCGCACGGCGACGCCCTGCGGATCGAGCACGCTTTGCTTCGGCATGACGGTGACTTTGGCTTTCATGAGACGCGCAGCCTAAAACCGTGGCGCTGCGGAACAAGACGGAAGTATGCGGAGAGTGACGAGGGCGAGTGAGGTCGGCGTCTGCGCTCTCGCCAGCCTCACTCCTCACTAAAATGCCGGTTTCGCCCGCCCATGATCACCCTCAAAGACGACACCCTCTCGATCACTTTCCCGGAAATCGCCGGGCAGGTGCGCTCGATCGTCGAGCGCCAGATTCAGAAAGTCGGCGCGGAGCTGCCGCCGGCCTGGAGCCGGGCGCATTTGGTGGCTGAAATTGAATCGTCTCCAAACTTCCCAAAGCTCAGCCCAGCGGAGCAAAAGACGGCCCGAACGAAGGTGCGCACCTGGACCCCGGCTCATGTCGAAGGCTGGTTGCGAGAATTCGCGGTGAACAGGGGTGGCCTGAGCACGGATGCCTTCACCGCACTGAACATCAAATTCCAACGCACCACACGGCTGCCCGACGATGGCCAGACGTATTCGCCGCCGACGGCGTGCGGGCAGCTCCCGCTTCGCTCCGTGGACGACTTTGCGGAAACCGCTCCAGCCGCATGGCTGCGAAAAGGCGGCGTCATCATGCCCTTGGCGCGGAGTGAGGCGCTCTGGATCTGGTTCTCGGCGCGCTATCGGTTCGCGGCGAAGATCGGCGCGGGACGGCGGAAGCGTGCGCTTTCCTTCTTAAGAAAACGAAGTTACCTACCCGGTCACCATGAGCACCATCACCGCGATTCTCGAAGCGCACGCCGACGGCAGCCTGCATCTGCCGTTGCCGGAGGAATTGCGGCATCGCCGGGTGCGAGTCGAGGCGAAGCTGGAGGCCGTGGATGAATCCGAAGGCCACGGCCGGGTGGCGCCCCCGGAGATGCTCGCCCAGCGCAAAGAGGCGCTTGCCGGCCTGCGGGCCTTGGGCGGGTTGAAGGACGTGCTCCCCGATCCCGTCGCCTGGCAGCGCGAGCAGCGGGAAGATCGCCCGCTCCCCGGACGGGAGTGAGGCCGCGGACCAGCCTCCACCACGGCGATGCTCCTCGACTCAAACATCCTCATCTACGCCGCGGAGTCCGAAGGCGCCTTTCTGAGTCAGTGGGTCGAAGATGCCGCCGCCTGCCTCGCGACAGTGAGCCGCATTGAGGTGCTCGGCTTTCCGCGCTGGCATTTGCTCGATGAGGCCCGCTGCGCTCGCTTGGAATTGCTCGTCGGCGCGCTGCCCGAATTGGCGCTGGACGACCGCATCGCCGCTCGCGCCATCGCACTCCGCCGGCAAAAGAAGATGAGCCTCGCCGACGCGATCATCGCCGCGACGGCCCTGCACCACCGACTGCCACTGGTCACGCGCAACGACGCGGACTTCACCCACGTCGCCGGGCTGGAAATCATCAACCCATTCTCGTCGCCACAGGCACAGGAATGAGGAAGGCGACAGCGACAGCGACACCCGATGAAGACCAAAATGAAGAAAATCGAAATCGAATTTGATGCGAACGAGCTTCTGCGGCGCATGCAAGGCTTCGCTGCCGGACGGGAACCCGCGCGCGAGCGCACCGTGAAGCTGCCGCCGCCGGTCAAGGCGATCCCCGCGAAGCAAATCCGCGCCATCCGTCTCGGACTGGGCTGCACGCAAACCGAGTTTGCCACGCTGCTCAACGTGCCGGCGGTGACGGCGATCTCGTGGGAAAACGGCACCCGCAAACCGAGCGGCGCCGCCTTGCGCCTGCTGGCCGTCGCCAGGCATCACCCGGAAGCGCTGCACGGAGCGTGACCCTCTCAATTCGTGGTTGGGTGAAAATGCCCGGTCGTGCTACGTTCCGCGCATGACGCTGAAACAACAGATTCACGATCTCGTCGAGGGGTTGCCCGATGACTCTCCACTGCTCGTCGATGTTCGCGAGACGTTGCGGATGAATCGGGCCATCGGCGAAGCCATGGATGACGTTCGCGAAGGACGCACCTTCAGCGCGGATGAGTTCACGGCGAAGGTGCAGCAACGATGGCCGCGCCAAGCCTCCGCGTAATCTTCACGCAGAGCGCGTGGAGCGACCTCGAAGAAATCGCCGCTTACTGGACGGAACGAGATGAACCCGAGCGCGGCGGGCAATACGCGCAAGACCTGCCTGCCGAGGCGATCCGGCAGTTGAGCGAGCCCGGCATCGCCCGCGAGGGCCGTTATCTCCGTCACACGGCCTATCCGCAGACGCAGGAGTTGCCGGTCTTCAAACACTCCTACCGCATTCTCTATCTCGTCAAAGCGGCGGAGGGCGTCGTCGAAGTGCTGCGCTTCTGGCACAGCCATCGCGACGAGCCCTTTCAAGATTGACGACCCGCACCCTGGGCGGCGGGGTCTTGCTCCCGCGCGCTTTCGCCGCCAGGCTCGCCGCGCCATGACCGTCGCAAAGCAACCCGCCATCCCCTGCGCTGCCGGCGCGCTCGTCGCCCGCGTCGCCCGCGTCGCCCGCGTCGCCCGCGCCGCCGGGCGGCAACCTGCGCGGGACGCACCGTGAAGCTGCCGCCGCCGGTCCAGCCGATCCCCGCGAAGCAAATCCGCGCCATCCGTCTCGGACTGGGCTGCACGCAAACCGAGTTTGCCACGCTGCTCAACGTGCCGGCGGTGACGGCGATCTCGTGGGAAAACGGCACCCACACGCCGCCTTACGCCTGCTGGCCGTGGCCAGGCATCACCCGGAGGCGCTCCATGCGGCGTAACGGTGCGGGACGATGAGCCTCGCCGAGTCAATCATCGCCGCGACGGCCCTGCACCACCGCCTGCTACTGGTTACGTGGAACGAAAAGGGCATTCCGCTTTGAACCGCAATCAGTAATCTGCCGCCATGGCGAGACTCCAATCATTCACTCTTGAGGACTTCCGCAGCTACAAGGAAGGAATCCTAAAGCTAGGACCACTGACCTTGCTTGTGGGCGCCAATGCCTCTGGCAAGAGTAACCTCATCGAAGGCCTGCAAATGCTCTCTTGGCTGGCGCAAGGGAAAAGACTGGAGGACGTATTTCGCGCGGTGCAGGAGGCGGAAATGTCGATTCGTGGTCAACCGACCGACCTTGCCCGCGATGGTGAGACGTCCTTTTCTTTTGCCTGCAAGATATTGTCAATTTGGGGCACGCTTCAGCTTTGCGTAACGATCAAGAATAACGGAAGCGGTTTACGAATTACTAAAGAGCGGGTCACCGTCGATGGGGCGAATGCTCCGTTTTACGAGGTCAGAAGGGGGACGAACCATGCGGGCCATGACCTTCAAGTGGCTTATAATAATTTTTCTCGAGGAGGCAAGAAACCGCAGATCATTTGCACCGATGAACAGGCGGTGTTTACCCAGTTGCTAACGCCAGCCCGATTCAATGCTTCGCACAAGAGGGCGCAGGAGGAATTGCCGAAAATGTGCAAAGTGTTCATGTCATCGTTGCGGCAAATTCTTATTCTCGATCCCTTGCCGCAGCAAATGAGAGTTTCGAGTTTCTACGATGACAAGTTACTCCGCGGCGACGGCAGCAATCTTTCCGGGGCGTTGTTTTCCCTGTACTTAAATGCGAAGAGCAAGGCTGCGGTTCTGGACTTCATCAAAGACCTCCCGGAGCAGCACATCACCGACATCCAATTCCATCACGGCACGCGGAATGACGTGCTGGTTCAGTTAGAGGAAACGTTCGGCTCCAAGAAGAGGTGGCGGGATGCGACGCTTTTATCCGATGGCACGCTGCGTGTCTTGGCGGTGGCTGCGGCGCTGCTGTCCGTGCCGGAGCATTCGACGGTGGTGATGGAGGAGATCGATAACGGCATCCACCCCAGCCGTGCCAATGCCCTTCTGGTCAACGTACAAAAGATCGCGAAGAAGCGAAAGCTTGCCGTTCTAATCACCAGTCACAATCCGGCACTACTCGACGCACTGCCCGACAGCGCGGTGCCAGACGTAGTTTTTTGTTATCGTGATCCAGAGGAAGGCGACAGTCGGCTCGTTCGTCTGGAAGACCTGCCGAATTACCCTGAACTGGTAGCGCGGGGCCCGTTGGGTCGCTTGGTTACCCAAGGTGTGCTTGATCGAATGGTGAAGCAGTCTCAGACCGAGGAGGAGCGCCGGAAGACGGGGCTTCGCTACGTGGCGGAACTCAAGAAGACCCAGCCATGAGCATCGCATTGATCGACACCTCGGTGTTCTGCAATATTATTTCAGTTCCCAAGTATGATCAGAATCGAGCGGAAATCATGGAGCAGCTAACAGAGCTGATCGAAGCCGGAACAATTTTATTGCTGCCGATGGCAGCAGTGCTGGAAACTGGGAACCACATTGCGCACTGTGGAAGTGGACAAATCAGGCGCAAGACTGCTCAACGGTTCTGCGAACAAGTGGGCAAGGCTATTGACGGCACAGCGCCGTGGACCCCTACGCCATTTTGGGACATTGATGCCCTGAGGAACTGGCTGGGTGAGTTTCCCGACAAAGCTATGAATGGTGCCGGGATGGGCGATCTCTCGATCATCAAGGAGTGGGAACGCCAATGCGCGCTCAACAAGGCCAGAAGGGTTTTTATATGGAGCCTCGACGGCAATGATTTATGCGCATACGACCGCGAGCCATGAAAGAGGAACAGGTTCGAGGGCGGCGAGCGGATTCTGCACACATGCACGGACTGACCCGAATGGCTCTTCACAACTTCTAACGCGACCGAAAAATTGTGAAAATCGGGCTAAGCATCGCCATAGTCGCAAAACTCCAAAGCCGAACCGCGACCCATGAAAGCAAACGACTCCAAGACCATTCAGAGAGCTGAAGGACTCGCCATCGCCCGAGCCAAGGCCGCTCGTATCGCAGCCGACGCTGATGCAGCCAAGGCCGCTTTCGATGACGCCAACGCCACAGTTGACGCCGAAGCCGCCGCATACGACGCCGAAACCGCTGCCGAAGCAGCCCGAGCCGCCCAGACTGCCTATGAGGACGCCTTTGACGCGGGCGAAGCCTCGTTTGATGCCGAAGCCGCCTACGGCGACGCCATTGATGCCGCCAACGACGCCTGCGAGCCCATGTTCACCGCCTATAATGACGACACCAAAGGCGTCGTCGGGTATCCGGTGGTTCGACGGCTACCCGGACGACGGAAAGCTCCTCCCGGAGAACTCGTCGATCACACCGGAACTCATCGTCCAATACGGCAACACACGCCGACAGGGAGAGATTCGGGAGTTTTTAGATATGTTATGAGCCGCTCGATGATCACAACCAATGCCAGCACTCGGTCGTCGTCGAAGAAGGCGCCACATAGCCAGATTTATTATGAAGGAGAAGACTTAACGGATGACACTGAGTTATGGCGTTACATGCGCCTGAGCATGTTGTTGGTGTTGCTTGATGGGGAAGCATTCATTCCGACAATCGAAAAGCTGCGCGCGGACGATCCAACAGAAGCAACGACCCTTTGCCCACGCACAACTAAGCGGTTTCAATCGCTCACAAAAGAAGACCGGAAATGCTTGCTCGCCTGCGCTCCAGAGAAGGCGGAGTTCATGAAGGCCAATCCACAGATCGATGCTTCACCATATTTTTCGGCGATCTGGGGTCACGAAATTGGAAAACGAAGGTGCGCATGGTGCTGGCACGCTGCCGACATCGAGTCGATGGCACAATGGCATATTTACGCGAAGGATGGCGTTGCCATTCGGTCGACACCCAGACAAATACGGATGGCGTTGGGTGATGTCGTTGACTCGGGGGTCATTGGGAGGGTCCAATATGGTGAAGGCAATCAATCTTTTGACGAGTCGGCGTTCATGCGGCCCTATTTGATTAAGAGCAGATGTTACGCTCACGAAAAAGAGGTCAGGGTTGTGCTTCCAAGGACACCGATAGACCATTTTTGCGGTTTGAAGCTCCGAATAAACGGGCACAAGCTCATTTCGGGAATCCGGATATCGCCTTTGCTCCCGCTAGACGAAGCAAACAGCTTAAGAGACTCACTACATGAGATCGTGAACCGAAAAAAGGGCAAAGAATTGGATGACATGAACCGAATCTCCGTTCAGGTTTCGGCGGCCAAACGTAAGCCCGATTCCCATTTGGAAAACGTTAACTTTTTCCAATCGCAGCAGAACAGTGTCGCTCGATTTGGGAGGTTCGGTAAGGACCAAATGCCTCAGATTTTGTCGGAAGACATGTTACGCGGCTTTGGAACAACCGGGTGAAAACCAAGGTAGCCGACGTGATCCCTGAAACTCTCAATGGCTGAGAATTCCGAGCGTTCTATTGTTCCGCTTTCTGAACGTCGGCTCGCAATAGCGTTGTCGGGGGACAGCCGCATTGCTGCGGCAATGGTGCATGAGGCGCTGGTGGTCGCAAGGGATGCTGGACATAGCACCATTGGAGAAAGCCCACAGCAGCAATACGAGCGTGGCCTCAGCCATTACCAAGGGATTGGCGTGCCACAAGATTATGCGGAAGCCGTGAAGTGTTTTAGGAAAGCGGCGGAACGTGCGCATTCTTGTGGGCAATACATTCTTGGCTCATGCTACCGCCACGGTCGCGGCGTTCCACAGGACTATGATAAAGCGATAGAGTGGGTTCGATTGGCCGCAGAGCAAGGCCTCGCCGAGGCAGAACACGCCCTTTCCATTTGTTACAGTAACGGCGAAGGGGTGCCGAAGGACGAGACAGAGGCCGTAAGGTGGTCGCGACGCGCTGCCGAGCACGGATTAGCCAGCGGGCAAACACGCCTTGGTTTCGCATATCATCAAGGTCACGGGGTAGTGCAGGACTACTCAGAAGCCATTAAGTGGTATCGCATGGCTGCTGAACAAGGAGATGCTCACGGACAATACAATTTAGGGATCTGTTACAACACCGGTCTGGGCGTTCAACAAGACTACGCCGAAGGCGTGAGATGGTTCGTCAAAGCAGCCGCTCAGGGACACGTCACCGCACAGACCAATCTAGGAGTTTGCTATCACAACGGCGATGGCGTGCCGAAAGACGATGAGGAATCCGTGAAGTGGTATAAGAAGGCGGCAGAGCAAGGAAACGCAGAGATGCAATACAAAGTTGGCAGGAGCTATTTCGTCGGCAGTGGCGTGCCAAAGGACGATGTCGAAGCCGTGAAGTGGTTCAGAAAGGCTGCCGATCAAGGTTACGCGGCAGCGCAAACCAATCTTGGGAATTGCCACCTTAACGGTCGAGGCGTGCCGGAAGACCATGTCGAAGCTGCAAAATGGTATCGCGAGGCCGCTGAGCAGGGTGATCCTTTTGGCCAATCTGTTCTCGGCTGTTGCTACAGCGAAGGGGCAGGCGTCCCGCAGAACCATCACGAAGCTGCGAAATGGTTTAGAAAAGCGGCCGAACAAGGCAATGACGACGCGCGAAACAGTCTCGGTTCCTGCTACCAGCATGGTCGAGGAGTTCCTCAAGATTACAACGAAGCAGTAAGCTGGTATCGAAGGGCTGCCGCGAACGGTAACGGGCGTGGCAAGCGCAACCTAGCTGCCACACTTGAATTGTATCGAAGCGTAATGTCCAAAGACCCGGACAATACAATAAGTGAAAGCGACGACACTACGCCGTGAAAGACGCTGACTGGCTTCTCCTCGACACGGAAACGACGGGCTTTGCCGCTCCGGTCTTCGTGGTCGAGATCGGTGCGCAGCGGATGCGCGGATGGGAGCCTGACGGGGAGCCTTTCCGCAAGCTGCTGAATCAGAACTGTGACATCCCGCCGGAAGCGTCGCGCGTGCAT